>ULUL01011207.1_pt1 | contig 24844 bp, 19 predicted proteins | sample 1958481 | NCBI WGS metagenome assembly ULUL01 (sample SAMEA4835759, study PRJEB28245) | human gut metagenome | biome: gut microbiome; material: fecal sample | place: Denmark | collected 2008 | reverse complement strand
CCCCATTGAGTTTTCAGGTGAAATAAATTTTTCCATAAAACTTGGCTCCTTTGTTTTTTTCTCATTATAAACTATTTTGTGGAAAAATTCAAGCCTTATAACTATAACAAAATGTAGTAATGGAAAACATAAGATATTACAAAACCAAAAATCGCGCCTGCAATAACTTCTACAGGGGTATGTCCAAGAAGCTCTTTTAATTTTCCGCCGACAGCCTGAACATCATGTTTGTAAAAATCGTCCATAATTCTGTTTAAACACGCTGCTGTTTTTCCTGCCGCACGTCTTAAGCCTGCCGCATCATACATAGTTATAAGCGCAAAGCCGGTAGCTATTGCAAAAGATATTGAATCATATCCGGCAATTATTCCCACTGATGTCGCAAGCGCAACAACACCCGCTGAATGAGAACTTGGCATGCCGCCTGTTGTCGTAAATATTTTAAAGTTTACTTTTTTAGATTTGATTGTAAAAATTATGAACTTTAAAACCTGTGCCAAAAATGCAGAAATTACTCCTGCTGTCAATGCTTCGTATCCTGTGTTAATTATTTGCGTCATTACTTCCTACTCTCTGTTAATTTAATACGATTGTACCATAACAATTTTTAAAATGGCAAGTGTAAAATAAAAAAAATACCCGCTTGCTTTTTTTATTATTTATGTCATAATATTATTGTTAATGAGGGTTTATAGATTTTATCTATATCCGAAGTTTATACCCTTAGGGAAAGAAAGAGATACTCAAAAAGAATGGGTGTTGAGGAATTTAACTACAAGTATATAAAAGATCGTGCAAGTGCAGGAAGCTGGAGGCGCGGATACGAATACCATTTGAAAGATATGGTATTTGACACTTATCCTGAAAAAAACTTTTACATGGGAAAAGTAAAAGGTAATTTTCAAGATCATTACAAAACAGACTTAATCTTTAAGAAAAACAAAGTTGAAGCCCGCTGTAACTGTCCGCTTAAGGAAGAATGGTGCAAACACGCTGTTGCTGTAGCTTTAAAAGCTGTTGATGAACATGCTTATGAGGACTGGCTTGAAACAAAATTTGGCATAGAACCGAGCTTCCCGGATGAAAATACAGCACTTACGGAACCGCCTCAAGGAAATTTTATATTCCACTTCAATCCTAAAAGAAAAGCTAATTTCTTCTCAATTCTTGTTATGTCAAGAGAAACAGGCAAAGTTGTCAGACAAATTGAACCTATCCTCAGAGCGCTTATTGAAGCTCAAAAGCAAGACAAGACTTTTGAATTAAATAATTCACAAAAGGTTGAAGTTGCTATCTTCCAGCAGCTTTTAACAATTTCAAGACAAGACAAAAAAGCCGGCTGGTATGATATTCCGATTACAAAATTTGCGCCGTTGTTCACGCTTTTGTCAAAAGCCGACGAGGTTTTGGATGAAAAAACTAAAGACCGCCTGAAATTTGTAGATGAAGAATGGAAATTAAAATTAAACGTAAACACAGGCGCCCAAGGTGCAATTTTACTTTCATTAGAATGGATAAGACCTGATAAAGATGATGTTATACCGTTTGAAGAAGTGAGATATTTTTCGCGTCATCTTAAATGGGGCCGCTATAAGAATTTGATATTTCCGACAAATGTTGCTATGCAAACATTGCCGCAAAATTTAATTAAATCAACTTTCACTGATTTAAAAGACTCTGAAGGCGGAAAGTTTATATATGAAGAACTTCCAAAAATAAGAGAGGTTATGGATGTAGAAATAGCCGAAAATATTTCTAAACTAATGCTTGAAGAGCGCCCGCCTTTAAATATTGTTACAATGGGCATCGACTACGACCAATCGTTAAAGGCCACATTAGAATTTGAATACGACGGCGTCAAAGTCCCGTTTTCCAAAACAAGCGAGAAAGTTCCATATATTACTATAAAAAAGCCGGGCGAAGATCTGGTTTATTGGATTAAAAGAAACTTAAAACATGAAGTTGAAGCCTATCAGATGCTTCTGGCATGTAAATTTATGCCTATGCAGACCAACAATCTGGCATTGGAAAAAGAAAATGCCATTGACTTTTATAATTATTATATAAAACAAGCCGGCGAAGGCTGGAAATTTGAAGAAAAAGATGATATGAATTTCTTCAAGCTTATAGAAGATCCTTTCCGCTTGTGTGCCAAAATTGACTTTAACGAAGAGTCTCACGATAGTTTTGATATCACTTTATACGGCCAGGTTGGCGAAGAAATTATACCTTTTAATGAGATTTACGAAACCATTCAAAATGGAGAGAAATACAGCCGTATCAGAAGTTTGGGATTTGTAGAATATCCGGCTCAAAATATTTATGCAATGATGCGGGCATTCAACTCATTTGACGTATTTAGAAACGCGGACGACCAATTCACCGTCAAAACTTACCGCGCAGGTTTAATAAGCGAATTAAAAAACCTTGATGTTGAACTTGTTCTAAGTGATGAATTTAAGAAATTCTGGGAGCAAATGTCCTCGTTTTCAACCACAGAAGGGCTTGAACTGCCGAAAGATATTAATGCAGAGTTCCGTGAATACCAGATTAAAGGCTATGGCTGGCTGTGGTTTATGTATAAATACGGCCTTAACGGTATCCTAGCAGACGACATGGGGCTTGGAAAAACCCTACAGGCTTTAACAGTGCTCCAAAAGGCCAAAGAAGTTGACGGGCCGGCTCCGACTTTGGTAATTTGTCCGACAACCGTTGTGTTTAACTGGGAATCCGAAATACAAAAATTTGCACCGACGCTTAGCTGCTTAAAACTTTCCGGTGTTGACAGAAAACAGTATTTCAAAGAAATTCCGAATTATGATGTTGTAATTACAAGTTATGCACTTGTACGGCGTGATATTGAAAAACTTCAAAAATATAATTTCAGATATGTTATTCTTGACGAATCGCAAAATATCAAAAATGCACTTTCGCAAACAGCACAAGCCGTTAAAAAACTTAATGCAACTCATAAGCTCGCACTTTCCGGTACTCCGATTGAAAATAAATTGGAAGAATTATGGTCAGTTTTTGACTTTTTAATGCCGGGATTTTTGATGAGTATATCGGAATTTAATTACCGTTATGTGAACCCGATTATGGAGCGCGGCGACAAAACAGTTGAAAAACGTCTAAAATTACAAATATATCCTTTCATCTTGCGTCGTATGAAACGCGATGTTGCAAAAGACTTGCCGGATAAAGTTGAAAACATTGCTTACTGCGAACTTACAGATGAGCAAAAAGACTTCTATCTTCAAGTGCTTGACAGTACAAAAGAAGAATTGTTTAAATCAATTGAAGAAAATGGACTTGAAAAAAGCAGACTTTCTATTTTCTCAGCGCTTCTGCGTTTGCGTCAAATTTGCTGCCATCCGCGCCTATATGACAAAGAAAATGTTAAACACGTTATGTCATCAGGCAAGTTTGAAAAACTTAAGGTTATGCTGGAAGAAATTATTTCAGAAGGCCACAGAGTGCTTCTATTCAGCCAATTCGTCAACATGCTTGACATAGTAAAAGGCTGGCTGGAACGCGAAGGCATTGAATACGAATACCTGACAGGCAAAACCAAAGACCGTCAGGCTGCTGTTGAAAGATTTAATAATAGCAAAATTCCTATATTCTTAATCAGCTTAAAAGCCGGCGGAACAGGCTTGAACTTAACAGGAGCAGACTATGTAATTCATTACGACCCGTGGTGGAACCCTGCTGTTGAAGATCAGGCAACCGACCGTGCTTACCGTATCGGGCAGACTAAAAAAGTTTTCGTATACAGACTTATTACTAAAAACACTGTTGAAGAAAAAATTCAAAAGCTCAAAACAGTTAAACGTAACCTTGTTGACAGCGTAATTTCAGTTGACAGAAATATCGTAAAATCCCTAACAATGGACGATATCAGAGAAATCTTCTCTACTGATTAAGCAAATAAGGAGAATTTATATGAAAAGTTTTATGAAAATTTCTATTTTAGTCTTTGCATTTTTGATTGTCTATAATGCTGCAAAGGCAAACGAGCCGCATATTTATAAGAAAAAAGTTGTACCTCCAAAAAAAATTGAAAAACCTAAATCTTCCACAACTCAAACAGATTGTTTAAAAATTTCTTGTTTGGGAAATTTTGAAGGATATGGGGACTGTAAATATAATCCGATTTGTGTAGAGCCGCGTGATTCAAACGCTGATGAATATTTGAAAACTCTTAATAGCTCTGAAAAACAATATTACTTAAATATGATTAGTAATGATGGTTACAACATGAGCTGGGAGTTGGCGGATAAGGTTTGCAAGGCAAAAAACATGCGCCTGCCGCGTGCTATAGAATTGCATTACATGTATCTAGCCCAGAAAAAAGGTCAAGGCGATAACTTTGTCCATGTCAATTACTGGGCCGAATCAATAGGAGAAAGTGTAGCCCATAATTGCCACATGCGTGCAGGAAATTGCGGACGCCATTACAAAGGCGATTTACAAAGGGTTCGTTGTGTAGAAAAATAACGCAAAAGGAGAGCTACTCATATCTTAGAGCATCAATAGGATTTAAAAGAGAGGCTTTGTAAGCCGGGTAATATCCGAACAGCACGCCTATTGCTCCCGAAAATCCAAGCGATAGAGCTATTGAAAACCAGGATATTGAAATCGACATTGAGGCGAATATTTGCAGCGCCTTTGCACCGAAAACCCCTATAAAAACCCCTATAAGTCCGCCTGCTATTGATAACAAAAACGATTCTATTAGAAACTGTATCCTTATATCTGAGGCCTTCGCACCGATTGCCATCCGAATTCCTATTTCTTTAGTCCGCTCAGTTACGGAAACGAGCATAATGTTCATAATCCCGATACCGCCGACCAAAAGCGATACAGACGCAATTGCACCAAGCAATAGAGACATTGTTTTTGCAGAAGATTTAATGGTTTCTTGCATTTCAGCTAAATTACGAATTTCAAAATCATCTTCTTGGCTTTTGCCAATGCGGTGGCGGCGCCGCAGAATATCGTAAATATCTTCTTGTGCAGAAGCCAGCGCTTCCTCGCTTTGCGCCTTTACGTTAATCATTTTGACAGTGCCGGGGAAATCTGTACCAAAAACCTTTTTTTGAGCAGTTGTTATCGGAATAAATACTAAATCATCCTGATCCATACCCATCCCGCTTTCGCCTTTTGTTTTCAAAAGACCTATGACCCGGAATGGGACGTTTCCAATGCGAAGAGTTTTATCAATAGGGTTCATATCACCGAAAAGTTCTGTTGAAACGGTGTTTCCTATAATAGCGACTTTTGCGTTGTTTTTGATGTCTTCTGGTATAAAACTTCTCCCATCGATGACTTCGTAATTTCTTATAAAAAGATAAGAGTCGGTTGTGCCGGCAACTGATGTTGACCAGTTTTGGTTGCCGTAAGTAAGCTGCTGGGTTTGCGAGGTGTAAGGCGCAACCGCCATAACTCCTTTTGCGGTTAATTCAATAGCCTCAGCATCTTTTAATGTTAAAGTGGGACGGGTGCCGGAACCCATTCTTACACCACCTGAAGTCGCTGAGCTTGAACGTATCATAAGCAGGTTGCTGCCCATAGATTCCATATCTTTGGCAATTTTTTCACTTGCGCCTGCGCCCACTGCAAGCATTATTATAACCGCGCTTACGCCAATTATTATGCCGAGAGATGTAAGCATTGAGCGCATTTTATTGATTTTAAGCGATATAACCGCCATTTTTAATGTTGATTTAAAATCTATCATTTCTTATCCTTAGTTTCATCAGAAACAATGTTACCGTCTTTGAACCTGACAACGCGCTTGCAATATTCAGCTATATCAGGTTCGTGCGTTACTAAAATTATAGTTTTACCCATTTTTTCGTTAAGATTAACGAAAAATTCCATCACTTCAATACTTGTTTTGGTATCTAAATTACCGGTCGGTTCATCTGCAAGAATTAAGGGCGGATCGTTAACGATTGCCCGCGCAATTGCCACGCGTTGCTGCTGCCCGCCGGACATTTGATTTGGCATATGGTCTTCACGTGCTTCAAGCCCAACGATTTTGAGTGCATTTTTTGCTCTTACAATTCTTTCTTCTTCCGGAATTCCCTTGTAAATCATCGGAAGCTGAACATTTTCCAGCGCAGAGGTGCGTGCAATCAGGTTGAAGCCTTGAAAAACAAAGCCCATTTTTATATTTCTAACCTCAGCGAGTTTATCGGCATCGAGTGAAAGCATATCAATTCCATCCAGGTAATAACTGCCGGAATTTGGCTTGTCAAGCGTGCCTAACATGTTCATAAATGTTGACTTGCCTGAGCCTGAAGTCCCCATAATCGCAACGAATTCACCGTCTTCAACAGAAAGAGAAACATCGTTGAGCGCATTAAAGCTGTCTTCGCCTGTTTGATATGTTTTTATAGCGTTTTTTACTTCAATTAGCGCCATTAGAACATCCTCATTGGGCGGCGTTTATTTTTGCCTTTGCTTTTAGGCTTACCATCATCAATGCCTACAATTACAAGTGTATTTTCAGCAATTTCTTTTCCTTTAATTTCTGTTTTTGTATCATTGCTTGCACCTGTTTGTATGTCGATACGCTTGGGGCGTTTTTCTTCTAAAATCCATATACCTTGATTTTTGTATTTTTCACCTTTTCCTTCAGTGTCAGGTGTGAATTTTAAGGCAGAGTTTGGCGCACACAGAACGTTTTCGGCATTGTTAACGATAATCGAAACATTAGCCGTCATACCGGGTTTAAGTTTCAAATCTTCGTTTTCAACATCTACAATAACAGAGTAGGTAACAACGTTAGAAACTGTTGTGGGCGAAATTCTTACTTGAGTAACCTTGCCTTTAAAATTAATATCCGGATACCCGTCCAACGTATAAACCACGTCTTGCCCTTCTTGTACTTTACCGATATCAGCTTCTGAAACATTTACTTCTATCTGCATCTTTGTCAAGTCTTGCGCAATTGTAAAGAGTTGAGGGGCTTGAAAGCTTGCTGCAACCGGCTGGCCTAAGTCGATTTCTCTTGAGATTATTGTGCCGTCAACCGGTGCTATAATTCTTGTATAACCGAGGTTTGTTTGAGCAGTTTTTAGGGTTGCCTGATATTGGCGGATTTGAGCGCGTGCGGCCTCAATTTGTGCTAAGTCTGAATAGTAATTGCTTTTCATCTGATCAAGTTCGCTTTTTGCAACAAAGTTTTTTGCATAAAGGTTTTTGTATCTTTCATACATTTTTTTATCGTATTCCGCAATTGCCTGAAGTTTTGCGACGTTAGCCTGAGCGTTGTTAATTTGGGCTTGGTTTTGCTGTACAGAGGCTTCAAAGTTAGCGGGGTCGATTTGGGCAAGAATTTGGCCTTTTTTTACTTGCGAGTTGAAGTCTACATAAATTTCTTTTATCAAACCTGACACTGTTGAACCTACGCTTACTGTGTTTACAGGGTTAATAGTCCCGGAGGCTTCAACAACTTCGGTTATAGTACAACGCCGGATTTTTCTGGTTTCGTACTTCACTTGTTTTTTAATTATCGTATGGGCCCCGGCGGCTAAGGCTAAAATTAGAAGCGTGATTATTGGTATTAAAATTCGTTTTTTCAATTTCATTATTTATCCTCTATTGATATTTTAACATCAGGTTTAAGAGCGATTGCCTGCTCAAGTTTTGCTCTTGCGACGTTGTATTCATAAACGGCTTTGACATATTCTTGCTGAGCGTTGTTGTAGTTAACTTTTGCATCTTGAAGCTGGATGTAATCACCAATTCCGACAAAGTATCTGCCATCAGCAAGTTCAAGGTTTTCGAGTGTTTGCTTTACTTTGACAGCCAAAAGCGGAATTTGTTTTTCTAATTGTATCATGTCAATATATGCAGCTTGAACTTCAAAATAGATATCTTGTTTAAGTAAATCAATTTCGTTTTCAGCAATATCAACTTGAATTTTAGCGGCATCGATTTTGTTTTTCTGACCCATAATATTGACATTTGTTTTGAGCGAAACGCCCAGCGTAAATGAATTTTGCGAATTTGTATCTCTAAAACCATATCCGGCAGAACCGCTTAATTCAGGATAATATTCTCTTTTTACAGCGAGCAAAGACTGCTTCATCGCATTAAGCGTAGCATCATAAGCTTTTAAATCTGGACGATTTTTCACGGCCATTTCAACAGATTCTTCAAAGGTATATGGAAAAGGCTTAAATTTATAATGTTCTATGACATCTAATTTTTCAACTGAAGATGTTAAAAAAGCATCAGAAACCCCTTGCGGCGGAGTACTCAAATCCTTTTTTTCAGAAATTTTTTCTAAATTTACGGGAATAACATTTCGTTGAAAGTTAAATGTTTCTGTATTTTTAATTTCATAATCGGGCGCATAGGCAATATACATTGCATTATTTAATTTAACCAGAGCATTTTTGTAAGTATTTTCTGATTGGACAAGCGAAACTTTTGAGTCGCTCAGATATACTTCCGCATTTACAAGGTCGATTTTAGATTTAATTCCTTCATCAAAGTAGGCTTTTGTTCTTATGTAATTTCTTTCGTTGATTTGAACATTGGCTCTGTTTACATCGACATTGGCTTTTGCCGCAAGAACCGCATAATAATAATTTTTAACAGTGTAAATTGTTGATAAAACAGTGTTATCAAATGAGTATTGAGATGATATTTTGTTAAATTTTTCCATACGGATTTTGGCGTTTGTTTTTCCAAAATTCCATATAAGCTGGTTAATCGAAGCTTCTGCGCTTAAATAATTGCTGCTTGTATTTCTGATGTTGTTATTGTTTTCGTTAAGATTGTAACCTGTGCCAACCCCAAGCGTCGGAAAGAATTCAGATTTAGCAAGTCCTACATCTGTTTTGCTTAACTTGTAGTTAAAACGGGCTTTTTTCACTGCTGGGCTGTTTTGGAGTGCAATATCAATGCAATCTTCCATAGAAAGAACAATTCCTTTTTGTACAGCCGCTATTTCAGCAGCATCTGCTGTCCAAATCGTAAATCCCAATACTATGATTGTTAAAAATAATTTTGATTTTCTAATGAAATTCAATGGCGAAAATCCTCAGAATCGTTGTTCCATTTATATTAACGATTTTATAATAGGATTTGTTCATTTTAATCATTTATGTATATTAAATTATTCAAAAAAGAAATTAATTACTTTCTTTAATAGTCCAAAAATCGCGTTGAAACATTACTAAAAATGGAATAATTTCTAATCTTCCGACAAGCATAGAGATTACCATAATGATTTTTGTAGTAAGATGCATGCTGCTGAATGAACCCATAGGGCCGGCTATAGAGCCAAAACCGGGGCCGATATTGCCAAGTGCAGTTATAGAACCCGTCAGTCCAATAGTTGTGTTCTGTTCAATCAATGCAATTAACACCGCTCCAACTGCAAAAAGCATTATGTAAAAGAATACAAATACAATTATTTGTCTTATAACTTCAGGCTGGACAATTTGATTATCTATTTTTATATTTACAACAGCATTTGGGTGTAAAATTCTGATTAGAGAACTTTTCATTGACTTAAATACCAAAAGCCATCGTGTCATTTTTATGCCGCCGCCGGCAGAACTAGAGCACGAACCCATAAACATTACCATAAACAATAAAATTTTTGCGGTCAAATCCCAGTTGTTAAAATCAGTATTTGCGCTGCCAGTGGACGTCGTAATGCTCACAACCTGGTACAATGCATCAGTGATTCCTTGGAATATACTGTAGTTATTATTAACGACTAGAGCCAATGTTATTAAGCCGGACATAAGAAGCACCATAAATAAATATGTTTTAAATTCTTCGTTTTTAAAAAACAATGAAATATTTTTTTGACTAATCACCTTGTATTGAAGGTTAAAACTTGCACCGGCAAAAAACATAAAAACAATTATAATCCAGTTTATAGTGTTAGAGTGATAACCTGCAGTACTTTGTGGGTTTGGTGAAAAACCTCCGGCTGCTAAGGTTGAAAGTGAATTACATAATGCATCAAATAAAGGCATTCCTGCCAAATGCAGCAAAATTATTTCTATCAGTGTCATACCGGCATATACTTTCCATAAAGCAGAGGCAGTGTTTCTTATTCTTGGCGTAATTTTGTCTTCTGTTGGGCCCGGGGCTTCGGCAAAGAACATTTGCCGTCCTGCAACCGCAAATTGCGGCAGAATTGCAATGAACAAGACGATTATTCCTAAACCGCCCAACCACTGAGTAAATGAGCGCCAAAAGAAAAATGCTTTTGGATAATCAAAGTGAGTAAGAATTGTTGCCCCTGTTGTCGTTATTCCAGAAACTGATTCGAAAAGAGCATCTATCGGATGTAAACCGTAAAAAAGATACGGCAAGCCTGATATTATTCCGAAAATTATCCATGCAAATGCTACAATACAAAGAGCTTCACCCTTTTTGATATCGTTTAAACTTTCTATCTTATATGCATTTTTGACAAATTTTCTCAGAGCATGGCCCGTCAATATTGAAAAAATTCCTGCTGTAAAAAAAGGCAAAATCGAATTGTAATCTTTATAGAATATTGCAACAATTATTGGAATAAGTATTACAAATCCGATGTATTTAAAAATTAAACCTAAAGCATTTGCCAAATAATTTAAACGCATATTACTTTACCTTAAAAAATTTCTTAATTTCATCAGCATCTTCTGCCTTTGTAAATATGATTAAAATATCGCCGGTATGGATTTCAATGTCGCCTTTCGGGATTATAACGGAATTTTTTCTTTCTACAATACCGATAATTGCGCGTTTTGGCATTGATAAATCCATGATTTTTTTGCCATGGAATTCTCTTTGCACGGCAATTTCCAAAACTTCGCCCTGGCCTTGTTCGACTGTTGCCAAAATATCTACATCATTTTCCAATAAATCATTTCTTACTTCATTTATAGCTGAGTTTTTAGGAGAAATCGCGATATCAATACCGACTTTTTCAAAAAGCGGGATATTCAAAACTTTGGAAACTCTTGCTATAACTCTTTTTACACCAAGCTGTTTTGATAAAAGAGAACATAAAAGATTGCGCTCGTCATTATTTGTAACACTTATTACAACATCGGATGAACCTATATCTTCTTCATCAAGCAATTTTAAATCCGTCCCGTCTCCGTTTAAGATTAGAGTATTGCTTAACTCTTGCGAAAGACATTGACATCTTTCGTAACTTTTTTCAATAATTTTTGTTTTAATTTTTAAAGTTTCCAGGCTTTTCGCAAGCATCAAGCCTACGTTGCCGCCGCCGATGATTGAGACATTTTTAACATATTCTTTTTCGTGAAAAAAAGTTCCTGCAAGAATATCAAGAGAATGAGAAGTGCCCATAAAAATCAGTTTGTCGCCAGCAAGAATTTCTGTTTCGCCATAAGGAATGAAAAGCTGGCAGTTGCGGGTAATTCCGACAATAAGAGTTTCGTTTGTAAATCCTACGTCTTTAATTTTTTTATTTACAATGGCATTGTCTTCGCGGACTTTGTACTCCAAAAGCCTTGCTTTGCCATCTGCGAAGTTTTCAACATCAAGAGCATGAGCCACAGTTACAATCCGGAAAATTTCTTGTGTTAAAAGTTCTTCCGGCCAGATTATGTAGTCTATAAATACATCTGTAAAATAATCATCATTTTTTTCATAAGTGAGAGTATTTTTATATTCTTCTTTGCTGACAAAACATATGGTTCTTATTTTGCCGTATCTTTTGGCTGCAAGACAGGCAACAATATTCATCTCATCCATGTTTGTGCAAGCTATAAATATGTCTGAATTTTTCACATCAGCACATTTTAATACTTCAATATCGCTGGCATTGCCTTGAACATAACTTATATCAAGCTTAGAAAATTCATTAGTACAATTTTCTTCTTTATCAATGATTGTGATGTCGTGGTCTTCAAAAAATTCTGTTGCTAAAAGACATCCGACTTCTGTTGCGCCGTAAATAATTATTTTCATAACGAATGTATTTTATCTTAAACAGTCTTTTTTTGCAAGCCGGCTTTAGTAAAGTTGAGAAAGTCCAAAGATAATTATGTTTTGGACAAGCTGCAAAGCAAGTATTGCCACAATCGGAGAAATATCAATCATGCCAATAGGAGGTATGAATTTTCTAAAAATTCCAAGGTAAATTTCTGTAACTTCATAAATAAATTTCCACGGCTGCTTAAACCATTGTATATTTGGAATCCAGCTTAAAAATATTCTTAAAATAATAAGAAAATAAAAAACCGCGAAAATGTTATTTATACCGAAAATTATGCTTTTTATCATTTTTTAATCTCCGATTACAGTTGAGAATTTTTCTTTGTGAAAGCACAAGAGCAGTTGTTTCTTTCCGTCGGGATGTTTTCAATCATTCTAAACAGGAGTTCTTTTAAGTTAGAAAGATTAGAATTAAATACCTGAATGACTTCGTGGTGAGAAACTGGCGGAACATCTCCTACTAACCCTGCATCATAATCTGTAATAAGAGAAATGTTAAGCGGACACATGTCTAATTCTTTGACAAGATAAGCTTCAGGGAAAGCTGTCATGTTTATAACTTCCCAACCTTGGTTTGTAAAGAATTTAGATTCAGCTTTTGTAGAAAAGCGCGGGCCGTTTATAACAACGACGGTTCCTGTTTCGTGAATATTAATACCTAAATCCTTACCGGTTTTGATTGCTAATTCTCTAAGTTCAGGACAATAAGTTTCTGCTGCAGAAGGGTGGGTTACGATTGGACCTTCAAAGAAAGTTGATTTTCTGCCGTCAGTCCAGTCAACAAACTGATCGCATATTACAAAATCGCCGGGTTTAACGTGTTTTTGAAGGCTTCCGGCAGCACACGGAGAAATTACTCTTTCAACACCAACAGATTTCATAGCCCAAACGTTTGCGCGGTAATTTAAAAGGTGCGGCAATATGGTATGATTTCTGCCATGTCTTGGCATAAAAGCAACTTTGTGAGGGCCGATTTTGCCGATAAATAAATTATCACTTGGCATTCCGTAAGGAGTTTCAACTCTGACTTCTTCGATGTCTTCAAGGAAATTGTAAAATCCTGATCCGCCAAATACACCGATAGTTGCTAATTTTTTGTTTTCCATAAGCTTTCCTTTCTATTCTTTTGTAATTATGTTTAATTTTAGCATAAAAATATTGTTGCGTAAACTAATTAAAAAAATAATAAACATCAGAAAATAGTGTAAGTTTTACAATATATAAAGCCTTGTACTGAGCGGGTTTTGAGGTGTTTGTAAAGTTTAGGGGTTGAAATTCAAAATTTTTGTAGTATGCTGTATATATAAATTCAATTCTTGGAAGTGAAAATTCCTAGAAAAAGAAGGGAAAGCAAAAGTAATTTTCAAGAATTTCCAATTTACAACCAGAGGATTACATTTTGAAAAAACTATTACTTATCACTATGGCATTAGTGGCATTTTTGTGCACTCCTGCGCACGCTGCTGATGTGAACACAGTGAAAGCCACAATAGTGAAACATGCTGTTGAACTAGGTGTTGACCCTGCAATTGCACTTTCTATTGCAAGAACAGAATCAGGGTTTAGACATGAGGCAAGAAGCAACCACGGCGCAGTCGGAGTTTTCCAATTAATGCCGTCGACTGCAAGAAGAATGGGATTAAATCCTTATTCACTAAACGATAATATCCGAGGCGGTATTATGTATTACAAAATGATGTACAAGATGTTTGGCTCAATGGAGCTGGCACTTGCGGCATACAACGCAGGCCCGGGCAATGTTAAAAAATATAAAGCCGTCCCTCCGTATGCAGAAACAAGACGTTTTGTAAACAAGATTATGACAGATTATCATCGTTACAAGGCAAATCCTGATCCGATGATGGTCAAAGCAGTTAAACCGGTTTCTCCGGCAAAACCAAAAGTACAAGGAACAGTTGCAGCAAAACCGCTTGCACCTTCCAATGTAAATGTACAGGAAGTTAAAAATGCAAAAATTGAAGTTGTCGATGAAACTCCAATTGAGCTTGAAATCGAAACAACAACTCTTGCTATCTAGTTTAACAACGATTGAAAACTATTGTAAACCAAATTAAAAAAACGACTCTATTTGTTTGAGTCGTTTTTTTTTTTTAGTTAATTGTTATATGCTTCGTAAAATGTTTTTAAAAGCTCTTGACCTTTTAAAATAGACTTATAATCAACGTTTTCTTCAGAACAGTGCATATTATGAACGTTCGCAAGTCCTACTAAATAAGGCAGAAATTTTTCACCCCTTGAATTTTCTCGGTTTGCATAAATATGGGTTTCAGCACCGGCATGAAATGATGAAATCTCAGGAGTAACCCCGGCTTTTTTCGCCGCAGTTTCAAACAAAATCGGAATATATTCATCAGATGATTTCTCAAAAGCCGGAAGATGCTCTTTGAACGTTATTTCAGCAGAAGCAATGTTTTCATATTCTTTGTTGAAGTCGTCTATTTCAAATAACATACGGTTAATAAGCTCTTCTTCGACTTTTTTGTCTGAACTTCTTATTGAGTAGCTGGCTTCGGCTGTTGTGTTAATGATATTTGTAACGTTTAAGTCGCCAGAAATAATTCCGCCAATGTTACAGGATGTAATAACTTCGCCGTCTTCAGAGTAATAAACGCCTTGAGGAAGATTTGCAACAATGTCGGCAATAAGTTTTGCTGCATTTTCGCGCGTCATATCGCCAATGTCAATACCTGAATGGCCGCCTTTGAAAGATTTAACTTTTATTCTTGCTGTTGTGTAGCTTGCGCCCGAAGTCATTAATTGTCCGAGGCTATCGCTGTCAAGAACAAGAACATATTTTGAGTTTAATTTATTAAATTCAACATTTCTTATTCCGCTGGCACCGTTTTCTTCGTCGCGTGTAAACACAAGCTCAAGCTCTCCGTGAGGAGTGTTTGACTGAGCAAGCTCGGTTGCAAAATATAGTGCATTTGCAACTCCGGCTTTATCGTCTGCTCCAAGTGTGCGGTCTTTTGCACGGATTAAATCCCCGTCGAGATAAATTTCTACAGGACTGTCATCGCCTATTACATCCATATGCGCAGAAAGCAAAAGCGGTGCTTTTGTGCTGTCTGTTGCAGGAACTGTTATATAAACATTTCTATAATTATCCAGTCTGCATTGAAGATTGTTTTCACGGCAATATTTTTGCAAAAATTCGATAACTTTATCTTCTTTTAAAGACGGTGAAGGAATTTCTGCAAGTGTGCAAAACAAATTTACCAATTTGTGTTCTTCTCTTAATTCATTTATATTCATTCTATTTTCCTTAAAGAGTTACTTTTTTAGCATTAATTATTATAACACACATTTAAAATTTTTAAAAGAGTAAATTGTACATTAATAATAATTACATTTATTTTATATGCAAAACACTGACGCCATCGCCTCCTTCACCGTCTTTACCGGGGCGAAAGCCTGCTACATAGGGGCTTGTTGATATGAAATCTCTGACAGCAGATTTTAACGCCCCTGTGCCATGCCCGTGTATCACCGTAACCTGAGCAAGGCTTGCCAGGCTTGCCTGATCAAGATAAATTTCAAGTTCATCCAGAGCATCTTCAACTCGCTTGCCTCTCAAATCTAAGCGATTTGATAATGTTACTTTTCTTAACTCAAATTTTTCAAAACTTGCAGGCTTATAACTTTCAGATTTTTTGTCAAAAGCCTTGTCATAGGGCGCAAGTTTTTCTTTATCGATTTTAGTTTTTATGTTACCCATTTGTACATAAATTTTGCCGTGCTTGTCCGGCTCGGAAAGTACAGTTACAGACTGATGAATTTCTTTTAAAATTAGTTTGTCGCCCGGCTTTACTTTTGAAAAATCAACCGGCGCATAGGTATTTTTATCTTCATACTCGTCAATTTTTCTTCTGAAATTTTCTTCAAGTTTTGCCAGCCTTGCGTAAGAGCGTCTTGCAATTTTTTCTGACTTTTCGCGCCGAAGCTCGTCAAGAATATCTTTTATTTCAGCCTTAACTGACAGCAATTCATAATCAAATTTTGTTTTAATATTTTTAATTGTTTTTTTCTTTTCTTTTTTTACAGTATTTAAATTTTCTTCATATTCACGCTTAATTTCTTCTGTATTTTCTTTTAAACTTTCTGTTTCTTTTAAATTCTCATTAAGTTTCTGCTGAGTTTGCTGTAATTTTTCAACAACAAGAATTGAGGGATCTTTTTGGCGTATGAGAATTTCGCGGGCGTCTTGAGCAATTTCTTTTGGCAAACCTAAGTTTTCAGAAATTGCGATTGCGTTGCTGAGACCGGGAATTCCAATGAGAAGCTTGTATGTTGGTTTGAGAGAATTTGTGTCGAATTCTACAGACGCATTTTTGAAAAAAGGATTTGAGTATTCAAGAGCTTTTAATTCTCCGTAATGCGTGGTTACTGTTGAAAAAGCCCCTTTTTGTGCGAGGTTTTCCAGGATAACCTTTGCGAGCACCGAACCTTCCTGAGGATCAGTGCCGGCGCAGATTTCGTCTAATAAAACATATGTTTCATTATCGCTTTGGTTGATAATTTCTATTATATTTGTCATATGAGATGAAAATGTCGACAAACTTTGCAAAATGCTCTGATCGTCTCCAATATCTGCAAAGACTTTTTTAAAAGGATAAATTTTGGCCATTGTGCAAGGGAGGAAAAAACCAGTCTTTGCCATTAAAATAAATAAACCTATGGTTTTTATAGTAACTGTTTTTCCGCCTGTATTAGAACCGGTTATGATTACTGATTTGTAATCTTTGCCGATTTCAAAGTCATTTGAAACTATATTTTCTACGACCCCTATCAAAAGCGGGTGGCGCATGTTTTCAAATGAGAGCTGCTTTTCTTGCGTAAGCTCAGGCTCAATTGCGCCAATTTTAGCGGCATATCTCGCTTTTGCAAAATGAAAGTCAATTTCAGCAAGTGTTTTTTCTGAAATTTTTATGTCTATGAGTTTATTCTTAACTTTGTTGGAAAGCTCAACAAGAATTCTAACTTCTTCTGCATGTATTTGTACCTGGACTTCGCGGATTTTGTTATTCAGCGGCACAAGCTGCTCGGGTTCAATATAAAAAGTTTTGTTTGTCGCTGAAACATCGTGCACAATTCCGGGGACTTTGCTTTTTGAAGGTGCTTTTACCTGAAAAACAATCCGCTCATCACGGGTTGTGTAAATGTTTTCTTGCAGGTGTTTCGCAAAATCTGTATTGTTTAACAAGTCATTTACTTTGTTGCGTAAATTCTTTTCTGTATCAAAAAGTGAGGCATAAAGACTTTTTAATTCAGGCGTGGCATCTTTTTTAATTTTTAAATCCTCGTCAAACGTTGAAAAGATTTCTTCTTCTAAATCTTTTTGCGATATTAAATTATTTGAAAGCTCTTTCAACTGGTGAAGCTCATCGTTTTCAGAAAGAAATTTTTTGACTTGTCTTGATGATTTCAGAGTTTTAGCAACATCAACAAGCTCGCTTTCTGTCAAATAGCTAACAAGAGAATTTTTTTGAATTTGCGAAATATCCGCAACAAATTCAATGGGAATATCCTGTGCATAATCAAGAATAGACATTGCTTCTTTGGTGTAGTTTAAAGCTTTTTGAATGTCCTCAAAGTTTTCGTAGACCTTCGCATTCAGCGCCAGAACACTGCTTTGTTGAATCTTAGCAAAGCCTGAAACTTTTTGTTGAATTTTATCAAACTCAAGTGTTTTTAAAGTTTTTGTAAGGATATCCATGCTTATATCTTTGCAAAGATAAAGAATATTTGCAAGCTATATTCCTTGAAGATAAACGTCTTCTAAAAATTTAATTTCAAACTCAGTGCCGGCTGGAATTGAAATATGAGAACCTTTTGCAAACAAGCCGAATAATGGCGAGCCAATAATGTTTACACCATAAACTAGAACGCCTGAAACGGCAGTAAATGGTGTTAAAATAAGCGTCCAAGGGTTTTGTGATAATTTTGAAGTCCCACGCATTGCCTTTTTGTAGAATTTAGCGCCCGGCTGCATTGATTTAGCAACACCTTTAAAATAACCTCTCTGGCCTTTTATATTATTTAAAAAAATTTTTTTGTGTCCGGCTTTTGTAATTTTAGCGTGCACAGAGTAAGTTCTTCCCCTGAACACCATACTTTCAACTATAATAACCACAAGCCCGCCGTTTCCGGAAATCTGAGGTGTATGAGAATTCGTTACAACGGCAGAAAATTTTGTTCCGGCCGGAATAGTTACATAACGCTGTCCTACGGGTTTTAACGACGTAAACGAAAGCCGCGTACCTTCTGGAGAATAGTCGGAAATTTTAGCTGAAGACTTAACCCTGAATTTCGTACCTTTTTTGATTTTTACCGCAGTAAAATCATCTTTAGAAACTTGTGAACCCGGCAGGTTTTTAATAACTTTCCCGGATGTTTGCGAATGTTCAATAGACGGAGCTGATTTGGGAGGAGTTGAAGTCCTAGCGGGTTGTGAAGATGGAGATTTTGACGGTTGCGCAGTTTTTGGCAAAGGCGGCAGATTGTCCTGTTCTATTTGAGAGGCATTGTAATGTTTTCTTATTTCTTCATCCACTGATAAATCCAGCTCCAGCGCTATTGCCGGAGCTGAAATTATTAATATTGTTAAAATTGTACAAATAATTTTATTTAAGTAATTCATTAATTGCTTTAGCCGCTTTTTTGCCTGCCCCCATTGCATTGATAGCGTTAGATTCGCCGACCGGTGCGACGTCGCCGCCTGCGAACACCGTCGGAATATTTGTACAGCGTGTTTCGCCATCAACAGTTATGTAGCCGCGTTTGTCGGTAATAATTTCTATGCCTTCAGCTTCTGCTGAACGTTGGATAATCGGGTTAGGGCCTGTGCCAAGTGCCACAATTACTGTATCAAGATCCATAACTTCAGTTTTACCGGTTGAAACAGGCTTGCGGCGTCCGCTTTCATCGGGCTCGCCAAGCTCCATAACTTCAAGTTCTACGCCTTTTACGTATCCTTCTTCACCAAGAATTTCTTTTGGCGCATAAAGGAATTTGAAAACAACGCCTTCTTCTTTTGCGTGGCGGATTTCTTCTAATCTTGCCGGAAGTTCTTTTTCTGTACGTCTGTAAATGATGTAAACTTCTTCAAACCCGACACGTACGGCTGTTCTGGCTGCGTCCATTGCAACGTTACCACCTCCGAAGATCGCGGCTTTTTTACCGACTTTCAATGGTGTTGGGCTGCCTTCTTGGCCGGCATTCATCAAGTTAACACGGGTTAGAAATTCATTAGCTGAGAAAACTCCGTTAAGGTTTTCGCCCGGAACATGAAGCATTTTAGGCAAACCTGCACCTGAACAAATGAATATAGCATCAAATCCGTCTTCTTTGAGTTGTTTTAGGGTAATTGATTTGCCGACAATTACGTTTGTATGGAATTGTACTCCCATTGCCTTAAGGTTTGTAATTTCGCGATCAAGAACGGTTCTTGGAAGTCTGAAAGGCGGAATTCCGTAGCGAAGTACACCGCCAAGCTTGTGAAGCGCTTCAAATACAACAACTTCATGACCTGCTTTTCTCAAATCAGCAGCAGCGGTAATTCCTGCACAACCGGAGCCTACAACAGCAACTTTTTTACCTGAAGGCTTAATTTCAGGCATATCAGCTTTTGTGTTATCGCCGACGTACCTTTCAAGGGCACCTATAGCGACAGGGGAGCCTTTAATTCCAAGAATACATTTGCCTTCGCATTGGCGTTCTTGCGGGCATACTCTGCCGCAGACTGATGGAAGCATACTTGTTTCACGTATAATTTCACCGGCTTTGTCAAGGTTACCTTCTTTTATAGCTTGAATAAACTGCGGTATTTGAATATTAACCGGACAGCCTTTTACGCACTGCGGGTTTTTGCAGTTTAAACACCTTGAAGCTTCTAATTTAACTTGTTCTTCAGTCAAATTGCTTTCGACCGGGTCAAAGTTAGAACGTCTTTGAATTTTATCTTGTTCAATTACTCGTTGTCTTTCTACAGCCATTTTATATCCCCTTTTCAAAATTTCTCTTCTTAACTGTATTAATATTGTATTATGAAAAAAATCTGTGTGCAAGAGTTTGTAAAAGGCTACTTGAAAAACAGAAAAAAGATGTTATAATGATGATAGTTAAAGAGTTAAAAAGTTTATAAGTAAAAAGGAGTGAAAAGGCATGAATAGACAGCAATCGTTGGGGGGGGGGGGCTCGCGGGTTTATATCGCTTAAAGGTAAAAAATTAACCCCCTTGTGGGCTGACCAAAATAATGTTATAATAAACAATAAATATAGCAAATATGAGGTCAGTATGAAAAAATCCTTTACATTAGCGGAAGTATTAATAACCTTGGGCGTAATTGGAATTGTTGCAGCGATGACTTTGCCAACATTGATAAACAAGCATCATAAGCAAGTAACGGTTACAAGATTAAAACAATCTTATGCAATTCTTTCAGAAGCAGTTAAGCAATCAGAAGTTGTTAACGGTAGCAGCGAGTATTGGAATTATGAAACTGATGGCGAGACTTTTTATAAAACATATCTCAAGAATTATGTTAAGGTCATATCCGAAGAGTTCTTGTCTGATTTAAATGCGCATATTTCTTACAAAGGTTTAAGCGGTGGTACTGTGGCTGCCTTAATTGAAGACGGAAATAATTATACGATTAAGCTGCCTAATGGAAGCATTGTAATTATTGCCAGCCGTGAATATAGTAATTATAAAGTAATTGGTATAGATGTGAATGGTTTTGCAAATCCCAATCAAATAGGCAGAGATTTATTTTATTTTGCAGTCTCTAAACGTAGAGGAGTACAGCCATATGGGCTGTTTGTTGGTACAGAAAAAGTAGGTGAAAACTATACGCGTGATACACTTACAAAAGATGGGCCGGCAGGTTATGAGTATGCAGCATGCAATAAGGCTCAAGTTGGTCATTTGTGTACACTTCTGATTATGCATGACGGCTGGGAAATGAAAGACGACTATCCTTGGTAAAATTTTCTTAACCCCTCCAGGCGGATGATTTATTATTATAATGTTTGCAAAAATCATAATTTAGATTATAATATTCGCGTGAAATGACTTAATTAAGGAGAGGTTATGTTAAAAAAATTACTTTCATCCAAAGCAATTGCGGCATTGTTTGCGGCGTTGTTTTGCAGTGTTTCGCCTGTACTTGCAAGCGAAGCGGATTTAGTTGTTCCGAGTATAAAAGACGCAAGCCTTTCAAGCTACAATCTTCTGTTAATTGGTATTGCAATTTCAGTGATCGGGCTTATATTCGGATTTATTGAATTTTTAAGAATTAAAAAAATGGATGTTCACGCGTCCATGGCAGAAGTCGGCAATACGATTTTCGAAACTTGTAAAACTTATCTTATTCAACAAGGTAAATTTTTGCTTGTGTTAGAAGTTTTAATCGGCTTATGTATTGCCTTTTATTTCGGATACCTTCAAGGAATGGAGTTAAAGAATGTTTTAATAATCCTTGCTTGGTCAGTAATCGGTATATTAGGTTCATACGCGGTTGCCTGGTTTGGTATCAGAATGAATACTCTGGCAAATGCAAGAACTGCATTTGTTTCATTAAAAGGCAACCCTTTAAATATACTTAACATTCCTTTAAAAGCAGGTATGTCAATTGGTGTTTGCCTTGTATCAGTTGAGTTGATTTTGATGCTGACAATTCTATTGTTTGTTCCGGGCGAAATCGCGGGAGCTTGCTTTATCGGGTTTGCTATTGGTGAATCTTTGGGTGCTTCTGCGCTTCGTGTTGCCGGGGGTATTTTTACAAAAATCGCGGATATAGGTTCAGACTTGATGAAAATTCAGTTTGGTATTAAAGAAGACGACCCTAGAAACCCTGGGGTTATTGCTGATTGTACCGGCGATAATGCGGGCGATTCTGTAGGGCCTACTGCTGACGGCTTTGAAACTTACGGTGTAACAGGTGTTGCACTTGTTTCATTTATTCTTTTGGCGGTATTTGGCGCTGAAAATCAAGTTCAATTGTTGACTTGGATTTTCGTAATGAGATTTTTAATGATCGTAACATCTGTTCTTGCATACTGGATTAACGGTGTTGCTGACAGAATTTATGCAGCAAAAACTAACAAATTTGATTTTGAAAAACCGTTAACTAATTTAGTTTGGTTAACATCTATTTTATCAATATTAATGACATTCGGCGTAAGTTATAAATTGTTGGCTTCAATGGGCGGGAATTTATGGCTTGTGCTTTCAGCGATTATTTCTTGCGGAACTTTGGGCGCTGCTTTAATCCCTGAATTTACAAAAATCTTCACATCTCCAAAAGCAAAACATACAGAAGAAGTTGTTACAGCATCCAGAGAGGGCGGAGCATCTTTGACAATTCTTTCAGGTATTGTTGCGGGCAACTTCTCAGCCTTTTGGATTGGCATGGTAATTGTGTTGTTAATGGGGCTTGCTTATATTGCATCAACTTACATCCCTGAAGCTGTAATGATTTATCCATCTGTATTTGCATTTGGGCTTGTGGCATTTGGCTTTTTGGGCATGGGGCCGGTTACAATTGCTGTTGACTCTTACGGGCCGGTAACCGACAACGCTCAATCAGTCTATGAGTTATCTTTGATTGAAGAAATTCCGAACGTTGGTGAAGAAATCGAAAAAGAATACGGGTTCAAACCTGATTTTGAAAACGCTAAAAAATACTTAGAAGAAAATGACGGCGCTGGAAACACATTCAAAGCAACTTCAAAACCTGTTTTAATCGGTACTGCGGTTGTTGGTGCTACAACAATGATTTTCTCTTTGATTTTGGTTATCAAATCAACCTTAGGCATAGAGCCTGAAATGATTTTGAATATGTTGAACCCATACACACTTCTTGGCTTGTTGTCAGGCGGTGCCGTAATTTACTGGTTCAGCGGTGCTTCAATGCAGGCTGTTACAACCGGTGCATATTCAGCTACTGAATACATTAAAGATAATATCAAGCTTGATGATGCAAATTCAAAAAGTGCAAATGTTGCAAATTCAAAAGAAGTTGTAAAAATCTGCACACAATACGCTCAAAAAGGTATGATAAATATCTTTATCGCATTGTTTGCCTTTGCTTTAGCATTTGCATGCCTTTCAGCCCCGGTTGGAACAAGCGCTCCGGTCGCGTTCTTTGTAAGCTACCTTATAGCAATTGCGACATTTGGACTATTCCAGGCTGTGTTTATGGCTAACGCCGGCGGGTGCTGGGATAATGCGAAGAAAATAGTTGAAGTAGATTTGGCTGAAAAAGGCACTCCGCTTCATGAGGCAACTGTTGTCGGCGACACAGTCGGAGATCCTTTTAAAGACACGTCTTCCGTTGCGATGAACCCGATTATCAAATTCACAACGTTATTCGGTCTGCTTGCAATGGAAATCGCAATTTCTGAAGCTTTCAGAGATATTGCGCCGATTGCAGGCTGGGTATTCTTAATCATTGCGTTGATTTTCGTAATCCGTTCTTTCTATGCAATGAGAATTCCAACAAAACAATAATCTTTTACCCTCGCCCCTTGCGGGATGCAAAGCAAACCACCGCAACGAAGTGAGGATGAGTGCGCCTGCATGCAGAGCTGAGGGTAAAATTTCTTAGTGAGCGAAGCGAGCTTAGAAATTTGGGTGAGGGGTTTAAGGGAATGAGTATTATCTCATAAAAAAGCGGCTTCTGTTAAGTTTTAACAGAGGCCGCTTTATATACTGTTGTTGAAATCTTTTTTATGCTAATATAAAGTCAAAGATTTTTTACACAGAATAAGGATAGAAAAATGAGTTTAACAGTTTACCTAGGGATTGACGTCGGCTCGGTTACGACAAAATTAGCGTTAGTAGATGAAAAAGGAAAATATATTGACAGTTACATGCTTCGTACAGCAGGAAAACCTGTTGTAGCAGTACAAACAGGTCTTAATGAACTTTATAAAAAGCGAATTACTGAATACGATGTAAAAGGTGTTGGTACAACGGGTTCAGGGCGAAACTTAGCCGGTGCATTGGTTGGTGCTGATATAATTAAAAACGAAATTACAGCCCATGCCGTTGCAGCGAGTATAAACGTCCCTGGCGTTCAGACTATTCTTGAAATTGGTGGACAAGACAGCAAAATTATTATTCTTCGCGATGGTATTGTAACGGATTTTGCCATGAATACGGTTTGCGCGGCCGGCACAGGAAGCTTTTTGGATCAGCAGGCAAATAGATTGAATGTGCCTATTGAACACTTTGGTGAAACCGCATTAAAATCAACAAATCCTGCACGTATTGCTGGACGATGCGGCGTATTTGCAGAAAGCGATCTTATCCATAAACAGCAGCTAGGTTATCCTGTTGAAGATTTGCTTTATGGGCTTTGTCAGGCACTTGTGCGCAATTATCTTTCAAACCTTGCACTTGGTAAAGAACTTTTGCCTGTGTTTTCTTTCCAAGGCGGTGTTGCAACAAACTCAGGTATGGTAAAAGCTTTTGAAGAAGCCCTCGGTCATAAAGTTATAGTTCCTGAAAATCACCAAACAATGGGTGCAATCGGAGCTGCGCTTTTGGCAATGGAAAATCACCAGTATACAAATGTTGAAACAAAATTCAAAGGCTGGCAGGTTGGCGAAATGCATTTCCATTCAATTACTTGTGAATGCAGCGGCTGCTCTAATAACTGTGAAGTTATTACGATTGTTGAAGGTAACGAAGAAATCCAGCATGTTGAAAAGATTAAAGACATCAAGGGCAACATCATTGCTCGTTGGGGCGGAACCTGTGGCCGCTGGGATATTTCATAGTTAAGTTTTGTAACAAAATTTTAAAATCTAGCAATTATAT
>ULUL01009537.1_pt1 | contig 24875 bp, 14 predicted proteins | sample 1958481 | NCBI WGS metagenome assembly ULUL01 (sample SAMEA4835759, study PRJEB28245) | human gut metagenome | biome: gut microbiome; material: fecal sample | place: Denmark | collected 2008 | reverse complement strand
ACGGCCTCTGCTTTCTCATTATGTATCTTGATATCACTTCTGCAGTTTTCCACTGTCATTTATATTTTAATTCTACTCTATTGTTGCGGTGAACAGAATGAACAATAATATGTTCTTTTATACCATATCACCATTTTTAACCGTTGTGATAATAACACGCTAAGGCACCACAAAAATGGCGCCTTAACATGTATCATCTTTATATAATAAAACCCTTTTACCACTTTTACCAGCCTGGCAGGCTTAAAACGCAAGGGAGCGTACAGAGTGAAATCCAATGCAGGGCCCTTTAAAAACGCCGGTCCTTAGGCTGCGTATTGTGCAGCCTGAAGCCACATGCTTTTTGTGGCTTTGTACCCTTGCGTTTTTAACGGAGCGAGAGCGCGCCCAAATGGATTCACTCTGAACGCTCCCGGGGTCCTTGCGACCTACTTTCCAGACTCCCTAAGTCCTATTCCTCCATAACTGTCACTCAAACACAACCTAGTTGCCCAGCACATCCTTCACTGTTCCTGTAACAGGTTTCAGTGCCTTAATTTCATTGTTCGTATCCGGTGTGACCTCAAAGTCCTTTGTAACCGTTGCCCTAAAGTGCAATGCATTGGTTCCCACGCCGTCCACAAACTCTACATTACCCAGAGGCAATGCATCAATCTTGGAAAGTCCCACATTAGAAGCAGAACCAATTACCTCATCATAGATCACGGTAATATCAATGGTATCCCCTGCCTTGTACTGGCCAAATGCCAGAGAAGACAGTCCCACCTGACCGGGCGCTCTGGAATCCAGCATCTTGTAATGGATGTCCGTCTGTCCAAGGATCCAAGTATTATTACCCTTTCCCCTGGCTGCCACTTCCATCGCTACGCTATCGCCCACTCCGATCTGTCCATAATTTTCAAAGTTAGAACCGCCGATAGCCCAGGTATTATAATAATCCTTATCTCCTGTATCAAAGACAACTGCACCCTGCTGGGTTCCTCTGCTGGGGAAGTTGATGCCGTACTGCCAACTCTTCATGGCTCCGCTTGGATCCATTTCAAAGACGTACTGTGCCTGGTATCTGTTGCCTGCATAGTATCTGATCCACTGGTATCCATCATATTCTTCCACCATATTTGCAGTCATTCTAAATCCTGCTGCACTTGCGTTCTTCAGCACATAACTCTTGTCAATTGCCGACAGGCTTGTAGAATCATTAATCACCTGAGACATACTCTTAAAGTAAAAGTGTGCTCCGTCCGCATAATGGTAGTTGTTAATATAGGTCCAATCCGTCTTATGTGTATAGCTGTACCACTTCTTGTAGTAGTCAGCGCTCATCACATACTTTTCACTTTCCGGATAATCCTGGTTCAGGATTTCCTTCTCCAAAGTAGTATTGCCGCCAAACTGTCCCTTACAGGTACCTACTGTATCCACGATCTTATACAGCGCCACCTTATAATACCGCTCCTTAGCGTCTGCGGTATGGAAAGCAGCTGCGCCATCCTCAACGGTCCTAAGCCCCCATTCCTCCACAGTAAATTCAGTTTCCATATCCTGTGGTCCGAAGGTTGCATAAACGTCTTCACCGCCTACATGCTTAAAGTGATATTTATCTCCTGCGATACTTATCTCTACCGTAGAGCCATAAGCTGTACCGTTTACTGTACGATAATATACATGCTGCGGGTTAGCTGTAGCTTCCGTGCCCTCCGGCAATGTTCTGGTGATCACATAGGTCTGCTTATATCCATAGGTGCCGTCATCAAAGTCGATTACCTCTCTTCCTCTGATGTACAGATCAAAGTAACCGCCATGCCCCCATTTTGCCTTCAGATTGAAGTCCTTCTGGGTACCCTTTACGATCTCCTTTACCAGAGTATCTCCCTCGTACCAGCCCAGGAACTGATAGCCATCCCTTGCCACGGGATCTGCAAGCTTCACATCATTGTCCTCAATACTGTAGCTTACAGGATTGGTATGGCTCACGCCGCCTGTTCCCAGGTCATAGGTGATGCTGAATACATTCAGCTTCCAGACTGCATACAGTGTGATGCTTCCCTGTTCTGCCAGATTATTTACCTTCTGTCCGTCTGTATATGCTGCAGCCCCATCCTTTGTCACAGCCCAGCCAAGGAAAGTATAACCGGGCTTGGTGAAGCGTACCATATCCGCCATAAGCCTTAAGTTTGCAGCCTTGTCATAGGTCATCAGCTGTGTTTCTGTAGGAACAGACTCTCCCAGACAGCTGTCGAAAATGATGACATAGGGATTTGCTGTCCACTTTGCATAGAAGATCCAGTCATGCCAGCTGTTCAAGGTAAGCATTCCTTCCGCCTTTTGGGTAAGTGCGGGATCTGTATACCAGCCGCCGAAGGTATAACCCTTTCTCGGTGCCGGATCATGCAGTGTGATCTGGTTATTTTCAATCGTAAAGCTTTCCGGGTTGTCCTGCGCATTTGCCAGGTCTTCCCCTGCCAGATCCTTCATGTTTTCATAAAGAATTCTGTATTCCACAGGAGTCCACTTCGCATACAGATGAACCTCGCCGTTTCTTAATCCGCTCAGTCTGCTTACTTCTTCCCCTTCCAGATACTTCACAGCGCCATCTGCTTCCACTGCCCAGCCGTCAAAGCTGTAGGCTGTTCTTGCAAAGCTATGGGCTGCAAGGGCCTTCTTCTCTGTATAAGTAAATTCCTGTCTCGTCTGCTCGTCATTTCCATTATTGGAGTGGAAGATCACGGTATAGCTGTTTTCTATCCACTTCGCATACAGGGTTTTCTCTCCCATGCTGCCGGTCTTGATCAGGGTAACAGCCTCTGTGCTGTAATCCTTCGTCTCATACCAGCCACCGAAAGTGTAGCCTTCTCTTGCTGCTGGGTTAAGAACGATCAGGCTGCTCTCAATCGTATAGCTTTCCGGATTCTTGTGAGTGCCGTCCTCTAAGCCTTCATAATGGATCTTGTAAGAGATCGGTGTGAAGTGAGCATACAGCACATGATCCTCATCTGTAGAAACAATCGTTTCTGCTGTTACCAGGGTTCCATCCTTCTTGTCTGTAAACCAGCCGTCAAAGGTATATCCATTCCTTGCCACTACAGGCAGTGCGCCGTAAGAAGCATCAAAGGTAACAGTTCTTTGTAAGGAATCTTCTCCTTCTACTATTCCGCCGTTTACGTCAAACAGTACCTGATAGCTGTTCGGCGTCCACAGTGCGGTGTAGCTTAAGTCTCCTGCCGGCATATGGTCCTTCGGGGTCTCATTCCAAGTATAGGAATAGCCCTTCTTTGAAAGCTTTGGAACGGTAATGGAAGCGTCAAACTTCACACTTCCGCTTGTATATTCGTTTACGGCCTCGCCTCCTGCCAGATCCCAGCTTAAGGTGTAGGCATTTCTGGTATAGTAGTAATTGATCACATTGGCAGCTGCATTTGCCTTAATCTTCATGGTCTGTGCCTGTGCGGGTGAGGTAAATCCGGTATAGCTTCTTACTTCTCCTGTCACTTCACTGTCCATATCTGCAGTGCCTGGAACGGTCTCTGCCAGTGCGTAGTTGCCGGATACATCCGGTGCATTGGAATCCACACGTTCTCTATAATGATTTACGGTATAACCATATTGTCCAGCGATCCAGCCTGCGATAAGTGTCAGATCCTCTGCCGGCATGGTCAGTCCGGTAAACTTACTTCCATTGACATACCAGCCGTCAAAGCCGTAGCCTTCTCTCTCCGGAATGGGCAGAGTCACAGGAGATTCATACAGACCGGTAATGGTACTCTCTCCGTTTAAAATGCCGCCTGCCACGTCCAGTGTAATGGTATAACTTGCTCTTGCATACTCATACCGGACAACGGTGCTGCCGTCGCCGTTTATGGTCACAATCTGCTCCTGTGGCATTACAAAGCCTGTGTAAGCCATTCTTTCAGGTGTCACCTCGCTGTCAGTAGTGCCGGTCAGATAATCAGTATCCACAAGGGTCAGACTGCCGTCTAACCTGGCCTGATAATGCTCTACTACATAAGGGGTATCTGTATTAGCCTTCCACTTTGCATAAAGAGTCTTATCTCCCATGGAACCATTTGCAATCTCTGTCACCTGCTTCTGGAAGGAAACGTCTGCATACCAGCCTTCAAAGGTATAACCTGCCCTGATAGGTGCAGACAGGATAATAGTCTTACTTTCTACCGTAAACCTCTCAGGATTTGCATGTACCAGGCCGTCCACTCCCACATAAGTGATAGTATATTCCCTGGGTACCCATACAGCACGCAGGATGACTGTTGCATCATTGATAGCAGTCAGGTTCTTTACCAGAGCCTCATCTGCATAATCCACAACGCCTGCCTTCAAAGCTGCCCAGCCTGCGAAGTCGTAAGCAGTTCTGATAAAGCTGTTCTTGGAAAGCTTCTGCTCTGTATCATAGACAAATCTCTGATTTGCCATCAGGCCTTGTGCATCTTCCTTTTCCTTATCAAAGGCTACCTCGTAGCTGTTTGCCGTCCACAGTGCTTTGTAGGTCACATCCTCTGTGCCCATGGTTCCTGCGACTTCTACAGATTCTTCGCCGTCAAGGCTCCAGCCTGCAAAGGTATAGCCTGTTCTTGTCACCTTAGGTATGGAAACCTTTTCTTCATAATAAAGTTCTTCCGCGATCTTCGCATCCTCAAATACCGGATCAAAGGTCACTGTATGTTTCAATCTCTCGTAATTGATCTTAATAATCGTCTTGCCATCCGCATCAATGGCTGCGCTCTCGCAGGCCGTTCCCTTTACTGTCATATTCTTAAAGACAATGCCGTTTTCTACGGTAAGGAGCGTATCCGCACTGCTTGTTCCATCTACGATACGGTATCTTAATTCCTCTGCGCTGAAGGTATCGCCGGTAAAGCCCGTTCCCTCAGACAGATACTGTAAGCGGTAGCTTCCATCCAGATCCTCTACATAATATTCCACGCGGTATGGAGTATCTGCATTCTTGCTCCACTGTGCGGTATAAATTACATCCTCCGTACCCATAACAGATACAACTTCCTTGTCCCATCCGGTAAAGGTATAGCCGTTTACCGCCATCATGGGCGCCATTACTTTTCCACCGTACTTTAAGTCATAGACAACTGCCTCGCCTCCGACCACGCCCGGTGCAAAGGTCACGGTATGCCACTCTAACGGATAATAGTAACGCAACACTGCGCTGCCGTCTGCTGCGATCTTTACATCCTGCAATGCAGGCGCAGCATATCCGGTATAGGTCTTTCTTTCCGGTGTCACATAGCTGTCCGTGGTTCCGGTAAATCTTTCACTTTCCTCTAAGGTATATTCACCGGAAAGCAGCTGTTCCTTATAATGCTCTACTCTGTAGGCAGTATTTTCTGCAGGAGTCCACTTTGCATAAATATTAGTATCCTCTGCAGGCATCTTCTCCGGGAAGATATAAGGAACTGTAAGCTCCTCGTCTGCATACCAGCCTGCAAACAGGTAGCCTTCCTTTACAGGATCAGCAGGCTGTTCAACCTTAGCTTCATACTTGGTATTGATGATCTCCAGATAGCTTCCGCCATTGGTATAGGGCACGATCACATAGCCGTCCCGCACATTGTCCCAGTACAGAGAAATGGTTCTCTGGATAGGTCTGGAGGAGAATGCCAGAGGGTATCTCACCCAGGTAATGATCATCTCACCGCTAAGCTTCTTATCCTCCTTGTCCGGATTTACCGTAACGGTATTGGTCTGAGGATCGTAGGTGAACTTCTCATTGGTCATGGTGATCTCAAAGTTCTTACGGTTTCCTTCCCCTTGCGGCCTGGAGGGATCACAGTAATCATTATAAACCCCATGAGCCATATCACCCAGTCTTAAATCCAGATAGGTCATGTCAAAGACACTGTCCGGAAGCACAGTAGAGCGCACATGCTGCTTTAACTTCACATAAGGCATCTCTTCCTGCGACGTGGTAAAATCCTGGATACTGTCATAGCGTCCCGCCGTCCACAGAGGCCATTCCTTTTCAAATAAGGTATATTCCGTGGAGAATCTTTCATTCAGTGCCTGGGCCTGCAGACCGATCTCCATATAAGCACCCACATCCACTAAGAGTGCTCCGCTGTAGCGCTGGCTTCTTCCTTCACTCTCCGTATACTTTAACTCATAATAGAAGTAGCCCCACATCTTGGTATAAGCGCCTGCCTCTGCCTGGAAGCCTACGGAATCCAGATCTGTGGAGAATAATCCTACCTTAAATTCAAATTCCAGTCCTGCCCTGACGCCTAGACGACCCAGTGCATAGAAATCAAATTCATACTGCTCTTCAATCAGTGTTACGGTATCGTTGTAAACCTTGCCTGCAAATACATCAATAGTGTAGGTGTAGCGCTTTCCGGTCAGGTACTCAAAATCAAAGCCTACGGAAATGCATGCATCCACATTGATCACAAAGTTTACTTCCATATTCACAGCGATGATAGGAAGAGCGGGGGGAAGTCTCCATTCCTGGTCCACGATATTCTGCTCTAATACCTTCACCCAGTCGGATTCCGCATCCATCATTTCCTTATAACGCTCTGCCAGCTTATTGGCATTTTCTTCCTTATCGGAGTCCTCACCGTCATCCTTTGCATTGTCGATCAGCTCCTTGATCTGGTCTGCGATATCCAGTCCCTTATCAAGGGCATTCTTGTCATCATCATCCTTCTCATGACTTTCCTTGGTCATCATGATGGCGTTTACTTCCACGCCTGTATAGTTCAATACATCAATATTGGCGGTCACGCGGTATTCTGCAATGTAAGGGAAGATGCCCCATACTTTCCAGACTGCCTGGCTTCTCACGCCCATGTCAAGGCCGACCTCTTCTGTAAAGACGCCGGTTACTTCGATCACCAGCTGATTGTCGGAGCCTTCCTTGCCGATGGTGATCTCAGCCTTTACCTCCAGCTGAACGCTTAAGCCCTTGCCTGCTGCAGCGGTTCCCTGTACACCGTCAAATTTCTGAGGATGTACGCTGATGGTAGCCTTAGGATATCCCATCTCCATCCTGCATTCCACGCTCAAGCCAGAAGCCATCAGCTGCAGCTCTTCGGGAGAGATAGGAGTGCCATCCTCCAAAGTTACCTTGTAATCCTTCAGGTTCATATTTTCAGACAGCTTTGTAAAGTTCTCCGTAGCCAGTGCCAGGGACCCCAGATACTGGGCTGCTTCCTCTGCAAAGCCACTGTCCAATGCCTGCTGTTCGATCTGTGCTTCCAGTGCGGATACATCTGCACCCTCCAGCATTTCAGAACCGGAAATGCTTTCCTTGGTATAGATATCCATGGTCTGCTGCACTTCTTCCCAGCTTACAGTTTCAAAGCCGATGGTGGTAGTGCCATCCCCGTTATCCTTTACGGACAGGATCCTGCCATAGCCGTCTAAAGCCGCTGTATCCTCGCCGCTTACGATACCGAAGGTACCATGGTAAAATAACAAAAAGTCTCCCGGATCTGCTGTGGTCTGGCTGTCCAGATCAATATTGGCATATACATCCGCAGAAAAGTCCAGCTTCTTATTATCCACTGTGATGGTCTCCGGATCCTGATCTAAATCTGCATCCACAGAAACCGGCAGCATATCCGGCTCAAAGATCACATCCTCCGGTGCTGCATTCTTGTATGTATAGGTATTGCCATTCTTGCTTGTGATGATAACGTAGGCTACGTCCCCATTCTCTTCTTTGGAAGAATCCAGGGTACGCTGATCCGGTCTTAAGCCTGCATAAAGACTGACCTTATCCCCTACCTGAAGCTCGCCCTTGGTATAAACGAACTCTCCTTCTGCATCATCCGCTTCCTTTAACGTACCCTCTGCATCAGCCTGATACAGGGCAAGGCTTAAGGACTCTACCTCATCCCCATTCTTTGTGATGTCTCCCACATCCTCCATGGAAATATAGGTAAGATCCTGCTGCAGCGCCAGGTTCAGCACCTGTGCCTTAGCAGTAGTGAAGTTGTATTCTCTTGCACTTTCCGGCTGATCCTTAAAGGTAAGTCTGCTATCCTCCAAGCTTACTCTGTAGGTACAGCCGTCATTGAAGCCCTTGCCGGCTTCCATATTAGTATCCTTTGGCAGGTAATCCTTACCTAAGATCACGAAGCTTCCGTTTCCGCCTGCCACCTCAATGATATCTGTCTGTGTGGGATCCGTCAGATTCTTGGCAGTGATGGCAGCCTTTACTGCCTCTGCATCCAGGCTCTTATCCTCTGCCTCCACATAGATTTTGAAATTGTCCCCCTGCACATCTGTAGCACTAACAAAATTTACGCTCTCGATGGTCTCTAAGGGCTCCTGCTTTGCATACTGGGCATACAGGGACAGATCATCGCCGATACCGTCCGCACCTGCTGCGGCACGGCTCAAGCCTTCGTCATAATACCAGCCAAGGAAAATATACCCATCCTTATAAGGCGTGGGCAGACTGTCGATCCTTGCGCCACTTCCTACCTGCCAGGGAGCCAGATTGCTGCCCCCGTTGGTATAAAAGGTAACGGTATACTTGGGATCCGGTGCCTGATAGTCTGAGTCCTCTGTCTCATTTTTCTTACCGGCAACGGTATCTACTACCTTTTGAAGCAGGTTCTTTTTCCCAGTCTTCTTTCCTGAGGTACCTGTCTTGTCTGCCACAGCAAGCTCTGTTTCCCCATCCTCAGACCCTGGCTGCGCATCCTCTTCCTGATTTTTTGTTTTTTCGGTATCCTGGGAAGACTCCTCGTTTTTTGGCTCTTCCTTGCTTCCGGTATCCTGCTTTTGTGAGTCATCTGAAACAAATGCGGTTTCTTTTGCAGGCTTCTGCCCATAATCATGCAAAAGCACTGCGGCAGTGCCGCCGGATACTAACAAAATTGCCAGTACCAAAGCCAGGAGTCTCTTGTTTTTCATAAGGCTTTCCAGGAATTTGTTCCACATACTTTTTCCTCCTCCCGTAATTTTCACGATTCCCAAGCCAATATATCCCTTTTACACAAGGCTTAGACAGGGCTATGCCCTTCTTAATACCTGTATCATACATCACTCCTTTCTTTATTTGTGCCAACCTGCATGAATTACAGTTTTTTTGACATGAACAACAGGGATATCTGTGGAAATTTACTATCTTTTCAGTTATAATGTAGAAAAATCAGAAGCATTCGTAACAAATTTCCTGCCAGGAAAGGGGAAGTCTTTCTCTTTTTCCCCAAAGAACTCCCTAATACAGGCAATCCGTTACCATGCCAGGAAGGACAATTCCCATGAAAATTGCCATTTGCGATGATGACAGCGCTGAACTGCAGCACATTTTAAATCTTCTTTCTACTTATGAAAAGGAGCTCAACAGAAAGCTTATCTGCAAGGGCTTTACAAGCAGTTTTGAGCTTGCTTCCACAGCCTCTCAGGAGCAATATGATATGTATCTTTTAGATGTGATCATGCCCATCTTAAGCGGCATGGAGCTTGCAAAGGAGATCCGCAGCTTCGACAAAGCCGCCGATATCTTATTTCTTACTTCTTCCCCGGAATTTGCCGTGGAAAGCTATACGGTGAAGGCTTCCAATTACCTTTTAAAGCCCATTGTCAGGGAAACCCTTTTTCCTGCGTTAGATGACGTTCTGGAAAAGAAGGGCTTAGAGCAGGAAAAATCCATTGTAGTCAAGAGCGTGATCGGCGTGCGCAGGATCCTTCTGTGCAATCTGGTCTGTGTGGAAGCTTTTAACCGTAAGATCATCTATTATCTTAGAAACGGAGAACAGTTAGAATGCTCCGACCGCTTCTCCACCATCTGCGACGTACTTTTGAAATATCCGGAATTCATTCTTCCCCACCGTTCCTTTCTGGTGAATATGAATTTCATCCGTACCATAAGCTCCTTGGATATGCAGCTGCAAAATGGCAAAATCCTTCCTCTGGCCCAGCGCAGACTGACAGAGATCCGCAAATGCTATCTTGCTTTTCAGATGGAGGAACTCTCATGATTTCTTGTATTTTGATGTCTTTGGTGTCTTTTGTAGCGTTTTGGGGGCAGATTTTTCCAAGTTCCTTTGCTCTTTTGTTGCAGCTTGGAAGCTTTTCTATCAGCTTCAATGAGCTTCTGGGTCTGGGCAACTATGCCTCCGTGCTCTTTTTCGGTATTGTGACAGCTCTTTACCTTGCAGATATTCCCTTTCAAGAGCATAAAAGACTTTATCTTTTTACCCTCCTTGGATTCAGCAGCGCCCAGCTTGTGTTTTATCTTCTTTTAGGAACGGACAGGCTTTATAGGTGTTATCCTTTTCTGATCCACCTTCCTCTGATCCTGCTGATCCATTTTATGCTCCACCGTAATCTTTACATTTCCATCATTGCCGTGCTCACCGCTTATCTGCTCTGTACACCCAGAAAGTGGGCAGGCACTCTGGCTGCATCCTTCTTCGGCTATGATCCTGTGGTATCCAATATTGTCACGATCCTGGTCACGCTGCCAATGCTTTACCTGGTGATCCGCTTTATCTCTCCTTATGTCATCCGGCTCAAATATGAAAGTAAAACTATTTTGTCCTTCTTTTTCCTATTGCCACTGTCCTATTATATCCTGGAATATGCCTTTACCGTATATACGGATCTTCTTTACACCGGAGGCCCGGCAGTCATCGACTTTATGGACACCTTTATTGTGCTGCTTTACTTCATCCTCTCCACCCTGACCTTAAACTTTTCCGATCAGATCAAAAAGGCTGAGCATGAAAACATTCTGCTGACTGTCGCTGCCGCCCAGGCCCAGAAGGAGATCTCACAGCTGTCCGATTCCCAGCATCAGGCTGCCATCTACCGTCATGACCTGCGCCATCATATGAATTTTCTGAAAAGCAGCCTGCTTTCCGGAAATACCGACCAGGCTCTTTCCTATATTAATGAGATCTGTACCACCTTAGACAACAGCAGGATAGTCCGCTATTCGGAAAATGATGCCCTGAATTTAATCCTCTCTTACTATGCGCAGAAGGCCCTAAGCGAGGGTATCACGGTGGATATCAGCGTCACTACGGCAGACTTTTCCCGTTTCCAGATCACCAGCCTGTGCAGCCTTTTTGCCAATGCTTTGGAGAATGCCCTCCATGCATGCCAGCAGATGCAGGATAAGAAGAACCGCTATATCCGCTTAAAGCTTTATGAGAAAAATGACCGTCTCTGCATCAATATGGTAAACAGCTATGAAAAGGAGCCTCTCTTTGAAAATGAGATTCCCGTCTCCCACGCCCAGGGGCACGGCCTTGGCATCGCCAGCATTATTTCCATTGTAAAAAATTACCATGGCATCTACGGCTTCTACGCAGACCACGGAGAATTTCATTTCCAGGCTTCGCTGTGAGGGAGGGACGTTCACTCTGCGCCATTCGCAAAATCGCATCTTCGATGCTTTACGCTGCTTCGCAGCTTTTTTTGCTCATTTCTTGGCGCTCCCTTCATGCATTTCTGCAGGCAGATTCTCATGCAAGCATGAAATCTGCCCACAGGAATGCATGAGTGAACTATTGCCAAAATATGGGGTATCATGATAAAATAGGACGAATTGCTTGTCTGTGGGAAACAGGAGTGCTTCCTTTTTTCATGTCAGGCGGTTATTATTTTAGCAGATGAATATATTAGTATAGAAAAGAAAGAAGGAATCAAGCATGTGTGGAATAGTAGGCTTTACCGGAAAATACCAGGCAGCTCCTATTTTATTAGACGGCCTGTCTAAGCTGGAATACCGCGGATATGACTCTGCCGGACTGGCAGTGCGGGACGGTGACAAGGATACTAAGATCGTAAAGGCCAAGGGGCGCTTAAAGGTTTTAAAAGAAAAAACAGATAACGGACATTCTCTGAAAGGAACCTGCGGCATCGGACATACCCGCTGGGCAACCCATGGAGAGCCCTCCGAGATAAATGCACATCCCCACATGTCTGATGACGGTAATGTGGTGGCTGTCCATAACGGTATCATCGAAAATTACCAGGAATTAAAGGAAAAGCTCCTGCGCAAGGACTATACCTTTTATTCCTCTACCGATACAGAAATTGCTGTAAAGCTCATTGATTATTATTACAAAAAATACGAGCATACTCCCGTGGACGCCATTAATCATGCGCTGGTCCGCATCCGCGGCTCCTATGCTCTGGCTGTGATGTTCAAGGAATATCCCGGCGAGATTTATGTAGCCCGTAAGGATAGTCCCATGGTCCTTGGCGTAGAGGATGGCGACTGCTATGTAGCCTCCGATGTACCCGCTATCCTTAAATACACCCGCAATGTGTATTATATCGGGAATCTGGAAATGGCCCGTCTGGCAAATGGCAACATCACCTTCTATAACCTGGACGGCGACGAGATCCAGAAGGAATCTGTAGAGATCAAATGGGATGCTGACGCAGCGGAAAGAGCAGGCTATGAGCACTTTATGCTCAAGGAGATCCATGAGCAGCCAAAGGCCGTGCAGGATACCTTAAGTTCCGTGCTCACCCCGGAAAATAAGATCGATCTTTCCTCCGTAGGTCTTACAGAAGAACAGATCAAGGCAATCTCCCAGATTTATATCGTAGCCTGCGGCTCCGCTTATCATGTGGGCGTAGCCTGCCAGTATGTCTTCGAGGATCTGGCCAGGATTCCTGTCCGCATCGACTTAGCTTCCGAGTTCCGTTACCGCGATATGCCCTTAGACCCCAATGGTCTGGTGATCATCATCAGCCAGTCCGGCGAAACCGCAGACAGCCTGGCTGCTCTCCGCCTGGCAAAGCAGAAGGGCTTAAAGACTCTTGGCATCGTCAATGTAGTGGGAAGCTCCATTGCCAGAGAGGCAGACAATATATTCTATACCCTGGCAGGCCCTGAGATCGCCGTTGCCACCACAAAGGCCTACAGCACACAGCTTATAGCAGGCTACTGCCTGGCCATCCAGTTTGGACTGGTGCGGGGCACTATTACGGAAGAATATTATGCACAGCTCATCGAAGAGATGCAATCCATTCCTGAGAAGATTGAAAGGATCCTGGATGATAAGGAAAGGATCCAGTGGTTTGCTGCAAAGCAGGTCAACGCCAAAGATATTTTCTTCATCGGACGTGGCTTAGATTATGCCATCAGCCTGGAGGGCAGCCTGAAAATGAAGGAGATCAGTTATATTCATTCCGAAGCCTACGCTGCCGGCGAATTAAAGCACGGAACCATCAGCCTCATTGAGCAGGATACTCTGGTGATTGGTGTCCTCACCCAGTCCAAGCTTTATGAAAAGACCGTCTCCAATATGGTAGAATGCAAGAGCCGCGGCGCTTACCTCATGGGACTTACCACCTATGGAAATTACAACATTGAGGATACCGTATCCTTTACCGTATATATTCCCAAGGTAGATGAGCACTTTGCCACCAGCCTTGCCGTAGTTCCCCTGCAGCTCATGGGATACTACGTCAGCGTATCCAAGGGTCTTGACGTGGATAAGCCAAGGAACCTGGCCAAGAGCGTTACGGTAGAATAATGCCTTCCCTTTGGTTCTTTTAGAACGGATAACAAAAAGCTGCCTTCTCATAGAAAATACTTTTCCTAAAGCATCTATGGGACTGCAGCTTTTTTATTGTGTCTCCTATCTGGGTCCATACAAGCACTTGGTGCTGACTCCCGGGATCATCCCCAGCTTACCGGACAATGCGCTGACCACACTCTGTGGGGCATCCAGCACAATGCTGATGATGTTCATCTTTTTTGCATGGTAGGGAAGCCCCATTCTTCCGATAATATAATTTCCATATTCATGAAGGATTCCATTGATCCGCTGCGCTGCCTCCGGATCCTCCACTATGATCCCTATTAATGCCACTCTAGTGTCCATTATCCCAACTCCTTTGTTCAAATATGTGTTGCCATCAATACAATTCGGTTTTCCATACGTTTCTTAATATAGTTTTCCGCATTTCGTCTGGTACATTCATCCATTCCGGTGTAAGGCTCGTCCAAAAGCACACAATCGCTGTTTGCTTCCATTGCCCTGGCCAGGCTGACCCTCCGCTTCATGCCGCCGCTTAGCTCCCCGCAGGGCTTATCCAGAGCTTCCCACGGAAGTCCTAATGATAACAGTATTTTTTCGCCCTCTTTCCTGGCTTTGCTGCTTCCCATCACCATCTCCAGATTTTTCACTGGGGATTCCTCTTCGCAGAGCCTGTCCTCCTGAAACTGCACGCTATAGGTAAGTCCCTCTGTTACCTTTCCCTCCTCGTAAGTCTCCAGACCGCACAGGCACCTGAAAAGAGTTGTCTTGCCGCTGCCGGAGGCTCCTGTCAGATATGTGATCTTCCCGGAAGGGTAGGTACAGGTAAACTCTTTCAGAACCTGCTGTTTTCCAAAGCTTTTGCTCAACCCCGTAACCTGAAGAAACATAACCTGATTCACATCTTGTTCCTCTGTCTCTTTCTTTTCTAACGTCTCTTTGAAACCCTGTTCGTTTCTTCTTTCTTTCAATTCCGTTTTTCTTTCTTTCGTTTTTTTCCTTATCACTGTTTGATTTTTTCTTATGGAATCCATATTGCAGGCTTTACAAAGGGGACTGCTGCTCCAGAACAGCCCTGTAAGTCCTTTTACTGCTTTTTCAAACAAGGCGCTGCATAGAATGATTACTGCGCTCCAGGCAAAGATACCCGGCGTATCCAGGTAAATCTTGGACAAATAGAGTTCTCCTCCTATGGAATGAAGGGGCGTACCGATTACCTCTGCCGCAACGCCGGACTTCCAGCACATTCCCAAAGACAGCTCCATCGCACTCTCCACAAAAGGCTTCAGTGCCGGGCGATAGATATAAAAAAGCTTTGTACCCAGGGGCATGCCAAATACCTTCGCTACCTCCAGCATCTTTACATTTACTGCCTTGATGCCTGCCAGAGTATTCAGATACAGATTGGGCATCACTACCAGAAAACAGATAATGGCAGTCAGCGCCGAGGAGCCCCACCAGATTAAGATCAGTACCGTAAACACCGCCACCGGCACCGTCTTACAAAAATTCATAAAGGGCCTTAGAAATTCCTCTGCCAAAGGCACTTTACTGCTGACAATGGCCAGGAAAAGAGCAAAGCCGCTTCCTGCCAGAAAGCCTGCCCCGATCCTTGCCATGGAGGCCAGGCAGCTAAGCCAGAAATCCTTTTCCCACAAAAGCCCATACAAAGCCTTCAGGCTTTCCATAGGGGAAGCCACCAAAAGCGCATTGTCCGCTATCATGGAAACGCCCTGCCAGATCAGGATCCATATCAGGAGAATAATCCCTCTTTTCAGGAAATCTCTTCCTGAGCTTCTCTTTTTAGGATGATTACTTTCCTTCATAATAGAAATCATCCTCCGGCAGATCTCCTCCTGCTTCTCCCTGGGACTGCTCGTAAAGCACTTCAAGATAGCCCTTCAGTGCCTGTTTCATCTCTTCTCCACGGATACAGGTAATGTTACACTCCGGGATTGCCTTTTTGGCAATGGGCTCCTTGGCTACAATCTGTGCTTCCACAGCAAGCTCTGCGCCCTTCTTTTGATCTGCATTGATTGCCTGGGTGCTCTTTTCATGCTCCTCCAGGAAGGTCTCTACTACATCCTCATGTTCCTCTAAGAAAGCCTTTCTTACTACCGTTACTCCTGTTACAATGCCGCTGACCGTTTCCCCCTGTACCTTCTGCCATTCCCGGTTCATATCAAGCACAACCTTAAGACTTTCATTTTGTGCGCAGGCTGCCGTCACAAAGGGTTGGGGAAGAAGTCCCACAGCATCCGGATTTTCTGCCAGCACTGCCGCTACCTCCGTTGCCTCTGATTTGTATTCCAACGTCACATCCTCGGTGCTCATGCCATTTTGTGCAAGCAGATATTGGAGCACATAGTCGGGAGTAGTTCCCTTTCCTGTCAGGTAGATGGTTCTTCCTTTCAGATTCTCAAAGCTTTCAATGCCTTCCTGTGCGGAAACCATATACAGGACACCCAGGGTATTGATATCAATAACGCTGACTTCTCCCTCCATCCTATGGTACAGAATACTTGCGATATTAGCAGGTACCAGCACAATATCCAGATCTCCCTTTATCATCAAAGGCAGGATCTCATCCACACCGGTTGCCATCTGAAAACTGTAGTCTTCCTTTGCTTCCCCATTCTTGGCAGCCTCCATCAAAAAGAGCAGCCCCATGGAGGTAGGCCCTTTTAAAGAGCCTATACGCACTTCTACCCGCTTTGCTTCCGCGGAATCCTCTTCTGTTCCTTCCGTAATACTTTCTTCTGCCTCTGCTTCTTTGTCTTCTGTAGCAGAACCCGTTTCTTTCGTCTCATTCGTTTTTTCCACACTCTGCGCACCTGAAACAATACTGTCCACAGGAGTTGTATCTGACTCCTCCACCTTGCTGCCACATCCTGCCAGTCCGAAGCACAAAAGTGCCATTACAAGCGCCCCTGCCAGCACTTTTTTCAGGCCCTTCTTTCCTGCTTTTGTATCATTTTCGATCAAATTACCGCTTCCATTAAAGCTTCCATTTTCTTCTACTTTTCCAATTTTCCTTTCTTTTTTTTGGTTCATTCTCCTTCTCTTCTCCTTTCGTCATCCTGCTTTTTCCATTTTACAGTTCTTTTCCTTCGTCTTTTTCACTGTTTTTGTTTCAGGATCTTTTCACTGCTTTTATTTTTCTGTTCTTCTTTTCATTGCTTTTTCTTTTTCACATTCTTGAAGCCAAGAGCAGTTCCTCTTTTTGTGCATCAAAAAAAGCCTTTCTTGTCAGAAGCCATTTTACATTTTAAACTTGGCACTTCTTCACAGTCAGTTTCAAATCGTAGGATTCCGGTCAGGCGAAGGGAGTTCCCTCACCTTTCCGGTTTCCTTCTCTTTCTTTATTTTTTCAGTGCATTCTCTTATAACTTAAGCCCTCAACATTAAGCTCTTAACCATACGTTCACAGAGCCTTATGTCTTATATCTTATGTCTTATATCTTATGTCTTATGTCTTACAACCTTTTTCTTTACGCTACAAGTCCAAAATAAAGCAATACGATAATTCCCAGCACGATTCGATACCAGCCGAATACCTTGAAATCATGCCTCTTGATGTAAGCCATCAGGAATCTTAATACAAATACAGATACCAGGAAGGCTACAATGGTTCCCACTGCAAGGCAGATGGCTTCTGTTGTGGTAAACTGGAAACCAAACTTGGTCACTTTCAGAAGGCTTGCGCCAAACATGACGGGAATAGCCAGAAAAAAGGTATACTCAGCGGCCACGGTTCTGGATACGCCGATCAGCAACGCACCCACGATCGTAGCGCCGGAACGGGAGGTACCGGGGAAAATTGCTGCGATCACCTGGAAGATACCGATCATAAGAGCTGTCTGGTAAGTGATCTGGGAAAGCTTTCTGATCTTGGGACGTCTTCCCTTATTCCAGTTCTCAATCAAGATAAAAGCAATACCAAACACGATCAGCGCAATGGCAATACAGGTGGGATTATAAAACAGACGTTCAAAAACCTCGTCAAACAAAATACCAATCACTGCAGCCGGTACACAGGATACCAGAATCTTGAACCACAACGTCATAATATCCATTTTGATAAAGGAAGCCACTCCGGTACGCCCCTGTCTTTCGTTCTTCGTCAGAGCAAAAGGCCAGATTTTATTCCAGAACAAAACCACTACCGCCAGGATCGCTCCCAGCTGAATGACTACATCGAACATACCGAAAAAGTTCTCCGATACATCCTCAAAAGGGAGCAGCTTCTCAACCAAAAGCAGATGTCCTGTACTGCTGATTGGCAGCCACTCCGTAATACCCTCCACAATACCATATAAAATGGCTTTTAAAATGTCCAACATTTTTTATCTCTCCTTGTTTTTTATATTTATTTGATGCTTATTTTTGATCCCTTTTCTTTATGATGTCTGTTTCCTATTTTTTTGTTTTGTACTTCACCGTTTTCTCTTTATCGTATGATTTCTATTCTATTCCTCTTCCAGGTAATTCTGTAATTCCTCGAAGCACTCCCTGGCATCCTCATAACCTTCCAGATACAGATTCTTAAGCTTCTCCTTATCTTTTTCCACTCTGCCCACACCGCTCTTGTGTTTTGGACGGATCACAAATGCTCTGTCATTTTTCTGCTGATCCTCGATATATCTTAAAAGCCTGTTATACCGGATATGTCTGTCTTTCATCAGCTCATACACCTTGGGATATTTCCCATATTTTAAGCGGATCAGACCAAGCTCCTTAAAAGGCTCTCTTACATACCCTTCCTCCTTTGTCATGATCACCACATTGCGCATGTTGCCGTCAATGATGGATTTTTGAAGAGGAATAGCGTCAGAAATACCACCGTCCAGATAGGGCTTTCCCTGGATCATTACATTCCTGGATACTAAGGGCAGTGAAGCGGAAGCCCGTATCTTGTCAATATCTGCCTTCATGTCCCGGATTCTGAAATATTCCGGCATACCGGTCTCAATATTGGTAGCCACACTATAGGCTCTGCCCTCATAACGCTCGAATGCTCCGTAATCATAAGGATTTAACTGCTCCGGTATCCTATGGTAGCACATATCCACATTGAAAAGATCTCCTGTGGTCAGAAGGCTTTTCATACTGCAGTAATCCGACGAATCCAGATAATCCACATTTACTGCAAAGGCTCTGCCCCTTTGCTTCGACAAATAGCTGCACATATGGCAGGCCCCTGCAGACACACCGTAGACACTGGAAAACTCAATCCCCTTATCCAGGAAAAAGTCCAGCCCCCCTGCCGTATATACCCCTTTCATTCCCCCACCTTCCAAAACCAAACCAGCCTGATGCATTTCTACTACCTATGCCTTTCTGTACCTGTTTTGCTGTTAATTTCTGTTACTACTATTTCTATGTATAAAGACTTCTATCGAAGTCTTTGACTTCTATCGAAGTCTTTGACTTCTATCGAAGCTTTTGTCTTCTATCGAAGTCTTTGCCTTCTATTGAAGCTTTTGCTTTTACCTGTAATTTTCTTCTACAAACTTACGGAGGGCAACCAGGGATCTTTCCACCTTTTCTGTGTCAATGCAATATGCCATCCTGAAGAAACCGGGTGCGCCGAAAGTATCTCCGGGTACCAGGATCAGATCATATTTCAGAGCCTTCTCGCAGAATACCTTGGCATCCTCCTCCAAAGCCTTGGGGAAGATATAGAAGGTTCCACCGGGCTTAACACAGGTAAATCCAAGCTTGATCAGCTCATTGTAAAGCAGGTTTCTGTTGGTCTCATAAACGCTTAAGTCTGCAGTCTTGTCAAGAACCTGCGCCACTCCAAGCTGGATGATGGAGGGAGGACAGTTATGACCGATCCCTCTGGAAATCTGTCCACACATATTGATGAGGGTTTCTGCTTCCTTACATGCCGGATTCACTGCCACATAGCCGATACGCTCTCCGGGAAGGGACAATGACTTTGAGAAGGAATAGCACATAATCGTATTATCATAAAATGCGGACACATTGGGAACCGGCATTCTGTCAAATACGATCTCTCTGTAAGGTTCATCAGAGATCAGGAAGATATCATGGCCTAATTCCTCGGACTTTTCCCGCAGGATCTTTGCCAGCTTCTTCAAGGTATCCTCGGAATATACTACACCGGAAGGGTTATTGGGCGTATTGATCAGCACCGCCATGGTCTTTTCCCCGATCATTTCCTCAAAGGCTTCAAAATTGATCTGGAAATCCTTCGTCTGGGGCGGCACGATCTTTAACACGGCTCCGCTTAAGTTCACATAAGGACGATATTCCGGGAAGAAGGGAGCAAAGGTGATGATCTCATCCCCCGGCTCCGCCACAAGGCGGAACGCATGGGCCAGCGCTCCTGCTGCCCCGGAGGCCATAAAGATGTGCTCTGCTCTATAAGGCAGACCAAAACGCTCCTCTAAGGACGCTGCGATAGCTTCCCTTACGCTGGGAATACCAAGGCTTGGGCTGTAGCCGTGCAGCTCCATGGGATTCCTGGTAGCAAGCATATGTATCATTCTGTCTGTAAATTCATGAGGAACAGGCACAGAAGGGTTGCCAAGGCTATAGTCAAATACATTCTCATAGCCAATCTCTGCACCTCTCTTCGTTGCAAATTCTGACAGCTGTCTGATCACTGATTTTCCCGACAGCATATCCTTATACTTCTGTACTATCATATCTGCTGCTCCTATCTGCGCGATATGCGCTGTTTCTCTTTTTTACCTCTGATCAAATCTTAATCAATGCATTCTGCAAAATTACATTTGAAAACAAATGCTTTGCTTCATTATAGCATCTTTTCTATGCATTATAAATTAATTTTTCAGTGCATTTAGGGCTGCACGGTGATTTCTCTTTTCCGCTTCCCTATGCTTTTTCTTTAATTCACGGGCGTGATCCCTTCTCTGTTCAATTTCCAGGGCCTGCTGTGGCGTGATAAACTTTGTGGTTTTTACAATGTAGATCTTCCCCTCTTCGGATTTACGCACTCTGATCTTTCCTTTTAAGAAGCCATGCTCCTCGCAGTAAGCCAGGCAGTAATACTGCTTGCCGTTGCTGCTGAACCATTTGATCTTCTTTCTTAAATTCCTGCAGCACAGGTAGCATTTACTGGAAGCCACTTCCCTGTCGGCAAAGGCTTCCTCCTTGGTGGCAAACTCTCTGGAAATGTATTTCATATAAGTAGGAAACTGTACCTTTACTTCTTCCTGGCGGCTTACCGGTGGATGAAAGAGATCATAGGACACATTGCGAAAGACTTCTCTGTCCGGAAGCGCCTCCAGCACTCTTGCCGTATAAGCAGCATCGCTTAAAGCCCTGTGAAAAGGAATATCCTTTTTCAGTTTCAAATAATCAATGGCAAACTCCAGGCTCCTTTTTACTTTTCCATCCTCAAAAGCCAGGCTGAAAAGCTTCTGACTGTCCAAAAAAGGAATTGGACCATTTCCCAAAGGCTCCATTCCAAAATACTTCATATTCCTTTGAAGCTCTGTCAAGTCCTGGGTTCCCCAAGTGCAGAACATCCTCTCCTCCCCGCACCAGGCAAGAAAGCTCTCCATCACTTCCTGAAAGGGACGGCCCTTTTTAAGCTGTTCCATATCCATATGCAAAAGATCCCTGGTGACAGGATGCATCCTGGAATACACCTTCGGTTTTACCAGCTCGTGAAACCGGTCTGTCACACGAAGGGTCTCATCACACTTTACTGCCCCTACCTCTATGATCTCAAAGGGCAGCCCAGGCTCCACTCCCCCACTTGTGCTGCTCTGGTTCCATTCCAGATCAAAAACAATATAATTCATGCAATAAATCCTCCGGCCCTTATTATAACAACTCCCCTGTAAAAAATCCACAAAAAAAGCCTTTGACAGTAGACTTCCTTTCCGTCACACCTATCAAAGGCTTTTCCATTTCCTTAGTTCGCAAAAGCACGCTCCATAATGCAGGCAGATTTTCATGGAAGACAGAAAAAAGCCCCAAGAATATGCGAGTGAACTGTTGCATTATTTTCCAAGCATATGCAGGAGCGCTGCTTTACTCTGCAGCCCCACTGCCGTATTGACTACCTTGCCATCCTTTACCACCATCAGAGTCGGAATGGACATAATATTATATTTTGCAGCAAGGGAGGCTTCCTCATCCACGTTGATCTTGCCTACCTTGACGTCGGAAAGCTCCTTGGAAAGCTCCTCGATCACCGGCGTCTGCATCCTGCAGGGACCACACCAGGAGGCCCAGAAATCGATCAGGACCGGTTTATCCGACTGCAATACTTCCTGTTCAAAGTTATTTACTGTGATGTGTAATGGTTCCATAAGAAAATCTCCTTTCCTTGTCATTTTGCTCTGAAAGCACAGGGATCTGCTCCCTGTCTTACTTTACTTAGCTCTTGTTTAGTATGCCCTGCCCCAGTATACCATCTTCTTGGCAGGCTTACCACAGCAAACACAAGTTTCTGCGATGTGCTCCTGATTAAAGGGCATACAACGGCTTGTAACTGCCAGCTTCTCCTTGATCTGATCCTCACAGGCCTGGTCTCCACACCACATAGCCTTTACAAAGCCGGACTTTTCATTGAAGATCTGCTCGAACTCTTCCATGTTGTGTGCGGTGTAGGTATGAGAATCCCTGTGTGCTCTTGCTCTTTCTAACATTTCCTTCTGGATGGTTACAAGCAGCTCTCCTGCCTTCTCCTCCAGCTCATCTAAGGATACCTCGATCTTTTCTCTGGTATCTCTTCTGCAGATCACGCACTTGCCTGCTTCGATATCCTTGGGGCCAATCTCCACACGGATGGGATAGCCTCTCATCTCTGCATCTGCAAACTTCCAGCCGGGAGTCTTGTCGCTGTCATCTACCTTTACTCTGAACTGTGCCTTTAATCTGTCACGCAGTTCATAAGCCTTATCCAGTACGCCTTCTTTCTTTTGCTGGATGGGGATGATGCAAATCTGGATAGGAGCCACTCTGGGAGGAAGCACCAGTCCTTCATTGTCGCCATGCACCATGATCAGCGCACCGATCAGACGGGTGGTCATTCCCCAGGAGGTCTGGTGTACATATTTTAAAGTATTGTCCTTATCTGCAAATTGTATACCGAAAGCTTTTGCAAAACCGTCGCCGAAATTGTGACTGGTTCCGGACTGCAGTGCCTTCCCGTCATGCATCAGTGCCTCGATGGTATAGGTGGCTACTGCACCTGCAAACTTTTCCTTCTCCGTCTTCTGGCCCTTGATAACGGGAATTGCCAGAACCTCCTCGCAGAAATCCGCATACAGATTCAGCATCTGGATGGTCCTGTCCTCTGCCTCCTGTGCGGTAGCATGGGCAGTGTGTCCCTCCTGCCACAAAAACTCTCTGGAACGCAGGAAGGGTCTGGTCTCCTTCTCCCATCTTACAACGGAACACCACTGATTATATACCTTGGGAAGATCTCTATAAGAGTGTACGTCATTCTTGTAAAAATCACAAAACAGGGTTTCTGAAGTAGGTCTTACGCAAAGTCTTTCCTGCAAAGGATTCAAACCGCCGTAAGTCACCCATGCCACCTCAGGTGCAAACCCTTCTACATGATCCTTTTCCTTTTCCAGCAAAGACTCCGGAATAAACATGGGCATGTATACATTTTCTACCCCTGTTGTCTTAAATTTTTCATCCAGTTGCTTCTGGATCAGCTCCCAGATCGCATATCCGGCAGGCTTGATCGCCATACAGCCCTTCACACTGGTATAGGAAATCAGCTCTGCTTTCTTTACCACATCCGTATACCACTGTGCGAAATCCACATCCATGGATGTGATCGCTTCTACCATTTTCTTGTTGTCAGCCATCTTTTTTCTCCTTTTTCTTATTACCATTTAACCTGCAAACAAATATCAGAGTAAGCATCAAAAAAGGCCTCCATCCCCACAAATAGGGACCGAGACCTCGGCGATACCACCCTGATTAATACAGCTTTCGGAAAATCTGCTATTTTCGTAGGATCCATAAATCACAAGATTTTTTCTGCAGACACAAGCCTCTCCTGCTACTTGCTGTATTCTCTCAAACTGCCCTGTAACGTGGGCAATACGCTGTGCTTTTTTTGTTACTGTTCGCACAAAACTCCAAGGCAGGTTCAGAAGCTTCCATACCGGGATCTCACACCGCGGCTTTTCCTACTTTTCTTAGCCGGATCCCTTCTCTGAGGTATTTTCCTTTCCTACTATCCCTCTTCAACGTCTGATCTATCTATGAAGTTAGAGTGATTCTAATCCAAAACCTTACCTTTTGTCAAGTCCTATGGGCAGTTTTCCTGCTTTTTTCGGTGTTGCTGGCCCTCGCAGTGGAGGCGCATATAATCCATTCGTGCTCGCTATCGCTAACGCACTCACAGATTATATGCGCCTCCACTGCTCAAGGTATAGACTGCCATATTTGCAAAATCAAGGACTGTGCCAATAACAATGTGCTCTAACACACGCTTATGCTGTATCCATAGATGCTGCATTCACCTGGCTCTACCTTAGTCATAAGGGGCCGTTCCTCCAGGGTTCCGTCGTATCCTTCCCTGTCACAAAGACCAAACCAGGGTTCTATACAGATATAGGGGGCTTTATTATCAGCTACCGACCAAAGGCCCCAGATAGGCGTTTCTGAGCTTACTCTCACATACTCTCTGCCCTTGCTGTCTAAGAAACCTACCGCCGTAATATCCTGTCTGGGAAGGAGCAGCGCATCCTTGTCAAAGAGGTGCTCCGTCACTGGAAGCAATCCCTTATATACCGGGATCTGCACTGTCTCACCGCTTAAAAGACCATTCTCGCTGACACAAAGATTCGTCAGGCTTTCCTGATCTTCTGCGCCATACAATCTGATCGTACAGGTATTTCTGTCCCGATTTCCAGCGGTCCTTTCATAGTTAGGCGGGCAGGCAAAGCCCGGATGCCCTCCTATAGAATACAGAAGCGCTTCTTTACCTGTATTAGTCACCTGCCATTCCACCTTAAGCACACTCTCTTCCAAAGAAAAGATAATCTCCAGGTGAAAAGGAAACGGATAAACTGCCAGTGTTGTTTCATCACTTTCTGCCACAAGGATCAGCTTTCCCTCTTCCAGGCATTCCTTCTTTTCAAATTCCAGCATTCTTCCAAAGCCATGCTGAGGTATTTCATAAATCTTCCCCTGATAACAATACTTTAACCCTCTGCATTTTCCGGTAAAAGGAAAGAGGAACGGAGAGCTTTCCTTCCAAAAAGAAGGATCCGCCTCCCACATCATCTCACAGCTGTCAGCCTTCCTTTTAAGGGATTTTAACTCCGCACCCCTACTTTCCACCACAGCCTTCAAATATCCATTCTCCAGACAATATTCCATACGACACCTGCCACTCAAAATGTGTTTAAATAT
>ULUL01057396.1_pt1 | contig 25092 bp, 24 predicted proteins | sample 1958481 | NCBI WGS metagenome assembly ULUL01 (sample SAMEA4835759, study PRJEB28245) | human gut metagenome | biome: gut microbiome; material: fecal sample | place: Denmark | collected 2008 | reverse complement strand
AATAACAAAAGACCGGCAAATAAATGCCGGTCTTTTGTTATTATAATAAATAGATGAGTTTTAGATAAACAATCGCTATGCTTGATGAGCTTGAAGATTTGCTTGTTCTTCAGCTTCAGGGTCAACTTTAGGAGCAGTGAATTTAGCACCAAGATAAGCTGCTAAACCAACAGCAATACCAACACCTGCGGCCCACATGCCTGCGGCTTTCCATTGAACACTCTTGGCTGCTTTTTTAATCCATTCTTCAGCGCCTTCTTTTATAGATTTATTTTCGATAGCGCCATTTGCAGTTTCCTTAGCTGTCTTTAATAGGCCTTCAGCATGCTCTTTAAGACCTTTGGCATTTTGATCTGTCAAACTGCCAAGTTTAGCGGCAATCTTATCGGCGTCAGCATCTTCAGCTAAGCCAAACACTTCTTTATGTTCGCCAATAAACTTTTTCAATGCCTCAGGATCTGCATCTTCTGCTAATTTTGAAGCGCCATCAATTGCTTTTTGTATTGTTTTTGAATCGAGAATTTCTGCTGTTTTCTTTTCAACCGCGGTTGTAACTGCTTTATCTTCAAGATTTTTAATTAATTTAGCAGCATCAGTTTCAGATCCAAGAAATTCTTCTACAGCTTTTTTATCTTTTAAGCCAATATTTTTAGCAAGCTCTGTAGCATTATCACCTGCAATTAATTTGCCTCTAATCTCATCAGGCTTCGTGAAAGCGGCATCGCCATTTTTCATTGCCTTTGTAACTTCTTCTTTAGCTGCTTCGCCTGCTTCTTTAATTGTATTGTCCTTGCTCGCATCATGAACCGCTCTAATAAAAGCATCTGACGCTACTTCACCTTTTAATAACGGTTTTTGAACAAAATGGCTGTAGCCTGCACCTGCTGCTGCACCTGCGGCCAAGCCAAGTCCGCCGTAACCATATTCACGGCTGCGATTGTTGTAATTGTTTACTGCATCTACCATAATTGTGTCCTTCCTTTTTTACACACTTTATAGTTAATATAAAAATTCGAAAATAATTTATTTGCTATCATTTAATAAATTAGTTTACAATTATTTACATAAAACCAAAAGTCTGCACATAAACTTCTTTATAAGCTAATTATATCACGTATATCTAAGAGTGCAATATATTGTTTAAAAACATCACACATTTCAACCTTTTAAATGATGTAACTCTATCTGAATCATATAGAATAATAATGTAACATATTTTAATAATTCAGGCGGATTAATGAGTCAAAGTTTTGATTTCACATCTTACAACAACATAAAAAGAATGAATGAAGAAGAACTTGCTCACACTTGGGAAGAGTATTTAAAAGACAAAACTCAAAAAAGTGTGCGCGACACCTTAATCGTGCAATACATCTATTTAATTCGTTATGTTGTGGGTCGGGTAAAGGTTACACTGCCATCGACGATTTCTCTTGAAGACATTGCCGGATACGGTGTAGAAGGTCTGATTAACGCTATTGAAAGATATGCACCACAGAAAAATACACGCTTTGAAACCTATGCGCTTATTCGTATAAGAGGCGCAATACTTGATAGAATTCGCTCTCAAGATTTTTTGCCAAGAAGCGTTAGAAAAAAAATTAAAGACATAAAAGCAGCAACCGAAAAACTAAAACAAGAATTAGGCCGCATGCCTACTACAACAGAAATAGCAAACGCTGTTGACATGACACCGGATAAAGTATCGCAGCTTTTGTCAGAAGATACAACAATGACATCTTTGTATGAAAAGCGCGGAAATACAGAAGATTCAATTGAAATTATTGACACAATTGAAGATACAAACAAACTTAACCCGCAAGAACAAACAGAAGAAAACGATGTTAAGTTCCAGTTAGAAAAAGCGCTTAAACGTTTGCCCGAACGTGAACGTGTCATAATGGTTTTATACTATCAAGAAAACATGACCTTAAAAGAAATCGGCGCTACATTAAACATGTCAGAATCTCGAGTTTGCCAGCTTCACGCTCAATCAATTATGAAGCTTAAAAATATTCTCAGCGAAAACCGCACATCGCGTCTTAAACAAAGCATTATCGCTTAAGTTCATAATCAAAAATTACAAAATCAATCCGTTTATCAATTCCATCTGCACCAGAAACATTACCTTTAAAAGGCATTATTTCACCATACCCCAGCGCAAAAATCCTTCTTGACGGCACTTTCCCGCAAAATACAAGATAATCAGCAATACTGTTTGCCCTGGCGTTTGACAATTCCCAATCCGCATCATACGCACTTTTTGAATAATCGTTATCCTGTGTATGGCTTTCCACAGTGCATTCGTTGTTAATCTTGTGTAAAACAGAGACAACACCATCCAATATTTTTTTGCCTGAAAGCTTTATATCAGCTTCTCCTTGATGGAAAAAGTTTTCTTCATCAACCGAAATAATTAACCCTCTTGGGACTTTTGTATAAATAATTCCTTCACATGGCCCCAACGCCTGCTCAAACAGAGTTTGTATTGCAGAAGCTTCCGGAGCGGCTGTGGCACTAATATAAATAGTTCTCGGATATTCGTCCGGGAATGTCTTTGATGCATTTAAAAAAATTATCAGAATTATCAAAATAAATTTTTTCAAAAGCCAAGTCCTCACTGCCGCCCAAATATACAACTTGAAACAGCTAAATTTTGTGTACACTATACCCTATTATTCAATAGTTGAATAACTTGCACATTCCCTGACTAATCATCCTTCAAAAAAAATTTACGGCTTTAAAATCGAAAGAACAAAGTTTTCGTTAAAATACTTTCTTGCACAATTTTGAATTTGCTCAGAAGTAACTTGTGAAACTTTTTCTTTAATTTTTTTGTTAAAGTCAAATCCAAGGCCTAATATTCCGTTGTGAGCATAAATGCTTGCTTTTTGAAGATTAGTTTCTTGAGCGAAAGCCCATTTTCCATAAATATTATTTTTAGCATTTTCCAACTCTTCGGCCCCAACCAAAACATCTTTAATTTTAGCAATTTCCTCATTAAAACCTTTTAAAGAAGTTTCTATATTTTTCGGTTCAGTTGCAATATAGATGGAGAAGTTTGCCGCAAGCGCGAAAGGTTCATAAGAACTTCTAACAACATAAGCAAGCCCTTTTTTGTCGCGCAGTTCCAAAAACAGCCTAGAAGAAAGGCCGCTTGCTCCGAGAATTATGTTCAACAAAATTAATGCAGCGTATTCTTCACTTTTATAAGTCGGCACAAGCCAGCCTTGAATAATATGAGATTGGTTTGCATCAGGCTTAATTATTTCAACCTCTTTTTTAGTGCAAATTGCCTTTGGTAACGGACAAGCGCTTTCATTTTTAGAATTTTCTAAATCACCAAAACATTTATCAACATCGCTGAAGATCTTCTCAAAATCCATGTCGCCTACAAATGTAATCACCTTTTTACTGTTTTCAAGAATATTTTTATATGCATTAATTACATCTTCTTTTTTAATATTATTAATATTTTCTAAGATTTTAGTGTAAGTATTGCCATAGCAGTGGCCTTCAAAAAGGGTTTTGTAGTAATTTTCAAGGGCTTTACCTCTTGGAGAATCAAGCTCTGCAATAATTTCACCTTGCATTTTTGCAATTTCTTTATCAAACTCTTCAAAAGTAGAATTTTTTACAATGTCTTCGACAAGTTCAATAGCCTTATCAAAGTCCTCGTTCAGGCAAAGAAAACGAAATCTTAAATAATCAGGACGGCATTCTGATGAAAATTCAATTGCATATTTATCGAATTCCTGAGCAATCTGTTCAGCCGTGCGGGATTTTGTGCCTTGCATGAAAAGTCTCGCCATTACTGAATAAATTCCCGGGCTTTTCTCCGGTTCATTCAATGAAATATTTAAACAAAAAGCTGCTCTTGGAGTGTTTTGCGCTCTTTCGTAAAAAAATTCAATATTGTTATTTAATTTTGTAAATTTTTCATTCATTTGCTCTCTCCTGATGTTATAGCTGAATTTTAACACATATGAAATAAAAACACAATAAGCTTGTAATTTCAGCCTGTTTGGCATATAATCAGGATATGGGAAATATGAAAAAAATTAAATTAAATGATTTTGAAATCGGCGGGGAGAAATTAACCATTCTTGCGGGGCCTTGCGCCATTGAGAATATTGAAATCCTTGACAAAACAGCAGCAAAATTAAAAGAAATAACCAAAAGACTTGATATAAATTTTGTATTTAAATCTTCTTTTGACAAAGCAAATAGAACTTCATTGTGTTCATATCGGGGGCCAGGCCTGGAAAAAGGGCTTGAGATGCTCGCTGAAATCAAAAAAAGGTACAATGTACCAATTGTAACGGATATTCATCTTCCGGAACAAGCCCAAAAAGCAGCAGAGGTCGCTGATATTATTCAAATTCCGGCTTTCTTGTGCCGCCAAACTGATATTCTTGTTGCCGCGGCCAAGACAGGCAAAATAGTTAATATAAAAAAAGGTCAATTCCTTGCGCCTGAACAAATGAAAACTTTAATAAAAAAGATTGAAGATTCAGGAAATTCAAATATATTATTAACAGAACGCGGCGTAAGCTTTGGTTATAACAATCTTGTTGTAGATTTCCGCTCAATGCCTATTATGCAGAAGTTCAATTATCCGGTTGTGTTTGATGCGACCCACAGCGTTCAGCTTCCGGGCGCTCACGGAACTTGTTCCGGAGGAGAAAGAGAATTTGTACCGGTTTTGGCAAAAGCCGCAATTGCAGCAGGCGCTAATGCACTGTTTTTTGAAATTCACCCGCGCCCTGATGAAGCACTCTGCGACGGCCCTAACATGATTCCTCTCAATGAGGCCGAAAACCTTTTCAGTGTATGTAAACAAATTTTTGAAATTGTAAGAAAGTAGCAAATGATTATAAAACAGTACGTTCTCGGACCCATAAGCGCTAATAATTATCTTGTAATAGATGAAAAATCTAAAGAAGCCGTTTTGATTGACTGCTCTGAAAAAAGTCAAAAACTACTCGATGATATCAAAAACCTGAAGGCTAAAGTTAAATATATTCTTTTAACTCACGGTCATTTCGACCATGTCATGGGTGTGAATGATATGAAAAAAGAATTGGGGGCTAAAGTTTTAATCCATAAAAAAGATGTTTCGCAAATGGATATGACAAAAAGTATTATTGCAACTTTTGGATTTTCCATTGATGAGAACCCGTCTTACGATGAATTTGTTGATGAAAACAGCGATTTATCAATAGGTGATACAAAAATTAAAGTAATTCCGACCCCAGGCCACACTGAAGGCGGAGTTTGCTATCTGATTGACGGAAAACTATTTTCAGGCGATACTCTGTTTAGAGACTATGTTGGAAGAACAGACTTACCGGGCGGAAGTTTTGAAAATTTGAAAACAAGCATAAAAGATGTCCTTTTCAAACTCGATGACAAGACAGAAGTTTTTCCAGGCCACAACGAAATGACCACAATAGGTTACGAAAAAAAGTATAACGAAATAATATAATTTGACTGCTGCAAAAAACAGCGGAGGGTAAAATGAAAGATCAACTTAACAAAATATACGAAAACGCGGCAAACGATTTGTCAAAAGCTAAATCCATCAATGATATTGAAGAAATTAGAGCAAAATATTTGAGCAGAAAAGGTGAATTCAACGCAATTAAAAAGGGCTTGAAAGACTTGTCTGATGAAGATAAAAGAACTGTCGGCGCTCTTGCAAACGAAATTACGCAAAAACTTGAAAAAGCATTGAAAGAAAAACACAGCGAATTTTATAAAAAAGAGCTTAACGAAAAACTTCACAAAGAAAGAATTGACCTGACTTTACCAGGCAAATACACTCCTCGCGGTAAAGTTCACCCGATTACAGCAACAACAAATGAAATTGTTTCAATCTTTCAAAGCCTTGGATTTTCTGTTGTGGACAACGAGCATTCGCCGGAAGTTGAGACTGAATATTATAACTTTGATATGCTTAACTTTCCGCCTGATCACCCTGCTAAGGACATGCAGGACACTTTTTACGTAAAACATGCTCCTAATGTTATTTTAAGAAGCCAAACATCAAATTCCCAAATAAGAGCTATGGAAGGCAAAAATCCTCCAATCCGTGTTATAGCACCGGGCAGAGTTTACAGAAATGAAAACGTTAACGCCAGAAAAAATAATTTCTTCCACCAAATCGAAGGGCTTTATGTTGATAAAGATATAACTTTCGGCGATTTGAAAGGCGTTCTAAATGAATTTATAAGAATTTACTTTGGCGCAAGCCGCCCGACAAGATTTAGGAACAGCTTTTTCCCATTTACAGAACCTTCTGCTGAAATAGACGTTCAATGTATTATGTGCGAAGGCAAGGGCTGCAAAATATGCTCCGGAACCGGCTGGCTTGAAATCTTAGGCGCTGGAATGGTTGATCCAAATGTATTGAAAAACGTTGGAATTGACCCTGATGTATATTCAGGTTTTGCATTCGGCATGGGCGTCGAAAGATTGTCTATGCTTAAATATGCAATTGATGACATCAGACTATTCTTCAACAACGATGTAAGATTTTTAGAACAATTCTAGTCTTCAAGTTCAAATATTGTATAGTCATTTATTTTGAATGTATCAATAACCTTAAATCCCTCCTGCTCAATTATCTCGAACGCAGGCGGCAAGGATTGGTCAAAACATACAAAATAAAATCTCTTGAAATGAGGTCTTGTTGTATAATTATCCTTGACAAATTTAAACAAAACATCTCTTGCCGGGTTAGTGAAAAGTTGTGAGTACATGTAAGAATGATTGTGTCTAACATACATCAAGACAGGAATTTTTCTTTCGGCAATTTTTTTATTCAAAGGTTCAAAGCTTTGATATGTATTTTCAACATTGCCTTTAACCAAGCTGAACTTGCTTAAACCATATACAGCGTAATCATTCCTTGATGCGAACACCGCGCTTGAAATATATAAGAATAAAAATCCGGCTATTGCTATCTTTTTATAATTGTCTTTTAGAAGTGATGCCAAATATGGAATTGCAATGCTTAAAGCCGGGAATATCGGCACGACATAACGCAAAACCTTAAACGGCATCAGATAAGTTATAGCTAAAAGCCAAAGTACAGATGTTATTAAAATAGAATTCAGCATCGCACTGCCCTGCTTTGAACGCTTAAATAGAAGAAACGCCCCAAGCAGTACAACCGGAACATAAAAAAGATAATTAAATATTATTATTAAGAGTTTTGCCGCCGAATACCAAGTATTTCTAATTAAACCTTCCCCCAGCATAAGAGCTTGGGCTTCTGCGGCCCGCCCGGATTCTGTTACAGTAAAATACCCATGATAGCATAACAGTGTCAGGATAAATCCTGCTATTGCGCAGCTAACGACAACAAGCAAACTTTTTTTATTTTTATGTTTTTTGGCCAAAATCATAAGGCTTAAAGTGATAAGCCCGACATAAATAACAGAAAAATAACCGGATAAAAAAGCTAAAGTATTTGCTATTGTTAAAATCAAAGAATTTTTTATTAAACCGTAATTCTCATTATTTTCAATTGACTGGTAAAACCTTACATAAGCGTAAAGCAAAAAGATAAAACATGTTTCTTGAAGCTGATAATCTCTGAAAAATATTGTATTTGATATTGAACCTGTATTAAAAAAAGCAACGGCCAGACCTAATGGTATATACATTTTATTATCTTTAAACAACCGCCGCAACACAAGATACAAAAGCCAAAATGACATTGTAAACAGGGTTAAATTTAAGACGCCCAGATGTTTAACAAGATCTTTGTATTCATAATAATATCCCTTATCAACAACAGCCAAAGAATATAGTGTATGATAAAAATTAGTATGCGGATTGTCGCCGTTATTATCAATATAAAGTCTTTTTGCATTTCTAAACCACTGCGAGTATGAATTTACTTTTGCAAAATTCATTTCCATTAAATCTTGCCCGCTGTAAACAGAACTATACCCGTAACCTATTTTATAGCCCATATTATTCAATGTCGAGATATTGTATCCGGCCATTTCATCAGCGAAAAAAGAGGCTTTCTGGGTTAAATAGTAGCACCGCAGCCCAAATGCAAAAATAAATACTACAATTGATAAAAGAATCACTGCATGCTTTTTCAAAAATCCCTTCATATCTCCTCTTTCAACTTTTTTATTTCTAATTTTTTTTAAACAACCACCTTGTTTAATCCATGTGGTTTATCAACATTTCTGTTCAAGAATTTCGCACTCTCAAGTGCCAGCAATTGTATAATAACTGAAATAACAAATGCTTTAACTATTTCGCTTTCACAGTTTATATTTAACTCGAAATTCGCATCTACTTTATCATTTGGATTACCTATTATACAAATAGGCGGATTATAATCATTCTTGATTTTATTTAAGTTTTTGATTGCCGTAAATCCAAGATTATTAATAGTCAAATAAATCAATACAGCTTTGTTATTCAAAACAGCCACGTGCCCGTGCATGAATTCACCCAGAATATTAGCAGACACATTTAAAAAAGAAGTTTCTTTGATTTTCAGAGCTTCTTCTCTTGCTAATGAATATGAAATTCCATCTGCTGTAACAATGACATTTTTAAATTTTGTGATGAATTTAGCGAAAACCTTAATTTCCGGCAAAATTTCAAAAGCATTTTGCATATTTTCAGGAATAGACTTTATTTCATCGACATAATGTTTTATATCAATTCCTTTTAAACACGCATACTTGAGAGCAAGCACGGTCAAACAAAACATTTGGGCAGTGAAAGATTTTGTTGCAGCAATACTTTTTTCCTCACCTGCGTGGCAGTCCATTTTATAATCCGAAGCCTGCCAGATAGTAGAGTTAACCTTGTTTGTAACACAAAGTGTCAAAACTCCGAATTCTTTGGCTCTGGCAAGCGCCTTGTTTGTATCTGAGGTTTCACCGGACTGGGTAATAAATACATACAAAAGATTTTTATCATGCGGAACGGCTGATTTCAAAAGAAATTCGCTTGAATACATAGCGCGGGCTTCAATGGAGGCAATATCACCGAACAAATCTGCCGCAAACCTTGCGCTGTTATATGATGAACCGCTTGCAACAAAAACAATTTTTTCAATGTCTTTGGGCACATCAATATTGATATCATTGTTTGCGTCAATGTAAGTTTTTATAAGATGTTCAATAATTTGAGGCTGTTCAAAAATCTCCGTTTCCATTGAAGACTTTTCATTTTTTTGAAAAAACATCATTTTATCCTAAAATTTCTTTTAATAACTCATTAACAGTTTTCGGATTAGCGCGGCCCTTGGTTTCTTTCATAACCTGGCCAACAAAGAAGCCCAAAAGCTGTACTTTACCGCCTCGATAAGCCTCTGCTTGATTTGGATTAGTATCAACAACTTTCTGTACAATTTCTTTGATTGCATTTTCGTCGTTGATTTGGCTAAGCCCTCTTTTTTCGACAATCGCAGAGGCCATTTCTCCGGTTTTCATCATATCAATGATAATTTGTTTACCAATATTATTGGAAATTGTACCTTTTTCAATCAAGCTGATTAATTCTGCAAGATTTTCCGGAGTAAGTTTTGTATCGGTAATTTCAAGCTTTTCTTCTTTCAAATACGCTGCAATTTCGCCCATAATAAAGTTTACAGCGATCTTAGCATTACCGCCTAATTCAAGGACTTTATCAAAGAAAAGCGCAAGCCCCATTTGTTCAACAATGACAGCCGCATCGTATTCGCTCAAACCTATATCCATATATCTTTGGCGTTTTGCCCTCGGAAGTTCCGGCATTTTAGAACGAATTTCTTCAACCCACTCGCGTGAAATCTTCAAAGGCATCAGGTCTGGTTCAGGGAAATATCTGTAATCATGCGCATCTTCTTTACCGCGCATCGATTTTGTAATACCTTCGTTATCATCCCAAAGTCTTGTTTCCTGAACAACTTCGCCGCCTTCTTCGACAATATCGATTTGGCGGTCAATTTCGTATTCGATAGCTCTTTGCAAAGCTTTAAAGCTGTTTACGTTTTTAATTTCAGCGCGGGTACCGAAAGTCTTTGAACCTTTTGGCATAATCGAAATATTTGCATCACATCTCATTGAACCTTCTTCAAGGTTGCCGTCGCACACGCCTATGTATCTGACGATGTTGCGAAGTTCTTCCATGTATTCTTTAGCTTCATCGCTTGAACGCATATCAGGCTCAGAAACGATTTCCAAAAGCGGAGTCCCGGCACGGTTAAGGTCAACAAGCGAATAAGCAGATCCGGCAATACCGGCAGCCCCTGCGTGAACAAGCTTTCCGGCATCTTCTTCCAAGTGAGCACGTGTAATGCCTATTCTTTTTCCGTGTAAATCAAGATATCCATTTACACAAATAGGTTCATCATATTGTGAAATCTGATAACCTTTTGGCAAGTCAGGATAAAAATACTGTTTTCTATCGAATTTACAGCGTTCCGGAATTTCACAATTAAGAGCAAGACCTGTAAGAATACCCATATTCACAACTTCTTTGTTTAAAACAGGCAGTACACCGGGCATTCCCAGAGTAATCGGGCAGGTTTGCGAATTTGGTTCTTTACCGAATTCAGTTCCGTCCGGCGCAAAAATCTTTGATTTAGTTTTAAGCTGTGCGTGGACTTCAAGCCCTATAACTACTTCATACTTATCTCTTAAGCTTTCCATAACGTCTCCTTATATATCGACTAAGTTTTATTTATAAATTCACTATTAAATTTTATCATAAAAAATTAAAAAATTCACAACATTATTGAGCTTCCACAACAACACGCGCCGGGAAATTGTTTTGTAAAAGCTGGTTAGCCATAGCCTGTGCTTTTTCTCTTGAGCTGTATGAACCGGCCTGCAAAGTATAAGACCCGTTGACATTTTTAACAAAAACATTAATGCCCAATCCGGATTCCATAATAATACTTTTTGCAACATCTGCCTGTTCTGCCGTAGCGTAATGACCAACATAAACTTTTGCGTTAACACTGGCAGGAGTTACCGGTGTTTGAACTCTTCCGGAAGTTTCAACCGTTTCAGGTTTCTGGGGCTCTGTCGTATGCTCAAGGACTATCGGTTCATCTTCTTTCACACTGAGAGGCTCTTCCTTTTTATCTCTGTCAGGTATTTTAACTTTTTCATCAAGTTCAGGCGAAAAAGTATTATCAACTGCACCAACGCCGCCGTTATCTTCATCTTGAATTTGTTTTAACCGATCATCAACCTCGCCGGCGCGCTCAATTCCTTGTTCTTCCGAAACCACTTCCGGCTCATCACCGATTGCAATATCAACATCAGGAGCCATAAGCTTTGCTGCACCTAAAAATGCCAGCAACAGAATGAAAAAGGCTGAAGCAAACAATATTATACCTTGACGCGGGTTACGCGACAACTTTTTTTTATACTCACGATAGCTTATATGGGTCGGACGAAATTCATCTTCTTCTGTTTGGGAAAACTGATTGTGTTCTTCCATGTTATACTCCTCTGACCTTTGTACTTGCTAATATTATATCATCTATTTCATTTGAATAATTTTCCATGACTTCTAGTGCGAAATCTTTTATATCACTTATTTTGAGGTCGTTTTCAAGTCCGCAAGCTTTGACAGGTGCTCCTTTTGAATCAATATTTATGCCTGTGTGGATGAGAATAGATGTTAACGATTTTGTTGCAATAGAAACCGTTAATTTTTTACCATCCACAAACAAGTCATCTCCGCTGCGAACGATTTTTACGCCTCGTCTTTCGAGAGCTTCTTTTATCGAACAGATGAGGAGCCTTTGCCTGAAAACGCCTTCAACAAGTTCTACATTAAACTGCTCTGTTATAAAACTAAGCATATTTTTACTGTAAATAGGTTCGTTATTTATAACATCTTCAATATCTACCATTTCAGTTAATTTAACTTCGCACTCGCCGCAGAACGCGACAATAGCATCACCTTGGATTTTAAAATTTTTATAAATCCAATGCGGCGCAAGCTGATAGCCTTCGTATTTAATTTCTTTATCTAAAAGTTTGTATAGCATATTAATTGAACAATTTATTTATATAATACGTATCGTTGTTTTGAATAAGCGCTGCTTTAAGTCTGGAGCATGACTCACACTGACCGCAGTGCTTCTCATTGTTTTTGTAACAGCTCATGACCAATTCTAACGGTATAGAATTATCAATTGCCGCTTTTACTATATCACTTTTCTTTAAATTTATCAAGGGCGCGAGGACTTGCGGGTGCTTTAAGGTCGAAAACTTAAATTCCTCATTAACTTTCCCAATAAAATCCGCCGTATTATCAGGAAAAGTCTGGCCTTCTTCATAATTCGCTCCGATAATAATATAGTCATAACCTTCGGCATCTGCAAAACAGCCAGCGATATTTAAAAACAGGCCGTTTCTGTTCGGAACCCAAACTGCTTTTGCACTTTCGCTTTCGTTTTTAACACTTTCAAAAACCGGAACTTCCACTTCTGAAACCAATGCAGTATGAGTAATTTCTTTTAAAAAATCCAGCTTTATAACCTTATGATTAATATTGTAAAATTCACAGATTTTTCTGGAGGCTTCAATTTCGCCCTTTGCTGATTTTTGGCCGTAATCAAAAGTTAAAGCCATTTCAACATTGTACTTTTTTACTGAAAGCCCCAGACTGACCAAAGAATCCAGACCGCCTGAAAGTAAAATAACCGATTTACTCATCAAGCTCCTCCCTGAACTTTCGAGCAAATTGTTCATCTTCATCGGTTTCATATTCATCCAGCATTGATACAGCCTCGACTTTCAAAATATCAGAATATGCAGGTTCTTTTATAACTTCGTCCAGAATTCTGCGTCCTTCAAGGTTGTACAACGCAACAAGTGCATTTTTCTTAACTTCGTCATCGTCGTCCAAAAGACAGCCTTTTATCACCTCAAAACTTTCCGGATGGCCGCTTTCCATAATTGCCTCAATCGCATTTATTCTAATTTGCGCGGAATCATCCATTAATGTCATTTTCAAAGCATTGAAAACCCGTTCATTTTCGCCAAGCCTGAGTTTGCCTAAAGCTTCAATCACTCTTTCCTTTAAAAATGTAAACTTGTCTATTATACCCTGTTTTGTTTCCAGAATACTGACTAAAGGATCAACAGCCCTAACATCCCCCAGCATTCCAAGAGCAGAGGCAGCGGATTCACGTAAATAAACCGAGCGTTCTTCTTCGTCTTTAACAACATTTATAAGAGGAGCAACAGCGTATTTATCACCGATTTTGCCAAGAGCATCCGCACACGCAAATCGCACCTTATAATTTTCATCTTTATTATTAAGGCAATACAGCAACGGAGTAACCGCTGAAGTATCACGGAAATTCGCAATAGCTTTCGCACACATTACACGAACATTTATGAAGTCTTCTTTTAAACTGTCATCGTTATTCTTCATCAATAGAAGATCCAAAAGCTCAGACAGTGTTGTTTTGTCCCTGTATCTGTCCGCAAGTGCAATAATATTCATAAGAATTTCAGGCGATTTACAAACAGTGAGAAAATAGTTGTAAATCTTAACCAAATCACTGCTTTCATATTTTTCATCAAGCTCTGTTATTCGCGCAATGACAGAATTAATGTCTGAAGTTGCAAACAAATTACATTCTTTTGCTATTGCTTCAAGATTTAATTTGTCTTTTTCTCCCATACTAAACTCCCCGCTGCTGTTTTGGTATTGCTTTAATAACTTTCTTTTTACAAAAACATATCGTAAATATATTTTTTTTTCAAGCTGTTACAATTTTTTCATATATTAAAAAAGGCCCTCAAGTTTGAGGGCCTGGATATTATTATGCTTTTTGTGCTTCTTGAGCTTTCTTTTGTGCTATTCTGTATTCGCCTATTTTGTTTGCAATCGGGGTTACAAGCACCGGAACCAGGTAACGGTATACCATACCGAATACGAACATCTTCTTAACAAGCGTCATACCGTCAAGCCTTTTAGAAAGCTGCTCTGTAAGTTTGCCTGGGTGCTGTTCTTTGATAAAGTCATTCAAACCTTTTTTAGCGGTCTTGAATTTCTCTGCAAGTTTATCATCTCCAAGCTGAATTCCGGCATAACGCGCCATTATTTTCTGCCACCAGTTATCTACCGATTTGTCTAAGGCGTACGCACCGACCGTTGAAATACCAAAAGTTAAGCCCTGATTAATTGCAAGGGTTTGCTTTCTGTCTTTGTCTAACTTATCATTATCCAAAGTTTTGTACATATAAAGGCCGCTTGTAATTGCTGAACCAACCGCTGCAAAGTGATTATACAACATTTTTGAGCCTTTAAACTTCTCTGCAATAGCTCCCATAAATTGGTTATCCATAATTTTTGGTATAACATTTCTTGCTATTGAATCAGTGAAATTTTCATAATGCTTTTCCAGTTTTGCATAAAAACTTGTATCGCCTTTAATATAGTTAGGATTCACAACAGCAGTAAAAGAAGGCTGTCTTTTTTCTGAAAATCTATTATTGTAGTTTTGCGAAAATCTATTTGATTGGAAGGTTACGTTCATTATTTTAACCCTCCTTTCATCATTGCAAAAGCAGGATTATTTTGTAAATTCATTGGCATTTGCGATCTTTCTGCCTGCTTTTCAGGCTCAGGGGCTGCATCTGGTTTCTTTTTCTTTTCAACACCGAATACATATTTCAAAATCGGAGGGATAAGTGCAATTGTAATCATCGACCTTGGCACTGCAATAATCCAATCCGGAATATTTTTCATTGCAGTTTTCATTGCACTAATTTTGCCTTCTTGAAGTTTAATCAAAGCTTCATCAGCGTTTTCTGCATTTAATTTTTTCAATTCATCAATCATTGCTTTGTAAGGGCCGTCTTTTTTCCATAGATTTGCATTTTTTTGGTCTGTATATTTTTTAATAGCTATATCGAGCGGGCTTGTTAAGATAACAGAAGCAATGAAGCCAATTACACCAGAAGCTATTGAATGGCCTGATGCATATATTTTATCGTCTTTGTCTTTGTCGCCAGGCAGAGCCATAATCGTTGCGGGCCTGCAAATTCCGGCTAATAAAAGCGCCATAAACGCACTCATTGCAATGTTGTGTTCGTGGGCTTTTTCTAAAAACCAAGAGAATTTTTCGCTTTTAAGGATTTTATGCCCGAGGTTCCCTTGAAACGCAACAGCGGCAGACTTACTCTCATTTTGTAATCTGCCGCTGTTATTCGCGTTATATCCTCTATCTTTTTTATACACGTCTGCGTAGTATCGCTCCTTGAACGACTCAGGGGTCTGCGGGAACGCCGTTGAGCCCGAATTAGGGGTTAAGTAATGCTGAATTTGATTAATTTTCATTTTCCACCAAACTTTTTAATAAATGTATCGTACAATTATTTTAAATCAAAGAAAAAAAATTTTTGCGTATGATTTTAAAAAAGTTTACAAATCTTTATTAATTAGTGTTGGATTTACACTTTATATACATTAAATATCTAATGCAATATCGAGTGTCGGAGCCTTTGCAACTATTGCACTTGAGGAAATTATATCAACACCGCAGGATGCAATCTCATTTACTGTCGCAAGGTTTACATTACCGCTGGCTTCAACAATAGCACGCTTATCAATAAGTTTTACTGCTTTTGTCATATCTTCAATGCTCATGTTATCGAGCATAATTATATCGGCCTTGCAGTCTATCGCTTCTTTCACCTGCTCAAGAGTGTCGCATTCGACTTCGATTTTGTGTGCGTGTGAAAGGTTTTTGCGCAATTTTTCCACTGCTTTTGTAATAGATCCGGCAAGTCTGATATGATTATCTTTTATCATTGCGCAGTCGCTTAGGTTAAACCTGTGAAGCGCTCCGCCGCCTGTTTTTACGGAATACTTTTCAAACATTCTGAAATTTGGTGTTGTTTTTCTTGTATCAACAATTTTGGCACTATAAGGCGCTATAGCTTCCTGATATTTGCGGGTTTCTGTTGCGATACCGCTCATGCGCTGAATATAATTAAGGGACAATCTCTCCCCAAGCAAAAGCTCTTTTGCCGGGCCTGAAATATCTGCGATTTTGTCGCCGGGTTTCAGCACATCACCGTCTTTGAAGTGAAAATCTATTTTTATATCTTCTGAAAGCATTTTATAAACTGTTTTAAAAACTTCGGTACCACAAAGCACGCCGGCACTTCTGGTATTTAAATTCCCTTTAAGCCTATCTTTTTCCTCTGCTAGATTTTCGGTTGTAATGTCGCCGTATCCGATATCTTCAATTAATGCCGCTTTTACATGATCTTCCATTATAAATTTATTTAACAAAACAAAATTCTCCTTCTTTTTTAGTAAGACAACTGTGAATACATTCTTCATCTGTATTAAGGTAATCCAGCCTATAGTGTGCACCGCGGGATTCTTTACGCTGTAGTGCGGAATTTATGATAAGCTTTGAAACTGTAAGCATATTTTTAAATTCATATTCACCTTTAGAAAGGCATTTATCTTGACGCGGAAAGTCTTTTTCGAGTCCGGAAATCTTTTCTAAGGCTTGAGTCAGAGTTTTTTGGCTTCTCAAAATCCCTGCACCGTCCCACATAATTGCCTGCAATTTCAGTTTAAGCTCTCTAACATCAACTTCATCAAGAATTACATCATCGCTGTACTTGTCGATAACAGCTTTTAAGGAGCTGTCAATCTGCTTAGGGGCAATGAGTTCTTGGCTTTTGAGGTAATTCGCAGCTTCATAGGCACAGACAACACATTCTAAAAGCGAATTGCTGGCAAGCCTATTACCGCCATGAAGCCCTGTAGATGCGGCTTCTCCAATTGCATACAGACCTTTAATTGAAGTTTCACCCTCGACATTGGTTTTAATCCCACCCATGCAATAGTGCGCCGCAGGTGCAACAGGTATAAAGTCTTTTGAAATGTCAATCCCGTTTTCAAGACATTTTTTAGAAATATTCGGAAAACGTTTTGCAAGCTTTTCACTGTCAATACAGGTTGCATTCAAATACACATTATCAACTTTATTTTCAATCATTTCGTTGTAATTTGCTCGTGTAACAATATCGCGAGGGGCAAGTTCAAGTTTTTCATGATATTTATGCATAAATTCAATTCCGTCAGAATCCACAAGCTTAGCGCCTTCGCCTCTGACTGCTTCTGAAATTAAAAATCTATTTTCTTCACCATCAATTGCAAGAGCGGTCGGGTGGAATTGAATAAATTCCATATCTTGAATTACGGCCCCCGCATTGAAAGCCAATGCAATACCATCTCCGGTTGCACCAGAAGGATTTGTCGTATATTTATACAACTGTCCGACGCCGCCGGTTGCGATTATTACGGCGGATGTGTAAATTGTTTCGTACTCGTTTGTCAAATCATTAAAAACAATTACACCTTTACATTCACTATTGCTATTTACAAGCAAATCAACCGCCACGGTTTCCTCGTAAACATCTATGTTTTCATTTTCCAAAACTTTTTTGCAAAGTGCTTGTTCAATCATTTTACCTGTAGCGTCGCCGCCTGAGTGCAAAACGCGTCTTACACTGTGCGCGGCTTCCAGAGTAAATGTTAATTCGCCATTTTCATCACGGTCAAATTCCACCCCGAAAGTCAGCAAATCTTTTATAACTTTATCAGAATTTTCTGATATGAATTTTACTGTATTAAAATCGCTTAAACCAGCGCCAGCTTTAATTGTATCGCTTATGTGTGAAGTTGTAGAGTCAGATTTATTTTCTTTCAAAACCCCGACCATACCGCCTTGCGCATATCTTGAATTACTTTCGCCTAGTTTTGATTTTGTTATCAGCAGAATTCCGTCGTTAAGCTTTGTCTGCTGCTCCAGTTTCAAAGCCGCATACAAGCCTGCAATTCCGCTGCCTATTACAACTGCTGAATATTTTGAGTATTTCATATTAATATCCCTGTTTTATATCCTATCGCCAACATAATAGATGAAATATAAAATAATTTCTACCTTTTAATAATAAATTTTTTGTTAAGATATACTATAAAATTTTAAATCAAATAATATTTCTCAATCTACCCTGCTAAATATAATCACCATATTTTTTCAATCGAGTGATTATAAAACCAAATAAAGGTTTTTAAATGATAATGCGAATTGATATTTATGAAAAATTGGAGGAGATATGGCAAATTCACCAGTGAGAATATTATTAGTTGAGGACCAGAAACTTATGAGGGTCGGTCTAAAGTCTCTTTTTGAAGAACACGGAGAACTTGAGATTGCAGCAGAAGCCCAAAGCGGAAAAGAAGCAATCGAGAAATACCGCACAACCCATCCTGATATAACTTTAATGGATATTGGGCTTCCTGATATGAGCGGCATTGAAGCAACAAAAAAAATTCTGGAAATTGACAGCAAAGCAAAAATCGTTATCTTAACTTCACACCTCTCTGAAAATGAAGTAATTGACGCACTTCATGCCGGCGCCTGCGCTTATGTTATGAAAGATATTAACACAGAAATTTTAAAAATGATTATAAAGACAGTTAAAGACGGAGCAATGTGGCTTGATCCTCAAGTTGTGCCGATTTTAAGGGAGAAAAACTGCGGAGTTATTCCGCCGCGCCAAATGTCCAGAGCAAGCTTCAAAGAACAACACGCAAATTTAACCCAAAGAGAATATGAAGTTTTGAAACTTGTAGTTGACGGCAAATCTAACAATGAAATCGCTGAAGCCCTCACAATTTCAGAACATACAGCAAAAGCCCACGTGTGCAACATTATCCAAAAACTTGTAGTTGATGACAGAACTCAAGCCGCAGTAAAAGCTTTAAAAGAAGGGCTTGTTTAGTCTATACATATGCACCAAAATATGCTATTATAGAATTAATAAAGGAGGATATATGAAAAAGATTATAGCAATAATGGCTTTAATGCTGATGTTTACGGGCACGGTTTGGGCAGATGACAGCATTAACGAACAAGCCGCGACACAGCTTTACTACAGAACAGAAATTGTTGCACGAAAAGTGCCTTATACTAATGCGGGATTTTTCAGTGCAATTCAATCAGGCAACACTGAACTCACTGAGATGTTTCTTAAATCAGGTTACAGCCCAAACATAAAGTACATGAAACTTCCTGCAATATTTGCAGCAGTTTACAGCCGCAACGCTAAGATTGTTGATTTACTTTTAAAATATGGCGCTGATGTTGATACAGTCTATCTTGAGCAAACTCCGTTAATATTTGCAATTAACCGCAAAGACGCTGAAATCGTTGATGTATTAATTAAGCATGACGCTGATGTAAACAAGTCTTCAGGAGCTTTGAAACCGTTGAATTATGCATTAAAGAAAAAACATTCAGAAATTGTAACCTCCCTTCTTAATGCCGGCGCTCAGCCCGATGATGAATCCCTTATTCGCGCGCTCAAAAATAAAGACGAAAATATTAAAAATCTCGTTTTGAAAAAATACCGCGAATTAGAGTAAAATTTTTAAAATTTGTAACAATAAACCTTCTTGCACTAAAGATAAAAGGAAATATTTCCGTAAATCTTATTGTAGGAAGGTTTTTTATGTCAGAATTCCAAATTAATAACAGCAAACATGTGAAAACAAATATTCATTTACAAAGCTCAGAAAGTTATGCGCAAAGCACCAAGCTGAACTCTCTGTGGCAAAAAGGTTTTACGCCAAACGAAAACTTTAAAGGATTAATGCTTGAAAAAGCTGATACACCTTTCTCAATTATTGTGAACACTCCTGTAAACAAAAAAGAATTGGCTGAATTCATACAAGAAACCGGGATTGAACCTCAATGGAGCGACGATTTCGCAGAGGCTGTGAAGACTCAAAACGAATTGGCTGTTTTAAAAGAACTTGCCTCTCTAAAAAACAAAAACGGAGAAAGACTGTATGACAGCTTTCAATTATACCAGTTTACGGGCAAACACAGCGCAAAAAAGCTTGATCTAGCAAAAAAGTTTTACAAAGAAAATCCGGAATTTACCAACAATGTTTACAACGGATTTTTGATTAATTATATGGTAAACAACAACATTTCAAAGGCCGATGAAGCTTATTATATTAAACATGCTCTCTTAGCCAACAAAATACGCAGCGTTAATTCAGTTAATCTTGAAGACAAGAGGCTTACGGCACTGCTGCAAGCTGCTGATGGAAACGAAAAAATACAAAATGCATCATTAAAAGCTTTTGCTTCCATTTCCGAGTTGAATGATAATCAATTTCAACAATTGCTAAACAAAATTAAACTTGAAGGAGATGCAGACACCCAACAAATTAAAACTGAAGAAAATTTTTCAGTAAATCTTGCGCTGATAAACCTTGTCAAAGACAAAGAGCTTCAAACATCTCTTAATAAAATAAATATAACTCTCAGAAATTCACCTGAAGAACTTCGCAAAATCAAAGAAATTACTGTTGGCTTGACGAATTTTAACGGCGACGCCAAAGTGCTAAGTGAAATAAAAAAAGAATTGCTTGAAATCGCCAATTCCAATGAAAAATTAACCGAAAAAGCTGACAGAATTAAACTTCTGGAAAAAATTGTCAACTTCAACAACTACGTTAACGACGGCAGTGAAATTTTTCAGACAAGAGAACAGAAATATATTCTTAAAGAATTACAAACAAAATACCATGATTATAAAACCGTTCTGCAAGTGAAAAATATTCAAAAGATTAAAGAAATGCCCGACGCTTTAATCTCAAACCGTGCTCAGGATTTTCTGGAACAAGTAAAACTTGCACCGCTAAAAGAGTTTATAAGCGAAAATGCAAACGATGAGTTTTCTGATTATTTATACGAAAACTACTACCTCAAAAATCAACCCAAAGCCGCTCAGCCTTTATTAAATCAAATTAATTCAAAATACGGCACAAAAGTATTTTTAGCTGATATTGACAAAGAATTTGACATTCAAGAATCGTTAAAATATATTGACAAAGAGCTTGCAAAATGGCAAAAAGCCAGCAGCGGAAGGGCAGTTTTACCCAAAACTCTTGACATGAATTCAATGGACTATCACTTTATCAATAACAACACAGTAATTGGATATGCAGCGAATTCCAAGTATCACAAAGATTTTAATAATGATATCAAAATCAAAACCGCGGCTAATTTAGAAAAGACACTCAGGCATGAACTTACCCACCTGAATGATACAAAGGCCGGAACAAATGAAGATTTTATGCCTGATGAAGATCTTATTAGAAAAGAACTCTCCGGCGCTGGACTTTCTGAAGGTTTAATTGATTACGCCCTCAAAAGCCGCGATGAGCTTGTTGCTGTTGCTGCAGAAGGCAATCCCGATTATTATTCAGAACAATTCAAAGAAACACTCATTAATCTGGGGCTTCCTGATTGGCTGTTCAAGCTTTACGACGCGGGGCAAAACAGTCCGAAATATAGTTTTTAAGATTTTTTGAAGCAATAATCCGGCGCGGACGTTCGCCTGTATAAAAAATTTCAGCAATCGCATCTTTGCTCTTATCGGAAATAACTTCTACTGTATCAGACAAAAATATTAAAGTGCCTCTCATAAATTTGGAAAATCCTTTTTTACAAGCAGCCACAGCCCTGATTGTTTTTTCATCTACGCCATCCATTTGGTTTAATAATTTTATAGCTTTCAAGCGAGAATTAGAGTTTCGTGCAAAAGTATCCGACGTAACGCTGTCCACAAAATCTGAAAAAAATTGTCCGAAAGTTTTATTTTCAGAAGGGTTATAAACACACTTCCGCTTTGGCACAAGCCCGTCCATAGAATAAAATTTATTCAAATCTTTGCTTTTTACATAAGGTTCTATTGCCATTAAAGACTTATTTTGCTGAGCGGGTTTCAGATTTAATGTCAGCCCGTCTTCTCTCAAACGGACATCCGCAAGCTTTTTAACTGCACTTTTAACAATCGCAATCTCGGTTTCATCTTTTGCAAATTCATATGCATTTTGCTTTAAAAGCTTAACCGTTGAATGTGTAATATTCATGCCAAATGACGGTGCTTTCTTAGAATTAATCGGGGTAATATTTGATGTCATGTTTATTCTCCAGCCTTAATATTTTATTATAAACCTGACAAAAAGTAAATATCTAAATATTAGTTATTTATAGATTGCATATGTTTTAAAAGTAAGGTATATTAAAACATATGATATTTAATGAAGTACTTCTAATTACATCTATTTTGTTAATTAGTGCTATTATGTTCAACAAAATTGGCGGTAAATTTGGAGTTCCTTCGCTAGTTATTTTTATACTTGTCGGGATACTGGCGGGCTCTGACGGAATTTTAGGAATACATTTTGAAGATTTTACTTTAACTCAATTTGTTGGAATTGTTGCGATTTCATACATTCTTTTTATGGGAGGCTTGAGTATAAATATTGATGAATTAAAGCCCGTATACAAAGAAGGTATTATACTTGCAACGGCAGGTGTTTTTATCACCGGAATTATTGTTGGTGCATGCAGTTACTATCTTTTGAATTTAAGCTTTTTAGAATGTATGCTTTTGGGGGCAATTATATCATCAACTGATGCTGCGGCGGTATTCGGGGTTCTACGCTCAAAGAGTATCAGCCTTGGATACAATCTTAAACCGCTTTTAGAATTTGAATCAGGCAGCAACGACCCAATGGCTGTATTTTTAACTTTGGGAGTTATAGGACTAATCACTGCACAATTAAATGTTTCCGGGCTGGTACTTGACTTTTTTAAGCAAATGACCTTAGGTATAGCGTTTGGCTATCTAATTGCAAGACTTACCGTTTGGATTTTAAACAAAATCCGTTTAGAATACGATAGTTTATATGTTGTAATTACTCTTGCAAGCGTATTATTTGCATATTCATTTATTTCAATTTTGGGCGGCAATGGATTTATAGGCGTTTATATTCTGGGGCTTGCGATGTCTTCAATGAAATTTGTAAACAAAAAAACACTTATAAAATTCCATGACGCAGTTGCCTGGCTGATGCAGATTGTAATGTTTTTGATTTTAGGGCTTGTTGTAAACTTTAAAGACGGTTTTGCATATACAAAACAAGCATTTCTCATTGCACTTATCCTGACATTTATTGCACGGCCTATTGCGGTATTTGTAACAACATTTTTATTTAAAAGAAGTTTTAAGGAAAAACTAATGATTTCCTGGGTCGGCTTAAGAGGCGCAGCGCCAATTGTGCTTGCGACATTTCCTTTAACAGAAAACATTCCTCACGCAATGGAAATATTTAATATTGTATTTTTCGTGGTAATTATCTCGGTACTTTTGCAGGGTACAAGCATTCCGCTAATAGCAAAGCTTTTGCATGTTGATGCTCCGCTTGAAGTGAACCATGCTTCAGTTCTTGAATACGGCGGCAAAGACACAAATAATCAAATGATTGAATTCACTGTTTCAGAAAATTCCGAAGCCGCTGGAAGACAATTATATGAACTTAAGCTTCCGCAAGGCAGCCTGGTAAGCTTAATCTACAAAAACGGAGACTATATAATTCCAACAGGTAGTACGACAATTGACCCGTGCGATGTTTTGTTTGTGCTAATGGATAGAACAAAAGAGCATGAAGTAAGAAAAATTATCTGCACTGAAAAAGAAGCCTGAGCCAGACACCGGTAAAACGCTAGGTTTATCCTTCTTCTGCCTCATCTTCCAGGTTTGAGAGTTTGGAATGTTTATTTACAACTCCGATATAACCGCCATCAACAGTTGGTTGTTGATTATAAATAGGTTTATAAGTACCATCAGGCTGTTTTTCAACCGTACCTAATAGACCGCTACAATCTGCACCTATTTTTACTCTCATTGTCAGATCATCAACGCCTTCTTGTTCTTTAAGTTTATCTACAATTTCTTCATATTTACAAGCGACCTCAAGTTGTTGTTGAGCAAGAACATCGTATTCGGTTTGAAGTTTATCCAACTGAGCTTTTGCAGAATTCAGTTCCTCGGTTTGTTCTGAAAAAGCTTCTTCATTCGCATTAATTTCCTTCTCGAGATTTTCTGCTTCTTGTTTTAAATTATTAGAATTTTCAACCGCCTCATTCATCTTAGCTTGGGCCTCATCGGCGGCTTCTTTTGCCGTATCATAAGCCTGCTGAGCTTGCTCAAAAGCTTCTTTTGCTTTAGTTTCTCCTTCTTTAGCCTTGTCAAGTTTTTTATTTGCTTTATCGTGCGCTTCTTTAGCTTTATCTAAATTATTTTCGGCATCAGCAACACGTTTTTTGGCTTCAGCGATCTTAGTTTCAATAGCAGGTTTCTCCTCATCTGAGGCTGAATTTAAAGATGCTTCAAGTTCAGACAGAGAGGACTGAGCAGCACTTAAATCTCCCTCGGCTGAGTTGACACTCTGCTCAGTAGATGCGACATCGCTTTCTGCATTTTTAACTTCGTTTTGCGCTTTTTCATATTCTACTTTTTTAGAATTTAACTTATTTTCATAACTTTTAGCCTGCTTATCTGCTTTATTAAAAGATTCAGTGGCATTTTTAGCCTCTTCATCGGCTTTTTTAGATTCTTCATAGACTTCACTCAAGTCTTCTTTGGCTAGTTTTATATCTTCACTAATTTTGTCGGCCGCAGCCTGCATAGGCTCTATGTTTTCCTGCAAAGCATCCTGAAGCCTGCCATTCTCAATATATTTTTCGCGTAATTCGCCGCTGGTTTTGGCCAATTCTTGTGCATTTTCAATTGAAACCTCGTTAGATATTTGAATTGGAGGAATTGTATCACATGAATAGGCACTCATCGTAACTCCAGCAGAAAAATTAACGGTTGATTTAGATGTTTCTGAAGTGGGACTTGAGTTCAAAACACTGTTTACGGCCGCATATTCGTTTCCGTATGAAGAACGAGCTTGCTCAATTAAATCAGAAGAACTAACTTGATTTCGACTGCGAGTTTGAACAAAACATCCATAATCCTTATCTGAAAAATTCGTATTAATATTAACTTTTTTCTCAGATGATTTAATATCATTGGGATTGTATTTTGGGATAGTACTGCCGGTGATTGCTCCAAATTTAACCATATAAAGCTCCTTTTATTTTACTCTTACTTATATAAAACCTCAGAGCAGACCGAAAATAAAATAAAATAA
>ULUL01060724.1_pt1 | contig 25489 bp, 47 predicted proteins | sample 1958481 | NCBI WGS metagenome assembly ULUL01 (sample SAMEA4835759, study PRJEB28245) | human gut metagenome | biome: gut microbiome; material: fecal sample | place: Denmark | collected 2008 | reverse complement strand
CAAATTCCGACATAATTTTTATATTTGATATGTTATAATTAAGAAAAAAGAGGGATTTATTATGATTAAATTACGTCATATTATTTCAAAAGACAATATAAATGAATACAAAATTTTAAAAAAATATTATGAAAGAAAGGACTTCAAGACTACAAGGATAGGAAATGAAGAAAAAATTGAACTTGAAATCATAAGGGACCTTTATGATACAAATCCTATAGCACGTTCTATTATTGATGATTCTAGTAACTATTTAAAAAACTTAGATAATATGGATACATTAACTGAAGGTTATGATGATTTTATAAATAGAATGCAAAATATATTAGCACAATATATTGAAGTAACAAATGAATAATTTTAAAAGAGGTAAATTGAAATTAATCAACTTACCTCTTAATTTTATCTAACTCCACCCTTCCATTTAGCAAAGCCTATCTTGTAATTTGAAGTTTCACTTACATTATACCTTACCATCGGTCTATCATTAAATATCCCAAAACAATCACATTCCTCGTATGGACTTAAACTACCTATTACTTTTGTTAAACTTGTATCTGCATATATTGTCTCTTTTGTTGAACCGTTTTTATATCTTCTCACTGGTTCATCACTCCCTTCAACTTTTGGCACTGCTACATTAGTTGTAGCTTGTCCCAATTTATTTGCTACCTCATTTTTGAATTGTATCCATGCTTGTTCGTTTCTTACATAATACCTTGGACATTCTTTGCCTGTTACATCATAATGTCTAATAATTGCATCTATTCCTAAATTGTATCTTCTACATATATCTGCACATAATTCTACTAAGCTGTTGTATGTATTTTCATTGAATTTTCCTTCCCAGTCTGGATGGCAATCTTCTATTCCTATTGATTTTCTATTCATGCTATGACTACCACTATGGAAAGCAACTTCATTTTCTGGAATACATCTTATTATTTCGCCATCTAAGCCAATTATATAGTGACTTGAAGCATAAGTTTTATGTGTTTTTGCTAAACTTTCAAAGTAGTTTCTATTCCCTATAGCTGAACTTCCTGCATTTCCAACCCAATGAACTACAATATTTTTTATTGTTCCTTGTTTTTCTCCTGTTCTGCTATACTCATTTATATTTAGTAATCTATCTTCTATATTCATTATTCATTTGCCTCCCCTCTGTTGTCATTTTCTGCTAAGTCTGTTACTTCTTCTATTTTATCTTCCATGACTATTCCTCCTTGTTACTTATTGCTTTTTGTCCTAATAAATATGTTCCAATAACACCTTGCACTACTGCAATAACTTGTACTATTTGTATTGCATATGGTATTGTTATGCCATCTACAGCATTAATGCCTGCTACTAATGCACTTACTATTGCTAATATATTTGTTAAATATTTAGCGATTGTTTTTATTTTTTCCATATTACTTCACCTCTATTTTAAACCTAATTTCATATATATAAGTCCTAATATAACTGCTAAAACTGAATAAAATACATAATCAATAAACTTGTCCCACTTCTTGCCTTTTTCTTTATCTTCTTCTGATACTTTGCTATCAAGTTTTTGGTCTATTTTTTCAATAGCTGATTCTACTTTTCCCATTCTATAGTCCATTTTTTCCATTATAGAATATGTCCTTTCAAGATTATCAAGCCTTTCATCATGTTCATTTAATCTTTTTGTATTTGATTTTTCTCTTTCTTCTAAATGAGCTACTTTTTCAATTATATCTGTATCTTGCATTAATTTTCCCCCTCTGCTGTTGTTGATGTATTTGCTATTAATTTCTTTAAGTCTATTACTGCTTCTACATCAAAAACTGGACTTACTTCATCTGTTGAATAAATATGTGTTGTATCTTCATAACTAGTTGCTTTTTGTATTTTATTTGCTATTACTTTTTGTTCATCTGTAAATACTATTCTTTTTTCTGTTGCTGTTTTATAATAAATAGTAATGTTATTAGTAGATAAGTATTTCTTAAATGCTGCTACTGTGCTTTCTTCTAATCTTGAAGATTGCATATATATAACAACATTATTCGGATAATTAGAACTTGCATTTCTTATATGTTCTGTATTAGAAGTATCTCCATATTTTGAAACTAACTTATCACATAATATCTTATCTTCGTCTACTCTTTTTCCATTTTCTAAAATATTTAAGCAATTTATTACTGTATATTCCCCACTACTTTCTACACTAAAATTAGAGTCGTTTTCGGTACCATTTAAAACTAATTTACTCCAATTATGTACTTCTTCTTTATTGTCATAGTCAAAATAATCATCTGTTAGCATTTCTTGCTGCACTGGTATAATATACTCTTGTTTTTGTGTCTTATCAGAATTTTCTATTATAGCCTTAGATGATCCTTGATCATATTGACTATGTTCCCCTACTTCTGTGCCTTCTACTATTTTCACTGTATAATCCACATAATCGTTTGCATCGCACTCACTTCCTCTAGTTGCATAAAACCAAGCAAATAAATATCTATTACTATCATTTATAATATTTGACACTTTATAGTTTAACATGATCACACCGTCTGTTGTGTTTTGAGTTTCATCATACTTTTCATTTGATTTTGTTCCGGTATAATCTGTATTATTTTGCCTTAATACTAAAAATCCCTTATTTGTGCTTGTACTAGATTTTACTTTTGCTTTTATGGTTAGTGTTTTACCTGCATATTCCGTTAAATCCATTATTTTAAAACCTGCTGCATTATTAGAATTTTTTGAAGTTGTTGCAATTATTCTAAAATTAGTGCCATCTGTAATCTGTTCGCTAGCTTCATTATAATTTCTATAAGGGTATTTTAAAATATTAAATAGATTTACATTGCTACCAACGGTTTTTATTTTGACTGAATTTTCTAAACTTGCTTCTCCATCTTGTTTTACATTTCCATAAATTGCAAATTTTCTGAATTGCACATCTTTTACTGTGTTATTTAATGTTATATCCTCACCTTTTTGGCTAACAACTGATATTGTATTGATTATATTTTTTAGATTTTCTAAGTCCTCTTGCATTTTTGATATACTATTATCTTGTTCCGAATTTTTTATTGTTACTTCTTCAATGTTTTGTTTTATTTCTGTATCATCATAGTTCTCTAAATTTTCTAATTTTTCTTTATACTTACTTGTAAAATCATTTGTTGATAATTCTTTTCCTTCTACTTTATCTATTTTGCCATTTACTTGTTTTTCTATTTCTTTTGCATTATCGTCTATTTTGTCCCAATTTTCATTCAATGTTTTTTCAATATCAAAATTACTATTTAGGTCCACTTCGTTTGCAGTATCCCACTTAAATAATTTTAATTTCTCTGTTTGCTTTGACATATTATCCTCCTATCTAGCTTGCTGCAACATATACAAGAGTTGCTAATATCTGTGCTATATTTTGAGTACTACCAGAATTTTGAAACACCTCAACTGCTCCTGTTGGTCGAATTTGCATGTATGAATTATTTAATGCTTTATATGCACTATCTTTTACTATAGCATGTCCTGCTACTAATTTTCCTGGTCTATATGCTTCTGCTAGTGTTATTAAAGTTTTTGCTGTGTTACTTGCTATATTAGATATACTAGCCGTATAGCTTACACTTAATACAACTAGACGTCCTATTTTATAAATTGTTCCTATGCTTATGTCTGATGAATTTACTGTTAATTCTTTAGCTATATTATTTTGAAATGTATCAAACATTGCTTTATTTAACTTTGTTGTTCCGTTTTGAAAATTAATTTTGTCCATTTATTTTCTCCTCAACTTTCTTATTTTTTTCTTTTTCTGTCTCATATTTCTTAATGTCCATTTGTTCTTCTTCATAGCATAATTTATCAACTTGATTTTTTATCTTCTCTAAAATCAATTTTATTATACAAGGTGGCAATTGTGTATTATTTATAGTCTCTATTATTTTTTTCTCACCATCTCTAATCATTAAACTCGTAGGTTTCATTTTGTTCCTCCTTCATTTTTTGTTCTTCCTTCCATTTTAGATATTCATTATAATCTTTATTAATAAAATCTGGTTTTTGTATTTCTTTTATTATAGTATTCATTTATACCTCCTTAATTTTGATGGTATGTTATATAATCTATCATTCCATCTACTACTTTAATTCCAGTAATTGTTATATTTTTCAATTCAATGTTTAGAAGTGATAAATTCCATTTAGTTATTAGCCCATTTTCAACTGTTATTCCACCCCCTGCTTTTGAAAATAAAGTTCCACTTGCTGTATTCCTTATATACGGTACATCATCAATATCTTTGAAAGAAAATACGTGTGTGAAATATGTTCCATCAGAAGAAGTTTTTGAAATATTTAAAGAAACTCCATTATGCAAACTTAAAAAGAGATATCCATTATCCTCTTGAGTTGATACTAATCCTCCTATTTCTTTTCCATTATTATTATAAAATCTAATTCCACTTTCCGAAAAATCTATTAATTTTTTTCCATCATTTGCTACAACTTTAAAATTTCCTTCTTTGACACTCACTTCTCCATCATCTGTTAACTTGAATTTATCACTTGTTATACTAATTCTATTTCCTTTCAATGCGATTTTATCAGCACTAGCATTTATTTCACTTATTAAATTTTTTGTATCTACTTTTAATTCTATTTTTGCATTTATATTCTTTTCTAATGTATTTATTTTTCCACTCGTTTCTAATGAAATCTTTGAACTTGTTTCTTCTAGTTTTGAATTTACTTGAATAGAAGTATCATAACTCTCTAATTTTTCATTTACAGATAATTTAATTTCCTGTGCTGTTTGTTTTATTTCACTATTCATTTCTGTTGTTGTACTATAATCTTCCAATTTCTTATTTACAGATAATTTAATTTCTTGTGCTGTCTGTTTTATTTCACTATCCATTTTTACATTAGTTGCAAATACTTCTGAATATTCACTTTTTATTGCCCATTTTGCTGATATTTCCGCATTATAATTTTTTATCGTTAAAGTATTATTTCCTTCTTCTAGCATTATTGAAACTGTTCCCAAACTTTCTGTAACTGCTTTATCTTTTATTGTTCCATCTGCATTTATTCTTCTAATAACTTGTGCTTTTCCTTCTTTTAAAATATATTCATCATATACTGTTCCATTTTGCCTTAATGTATCTTGTATATTTAACTCATACTCCTTGCTTTTACCATTTTGGTCTTTTATTACTATTAAACTATCTCCTTTTAGATATAAATCATCACTTAAATATAAATTGTCACTTAATTTTAAAGATTCAAATACTGTATTATTCCCTTTTATGTGTAATTCTAATAAATTTCCTTTTATACAGTTTTCTAATGATATTGTTCTTATTCCTTCTATACTTCTAGTTAAATCTGCCATGTTAGATACTTTATCTGTTATACTATCCATTGTTTGCTCATGTTTAGTTAGTTTTTCTTCATGCTCTGTTGTTTCTTGTATTAAATCTTGTATTAATCCTTCATTTTTCTTTGCTAGTCTTTCTACTTTTAATGTCTTTTTTTCTTCTTTTGTTGTAACTTTATATTCTGTTTCTGTTGTTTCTGGTATTTCCGCTTCTATATCACTTGTTATCCCTGTATTAATTGTTATATTTGCTTTTAAATAATATGATTTATATAAATTATCTTCTCTATCTCCAAGTTCAATACAAGCACATGGATTTAACCACATTATTCCTACATCAGAGGCTTCAAATGAATAATATTCTAATCCTTTTACTTGTTCAAACATACCTTCAATAACTTTTTCTCTTTGAAATTCTATAAACTCATTTTCGTCAAATCTAATCTCGCATCTTCCATTTTGCTTTATATTATCTTGGTCTTTTTCTTCTACATTATCTTCTACATCTCCACGTCCTAAAACCAGAGCATTTACAGGTCCAAAATTTTCCTTTATTGTTAAATCTGTCAAATATGATTTATCTATCTTTTCTATAGCATTATCATTTACTTTATATAAGTTAAGTTTATTTTCTTCTATAAATGCTGTTGTTAAAGTTGCCTGAGCTATTTTTTCTAAAACATCTCTATATGTTAATTCTTGAACTGTAAAAAAATCTTCTGTAACATCTAAATCTGCATTATAAAAGTCTGCTGAAAATAATTCTACTCCACAAACTTCACACATTCTTTGCACTAGCTTTAACATTTTGCAAGGATATGTTAGTTGTAATTCTGATTGCTTAAAATTTTTCATAAATCTAATCATTCTGTCATATCCTGTTACTGTTATTTCATCTTTTTTCTTACTATCTTCTATATCTTTTATAAAAAAATTTCCTAAGTCTATATACTCATATTTATCATCCACAAGTAAACCATATTTAAAATTAATATCTTTTTCTTTTATCTCGTTAGCATTTTTTACAGTTATTTCTATTTGTTTCATTATTGTTTTAAAGAGTTGGCCGTCAAAACTATACTTTAGTTCCTTTGCTATTACATCTTTTCTTTCTTTTAACTTATAAAGTGGTATTTCATTGAAAACCTTTACTGGTAGAAATTGTATTTCTTTTAATATTGTTCCTCCAGCACATATACTTAATTCCGCTTCTTGTTGTTTTATCTGCTTAGTTATCTGTTTAAATTTATTACTTACACTCATGTTTTTTGTGCCCTCCTGTCTATTGCTGTTAGTACTACTGAAAACTCACTCCAATAACCTCCACACGCCAGCGGACTAGATTTTATAGCTTGACCATTATAAAAATCTTCCTTATATAATTGTCCTTGTTTATAGTTTGCCATATCTCTTTCTAACGAAAATTGAACACCTGATAAAAATGGGTGTTCAAGCAATGTTTTTATTAAATTAAATTGTTCATCTGAAACTATTCCAAATTTTATTTCTAATGTAGTAAAATATCCTATAAATGTTCCACTATAATGCCCATCTAATGTATTTCTTCCAGTTCCGTCACCCCATAGAGGCTCTGGTCCAGGAATTAATTCTACAATTCCTGGAACCTGGACATTATTTACTATTAATTTTGGTTCATACATATTTAGCCTCCATTCGTTGCAAATTTATTTTTACTTCTTATTTTTTCTAGTTTCTTATTTAATTCATAAGCATCTATATATAAATTAAAGTCAAAACTTAAATTTACTAATATTTGTATTATTTTTTCTAATAGTTCTATTACTTTTTTATTATTTCCTAGTCCCATTTCTTGATTAGCTTTTTTATATAATGACATTATTTTGTCTTCTGGTGCAACAACTTCCCCTTGATGTCTATTATCACCTATCATGGCTAGTTGTGGTGTATTTGCTTTTACATATCCACCTTGTGCAAGTCTTGGTAAACTTAATCTATTTATTTTACTAATATTTACACCTGGTATTAAATTTATTATACCTATTGCTCCATTTATCAGTTTTATTGCTTTATTTATTGTTTTTTCAATTAGTCCTATTACTCCATTAATTCCAGATTTTACTGAATCAGAAATTGCATTTCCTATATTTATTCCTAAATTAGAAAATGCATTTTTTACTCTTTCCCATATTCCACTAAAGAAATTACCAATATTACTAAATATTCTTGTTATTCCATTATATGCTTCCTGAAATATATTAGAAAACCAATTTCCTACATTACCAAATGCATTAGTAATATCATTTTTTCTGTCTTGAAACCAATTTCCAATATTTTGAAATGCATTTTGTATTCCATTTCTCGCACTTTGAAACTTATCTGAAAACCAATTTCCTATTCCTGAAAACACCTCTTTTATTCCATTCCAAGCATTTGACGCTGTATCTTTAACATTATTCCATAAATCACTAAAAAATTTTTTTATTGGAGTAATAATTTTTTCATTAAACCATTGACTTGCTTTATTCCAAGCATTTTTTATTCCTTCCCAACATTTTTTTGCAGTTTCTTTCACATTATCCCAATTTTTTATTAATGCTACAATTATTGCAATTAAAGCTGCCACAGCTATAACAACTAATGTAATAGGTGATGTTAAAACTGTTAATGCTGCATTAAATAACCATGTTGCTGCCGTAGCTGCTGTTGTTGCTGCTGTACTAGCAATAGTTGCTGCTGTATTTGCAATTTTAGCACCCGTATTCACAACCCATTGTGCTGCTTGTTTTATTAAAGCCGCTGTTCCTGAAATAATATTTTTTACAAAGTCTTTTGCATATAATAAATTCAAATACATAGTCTCTGTCTTATCTTTTATTTTCGCAACTGTAGCGCCTGTAATAGCAAGAGTTATATTTTTTAATGCATTAATTACACCTCCTGATTGCGCAATAAAAGACATCAATTCAACTGTTTTCCATGCTCCAAAAAATGATAGTATAGCTATTTCCATTCCTGCAACAGTTTCCTGATTATTGCCCATCCAATCTCCAATTTTACTTAATGCACTTGCTATTAAATTAAGTGTATCTACTATCACTCCTCCTGTCCACTTTGCTATCGGTTCTAGAAAATTATTCCAAAACCATTGAAATACTGGTTCAAAAGCTGTTATTACTTGATTCAAAATCTTTAATGCTCCTGCTATCAGATCTAGAAATGCTGGTAATACATCGTTTATTGTCCAAGCAGCTAATTTTAAAAGAACATTATCATAAAACCATAACAAGCCATTTCCAACATTTTCAGTAAAGGGTTCTAGGGATTTCCATAAATTATCAAATGAATTTTTTAGTTTATCAAAATTTATAGATTTCATTGCATTTGCTGTTGAATTTAAAAAGTGTGGTAATGCATCTGATATTACATAATTTCCTAATGGTTTTAGATAATTATTGTAAAAGCCATCCAGTATTTTTCCACATCCTTGTCCAAAATAAGAAATAGCCTCCTTTAAATTATTAAAGCTCTGTTTTAATGGTTCTAAATTTACCCCATTTAATATGTTTTCTATATCACTTGCTTGTTTTTTTAGATTATCTGTTAAATTTAGTCCACTTGTATCTATTTTTCCTCCTGAACCGCTTCCACTGGAAGAACTATCACTATCATCTTTCTTTAATATTTGTGCAGTATCAAATGAAGCCAAACTTTTTAGATCTTTAGCAGATTTTTTGGCACTATCTCCAATTCCACTCACAGCGTCACTTGCATCAGACGCATCTGATGCTAAATTTGAAACAGTACTTGTACTATCATCTCCACCAGCATTTCCAAAAATCATTTCTGTAAATGATTTAAAAGCATTTGCTAATACTTGAAGTTTCGAAAGTACCCAGTTTATTCCTTTTACAATAGGTGTAAATATATTAATAAAACCTTGTCCTAATGCTGCTTTTAATTCATTAAATCTTAAACTTAATACTCTTGTTTGGTTTGCCCAACTATCACTAGTCCTTGCAAAATCTCCATTTGCTATATTTAATTTATCCAATACAAATTTATATCTTAAAGCTACTTTTTCTTGCTCTGACATTTTAGATGTTGTTTTTCCATAACCATTTGCTAGTGCATATTGGTCTAATGCATTTTGTGTCATTACAACACCTAAATCCTTCAATGTTTCTGTTTCACCAGTAAATACTGATTTTAATTTTGTATATGCTTCATCACTTGATAAATTATAGAATGAAGCAACATCTCCAGTAAGCCCTGTTAACGTTTCTGACATTGCTAGAGCTTCTTTATTAGAAAAGTTAAATGCTTTTGCCATTGCCCCAAATGTTCCTACGTACTTTTTAGTTACTGTTTGTCCTAAACCAAATTGAGTTATCGCATTTTCAGCAAATCTATTTACTTCTGTATTTAAACTTCCAAATGTAACATCAACAACATTTTGCACTTCTGCAAGATCAGAACCCAAGTTAATACATTCTTTTCCAAAACTTACTATAGCTTTTACTGAAAAAGCCGCTACTGCCATTTTACCAATTTTCTTTAATGAGTTCTCTATTCCTGAACTTTTAATCGTATTAGTTGTATCTTTTAATCCTTTATTAAATGGATTTGAATTTAATAATAATTCAAAATCAACTGAACCTACATTTGTACTCATATACCTACTCCTCCCTTCTTTCTAAGGTAAAAGCAGGTATTGGCTAACTACTCACCATTAATGGTCGTGTTGCTCACTCTGTCTTTTTCATCTATATTAATTTTAATTGTTTTCTTACATCGTATACATTTTATTTCACCCTTGCACTGTTCAACTTTTATTAAAAGTTGCCCACAATTAGGGCATCTTACTTCTATCATTTGTTATCACCAGCCATTTCTTTAAATGCTTTTTGAAATTCAGTAATAACTTTTTTATAATCTTCTTTGTTCATTTTTTTCGCTAATTTATTTCTATATTTCCATCTTATATTTTTTTGTTCTTGTGTAAAATTCTTTAACATTTCCTCATCATCTTCACTACGGATTTGAACAATATTTCCGTAGTGGTGTATCTGACATTAAACCAGATATTAAATTACATAACTCCGCATAACTCATTGTGTCTATTTCTTTTCTTATTCTTATTCCATATTGTTTTGCTAAACTTGCCTCAATTAAAGGCCAGTCTTCTTCTAGATCATACCATAATTCTGTTTCATTACTTATTTTGAAATCGTTTTTCCATTTCCTCATAAGTTATTTCATTTACTTGTGCCATTATTGCTATAATAATAACTTTTAAATCTGTAACTTTTACTTTCATTTCTTTTATTTCTTCTAATGCTTCTTTTCCTAATAATAATTCTATTGCTTTAAACAATCCCTCTAAACTGTCATCTTTCTTAAATAAATCTTGTGCTTTTAACATTGTTTCTGCTCCACAGTCTACTTCATATGTTTTCCCTTCTGCTATTGTTATTGTTTGTGGTTCATGACTTAATTTTGAACTAATATCTATATTGGCCATTTTTTCTTCCTCCTAAATATATTATTTTAGATAAGAGACTCTAAAGCCTCTTATCTATTATTTTTTAACTGCTTGTGTTGTTTCAACACTTAATGGTGATGCTTCTGTATATGTTGGTTTACCATTTGACATTACATCATACTCTAAAGGTCCAACTTCTGTTGATTTACCAATTGCCATATTTGTAATATTAAATATAGCATTTTCAAATACTAATTTGTCTCCATTTGGAAAAGTCCATTGAAATGTTCCTTCTGCATCTCTTCCATTCTTCATAAAGAATCCAGCAACATAATCATTACCTTTATCTCCATAATTTCTTTTTCCAGATACAGAAATTATAATAGATTTAGATGTCATCAATCTTCTAACCCATCCTTTTGTATCATATGGGTTCCATTCTTCTACTCCATTATCTAATTTAACACTAAAAGATTCCATATCAGCAATGTCACTTAATGATTCTGAACTTATTCCAGCTTGAAATTGATTTTCGTAACATGGATATACTCCTGTTTTTGTTCCCATTATTTTTCACCCTTTCTATATAATAAATTTAATTCTATCGAAAACTTGTAAATATTGTTTTCATCTGCACCTAAATCAATAGGTCCATTATATAAACACTCAATTGAGCAATTATAATCATCAATAAAAAAAGAACTACAGTCTAATAGTTCATAAATCTTATTGGCCATTGTTTCAGCCATATTATAATTTTTTGTCCATCTTAGCAGTAATGTAACTGGCAATATTCCATAACTTTTTAACTTTTTATATTTAGAATTATCTTCCAATTGTCTACGATTAGCATACAGAGCAATTGCTTTTTCTTGATTTTCATCCATTTGTCCTATATACCATTTTGGACACTCTGTAATTATAGTTTTTAAATAATCTCTTATTTTAGATATACTAATTCTTGCTATCATTATCCATTTCTCCTTTTTAACATCTGTTTAAAATATTTTATTGGTAAATCCTTTTTGTTTCCAGAAATATAATCATCAAAATAATACTGTTTTGCATTAGGGTTTTTACCTTGTTTTATATGTATTTCTGGGTCGAAATAAATCTTTCTTGCATATACTGTATCTACAACTATTCTAGCAACTCCTTTTATAACTTTTTTATCATCTACAAAAGTGCTATCATTTTGCATTGTACCAGTATCAAATGGCATTGTTTGACTTTGAATTAAATCTGTTTTTACCGCTTCTGCAGTATCTATTAATGCTAATCTTGCATTTTCTAATAATTCATTTATATTTTTAGTATTATATGTTATTTTCATATTAAATCAACTCCAATGTTGTATGATGAACTGTTCCGTCTGGATTTCTAGGTCTACTTGCTTGATAAATTTCATACTCTATGTCATTTATTATTACTTGTCCACCACTTATTTTCTTTATAGTTGGTGCTATATCTCCAAGTAATATTACTTTTCCTACAAGTTGAATCTTTCTTCCATCTGGACTAATTATAATTTTAGTTGTTTCAACAAATCTACATTTTTGATTTTCTAAATTTAAAGAAGTTAAAGGCTCACCATCTTCTGATAAGCCTTCTTGATATATAACTACATCACATTTATTATTTAATAATCTTTCCAAGTGTTTTGGATTTAGCCTTTTTATCATATAATCCTATTTGTTAATCCTGTTCTTTTTAAATAGAAAAAAGCTAATTTTGATATATTTAGTTTATCCGCCATTTCTTGTGATTCCTTTTCATTTACTGTTAAGTCCCCACCTATAGAATAACTAGATATACTATTATCATCATATATGCCTTCTTCTTTTACATATTCTGCTTGTAAACAAGTTGCTTTGATTATTAAATCTTTTTGTTGAGTTGTTAAATTATTAAATCCTCTTCTTTCAATTCTTGTTAATGTCGCTCTGTTGATATCTATTGAGGCTAACTCTAAATATTTTTCTATTTCTTCATCTTCCAATACTTTAGAACCATATTTCGAGTAATCCTCTTTTGTTGCATAAACATTTATCATTTGCAACACCTCTTATTTTACTTTCTTTTCTAATTCTGCAATTTTTGCTATTAATTCTTCATTAACTTTTGCTAACTCTGTCTTTTCTTCTTCAACTTTTGTTATTTTTGTTGTTAATTCTTCATTAGCTTTTTTAACTTTCTTTAATTCTTTTTCTAAATCCTTAGGAACTACTTTTTTAGTAGCTCCTAATTTTGAATATCCTCTGGCTTCATATTGTGCAAGTTCTTCTTCTTCGATAAATAATAATGCATTTTCTTTTTCTACTCTTATTTTAGACATAGTAACCTCCTATTCTCCAGCATATTCAGTTGTATCAACATCAACATATATACTATCAATTTTGTTATCTTTTCCATTTGGGAAAACAAATGTGTCAGATAATGAGTGATCTTGATATAAATATCCATCACCTTCTGTATGTGAACCTGGTGCAAAATAATATATGTTAGATATTTTTGGAACTGTTTTTACAGTTTCAAGAGATGCAATTAAAACATTTATTTTATGAGAACCTGTTACAGCTTCTATTCCTTTGCCTGAATCAGCAGCTACTTTTTCAACTGGTTCAAATCCATCCGTAAAATCAAATTTGTCATAAAATCTTTCATCGTCTATAACTTCCATAATAGTTACACCATCGATGTCTGTAATTCTAGTTTCTATACCAATTCCACCTTCTGCTATCTGTGTCATTTCTATTTTTCTTGTGAAGTCTGTAGATTGTTCTAATAAATCCATTATGAAACTTCTAACATAACAGATTAATGAACCATTTTTTACATATCTTCTTAACTTTCCAGCACTAAGCATACCTTTTAATTTTCCAAAAACATTTGCTTTTGTCCAGTCTGATTCAGCTGTAGAACTGTGATATCCTGTTAATTTTTGTGCTTCGCTAGCTACTTTTGAGAAAAAATATGCATCCATTTCTGGTACTTGTTGAGTTTTATGGAATGTTTTAGATATATTTTTTATTGATGCTGTTTGATTTGTTTCATCAACGTCTGCTACATCTATTAAGAATGAAATATCTCTATCATGTGTAACTGTATAAGGTACATCATTTTGTTCATAACTACCTTTATTCCATCCACCATTTCTATTGTGTGATTTATAACCACTTGTCTTCATTTGTGTAAAATGAAATGTTTTAGCACCCACCCATTTAACATTTGATGTTATGAATGGTGATGTTAAACTATCTTGCTCCATTATTTCTAATAGGTCTGGAAGCCAAACCTCTGCATAATTCAATGAATTTGCCATAATTAATTACCTCCTAAAATGAATTAAACCTGTTCCATCTTTTTGTGGCTACAGGCTTTTTGTTTTTTTGATTTTCATCAGAGTTACTTTGTGTTGCTCCGAACTTAAATCCTTTTTCTTCTTTTTCTTCTTCCTTTGCTATTTTTAACTCAGGAAATTCAGAAATTACTGCGTTGATTTCATCTTCTAGTTTTTTAGCATCTAATACACCGTTTTCTAGAACTTTTGACATATCAACTAATCTTGCTGCTCTTTCAACTTTCTTAACATCAACCCCTGCTTTGGCCATAGCAAGTGCTATTTTGTCAGTATAGTCTGCTTGAACAGTCTCTTTTTGTTCTTCTTGTCCTTTGTCTTCTTGCTTGTTTTGAGTATCTTGAACTTGTTTAGAAGTTTCGCCTTGTTCTGCTTTTTCAGCACCTTTGGCATACATTCTTCTGATAAATCCATCTAACTCATCTTGATTTTTGAAAACTATTGAACCGTCATCACCTTTTTGGGCTACTTGTTTTTTAGCTTTCTCACCCTCATTTTTGTTTTCAGTTTTTTGCTCTTTTTGAGCATTATCTGTTGTAGTTTGAGTATCTACATTTTCTTTTTTTTCGTCTTCCATATTGGAACCTCCCCCGTTTAAGGTCCGTCGACCATAATTTTTTGCAATAAAAAAAGAGCCTATTTAAAGCTCTAATTCTAAAAATGGCACAAGTTAATGGATTTGAACCATTACGAACAGTTTTGGAGACTGTTATGCTACCATTACACTAAACTTGCATATAAAAAAAGCATTAGTTTATGCTAATGCTTTTTTTTCTATTTTTTTTATTATTTTTTCTGTTATAGGTATTACAACTGGATAGCCATATCCATACACGGGTCCATCAAGTGAACCACCTATTTTGGTGATTTCTACTATTTTGCCACTCTCCAATTCTACTATATCTCCTATACAATATTCCATATTTTTTCTCCTTTTACTTATCTAGATTATCAATTGCATATTGTGCTTCGCTTTTTGTGAAACCTTCTACTGATGAAATCAATTGATTATATATTGCTTTACTTGACATATTCATACTTGTTTGATATGTCTTTGCCTTTTCTAATGCGTTTTTATTCCAGTCCGCTTCTATATTGTCTATCGCATATTGTGCAGCTTCTTTTGTAAATCCTTCCACTGATGAAGTTAATTGATTGTAGATGCCTTGCTTTGACATATGTAGTGAATTAGAATAAGTTTCTGCTTTTTTTAACGCATTTTTTTCTTCTGCAGTAGGCTCTTTACCCAAAGAATAAACTATATTAATTTTATCACCTTGATGTACTACTGTATTAGCTGAAATACTTTGACTAACAAAATTTCCTTTTGGAATATCATTTGAATATTCTTCAGTTATCTTTCCATTAAGCTTATTCGTATCCATCCATGTTTTTACTTCTTCCTTTGACATAGTACTGAAATCTACAATAGTAACTTCTACTGAATTATTTTTTTGATAATTATTAGTTGAAGTATCAACAGTATTGTTATTTTGTGATGCACCTATAATTATTGCAATTACTATAATAATTATCCAAAACCATGCTTTTTTGTAGATTGGTTTTTTGACATTTTCTTCATGACTTGCCATAGCCATTCCTCCTTTTATTTTATTATAAAAAGATTATATCACTTTTAATTAGATTTTTAAGTCGAATTTTGTCGAATAATATAAAAATTTATTTTTTATTGAACCATTCTTCAATTTTTCCACTTTTAACTGCTCTTGCAAATTCTTCTCCTTCTTCTTTCTCTTGTTCAGTTAATTCTCTATATCCTATAACTTCTCCACCTATTGGCATTGATATTCGCACTAAGAATTTATCGTGTTCACTTAATTCTTTATATCTATCCCCTTTTTCTTCTTCTGTAAGATTATTAAAATCCTCTAATGATAAATTACTCATCTATTTCCTCCCATAAAATATAATATGTACCATGTTGTTTTACTATATTTCTTGTTACAAATTTACTATTTCTTGGATATAATATTTCACTTTCAATTTCATTGTATTTTCTTATATCCTTAGCTCTGGTTGAATTTACATATATTTTTATATTTGCATTTTTATTATAACTTTCTTTATCTGAAAATGATAAATATTCTTTCCAATTTTCTATTTTCCCTATTTTATTCTTTTTTAGAAAATCTTTCAACAATTCTTTATCTTTTATTTCTAATACTCTAACAATATTTCCATTGTAGTTATTACATTTATTTAGTACACTATCTAAATTGTCCCTCATTCTTTTCTGTTCATCTGTTAATTTTATATTATTTCTTAAAGTTTCATTTATTTTATAACTTTCTGAACTAATGTATTGGTTTATTGCATATTGTTCATCATTTGATAACCCTATTGTACTACTTTCTAACTTATTTTGCAATTCATTAGCTTTATTTTGATAATTTAATACATTTTCAGGTAATAAACTACCTACCGCTAATCTTTGATATTGTTTCTGCCTTTGTTGCAAATATTGAGTATATTTATCTTCTTCATCATGACTATGTTTTGCTTTTGTTACTTCTTCTGGTTCTTCATTTATGTCCTCATAATATGTACTAATTCCATGATGACACCTTGGCTATAATTTCTATAATTATCGGACTATCTCATAATATCTTTTTTAGATATCCAGTGCGCTTCGAGTAGTACATCTCTACCCTACTTCCTTTCGGAATAGTCTCTACACTTTTTATTGACTAATTTTTATATCTCCAAATAAATCCTCCTGAAGTCATTCTCTTACCTTTGCAAACTTCACATATCGCTTTTGCTCCAGTTTGCCTTGTTGCTTCCCTTGTAGACTCATATTCTTTTATAAAATTCCCTTTTAAATCATATTGTAAAACAGCTTTTTTAGGTGAATATTCTTTTTGTCTATTATTGCCTAATACTCTTACACAATGTAACTCATTCTCACTGTATGTTGCCCATTCCAAATTATTTACATTGTTATTACTTTTATTTCCATCAATATGATTTACTGTTGCTTTATTATTTTGATTATTTAAAAATGTTTCAGCAACAATTCTATGTATATATTTATGAGTAACTTTATTTTTCTTACATAATCCAACAAATAAATAACCTCTACTATTATTTCCAGGAGATAATATTTTCCCTTTATAAAGGATATCTTTTATCCCATTACTTGCATAATGGTCTAAACTTCTTATTTTACCTGTATTACTCACTTGATATAAACCTTCATATCCTTTTATATCTTTCCATATTTCTTCCACTTTCATCACCTTTTGGATTATACCACAATTGTTTACAATAGTCAATAACTTAGCACGGGATTGGGATTTCTCCGTTCCCCGTTAGCATACTTTCGTACACACCCACTTTGTAATGTGGTTCACACTGTTTCAGTTCCACCCAATTTCTTAAAATCAATGGAACAACCCACCTTCGATTGCTTGGGATAGTAGAGGGTAATTTTTACTACTATCCTTATTCAGGATTTCTGTTCCACCTGCCCATACATCATCTATATAAACTCTGCCTTCCCATTGTGTACATTTATCACAAGCTCCACCATGTTTTGATACATATACTAATGAATTACCTAATTTCTTACGCATTTCACCTTCACCCATTAGATTTGCTCTTTTATTTGCTGTTCTAATAACCATATCACAGTAATCTGCAATATTATGTTTTGTTCCATTTTTATATTCAATACAATTAAAACCTCTTGCTAAAAAATCTTTACTAGCCATATCAATTGCTTGTTTTACTGTTCCTGCTCCAGTATTAGCAAATACTTGTGCTTTATATATTATTTGTCTGTATTGGTCATTTGCCATTCTCAAAGTTGCATATTTTACATCTTTCATGTCATTTTTTGTACTTTTTATTAATGCATCTAATTTTCTATGATTTAATCCAAAAAAAGATCCACCTAATTGTGAATCTTCTTTTCTTATAATTCCTGACTGTATTGCCTGTTTATTTGTTCTTCCTGCACCTTCTTTGAATTGTTCTTTTATGTGTTTATATAAATATCTGTTTAACCCTTTTGTATTGTTGTTGAATATTTCCTTATTTGCCTTCTTATAGTCTTCAAATTGTTTTATTTTAAGTGCTTGCCATTGTGACCAGTCAAATCCTTTTGTTTTTTCATCTTCTTTATGGCTCCATAATGTTCTTTTCATAGAAGCTATTAATTGTAATTCGATTTCTTCCATTACTTTTTTTATATCATATTCATTTTGCATTTAATCACCTACTCTAATGTACTCATTATATTAGGTTCTTCTTTTTCAATTATTCCAGCTTCTTCTTTTAGCCTTTTTACTTCTTCCTCTTTTTCTTCTTTTGTTAAACTATCACCATACATTGTATCTACCGTCTTTTCAATGCTCATTACATTTTGCCCTGGTCTAGCTTTCGAAACTGTTTCTACTGTTGCTTCAAAACTTGGATTAGCATATTCTTTAAAATCTACCGTTGCTTCATATTTACCTGCTGTTTTTTTCTGTGCCTTATCATATGTTTTTAAACATATTTCAACTAACTTAGGAATAACTTTTTCCAATACATCAATTACTTTGCCTCTTGTATATTGTGTTGCTTTTTCTTTTTCTCTTTGTGCGTCTGCATTATCAAGTTTCTTTACATCTATTCCAAGGGTACTAGGACTTATTAATCCTTGTAAACACAAATCTAATGCTGTTATATATGACTGTAGCATTCCTTCATAATCAAAATCTCCCTTTTCTCTTGTAATCTTGCTACTTTCTGTTTCTGATGTAGTACTTCCTACTTTAGCATATCTATTATCAAATGTATTAGGTTTTAATAAATCCCCATTTTCATTTGTTGGTATTAAATCTTCTGGAATATATGTTATTGTTCTATTATCTCTTAATGCATCTATCCATTTGCTCCATACTTCATCGAAACTATCAAAAGCATCTAATTTCTTTTCTAATATGCTTTGACCTCTACCTTTATATTTCTTCGATTTATTAAACATCATAGGCACAGCCATCATAAATTTAGTATCTGTTGGTTCCTTCAGATCCGCTGTTTCTGGAATAGAATTATAATCTTTTATTAACTGGTCATTTTTATATAATTCATATTTTATTCCATCTTTAGAATACTTCTCAAATAAAGTATAACAACCATCTTTTTTAGGATATTTATTTTTAAAACTAATCCCTGTTATTCTTCCTCTTGTATACTCAAAATCAACATCTTGTCCTGAATAAAACTCTATTATTGGATATTTACTGATGTCAGTATCGTAGCTTATTTTAAATGCACCATCACATTGTACAAAAACATCTATTATTGCTTGTTTCAATGTTTCTTTAAAATCATTTTCTTTTGCTATTTCTTCCCAATTTTTTTGGGCTTCGTTGTTTCCTTTAACTTCTATTTTATTAAAACTATCAACAATTATATCGGCTAACATATCCACTATCATAGCAGGTAATCCTGTATGTATTTTTCTAATATTTATACCAGTTGTACTTTGTGCTGCCCAAAACTTAGCATTTCCCATTAAGTCATCTGTTTGCGTATAATATTGATGTAATTCCGATGCATCTCCTCTATACCATAATAGATTTCTAAAACAGTTGCCTTCAAATGTATTTGTTTCTTGTATTGTTATTGTATCTCCTACACTTGGTTGTATTTCTAACCAATTTCGTATTACATTTTTTATTTTATCATTGACTGTTCCCATTTTATTCCTCACTTTCAGTTGTTACTGTTACACTATCTTGGCCTTCTATTATTCTAATTACTTCTATTGATGCTTGTTCTTTATATTGTTTATATTTTAATTCCTTTTGTATTAATTCTTTATATCTACTTTGGTCTATCTCAATTGTTGGTGTTTGAAATAATGTGCTTCTTGTACTCATATATTATTCCTCCTCATCTTTAATCAATTTCTTTATTACTTCCCAATTTCCAATTTTCTTTTTGTGAGGTAACCAAGCATATTGGCAACCGTTTATACTGTGGTCGTTACCATCTTCTGGTTGGTTATCTTCATCAAATGAATATTTGTTACACTCATCTATATAGTCTTTACAAGTTTCAACAATTAAAAAATCACCAGTATTCAACCAACTTTCTTGTAGTTGAACTCTAGTGATTATCTTTGTTTTTTTCCATGCATTTTCAAAGTTGTATACCAATGCATTTTGTCTTTTAGCTTTGTTCGCTTCCATTATTGTTCCTTGGTCTGCATTATCTATAAAACATGTTCTTGCAAATCCCCATTCATTTTTAAACTCTTCCATAAATTGTATTATCCATTGAACTACATCTGATGGCGCAAATGGAATTGTTCTATCTTTGTTATTGAATGTTCTTTCTTTCAATAAAACACATTTATTATCTGTTGTTATACCTATACCTTCTAATGTTACTTTGTCGTGGCTTTCTTTTGAGTATGATGTATCACAACCAATAGAAAATAGCTTGAATTTCATCTTCTTTGCTTCTTCTATTGTTATTATGTTTCTAGGTTGTAAATTAAAGCATAGTCCTGTTGCTTTTCCTCTTAATCCTTGTATTTTATTTTTATACATTTTGGTTCCAATCGGCGTTGCATCTATTTTTTCTTGTATATCTTCCTTGGTTAATGCTGCATTATCATAAAATGTAAAATACCAATGTACCCAACCTTGTACATGTGGTTCTTTTAATTCTTTTAATAACTCTGTTGGATAATCTTGTTCATACTTAGGTATTGGCCTACTTTTATTTATAAATTCTTTATAAATATCTAATGATGGATCATCTGGGTTTGATGTTGTCATCATGTATTTACATCTATGTGTAACTTCTCTCATAAACTCCATATCTGCTAAATTTACTTCATCAAGATATACACAACCAACTTGTCCACCTAAAACTTTTTTCCATCTTTTTTTATCACCATAACCACATACATATATTATCTTTTCGCCTTTATTAGTATCATATCTTATATGTGGTAATCTTATTTTGTCTTTTCCCTTTGGCCAGTACTCTGCTATATCTTCGAATTGTTCTAGTAAACCATTTTCAGAGTTTATTACATTCTTTTCTACTGTTCCTACATCATCACCTGCAATGATATGATACTTTTTTTCAGAATCAGCAACCATACACATAAATTTGAATATTCCTACTGTTGTTTTTCCTGCTGCTGTTGTTCCTTCTAGAAACTCTCTCTTGCATTTTGTTTGTAAAAACTCTTTATATTTTTGACTTAATTTTAACATTACACATCATCTGCACTTTGCATTTGATTTAATATATCTGATATAGCATTTTTCTTTTCTTCTTTTTCTTTAACATTTACATCTATTTTGTCATTAAATATTCCTAAATGTCTTCCTAACAATTCAAGAGCTTTTGTTTTATCTAATAGTTTTACTTTTTGTGTATCACCTATTTTTTCTCTGTCGTCTCCATAACCCTCATATTCTTCTAAAGTTTCTAGTTGTGATATTGCTCCTGCTGTATCACTATCAATGTCTGCTATATTTTTTAATTGTCCATTTTCTGTATATAGTTTTCTTATATCTAAAAATGCTATTTTAGCTAATTCTTTTATTACCATATCCTGTGTTATTTCTGTTCTTTGTTCTCGTTCTTTTATTTTATCTGCTACATATATTTGAATGTTAGCTTTTGTTAGCAGTCTACTTCCATTTGCTCTTGCTGTTTCATCTTTTTTACAATTAGGATAAGCAACCTTATATGCTCTTGTTGCATTAAGGTCTATTAAATATTCATCACAAAATCTTTTTTGTGCATCTGTCATATAAGATTACCTCTCTTTCTTTTATTTTCTTTTAAATTGTTTTATCATTGCATCTATTATTGTAACAAAAATAAAAAGAGTAAATGCTATTGCTATTACTCCTAAACAACTTAATATTATTCCTAAAAATATGTTCCACATAGTCCTATACCTCTTTCCCTGTTACTTTGTCTACTATCTTTACTATAACATCTGCTTCCCACACATAATAACTTCCAATCTTTGATACTTTCTCATTTTGATTTTCTAATATTACTTTTTTCTGTTCTGAATTTAATTTTCTATTTACTTTTATTTGACTTATTTGTGAATTATCACATTCGTATCCTTTCTTATTTAATATATTTACAACTAAATTATTTTTGGCTTGAGATATTTTTATACTAAGATTTTTTATTTTCTTTGCTTTTACTTTTAAATACATTTTCGTTCTCCTTTTTTGGTTTATATCTAAAACAATAATCATAGTATCTACATTGCTCACATTTTATTTGCATGCAATTTGCATAGTTAATCTTGTCTCTCATAATACACACACTTTGTACACATAGTATCATTGTTTTTGAATATTCTTATTTCACAATCATTTTTGTTCTTATTTTTACATCTTGTACAATACTCTTTTTTATATTTTTCTATTCTTTCTTGATTAGTCATATGTACACCTTCTTTTCTTTTAAAATAATTTATCTATTATCCAACTAATTAATGCTATAATTGGTATTGCTACAAGTGATAACAAACCAGCTATTGCAAATAATGCTAAAAATCCAGCAAATAAAATTGCTGGGCTTAATATGATTATTAATAATATTGTAATTATTGTTGACATATCTTTTCCTCTTTTCTTTTATAAACACTACGAAATCTGTAAGTTATATATAATTGCACTCTAGAACTGAACGGCTACTATTTGCCATTCTGCTATATATGTTTACATACTTCGTACTATTCATAAATTTTGAACTCGCTAGGAAAGTTCTGTATCATGCAACTTTAGTTTTTTATCTTGCAAGGAAGTGTATTTTTATTATATTATCAGTTACCTAGCATACTGGTAATAACTAATTAATTTTCATAGAATACTTTTTTTCCATATTCTACTGCTACTTGATGTTCTATTTTACATCCTCTTGCACTTTCCCAGCCTCTCATAAATACTACCCCATCTACTTTTCCTATGTATCTTATTGATTGAGATAACATATATATTGCAATATCTTCATTAGCTGGTGCATTCTCAAATACTGTATCTAATACTTTGTTCCCTTGTTCTTCTAATTTTTTTATTAAATTTGCTCTTTCTTCTCTTATTTGTTCGTTTGTTTTACCTTTCATAGGTTGACTTATCATTAAATCCATTTTCATTCTTCCTTTCATAACATAATAAAAAGAATAGACATTTAAAACATCTATTCTTCTAACATTTTAATAAATAAAGGGACTTTTTACTTTATTTCTGATTATATATATATCATATTTATATAATGACATACAAGGACAAAATAGGACAAGTTAAACTTTTTCAAATTTATTTAATGCTATTCCATTTTTCCTACATAAATCTCTATAACTATAATCCATCTCACTAGCAACCGTTACTATTGATTTACCTTGTATATATACTTTTTCTAGAATCAGTTTATATGGTTGTTCTACTTTATCTAATTGTTCCAATATTTCTTTTTGCTTTTCATTTTCTTTTACTACTTTTTCTAGTAGTTCATTCATTGTATCAATTAGTTTTGCTACTTTTTCTGCCATACTGTCTTCTACTTCTCTACTTCCGCTTTGGCATGTCTGATAATACTGCTGTTATATTTGTTATGTTTGTTTTATACTCTTCTATGTATTGTAATCTTCCTTCTATCCATTTTTGATTATTTTTATAATCTTTTAAGTCTTCTCGTGTCATTAGTGTACCTCCTTAACTATATTTTTCCACTTCCACACTTTTTTGCTGTACTTATCATGTTTCCTGTTTCTGTTATTAATCCTAAGTCAAATTTTGTAAAACACTCTTTATATCCACATATTTTTTCTTTATATAAAAATACATTATTATTTATCTGTTTTTCAAATATATATTTTCGATTTTTTTTACTTATTATTTTTGGTATTTTCATTCTTTTGTCCTTTCAAATATTTATATATTACTCTTTCAACATAAGCTAATGCTTCATAATTGCTTATGTATCTTCCATCATGTCTATGCCTTACACTTGCTCTTATTATCTTTATTTCTTGATTATATTGTCTTTTATACATTGTTGCTAATTGATTCTTGCTTAATCCTTGCTTCCATTTTTGAATTATCTCTTTATCTTGCATACTACACCTCTTTAGAAACTCTTTAGATGTAGTATGCTCTTTTATCTGTTTATTAATTCTTTTGCTTTATTTTCAAAATATCGTTTTATATCTTTCTCTAAATATGTATAATCTTCATCCCTTTGTACTTTACAAATTTTATTTTCAAACCATTCTTCAAAATCTTCACTTTCAAAATATGCTTCATTTATTACCTTTGCCATTAAATCTATTATTTGGTCTTTATTTTGTAATTGCTTGTTCAGTCTTGAAAATTCTTTCTTATATAGACTATATTTTTCCAATTTTTTAGCCTCCTTTACTCTGTTTCTTAATTTTCTTAATAAGTCATTGTTATGTTTTTTTAGTTTATCTATTTGTATTTGCATTATCGCAAATTTATGTGCATAAACTTTTTCTTCTTGTTCATTGGTCATATAACCGCCTCGATTCTATCTAATAATTTTATCCAACATTTCTTATCACATTCCATTCCTAAATTTTTTGCTTGTCTTATGTCTTCTGCAATAATATCTAAACATTTATCTGATAATTTATCATTTTCTATTTCTTCAAGTATATAATTTACTGTTATTTCTACTATATATGTCATTCTTCCGAGCGCATACCTTTCAGCTGATATTACTATTTGTTCAAAATCTGTCATATATTAATCCTCCTCTAATTTTCTTCCACATTCAGGGCAATAATTTATATTCATTTCTGCTATTCCATCTCCATAAGCTTGTATTTTTGTTTCTCCATGAATTTCTTTTATTTCTAAATCAATCCAACTACCTTGAACTTTATACACTTCATTGCTTTTTAATCTTTCACATATTTTACACTTTTTTATTTTACCCATCCTAATTCCTCTACTTTCTTATTTATTGCTTGAAGTTCTTCTAATGTTAAATATTCAAATCCATCATAATAATTAAAACAGGCTATTTCTCTTCTTTCTTTATTGATTTTTATTATCTTGTCGTCATCATTTTTTAATTCAAAATCAAATGGCGTTTCTCTTTCCAAATATAATCCTAAATCATCAAATAATTCTTCTGATGTTTTTTCTTCCATTATATTACTCCTTTCTTAATAATTCTTTATACTTGTTTTCTAAATAACTTATACAGTCTGCTAATCTTACAAATTTATTTTCATCTAATTTTCCGAACATTGTTGTACAGTATC
>ULUL01043230.1_pt1 | contig 25703 bp, 36 predicted proteins | sample 1958481 | NCBI WGS metagenome assembly ULUL01 (sample SAMEA4835759, study PRJEB28245) | human gut metagenome | biome: gut microbiome; material: fecal sample | place: Denmark | collected 2008 | reverse complement strand
GGGGGGGGCTAATTAGTTTATAGTCTTTATGGCTCATTTAAACCTCCAAAATTATATTAACATTATTTACGATTTTGGGTAATTTGTCAAGCCTTCTTTAATGTAAAAAACAAGATAACAGTGTTGAGGCAGGCGCAAATCAGCACTTATTGGAGCCGCTATCGTGCAGTGGCTATTTTGAAGAATTATATGGTGTTCTACCACAGGATATCATTAAAAACTTTTTAATTTTTAAACCTTGACATTAAGTTATGTCTTTTTTATTATAAAGAAATGAGGACGGCGACATGGCCAAGTGGTAAGGCAGGAGCCTGCAAAGCTCTTATCCCCCAGTTCGAATCTGGGTGTCGCCTTTTTTAATGTAATAAAGGAGTATCGATGGCAAAAATTTTTGGAATAAGTAAAAATCCGGTTTCAACAATAGACAAGGCTTTACAACCGTTTAAATTACCAGAGCCATGCGTTAAATACTTATCTAAAAAAAATTTACCGATAAAGAATACTTCAGACATTTTTGTGGTAAGTGAAAATACTTCAGCAACATCAAAATTTGCAAAAATGCGAAGCGGCGCTGGCCGTATGATGGCACCTTTCCGCAATTCAAATAAAGTCAAATAAACTTGGCGATTGGCAGGGGCCCGGCTTTTCGATTATCGAAAAGAAGGGGGTGATAGCAAAGCTATCACATGCGCTCGATAAATTGAAAATTAAATAGAAATCGGGGGCGATTAGCACTCTGCCGAGTAAACGATTGATTATCGTTTACGAGAGGGAAGGTAGCGCCGCTACCAGCAGCGCCCAAGATTAGTAAATTAAATAGATATATGGGCGATTAGCAGGGACCCCGCTTTTCGATTAAGTATCGAAAAGAAGGGGGGTGATAGCAAAGCTATCACATGCGCTCGATAAATTGAAAATTAAATAGAAATTGAGGGCGATTAGCGCAGCTGGTAGCGCACCACATTGACGTTGTGGGGGTCACGTGTTCGAGTCACGTATCGCCCAGATTTTAAAGGAAAGACCATTTAAGTGGTCTTTTTTTATTATTGAATTTTAAAAATTTGGCCTGCTTCTGTAGTAACCTTTAACTTCAGTACCGTCAGAGCGAGTGTAAGAATCTACATATACAACTGCTCCGCCAGTCATTGCTTCCCTTTGTAAATAACCATTAGTGGGCATTGAACCTCCCATTGATTTAATTTGGGCATCAATTTCTTTTTCGTATTTTGCAAATTCGTCAGATGACATTGCTCCAACATCTTCTCTTGTAAATATACGGTTATTGCCGGTTAATGGGTTTGTATAGCCAAACAAACCGGATTGGTCTTGTTGGGGTTGCACAATACTGTTAAGCTCAATATCCGCTGCAAAACCAAGCGGAACACCATTATTCTGGACGCCTCCAATTCCTCTTGTTGGTGTAAATGGAAGGTTAGTAGTTTCTTGTCTATTTTTTATATAGTTAACAAAATTTTCAAGTAAACCTTTATATTTTCTTTGGTCATTCGGATGAGTTATAAGTTGTCCGTTACGCATTCTATACATAACTTTACCAGCAATAATATCATCTCGTTGTTGTTGAGGGAGATGCATAAATTTATCACCGTATTCTTCTTCAATTTCTCTTGCAATTTCCCGACCTTGACGGTTGTTCCAAGAGTCCATATTCCATTCCCCTTGTGGATTGTTGGGGGTTTGATTTTCATGGTAAATTCCTCCCCATAGGCTACCTTTGTCCCCATATTTAAAATACATATCTGCTCCAATAAATGCATGTTTAAATGCATCGGCTTCAACATTCCAAAATTCGTGCCCTTGCCTTGGATTGGTTTCAAATCCAAATTTCTTTTGATAGTGCCAAGTTTTGTTTACAATTTCATCATTATATTTTTTTTGAGCTTCTTTATCTTTGTAAAATTTATAAGCATTATTAGATTGTTGTAAAAATTTAGACATTTTATATTCTCCTTTTCTTTTTTGTGTATTTGTAATACTATTGCCGTATGAATATCCTTGAATATAAAAAATATTTTTTTATAAATGTATCTGCCTTATGGAGTCTGTTTGTTTTATATTCAATAAGGGTCTATAGTAAAACAGATTATCCTCCTCCGGCGCCAAATGATGCTATAGCAATTGGTGGCGGTGAGTTTTTTATTATGGTTTTGAGTATCATGATTTTATTGTGGGTCTTTGCTTTTACTATTTTAGAAATATTGCTAAGAAAGTATGTAATCGAAAAGAAGTTTCCTAATCTCAAATTAAACATAAAAATTAAGATACCCAAAATTATAGTTGCTATTTATAATGTAATATTTTCAATAGGATTTATATCGGCAAGCTTTTTGTTTTTTATTGCTGTTCTATTATCAGTTTTAGCAATGATAATGTGGATTGTTAATAATGTTTTTTCATAAAGCCTCGCTTTCTTTTTCCAAGTCAGTAATAAACGGATGCAAAATTTTGCTAGTGTAAAAATCGTCAAACAATGAACGATATGATTATACTACGTTTATAGTATTTTGTCAAATTTAAATACGGTTTTATATTTAAAATGAAGTTTTAAAAGCGACACAAAAGACCATTTATTTTTAGAATAAACTAAGTTGATTAGAGTTTTCGATTTCTTGCTGAGGCCTTTCGTATTTTGAATATGCGAGTAAATCATTTTTGATTTTTGTCAAAAACGGCGAAATGTCAGTGTCTTTTGAAACTCCAAAGACATTTCTCTTCTTTGCCCGGCTCAGGAATAATTTTTGCTTAGCACGCGTCATTCCAACATAAAGCAAACGACGTTCTTCTTCAATTTCTTCAGGTGTCTGAGCCTTGTGCAAGGGCATAATGCCGTTTTCAAGCCCAACTATAAACACGCAGTTATATTCAAGCCCTTTTGAGGAGTGAAGCGTCATTAATGAAATTCTGTCAGCGCGTTCATCAATTGTATCAGACTCTTTGATTATAGAGACTTCGTGTATGAATTCTTTGCGTGTTTCGTGTTTTAGCGCAAGCTTATTTAAATATTTCAAGATGTAATCTTCAATCTCATCCTTAATATCATTTTCGATCTTTCCTATTTGTACTGAAACCGGCTCTATATCGTTAAGAGATTTAAGCAGTTTTAAAATCGGCTTTTTGCTGCACAATAAGTCATCCGAAAGCTTAACATAAGGCATACTGGAGCGTTGGAGGGCTTCAAGGAGGGGTTTTAATTGAGAAGATGTTCTATATAGGATTGCAAAGTCCGAGAAAGAATAATCTTCGCAATCACCGCTTGAGCGCTCGCTGTCAATAGAGAAAAAACTATGGCCGCCGATAATTTTTTCTATTGAACTCACAACAAATTCAGCTTCAGCCTTGTCGGTTGGAGCTGTATGAATTGTAATTTTTTCGTGCGGCCTGTCGTACTGTGAAACAATGTTAAAGGTGTCAATTACTTGATTGGAAGCGTTGACAATGCAGCCGGTTGAACGGTAATTGTTTTTAAGGTTTATTATTTGTACGTTTTTGTAATCTGTCTTAAAATTGTTGAAGAATTCAGCACTGCCGCCGCGAAAACCATATATTGCCTGATTTGGGTCTCCAATAGCGCAAATATTTCCATTATCATCAGCGAGAAATCTTATTAATTTATATTGGTTTTCATCAATATCCTGGTATTCATCAACGGATAAATATTTGAAGCGCTGCTTGTATTTTTGAACAATATCGGGGTTTTCAGTGAAAAGTTTTACAGTAAGCGTGATTAAATCGTCAAATTCAAGCATATTATCATAAATTTCTTCTTTGTTAAGCGCCTTTTCCTGCTCGCTTATAACCTGAAAATCTTCATCCAATCCGGCAAGGGCGCAGTTTTCTTTTAATATAGATAAGCACAGAGAGTGAAAAGTATGAATATTAATAAATCCAGCTTTGTGAGGGACTAGGACAGAAAGCCTTTCACGCATTTCTTGGGCGGCGCGCCGTGTGAAAGTTATGGCAAGCAAATCTTGTGCCGGAACATTTTTTTCATTAATTAAATAAGCAATCCTTTGTGTAAGAACCGTTGTTTTGCCTGAACCGGGGCCGGCAACTATTAAAAGTTGATTGTTAGAATTTTCAACCGCAGACTTCTGATACTCATCAAGTCCGTATTTTTTATTTGTTTTTGTGTTATCAATGCTTCTTGGCAGCGTGGCAGGGGCAGTTTTATTAATGCTTTTCTTTTGCGGCTGTTGCGGCGTGTTTTCAGGAAGGTCTATGTCGAGTTTTAGATTTATAAAATTTTTTTTTACTAATTCACTTTCATCAAAAAGTCTTATAACACCGTACTCTCCGTCATAACCGGCATGCTTGATAACTTTTCCGGCTCTTAGCCTTGATATACCTTCACCTAAAAGCGGCGAGTCTTTTGAAAGAGTATCAACCGGAACATCCTGTAAAATTGAAAGCTCTGAGCCAAATTTATTAATTAATCTTTCGTATTCTATCGTAACAGATTTGCTGGAAGGGCCTACGTTCAATATTTCTGAAATTATTTCAGGAAGCGGCACAAGACTGTAAACTTTTCCGGCGGTGTCGGGTTTAAATGTATTGTCAAAGGCGCGGTCAGCAAGTTCGCAAACTCTGTTTAAAACGCCAATGGTCATTGGTTTACCGCAAACCGGGCATATGCCGTTTAATTTTTTCGTTTCTTCAGGGGAGAAACAGACATTGCATTTCCTATGTCCGTCTTCGTGATACTTGCCTTCTTCTGGGAAGAATTCCACGGTGCCAACATATCCGTCACCGGATTTTAAAGCGTTTGCAATGCTGTAATAATCTAAATTTGTATCAAAAACGGTTGCTTCTCTGGCAAGCTTTGAAGGTGAATGCGCGTCAGAGTTTGACACAAGCCTATACTTATCTAAGCCGGAGACTTTCCAATTCATTTCAGGATCAGATGATAAGCCTGTTTCCACTGCAAAAATATGTTCGGATAAATCTTCATAACACTCATCAATAGAGTTAAACCCTGATTTTGACCCAAGTACAGAAAACCAAGGAGTCCAAATATGAGCGGGTATTATATATGAGCCTTCACCTGATTCAAGAACTGTTTCAAGAAGGTTTCTGGAATCAAGCCCCAGAATTGGTCTTCCGTCAGAATTAATGTTGCCTATCGCGCCCAATCTTTCACGAAAATTAGAGGCTGTTTGAATATCAGGTACAAAAACAACATGGTGAACTTTTCTTGTTTTATCGCCTTTTTTATAAATCGTAGAAATTTCGACAGAAAGTATAAATCTTACGGGCGCGCTGTTTTTGAAAATAACTTTTTCAATCTCCGGTTTTAATCTGTAAGCCCCGTTGCCGTCCGGGATTAGTTTTTCATTAATTTCGTTAAACCAGGCAGGGTGCGTAAAATCTCCGGTTGAAATAAGACTGAGCCCCTTTTTCTGCGCCCAAACCGCCAATTGCTCAAGGTTACAGTCTTTGCTTGTTGCGCGTGAGTATTTTGAATGTATATGTAAATCAGCGTAAAAAAACATATTTTGCTCCTTCGTTTGAATTTATTTTAACAAAAATTAGAGCATTTAACAATGCCTAAAAATTTTTTGTACGATATAATAAATTTAAGATAATAAAAAGAGGTTAAAATGAGCGATTACAAGTATTACATTGATAACGGAATATACGATATACAAAGGGGACTTTATGAGAGTGCAATTACAAATATAAATAAATCATTGGAGCTTAAAAAAGACTGGGAAATTCCATATTTTTATAGAGGAGTGGCAAACCAGGCGTTAGAAAATTATGACGAAGCAATGCTTGATTATACCAAGGCTTTGCAGTTAAACGACAAAATGACTGATGCATATTACAATCGTGCAAGAATTATTCTAACACGCAAGGATATAGAAAATCCTGATATTTCAAAAGCCGTAAAAGATTTAGAACATGCGCTTGAACTTGATGACAAGTTTGTGGATGCGCTTTACGCGATGGCTGCTGCGCAGAAAAAGCTTGAAAACTACCATAGTGCACTTGAATATTTAGAAAAGCTTTTGCAAATCGAACCGGAGGCTGTACATGCAAAAGCTTTGAAAAAACTCATCTTGCAGAAGTATATCTAAAACCGTTAAGTCATCCCAGGCGTAGCCCCGGAAGCTTTTATGCGGCATTAATATATAAATCAATATCTTCATCAGACGTCATTTCTGTTGCGGCTATCAGGAGTTTTGAATTGTCGACTTTTATGCCACCTAAAATATTGTTTTCTTTGAGTTTAGTCAAAAAGACATCAACGTCATTGACTTTCAGAACAAATTCATTAAAGAAGTTTTTATTTAAGACCTTGTAACCTTTTGAGACGAGTTTTTCAGCAAGCTTATGGGCTTGTTTTGCGCTCAAAAAGCCGGCTTCACGAAATCCTTTTTCCCCTAAAGCGCTCAAATATACAGTTGCGCAGAGCCCAACGAGCGCCTGGTTAGAACATATATTACTCGTGGCTTTTTCACGCTTAATGTGCTGTTCTCGTGTTTGAATGGTTAAGCAAAACGCGCTGTTGCCGTCAGCGTCAACTGTTTTGCCTGCAAGTCTTCCCGGAATTTGTCTGAGATACTTTTCTTTAGTTGCAATAAAGCCGGCATGAGGCCCGCCGAATTCCATAGGAATTCCAAGTGATTGAATATCTCCGACAACTATGTCCGCACCGTAATCAGACGGCGGCGTCAGAAGTGCAAGCGACGAAACATCACAACATACAATAAATAAAGTCTCTACAGGATTGTATTCTCTGATTTCCCCGTAATAATCAGGGTTCTGGGCCAATACGCACGCGTAATCCGAGGTATTTCCCGGAATTTCGTCAAACCAATCAAGCTCAACTTCATTTGCCCAAGAATACGTTTTAATAACTTCAATATATTGCGGATTGAGTGTGCTAGATACCAGCGCCTTGTTCTTTTTCGTAATTCGTTTTGCCATTAAAATCGCTTCAGCACAAGCGGTTCCGCCATCATAAACAGTCGCGTTAGAAATATCCATTCCTGTAAGACGTGAAATCATAGTTTGAAACTCGTACATAACTTGCAGCGTGCCTTGTGAGATTTCGGCCTGATAAGGGGTGTATGCCGTTAAAAATTCAAATCTCTGCGCAATTTGGCCGACACAAGCCGGGATAAATTTATTATAAACTCCGCCTCCTAAAAAACTTATATAATCAGTTTTGTTCTTTTTAGAAAGCGCCTTAATCTGTTTTTGAACATCCATTTCAGATAATGGATTTCCCAGCGTGAATTCATTTACACAAGCCTCGCGGGGTATTTGTTTGAATAAATCCCTAATGCTTTGCGCTCCGATTGCATTGAGCATTTCATTTTTAATTTCGTCGTTATGTACTAAAAAATTTTTCATTATTCTATTTCTTCTTTATAGTCTTCATATTCTAATAAATCGCTTAATTCTGCATCGTTTCCGGTTTTTTCAATCTTAACTAGCCATCCAGCTTCGTAAGGATCTGTATTGAGAGTTTCCGGTGCATCAACAACAGCCTCGTTTATTTCAATAATTTTGCCGCTTACAGGCATATAAATTTCGCTTGCAGCCTTAACAGATTCAATAGTTGCAAAAGTTTCGCCTTTTTTGAATTCACTGCCGACCTGCGGTAACTCCAAAAACACAATATCGCCAAGCTGTTCAACTGCGTAATCCGTCAAACCGATTGTATAAGAGTTATCTTCATTGTCAAGAAGAAATTCGTGCGATTTTGAACATAAAATTTTTTCTGTAATACTCATATATTTATCTCCTTAATTAACCTTAACTATATTTCTTTTTGGCACGAAAGGTCTTTTAACCACTTCGGCATCGTGTAATCTTTCTCTTATCATAACCTGAACAATAGCGCCTTCGCAAATTTCTTTAATATTTTTTACAAAAGCGAGAGCTATGTTTGCGTTTAAAACAGGTGATACCCCGCCGCTGGTTATAACACCAGCCTTTTCACCGTTAAAATAAACATCATAACCGTGGCGTGCGATGTTTTTGTCGAGCATTTTTAAACCCACAAGACGCTTTTCAGTCCCGTTTGCAAGCTGATTTAAAATAATTTCTTTGCCGTTGTAATCTTCTTTTTTGTCCTTAGGAATTGACCAGGCAAGCCCCGCTTCTATAGGAGTTGTGTTTTCATCCAGATCATTTCCATATAAATGAAGCGCAGCTTCAAGCCTGAGAGTATCGCGTGCGCCAAGTCCTATTGGTTTTAAGCCGAAAGGTTTTCCGAGTTCAAGGATTTTATCAAAAAGTTCTTCGGAGTATTCATTTTCAACAAGGAGTTCAAACCCGTCTTCGCCGGTGTAGCCTGTTCTTGAGGCTAAAAGTTTAATGCCGGCAACTTTTGCCGGTTTTATCGTAAATGAATTTTGCTTAGTATTAAGCCCCATTGTCTGTAAAATTTCTGCGGCTTTAGGCCCTTGGACAGCCAAAAGCGAGTAGTTGTGCGATTGATTGTCAATCTTAACGTCTAAGCCTTTTTTGTTGCGTACCATCCAATTTAAATCTTCATCAATGCGTGCAGCGTTGCAAATTATCAGATATTCATTTAATCCGATTTTATAAATGATTAAATCGTCGATTAACCCGCCCTGCTTGTTTGGAAGCTGGCAATATACGGCTTTTTCATAATCGAGTTTTGAAATATCTTGAGGAACAATTTTGTTTAAAAATTCTAAAGAATCTTTTCCGGACACAAATACTTCGCCCATATGCGACACGTCAAAAAGCCCTGCATTTTCTCTCACAGTCTTGTGTTCATCAATAATGGATGTGTATTGAACCGGCATATGCCAACCGGCGAAATCAACCATTCGTGCCCCAAGTGCCACGTGCTTGTCGTGTAAAAAAGTTTCTTTAGTCATAATTCCCCCTTATGACTTAATTTTCCTTTTAAATCTACAAAATGTCAAGCATGGTTGAAAATCTTAGAATTATAGGATATAATGATAATAGTTAAAAAGTTAAAGAGTTAATAAGTTAAAAAGGAGACAAAAGGCATGAATAGACAGCAATCGTTGGGGGGGGGGGGCTCATGGGTTTTCACAGCTTAAAGGAAAAAATGTTTGGGTAGAAATCCCAACCGATAAAGGGATAACCTCAGAAGTAGAGCAGCAGGGAATTCTCATGAATGCGGCGATAAATACATAGCTCCATATCTAAATGTGGTAAAAAAATGCGATAACAACAATGAAGGTATTTGTGAAACTAAAATAGAGTACTTAAATAAATCTGGCTTTGCTGACTATAATAGTGCTAATTTGGCAAAGTACTTTCTAAATGATGGCAGTATGATAGTTGTAGCGCCTCTGGAATTGCGGACAGCAGGAGGCTTTCCTCTAAAGGCAATGAGAATTTACGTGGACATTAACGGCTCTAAAAAGCCAAATATGTGGGGAAAAGACTTTTTTTATTTTGTTTATACAAGGACTGATGACCCAAGTTTTGCAGATGAGAATGGGAAATTCTTGCCCAATGGCGCACGCCTTTCAGAAAATGAATTGATTACACGAAACGACGGTAGTTCTTGTCATAATAATCAGTACGGTTACTCTTGTGCAGCCTTAATCATGAAACAGAATTGGGAAATTACAGATGATTATCCATGGTAGCAGCGATATTATCCTCTCTCTCCAAGCCACCGCCCCTGCCTGTACTAATTCCGCTTCTTCCTAGAGCGTCGTATAACAATATTGCAGTACCCGCTCCCCTCTGGGGAGAGGAAGAATATTACCCTTTGTAATTTTAATTCAGTGCGGCAATTTGTTTATATAACTCAATTTGCTTATCAGTAAGGTTTTTCGGAATTACAATTTTGATTTTTGCATTCAAATTACCATATCCTCCGCCTTTTTTAGGTAATCCGAGTTCTTTTAGTCTTAAAGCTTGACCGGAAGATGTTTTGGGCGGTATTTTTATTGTAATTTTTCCATGCAAAGTTTCGATTTCTTTTTTGGTACCAAGAACCGCTTCTGGAGGGGTGATTTCGATTTCTTTTGTCAAATCTGCTCCGTCAACTGTATATTCACGATCTTCAATGTTTATTATCAAATACAAATCACCTTTGTTACCGTAAGCATCGACTTTGCCTTCACCTTTAATGCGTACTTTTTGGCCGGGCTTAACGTCTTGAGGTAATTTTACTTTAATCGATTTTTGTTCATTTCTGATACCCGTGCCGCCGCAGGCTGAACAGTAGCCGCCGCCTGGTGGACATTGGGTGCATCGTTCCATATTTGAAAATTTTACAGTGATTGGTTTTTTGTCAAAAATATCTTTTACAGTAACGTTGAGGTTACGTGTTAAGTCAAGGTCTTCAGCCTTTGGCTGAGCTTTTCTGGAAGTCCTTCTTGCGCCTTGCTGCTGTGCTCCTCCAAAATCAAAACCGCCAAAACCTCCGGCACTTCGTCTAGCTGCGCCGCCTCCCATCATATCTCCAAACAAGGAGCTGAAAAAGTCTGAAAACCCACCAAGGTCTTCGCCATTGAATGTATAACTTTGATATCCTCCGCCTTGGCCGCCGCCAAAGTTAAAGTTTTCAAACCCCGGCGGAGGTGTATAACTTTGTCCGCCTTGCCAATTTGCGCCTAAACTGTCATATCTTTGGCGTTTTTGGTGGTCTGAAAGCACTTCATAAGCTTCATTAATATCTTTAAATTTACTTTCAGCTTCTTTAGTTTTATTAACATCGGGGTGGTATTTGCGTGCCATTTTGCGGTATGCTGATTTAATTTCAGCATCTGTCGCCTCGCGTTTTACACCTAATATATCGTAATAGTCTTTATATTCCATAATTTCTCCTGGTAATGAGATAGTTTTTCATATTCACATTTTAATATAAAATATTGCAAATGTTACAAAATTTAATTATTTTTTAATTAATGAGGCAATTTTAAAAGCTGAAAAAACTTTATATAAAAGTAAGCACTAAAGGGGAAATAAAGGAGTTATACTTATGGCAGATTGGGGAAACGTTGCGATCAGCGGCGGTTATGCAAACTTTGCAAACAGAGATTACGGAAAAGTCGGGGCAGAATATTCTTATAAAGGCGACTTTCAAAATCCCAACATTGGCTACAAATTAGCTGCTGGCGGCGACGCTTTGATTGGAAACGGTCATGGGGTTAATGCAAACGCTTATGCCGGTGTTGAATTTAACAAATTAGGCAACTCACAATATGAATTAGGTGTTTTTGCTGATTACGCTCAAGCTTTTAAAAACAATGCAGAAGGTAATAATCGTCCGCAATCGTTAAAGGCCGGTGTTGAACTTGGTAATACAATAGATTTGTGCGGATGTGATGAGCATAAATTCAAATATGCATTGATGGGTGGTGTTGAGCGATATGCAGCGCCTGATGATTTAAAAGGATTAAAGAAAACCGGAGGGTTTGTCGGCTCAAAATTTGAATACAATGCGAAGTTAAACGATAAAGGTCAAGAATTATTTGTTAATACCAAGGCCATGGTTGGGATTAAAAGTAAGATGAACTTTGTTGGAGCCGGAATTGGTTTTAAATTCTAATAAAATGATTAAATTTAAAAGCGCCTGAAATAAATTCAGACGCTTTTTATTTTGTTAAGGTTCAAAAATTAGAACATCAAACCAGCTTCTCTAGCTGCGTCAGCCAATGCTGCAACGCGACCGTGATATAGGAAGCCGCCGCGATCGAATACAACACATTCAATACCTTTAACTTTAGCTTTTTTAGCGATAGCTTCGCCTACAACTTTAGCAGCAGCGATGTTGCCACCGTGTTTAAGCTGTTCTCTCAAATCTTTATCGTTTGATGAAGCAGAAGCTAATGTAACTTTGTTATCATCGTCGATAAGTTGAGCGTAAATGTGTTTTGTGCTTCTGTAAACCGCAAGTCTTGGGAATTCTGCTGTACCTGCTAATTTAACTCTAATTGATCTGTGTCTTTTTTGAACTCTAGGTTTTCTGATTTCTTGTTTAATCATTTTTTCTCCTTTTACCGAAGCCTTCTTTTTTGGACCGCTGGTGTGTAATACAGCAAATCTAAAAGGGCTTATGCCGGCTGTTTTGTTATGCTTGTACATCTAAATAGACTTTTGTTTTATCAAAATACTGATGTGCCAAATCTTTATTTACAACACTTAAAGTTTCATAAACTTGAAATGGATTATCAATACTTGTTGTTTAATATATCTGATGTTGACTGGTTATTATTTTGAGGCTTTATCCCTTCTCTGAACAAAGAATTCATATAAGAATATTTGTTATCTTCTATATGCTTTTGAAGTTTTTCATGTTCAGCTTTAATCTTTTCATCATTGTAAGATTTAGGAAACTTTATCAAATAAATTCCGCCAAATGATACATTTCTAATCATTATTTCTTACCAGCTTTACCAGCTTTACGTCTGATGTATTCGCCTTCATATTTTACACCTTTGCCTTTGTAAACTTCAGGCGGGCGTTTTGAGCGGATGAAAGCAGCTACATCACCAACAGTTTGTTTGTTTGAGCCTTTAACACTAATTTTTGTGTTAGCTTCAACTGAAATTGTGATGCCTTCTGGCGGTTCAACAACTACAGGGTGAGAGTAGCCTAATGCTAAGTTAAGGTTTTTGCCTTCCATGTTAGCACGGTAGCCTACACCTTGGATTTCAAGTTTCTTTTCAAAACCTTCTTTAACACCGTGAACAGCGTTAGCAACCAGGGTTCTGAATAATCCGTACAATGCGTCAGTTTCGCGAGATTCGCCAACTTTTGACAAGATAATGTGGTTATCTTCAATTTTCACAGCGATTTCAGGGCGTACCGTAACTGTTTCAGTACCTAAAGGGCCTTTAGCTGTAACAACTTGTCCGTCAATAGTGATTTCAACACCTGACGGAATTTCGATGGGTTTTTTACCTATACGTGACATAATTTTCTCCTTTGGTATATTACTACTATTTTTAAAATCATAGATTTCGGCTGATTTTAGAACGGGCTTTTCTACCAATTACACCCGTCCTTTTTAAAACTACCACAGAGAAAATCTTTTGTAAACATCTTGTTAATATTCGTAAAGCAAAAGCCAGCTTGCGCTGGCTCTGTTTTGGCCTATTCTTGATTGTAAGAATTAAAAATACTTTGGAATATAGATCCTGCACGATTTAGGCCGGATGAGGTATTAAAACCGGCTTTGGCTTGATCCACTATATATTCATTATAATTTTTTTCTCTGTTTGCCCATATATTTGTTCTTCTGTCAATCTCATTTCCGTTTTTATCAATGATATTTCGGGCTTGAAGCTCTTGTTTTAAAGTTGCAAGTTTTTGGTTTTCACTCTGAGTCAGTGCTCCGCTTTGAGATTTTTGCTTCAACCTTTTGTACTCATTAAGTTTGGTGTCTCTTTCGCTTTCTGCCGGATGACCTAAAGGCCCCAGTCCAATTCTAATAGTCATAAAATCCTCCTTTTGTTTTTATACTTCTCTTTGTTGCGGCTTATACTATTATTAAAAATTTTATTCCCTTAAAATTGCGCTAAAATAACAATTTAAAATTCTAAAATACCAAGATATACTATTTATAATACATTCCAGGTTTACAAAAGTTCATATAAAATACTTATAAATACATATTTTTATAAATTTTAGAATTTAAGGTGTAACATGGGTATAAAAGAAGAACTCGGTGAAAAAATTAAACGAATGAGAGTTAACAGAGGATTCACGCAGGAAGAACTTGCTGAAACTATTGATATATCTCAGCGCGGTTTGAGTGCTATTGAGCGCGGCGAAAATTTTGTTACGGCTGAAACCCTCGATAAGCTCTTGATTGCACTTAATGTTACGGGCGAAGAACTCTTTGCAACAACCCATTTAAAGTCTTCAGATGAATTAATGGCTGAAATAAACAGGGGTATACTTAAAATAAATTCTAATCCTATCAAGCTTGAAATTCTTTATAATATTGTTAAAAGTCTTTTAAAAGAATGATTTAACCTTTAATCTTGGCATGTGTCTAAAATAATCCGCTCAATTTTTGCCATATGAGATTTCACTGTATGACGGCTTATCTGCATAGCTTTCGCAATATCTGCTACGCTTAATCCTTTTTGCGATAAATCGTACACTTTTGCTTCTTGTGTGTTTAACTTTTCATAAATTTTGTTTGAATCCATCATACGTGCTATTCTCAATCTTTTAAATTATTCCTTTATTAATTATATTTCTCTCTTTCTTATATTATATTTTAAACGTACGTAAAATAATTTAGCCACATGGCTATATTTTTTAAATAAAAAAAACGTCCTTATTGCTAAGGACGTTTTTCAAATTATATCTTAAATTAGTAAATATAACAGAGAACTTCTCCGCCGATATTTTCTTTTCTTGCTTTTCTATCTGTCAACAAACCTTTGCTTGTAGATACGATTGCAATGCCTAAGCCGCCGAGGACTTTCGGTAAATTTTTAGCCTTGCAGTAGTTTCTCAAACCTGGTTTTGAAATTCTTTCCAATTTAGAAATAACAGGTTTTCTTTTTTCGTCGTATTTTAGTGTTATTTCTAAAACTTTAAATTTTCCAACTTCTTTCACGTTGTAATCAGTAATGAAACCTTCATTTTTTAACAATTTTGCTAATTCAACTTTTAATTTAGAAGAAGGCATTTCAACTTTTTCATGAGCTACCATGTTAGCATTTCTGATTCTTGTTAGCATATCTGCTATAGGATCTGTATTCATTATATTTTCCTTTTCTAACTTTTGCTGAAAATTTTCAGCGCTACTTACTTAAATTTGGCATGGTTTGAACAAAAATTCACCTTTGCCGCTTTAGGCAGTTTAGCAAGTTAAATATAAACTATTTATATTTCTTACTAAACTTACCAGCTAGCTTTAGTTACACCCGGTAATAAACCGCGGTGAGCCATTTGTCTTAAACAAATTCTGCAAAGACCGAAATCTCTGTGAAACCCGTGAGGTCTGCCGCAGATAGAACATCTGTTATGAAGTCTGACTTTTGGATATTTACCTGCTGCTGCGAGTTTTTCGCGTCTAAGTTCTTTGTTTATCATCGCTTTTTTAGCCATGAATTTCTCCTTTGTTTTTGTGTTTTGTGCCGTTATACGGCACAGTGGTCTACTTATTCATTCCTTTGAAAGGCATTCCGAGTAATCTTAACAATTCTCTAGCCTCGTCATCGGTATTAGCTGTTGTGATAATAGATATGTTCATACCTTTTACCAAATCAACTTCTTCGTATGTGATTTCTGGGAACAGAGCTTGTTCTTTCAAGCCTAAGGTATAGTTGCCGCGGCCGTCGAAAGATTTTGCACTGATACCTCTGAAGTCGCGAATACGAGGTAATACTACACAAATTAACTTTTGTAAAAAGTCGTACATTCTGTCGCCGCGTAATGTTGCCATTGCACCTACCGGCATACCTTCTCTTAATTTATAAGTTGCGATAGATTTTTTAGCTTTAGTTGTAACTGCCTTTTGTCCGGCGATTTTAGTTAATTGTGCTTCAATTGTCTCAGCAATTTTGGAGTTGTGAGAAGCTTCACCAACGCCCATGTTGAGAACGATTTTATGCAATTTCGGAATTTGGTGTTCGTTTGTATAGCCGAACTTTTCTTTCATTGCTGCTTTTACTTCTTCGTTGTATTTTGCTTTTAAGCTTTTAGTTGTTGTCATTTTCGTCTTTCCTTAATTCTTGGACGGTCAACATTATTGTATCACAACAAAATTAACTGTCTAATTGTTCACCACATTTTTTACAAACACGGACTTTTTTACCATCTACTACATCGTGTTTGATCCTTGTCGGTTTTTCGCAAGCCGGGCATACAACCATAACTTTAGAAGCATCGAGAGGAGCTTCGAGTTTGATTAATCCGCCTTGTATACCAGCCATAGGCTGAGGTTTTTGGGCTTTAGTCACCATATTAGCACCTTCAACAGTTACTTGAGATTTTGAAGGATCTGCTTTTTTGACATTGCCGATTTTTCCTTTGTCTTTGCCTGCAATAACGATAACTCTATCACCGTTTTTTACATGCAATCCTTTTTTATGTTTGTCTGTCATTTTAATTCTCCATTATTTTTTGGTTTATATTACCTCTGGAGCCAAAGATACTATTTTCATGTATCCTTTGTCTCTTAACTCACGAGCAATCGGCCCGAAAACACGTGTTCCGCGAGGGTTTCCGTCTTTGTTGATAATTACGGCGGCATTTTCATCAAATCTGATAACAGAACCGTCTGCACGTTTAATATCAGCTTTTGTTCTAACGATAACCGCTTTAACAACTTCAGATTTTTTAACGGTCATATTCGGAGCTGCATCTTTAACAGTTGCAACGATTTCATCGCCTACAGCCGCGAATTTTTTATTTGAGCTTCCCATAACACGGATGCATAACAATTGTTTTGCACCTGTATTATCTGCTACTTCTAGTCTAGTTTCTTGTTGTATCATTTTTCATTTCCTTTATATTAAAGAATATTTTTACATTGCCTCTCATTACTCTCTGGTAATGCTGCTTTTAGTTTACTATTGAGCTTTTTCAACAACTTCGACAACTGTCCAGCGTTTGTCAGCAGATTTCGGTTTTGATTCGATAATTCTAACTTTGTCGCCTTCGTTGCAAATGTTGTTTTCATCATGAGCTTTATAGTTTTTGTTAGATTCTATAATCTTTTTGTATTTTGGGTGCGGTTCATAATCAGCTACTTTAACTACAACTGTTTTGTCCATTTTGTTGCTAACTACAATACCTTGTTTTTCTTTTTTAGGCATTTGCTACCTCCGCTTCGCTGCTACTTGCAGTTTTTTCATTAATAATTGTTTTTGCTTGAGCAATGAGTTTTTTAGTTTTAGAAATCAACGCTGTGTTTTCTAATTTGTGAGTTGCAAGTTGCAATTTGTAATTAAACAAATCTTTCTTCCAATCTACAATTAATGCTTTTAACTCATCAACTGTTTTTTCTCGCATTTCAGTTATTTTCATTTTTTGTTTCCTTATATTTAAGCTTGAACTTTGTCTTTTTCAACGATTTTAACTTTGATAGGCAATTTTTGCGCTGCCAATTCAAGCGCGTGAACTGCGATATTTCTGTCAAAGTAATCAAGTTCAAAAAGAATTCTGTTTGGTTTTACAACAGCAACCCAGTATTCAAGGTTACCTTTACCAGAACCCATACGGGTTTCAGCCGGTTTCGCCGTAATCGGTTTATCCGGGAATATTTTAATCCAAACGTTACCGCCGCGTTTGATTTCACGAGTCATTGCACGACGAGCTGCTTCGATTTGGCGGCTTGTAATCCAACCAGGTTCTACAGCTTGCAATGCATAGGCGCCGAATTCAAGTTTTGTACCGCGAGTTTCGGTACCTTTCATTCTGCCTTTCATCATTTTGCGGTATTTTGTTTTTTTAGGCTGTAACATTATATTTGCTCCTATTGCTTTTTATTATTAATACCTTACTCAGCTGTATTTTCAGCTGCTCTTGAGCGTCTCGGGCGTCTCATACCTTTTTCTGAATTGCCTTTGTCGCTTTTTGTTTTGATGTTTTGGTCTGCTTTTTCGCCAGGCATCAAGATGCCTTTGAAAATCCAAACTTTAACACCGATTTTACCCATAATAGTGTCAGCTTCTGTGAAGCCGTAATCAACGTCAGCACGGAGTGTTTGAAGAGGAATTCTGCCTTCTTTTGCCCACTCAGAACGAGCGATTTCAGCACCGCCGAGACGTCCAGATACCATAACTTTGATACCTTGAGCGCCAGCTCTCATTGTTCTTTGCATTGCTTGTTTCATTGCACGACGGAATGCTACACGTTTTTCTAATTGCTGAGCGATTGCTTCTGCAACTAATTGAGCGTCAACATCAATTCTTGCAACTTCAACTACATTAATTATTACAGGTTTGCCAATGTATTTAGTAACTTCATTTTTAAGTTCATCAATACCTTGGCCGCCGCGTCCGACTACAATACCAGGTTTTGCTGTAACAACAGTTATTGTAATACTTTGAGCTTTTCTTGCGATTAAGATTTTAGAAACGCCGGCTGCATACAATTTTTTCTTAACAAATTTTCTGATTTTAGCATCTTCTGCTACGAATTGGCCATATTCTTTAATCTTGGCAAACCATGTGCTTACCCAAGGTTGAATTATGCCTACTCTAAATCCGGTTGGATGTGTTTTTTGTCCCATTTTTTATACCTTTTGTTTTGTACTTTTTACTTTCATCTTGCTTACTCGCCTTCAACGTGTCTATGGTTGTCAACATAAAAATTATTTTGGTTAACAATTCTGGGCACTTGGCTCGTTCGCACTACTTTTTAACGATATCACTGACTTTTAAAGTCAAGTGAGATGTACGTTTTAGTCTGCTGTACATACGACCTTGAGCTCTAGGTCTAGCTCTTTTGTAAGTAACGCTTTCATCAGCAAAGATTTCAGAAATCTTAAGTGAATCAGCGCTTACGCCGTATTTTTCTTGAGCATTTGCGATTGCAGCTTTCAAGTTCTTTTCAACTACTCTTGCTGCAAAATAAGGCATAAAACGTAACATGTCTTGAGCTTCTTTGACAGATTTGCCGCGAACTTCGTTAATTACACGGCGAAGTTTTCTTGCTGTCATTTTTATATTAGTTTGTTTTGCTTTAGCTTCCATATTTACTTTCCTTATTTTCTTTTTGCAGTCTTATCAGAACCTGCGTGTCCTCTGTACATTCTTGTAGGTGCAAATTCACCTAATTTGTGTCCAATCATTTGCTCTGTTATATAAACCGGAACATGAGTTTTGCCGTTATGCACAGCGATTGTATGACCTAACATATCAGGTACAATCATTGATGCTCTTGACCAAGTTTTAATTACTTTATGTTCTGAATTTGCATTCATTTTTTCAATTTTCTTTTGTAGAGCTTCTTCTACGTATGGACCTTTTTTTAATGAACGTGCCATTAATTTATTCTCCTTTGTATTTTTGTTTAGTTATTTTGTTATCCGCAGCTCACGTTCGTTTGCTTGCGGCTATTTTATTTTTTTCTTCTTCTTACGATAAGTCTGTCAGAAGCTTTACCTTTTTTACGGGTCTTAGCACCGAGAGCCGGTTTACCCCAAGGTGTTTTCGGGTGTCCGCCGGGACCTGTTTTACCTTCGCCGCCGCCGTGAGGGTGGTCGCAAGGGTTCATTGTAACACCGCGAACTGTAGGTCTGATACCTAAGTAACGTTTTCTGCCGGCTTTACCAAGTGATAGGTTTTTGAATTCTGAATTACCTAATGTACCGACTGTAGCCATACATTCTTTTCTTACCATTCTCATTTCTGATGAAGGTAATTTAATAGTTACATAATTGCCTTCTTTAGCCATAACTTGAGCTGCGTTTCCTGCTGCTCTAACCATCACACCGCCGCGGCCAGGGTTAAGTTCAATGTTATGAACGATTGTACCTAGCGGAATCAATTCTAAAGGAAGCGCATTACCTATTTGTACAGGAGCTTCCGGCCCTGATACAATTGTATCTCCTACATTTAAGCCTTCAGGTGTTAAGATATATCTTTTTTCACCATCAGCGTAAAATACTAATGAAATTCTAACGTTTCTGTTCGGATCGTATTCAATAGTTTTTACAGTTCCTGGTACGCCGAATTTATCACGTTTAAAATCAATTACACGGTAAGATCTTTTTACACCGCCGCCTTTATGGCGACAAGTAATTCTACCTGTATTATTTCTTCCTGCTGTTTTTTTCAAAGGTTTTAGCAATGATTTTTCAGGAGTTGATGTAGTGATTTCTTGATAATCACTTTTTGTCATACCTCTTTGTCCCGGAGATGTCGGATTAATTTTTCTGATAGCCATTTTATTTTCTCCTTTTAATTGGCTTGAGTATTTCTTTTTGGGACATATGCCTTACGCCCCGTTTTTGAATTTCCCGCTATACAGCAGCGAGTTCTTCAATAGGATCGCCTTCGATAGTAACGATGGCTTTTTTAGAAGAGTTTGTTCTTCCGAATTTATAGCCCATTCTCTTAGAGTGAGATGGCATATAAACTGTTCTTACTTTTTTAACTTTTCTTCCAGGAAAAGCTAATTCTACAGCTTGAGCGATTTCGATTTTAGTCGCGTCTTTAACTACTTCAAAAGTATATTGGTTCATTGCGGTTGCGCCAACTGATTTTTCAGTAATTAAAGGTTTTTTAATTATGCTGTATAACTTTTCTGTATTTGTTCTTTCTTTGCCCATTATTATATTCCTTATTTTTTAATTTAGCTGAGTCTTTCAGTAATTTCATTTACCGCAGATTCTGTAATTACAACAAAATCAGCTTCTAACAAATCTTTAACATTGATATTTGAAGGTAAAATCATTTTTACGCTCGGAATGTTTCTTGCGGCTAATTCAAGATAGTTGTTTTCCGGCGCTTTAGTGTCTGCAACTACGAGGATTTTACCGTAAACATTTAATGATTTAAGTGCATTTACCATCAATTTAGTTTTAGGTTCTGTAATTGTAGAGAAGTCTTTAACAACTATTAATTGGCCTTCTCTAGCGGATAATGCAGATTTCAAAGCTAATTTTCTTGCTTTTTGCGGCATTGAGAAAGAATAATCTCTAGGTTTTGGTCCAAAGATAACGCCGCCGCCTGCAAATAATGGTGAACGGAGTGAACCTGCACGAGCACGGCCTGTACCTTTTTGTTTCCAAGGTTTTCTACCGCCGCCTGAAACTTCTGCTCTTGTTTTTGCACAAGCAGAACCAGCTCTTGCGTTGTTTAATTGTCTTCTTAATGCCAAGTGCATTACATGTAAATTTGGTTCTACACCGAAAACGTTTTCGTTTAAGGTGATTTCGCCTAATTTTTCTCCATTTGTATTTAAAATTTCTTTTGACATTTTTATTTTTCCTTTATTACTTTTGCTGCTTACCTCTTGCAACTTTGCTTTATATGGCAAGGCAGGTTTTTAATTTTTCTTTTTTGAATTAACTAGTTCCATTTAGTTCTTGTTGGAACGATTGTAACTAATCTTCCTTCGCATCCAGGAACAGAGCCTTTTACTAAAACTAATTTTTTATCAGCATCAACTTTAACTAATTTCAATTTAGTGATAGTAACTCTTTCGTTGCCCATATTGCCGGCCATTCTTTTGCCTTTAATAACGCGGCTTGGGGTAGTACCTGCACCGATTGAACCAGGTTCTCTGTGGTTTTTAGAACCGTGGCCCATAGGGCCTCTGCCGAAATTCCAGCGTTTTACTGTACCTTGGAAGCCTTTACCAATTGATTTTCCAGTAACATCGACTTTTTCAACGTTGTTAAGTATTGAAAGTTCAATTTTGTCGCCTACTTTATAATCAGAAGGATTGTCAACTCTGAATTCTTGTAAGTGTCTGAAGTTTTCAAGATTATTTTTCTTGAAATGTCCGATTTCAGGCTTAGTTAAGTGTTTTTCTTTAGCCGGAACTGTACCTACTTGAATTGCGTTGTATCCGTCAGTTTCAACAGTTTTAACTTGAGTTACGACTATATCGTCGACTTGAATAACTGTTACAGGAATTGCCAAACCTTGTTCATCAAAGATTTGAGTCATTCCGAGTTTTTTTCCTATTACACCTAGTGTCATATTTTACCTTTCTAGCTCGCCTTACTTGGTGCGGACAAATTCCGCCCCGTTTCGGGTTTGCATTTTCTCTTGCGAGCGCTACTTGCTGCTTGTACTTTACCTTCGGGACTTTCACCCTCCGTGCCGTTTTGTTTTGGACGGGTAGTAGATCACATTATATATGCATAATGCTTATTAAATTTTCAATTTGGCTTTATAGTGATTAAAGTTTTACTTCAATATCTACGCCAGCCGGTAAATCTAATCTACTTAACTCTTCAGTTGTCTGTTGAGTTGGTTCGTATATATCGATAATACGTTTGTGTGTTCTTAATTCAAAGTGTTCACGAGATTTTTTGTCAACGTGGGGTGAACGAAGAACGCAATATATACGTCTTTTTGTAGGTAAAGGAATAGGACCTGCAACTTTAGCATCTGTTCTTTTCGCTGTTTCTACGATTTTGTCAGAAGATACGTCAATAAGCTTGTGATCATAAGCTTTTAAACAAACTCTGATTCTTTGTCTTTTTGTGCTTGTCATTTTTATTCCTTTTCTTTTTGTGTTTACACATTAAAGGTTTTGGATTTAGCGGAAACCTTTGTACCGCTTAAGTTTTGCTAGGAATGCTATTCAATAAATATTTCGGTGTTTGTATATTTACTAAACCCTAGCATATCGATAGTAGTATAAACAATAATGGCTGTCAACAATGAATTTTGCTTAATGTTGCTATTTTGTTACATATTGCAAAAAAAATTACCGTAAATATTTCTACGGTAATTTTTTTTGAATTATTATCCAAGTATTTTATTTTTGTTTATTATTTTTTGATTCAGAAAGTTCTTCATCAGTTTCTTCTGCGGCTTGGTCTTCTTCAGCGTTCAAATCATTTTCTTCAACTTCTTCTTCGCTTAAAGATTCTTCTGAAGCTTCATCTTCTTGAGCGTTTTCATCTTCAGATTCAATATCTTCTTCTTTAGATGCTTCTTCTTCAAGTGCTTTTTCTATTTCTGCCTCGTCTTTGGCTCTTAAAACAGGAATAGAAAGCATTAAAGCCATCTGTTCACCTTCTTGTTCAAGGTTAAGTTCAAGCGCATCTTTATCCATTTCAACGTATTTGGAAAGAAGTTCAACTAATTCTTTGCGCATTCTTTCCATAAGTTCAGGAGAAAGATTTGTTCTGTCCTGCATCAATACAACACGAAGCCTGTTTACGGCTGTATCTTTTGCTGTTTCTTCTTTTTCGGCCTGACGGAAGAAGCCGAAAACTTTATTAAATAATTCAGAAAAAATATTATCTTTCATGTTATTTCTCCTTTCCCATCAAACCGGAGAAGAATTTTTTGACTTTGGCCAGAACGCTGGTTTCTTCTTCAAGGTTTAAGAAAGGAACATCTTCGCCTATAATTCTTTTTGCTACATTGTTGTAAGCTCTGCCGGCAAGAGAATGTTCATCATTTACAATGGGTTCGCCTTTGTTAGTAGAGGTAATAATCCCTGTATCTTCCGGAATTATACCTATCAAGTCTGCTGAAAGTATTTCAACAACGTCTTCTACGCTCATCATGTCGTTTGATTTGATAAGGTTTGGACGGACTCTGTTCAATAATAGTTTGTACGATTTTATTTCTTCTTTAGACTCTAAAAGCCCGATAATTCTGTCTGCATCGCGCACGGCTGACATTTCAGGTGTTGTAACGACGATGGCTTCAGAGGCTCCGGCAACTGCATTTTGAAAACCTTGCTCAATACCTGCCGGGCAGTCTACTAAGATAAAATCAAAGTCTTTTTGAAGTTCTTCACAAATATGTTTCAATTGTTCTTCAGTAACAGCTGTTTTATCACGGGTTTGTGCTGCAGCCAAAAGACAAAGGTTAGGGTTTTTCTTGTCTTTAACAAGTGCTTGTTTAAGTTTGCAGCGTTCTTCAACAACGTCTACAATTGTATAAACAATTCTATTTTCTAAGCCTAGAAGTAGGTCAAGATTTCTCAAACCTAAGTCTGTATCAATCATAACGACCTTTTTACCAGCTCTTGCAAGGGCAGTTCCGATGTTAGCGTTGGTTGTAGTTTTGCCAACGCCTCCTTTACCGGAAGTTATTACTATTACTCGACCGCTCATGGTTTCTCCTTAATTCTCATCATTTCTTTTGTAAATTACAATATGTTTTTTTACAACTCGTGCTTCTTCTGGTGTAAACGAGTCTGATTTTTGGACGTACGGAACATTCACAGTATCGGGACGTCTGGCAAAAATCTCACCGATACGAAGCTGGATTGCGTTCAATTTCAATGCGCGTACTCTTGCAAAGTTGCAGCCTTCACTGCCGGCGTGCGCAATACCGCCAAGCACACCCCAAACTGTAATATCGCCTTTAGCAATTATTTCAGCACCAGGGTTTACATCGCCAATGATTACAATGTTGCCGTCTGATTTTAAACTTTGTCCGGAACGCAGCGTCCTTTGAACGTATAAGGTCGGAAGTTTTTCAGTTTCTTTGCGGTGTTTTCTTACTTCTTCAAAATCTTCACTTTTTTCAATAAGTTCTTCAGACTCTATTTTTTCATCAGTACGGATTTCTTCTTCAACTTCCGGATAGCGTTCATCAAAATCGCCTTCACCGAAGATTTTGTCAAGGGCGTTTTCTAATTCTTCATTAACAACTTGAGCATCTTCTTCTTTCAAGTCAAATTCGGGTGCTTCTACAGTATTTTCAAACTCATGAAGCTGAATTCCGAGGCTGTGTGCAGCCGCTTGAGTAATTTCAGAATGTGATGTGATAAATTCAAGTTGGCTGTTCATTGATTCAATCAATGCTTTAATGCTGATAAGCTGAGATTGGTTTAAATCAACCGAGCCCAATTTAAGGCAGACATTTTTTTCTTTGGCTTCAGACATGTCAAGAATTTGTGATAATTCATAAATAATTTCGGACGTCTTTTGAGCGTTGCTTAAATCAACGATAAACCCATTTTCGATATATCCCTTATCCATTGTTTCCCTTCCAAAAATCTAGTTTATTCTTAGAGATTAAATGAAAAAAAATTTTTCTGCAACGAATTATTTAGAAATGTAATAATTTTATGCAAAAGTTGAAAGGTTGACTTTTTTTAAAGCAAGGTGATCATTCAATTCGGATTTTGTAATAACGCCGTCGTTGTTTTGGTCAAAGGCCTTGTTGCTTTCATAGTAGCTTAACAGCCGTCCGTTTTTGTTTCTTTCGCCTTTGCGGCAGAGAACCTCGTCTCCGGAACGGCCCGGAAGGTACGTCAGAGCATACAAATCAGCGGCAGAAAGTTTATCAGATTTTTTGAAGTGATAGGTTTTTGAAGCCAGATAGAATTTTTCTGCTAAATCGAGCTGCTCAATCGCTGAAAGCTTGGCTATTTCTTCTTTTGTAATGTTTATACCGTAAACCCTTTTTAATTCAGCCGTTGCACTGTCTGTAAATTGTATAAGTCCGACAGCAGTACGTGAACGGTTCCATTTCCCCGGATTAATTCCGCTTTCAGAGTTCATAACCGCAAGCAAATCTTCATAATCACAGTTAATGTTTTTTGCAACATCTTTTACTTTGGCTAAAAACTTTGCATCGAGATGATTTGCGCTTAATTTTGTGTATTTAGCCGGAGTTGAAAATGGCTGAAACTTGCCTGCTGTAATGTTTTTGCTGTTCAAATAAGGACTTGCTGTAATATTGTAATTATAAGAATGTTTATGAGCAAAAGCCTTGTCAGAAGATAGATTTCGCCCTAAGTTGTAATCATAATGGGGTTTATATGTAAAAGGGGGTTCAACCTTCGGTAGAATCGAGTATTCACGCTCAGGTCTTCGCGGTGGAATCCTTCTTGTATAGCTGGTTTCAAAATAAGGTGAAGGCGCTGAAAATATATTAAGCCACCTGCCGCTTGTGAGATATTGTGCTGTATTAATTATGAAAAGCGGATTGTAAAAAGAATTCATATATATATAAGGATTTCCGCCAAAGAACGGCCGGCAGCATCCCATATAATAATTATTAAATCCAAAAAATCCGTAACTCATAATTTCCCCGTTATATATATAAAGTAAAAATCTTTGTAAATATTGACTAGTTTGTAAAAAATTATTA
>ULUL01041941.1_pt1 | contig 26005 bp, 21 predicted proteins | sample 1958481 | NCBI WGS metagenome assembly ULUL01 (sample SAMEA4835759, study PRJEB28245) | human gut metagenome | biome: gut microbiome; material: fecal sample | place: Denmark | collected 2008 | reverse complement strand
GCGGGTTACAGGCTTCGCCTTTCACCCTACGTAAAATCCGCTTTTTCAACAACTTTATCTATTAGGCCATATTCAAGGGCTTGTTGAGCGGTCATGAAATTATCACGTTCTGTGTCTTGTTTAATTCTCTCAACAGTTTGGCCTGTGTGTTCTGCCATCAAAGTTGATAACATTGTTTTCATTCTTAAAATTTCTTTTGCTTCAATTTCAATGTCTGTTGCCTGCCCCTTAGCGCCGCCTAATGGTTGGTGAATCATAATTCTTGCGTTTGGAAGCGCTAAACGCTTGCCTTTGGTGCCTGCAGATAGCAAAAATGCGCCCATAGAAGCGGCATCGCCCAAGCAAATTGTTGAAACATCGGCTTTTATAAGTTTCATTGTGTCATAAATTGCCATGCCTGCCGTAATAACGCCGCCTGGGGAATTAATATAGAGCATAATATCTTTATCGGGGTTTTCCGAATCCAATAAAAGAAGCTGCGCTACAATTGAATTTGCAACATCATCATCTATTTCAGAACCTAAAAATATAATTCTTTCTCTTAATAATCTTGAAAATATATCAAAAGCTTTTTCACCGCGGGAAGAATTTTCAATAACGGTTGGCACATAATCTAAAATTTTATATTCATTCATAATCTAAACTCCACTTTCACTTGATTATACCAAAAAATCTTAATTATTTGTAAAAAAATACTATAAATTATTTAAAAAAAATTTTGTTCGTATTAAACTTATTTGGTTTGGATGAACAAAAAATATGAGGTTTAATTATGTATAATGTTGCAATCATTGGTGCAGGCCCTGCGGGCATTTTCACCGCTCTTGAAATTGTTAAATTAAAACCCGATTGGAAAGTTGTTTTAATTGAAAAGGGCGCAAGAATTGAAAAAAGAGCTTGTTTATTAAGAAACGGTCACAAAAATTGCCCACAATGTAAACCTTGCGGTCTTTTGTGCGGTTGGGGCGGCGCCGGCGCATTTTCAGACGGTAAATTAACCCTAACTCCTGATGTTGGCGGCCATTTGGTTGATTACATAAGCTATAGAGATGTTGAAAACTTAATTCAATATTGCGATGATGTTTACTTAGACCATGGCGCAACAGATGTTGTATATGGCAGAGATAAAAGCAAATTTTTAGATATTGAACGTGCTGCCACGTTAGCTGAATTAAAGCTCGTTCATTCACCCGTAAGGCACTTAGGAACAGAAAGAAGCCTTCATGTTCTAAAACATATGCAAGATTATCTTCAAGATAAAATTGAAATTATAAACAATAAAACCGTTGAAAGCTTAAATGTTGAAAATGGGGTTATTAAAGGAATTACATTAAACAACGGCGAAACAATAGAAGCACAATATGTTGTTGTTGCCCCCGGCAGAGAAGGCGCTGATTGGTTCTCTAAAGAATTAATTAAAAACGGCGTAAATGTTGTAAATAATGCTGTTGATGTAGGCGTTAGGGTTGAACTCCCTGCTGCTGTTATGGAACCCATTACAAGTCGCCTTTATGAATCAAAATTAATTTATTATTCTCCAACTTTTGGAGATGAAGTTAGAACATTTTGTATGAACCCAAACGGCGAAGTTGTTTCTGAAAACTACAACGGCATTCAAACAGTAAACGGCCATAGCTACGCAGATGCTGACAAGAAAACCCAAAACACAAACTTTGCGCTTTTGGTTTCAAAAAAATTCACGGAACCTTTTAATGAACCGATTACCTATGGCCAACATGTTGCAAGTTTAGCAAATATGTTATCGGGCGGCGTTTTGGTTCAAAGGTTTGGCGACCTTTTAGATGGTAAAAGGTCAACTCCAAACAGAATTAAAGAAAGCATAATTCAACCAACCTTAGAATGTGCAACCCCAGGCGACCTTAGCTTGGTTTTACCGTACAGGCAATTATTAAGCATAATAGAAATGCTTTATGCACTTGATAAAATTGCCCCGGGTGTTGCTTCAAGATACACTCTTTTATATGGTGTTGAAGTTAAATTCTATTCGGCACGCCCTGAGCTTACAAATGAGCTTGAATCTAAAGAAATTAAAAACCTTTTTGCAATTGGCGACGGTGCAGGCGTGACAAGAGGCTTAATGCAAGCTTCAGCTTCAGGCGTTCATTGCGCAAGGGTAATGGCTTCAAGATAAATAAAATAAAACCGCTTCAAAATGAAGCGGTTTTTTAAAACTTATGGATAATTGAAAGATTTTTATTCTTCCTCACCACTTGAAACAGCCTTGCCTATTAAGGCGGCACCTGCGCCTATAAGAGCGCCTACAAGTGCCAATTTACCTGCTTTTTTAACAGAAGGAGTTTCATTTGCAAATTTAATAACTGCATCTTTAACTGCTCTGAATTTGCCCTTAACCCCTTTTGTAGATTTTAAGCCTTCTTTAATGTTTGTTGAAAGTGAATTATATTTATCTTTTGCCTTTAGCGCAAAATCAACAACTGCGCTTTTTGCTGCCGTTAATTTTGAAGGCTTGCCTGCTTGAATAAGTTTTTGTGTACTGTCTATTTCTTTATAAGCCTTTGTTGTGCCTTTTTCAATTAATTCCGAATAAGCTTTTTCATATCTTGCACGCTTATCGGTTAAATTTTTCTCAACAAAAGCGTTCATTGTTTTTTGAACACTGCCTGCTTTATCCATTGCATGCACTTTTTGTCTCATACCGCCAATATATTCATCAACGGTTTTGCCCGAATCTTTAAATTTGGCTATTGCATCTTTTTGTGCACCGATAGATTTTGAAAAACTGTCTTTTAATTGGGGTGCTAATACTTTAGCGGTTCCTATTGCACCGCCTGCAACAGCCCCTGCAGTTAACCCTTGGTGAACTTCCATTTTGGGAGTTTCATATGTTTTGCTGCCAATTTCCATACAAAAATTTCCTTCCTTCTTATATCATTAAAAACAAAATAAGAAAAATTCATGACAAAAAAGAAATTTTATGTTAACAATTCTTAAAAATTTAAAAAGGGTGAAAAAACTTTATAGAAAATTAAAATTGAAGATATTATAAGTAAAACTCCGCATATTTTCATTAAAATTGAACTATATTTATTAACCCCTCTTATATTTTTAATAAAAGATGTGAAAACGCCTGTTAAAATTATAATTAAGCCTTGCCCCAATGAAAAAAGAAAAAGTAAAATTGCAGAATAAGTTATATCTTTTGATAAAGTTGCAAAACCCATAATGGAAGCTAAAATTGGCGTTGAACAAGGGGTGGCGGCAAGTGCAAATAAAATTCCCAATAAAAACGGGTAGAAAACCAAACTTGCACCCTTTGATTTTGGCATTTTTTTAATGAAATTTAAAGGCGGAATTTCAACAACGCCAACTAAACTAAGCCCCATAACCATAATTAATGAGGCCATAAAAATAACCCAATAATTGCCGCCAAAAGCCATAAAAACTTTGCCTGTTAAAGCGCAAAAAATGCCAACGACGGTTAAAATGGCACTTAGGCCAAGCACAAAAAATAAAAGTCTTATAGTTGTGTGGATGTGGTTTTTGTCTTTATCAATGCCGCCGACATACCCTACCACAATTGGCAAAATTCCAAGGGTGCAAGGGCTAACAGATGCCAAAACGCCCCCTAAGAATGATGCCAACAATAAAAGATATGAAAAATTACCTTTGTTGAGTTCAGATGTAAAATTTAACAAAAGTTCGTTCATTATTTTATCTTATCCAAATTTTCTTTAATTGTAATTTCGTCTGCCAAACCTTCAATTTTATTTACAACTGCGCCGTTTTTATCAAGAAAAACAATGGTAGGCACAACCGTTATTTTGTAAGTTTCAATCATTCCGTTTGTTTTGTCGCTGTTTTCTGAAACATTAATTTCTTCCAATAAAACTTCTTCTTTATAATCGCCAAAAACTTTATCTACAGCTTCTTTTACTTTTTTACATTCAGAGCACATGGGAGATGAAAATTTTAAAAGTTTTCCTTTCATCATGGTTTCTTGCTGCATTGTATTATTTGCAATTGCAGAATTATTGTTTGCTACATTTTGCAAAATAAAAAATGTAGCCAGCGGAATAATAAAAACTAAAAGAATTATAAGTTTATTTTTCATAAAAAAATGTCTCCTTAATATGTGATATGAAAATTATAATTCTGTTTCAACATATATAAACCGCCCTGTTGATTAGCCTAAATTGGCAAAATTAAATTTTCATAATGCCGATAAGCCTTGTATTATATTTTTCCCAAATAATTTTATAGGCTTCAAGTTCTTTGTCATATTCCATTTTAACAGTTGAATGAAAATATGTTGAGGGGTCTTTCCCTTTTTGATATTTCTTTTTTCTTCTTTTTAATTCTTTGTCTGTGTATATAGGTTTATATGTTTTTTTAGATGCAATCATAACGCCGTAATCTAAAGACCTTGAAGCTGAATTTGGCATAGATTTATCTTTTTCATCTCCCCATTCATAATCTGTGCCGTATTCATTTATAACTTCTCTTTTAATAATAGGAATTTTAGCTTTAATTTCATTTGATTGAACAAACATTAGATAAGAAAAATCAGGGTCTGTCATTATTTCATAAAACCCCCTTTTTAAGCCATATCCCCATTTGTTTAAAATGTCAAATTCCAAAGTTAAGGTTGGGTTTGAACTTGCTTCAATGTCATCTTGATAAACGGGTTTATCGCCTTCTTTTGCTCCCGATTTATATTGAGGATTTGGAACAACATCTTCAATAGAGCGCCAAGCAGCTATTAAATTATTATCGCAATCAATCAACATAATAAATATTATAATGATTTTTATTGTTCCATGCCAAGAAGGCATGGAAATTTTGTCAATATTTACAATTCTTTACCAAAAATGCCTATCTTTAAAATCATGGAATCATGCACCACACATGGGTTTAGCATGAATGAACCATGCAAAACCCATGCCATGGGCTGACTTCAGATGGTCTAAAACCCTGATATGACCGCCTTATAAGGGTATGCAACTTTGTTACATGATGTTAATAATTGGCGAAAATACACTTGTATATTGCTTCTTAAAAGCTATAATAGTATTAAATTCAACTGCTGCAAGCAAAAAGAGCTTATCAGGCAGGAAAATTTTGCGTGAGTATCGGGGAGTAAAAGTAAGTGCTTAAAAGTAGAGATTTTGGACGTGCGGTTGCAGTTAGAAGATGGACAACAACTGCTATTGAATGCTATAAAAGAGGCTGCAATTGTGAAGGCTGCTTCTATACGGATTTTTTCAACAAGTCATCCCAAAAATGCCAAATGAAAGCTTCTGTTCTTGAATTAGTCAGAGTTTTGGGCAAACCGGATGTTGAAATACAACAAATTTTACAGGAAGAATAAATGATATTGGCGCTTAGAGGCAATTTTAAGCGCCTTTTCTTTTAATTGGGTGTCAAAAAATATTAAAGATTTTCGGTTTTTGTTAAATAAATTGAATCCGAATTAATTTCTTTTAATAAATCTGCATAGCTTGAATAATATTCACCAAGCGCATCTTGATAGCCAAGCATAAGTTCAAGATAGAGTTTTTTGGATACCAAAAAAGTTGTAAGGTCAATTTCTTTGTTGCTTAAACTTTTTTTCGATGCATCCATTAATTCTCTTGAATTTGTTAAAATTTCTTTATTGTAATAGTTAAGGTTTTCTCTTGCTATCACAAATTTTTCGTAAGCATCTGTTATATTTCTTATGGCGTCAATTTTGGTGTCTTCATATTTTAATTCTGCCTTTTGAATTTCAATTTTAGCATTGTCTATTTCGGGCTTAAAATTGTATAAAATAGGAATATTTACTAAACTTGCGCCAACATAGCCGCCTGATTGAAAATGCCCGTCACCTGACATTCCTTTTGTTTGATATGCATAGCCCCCTGTTAATTCAACATCCGGTATTCTTAAACTTTTTGCAACTTCCAATTTTTTTTGTGCCGCAAGCATTTCTTTTTGTGCCATCAAAAGGTCGTATCTGTTATTTAGGGCATAATCTTTGATTTCTTTAAAATCGGGTGTTTTTTCACTTGGCGAAATTGCCATCAAAACGCTGTAATCATTGGGCAAAACATCTTCTTTTGTGTCTAAATTGATATCAGATGTATTTAGAACCGAATTAAAATAATTTTGTGCGGTAATTGTATCTGTTCTTGCAATGTTAGTTAACATTATAGATTTGTTCAAAACAATTTTGGCTTGAATTTCTTCTGTTTTTGGCAAATTACCCTTTTCAACCTCTTTTTTTATATTTTCATACAATTCATTTGCAAGGTTTTCCTGCTCTTTTAAAAGCTTATATTTTGATTTTTTAACCAACAAATCAACATAAGATTTTTTAACATCTGCAATCAGGCCGTATTCAAGAAACTTTTGATGGTCTGAAACAGCCAAAGAATAAGTTTTTGCAGCTTCTTTTCTTTTGCCTCTTTTAAAAAGTTCTATTGTGTAATCAACGCCTATTTGCTGCGGATTGCCGACCCCTGCTTTTGGAATGTTTTGAAATGTGTGAATTGAAGGGTTTTGAAGCCTGTTTGTCTGAAGAATATTGTTCCTTGCCATATCAACATCCAACCTCGCAAGCTCCATTTGCGGGTTGGTTCTGATTGCAAGCTCAATTGCATCTTGAAGGCTTATTTTTCTCTCTTCTTGAATTGCAAAAGAAGATGGAACAGCCAGTAAAATTAATAATAAAATTAAAAACTTTTTCAAAATTCTTGCTTCCGATAACTTCTTTTATAATAAACTAAAATTTTTAATTTGACTATAAAGAAGGGAAGAAAATTTTATTTTAATTCATCACTAATATAACCGTTAACGGCGCTTACTGCCGCAACATAAGGGCTTGCAAGGTAAATAAAGCCTTTTGTGTTGCCCATTCTGCCGTTAAAGTTTCTGTTTTGCGTTGCAAGGCAAACTTCACCATCGCCTAAAATGCCGCCATGGACACCAACGCAAGGGCCGCAGCCTGCAGGAAGGAATGATGCACCCGCATCAATAAAGATTTCAAGCAAACCTTCTTGAATGGCTTGTTTGTAGATGGTTGGAGATGCAGGAACAACAATTAACCTTACACCGTCTGCTTTTTTTCTGCCTTTTAAAACTTTAGCAGCTATTCTCAAATCTTCAATTCTGCCGTTTGTGCAAGTGCCGATAAATACTTGATTAACTTTAACATTGTTTAATTCACAGGCTGCTTTTGTGTTATCAACGGTATGCGGGCAAGAAACAGTCGGCACAATATCTTCCGCTTTAATTTCAATTATTCTTTCATATTCTGCCATCGGGTCAATTTTTAATTCAACAAATTTATCTTCTCTGCCTTTTTCTTTTAAATATGCCCTTGTTTTTTCATCTGTTTCAAAAAGGCCGCATTTAGCGCCTGCTTCAACAGCCATATTCGCTAATGTAAACCTTTCATTCATTTCCATATTGGAAATTGTTTCGCCTGTAAATTCCAATGATTTATACGTTGCGCCGTCTGCTCCAATCATTCCTATTAAATGAAGCATTAAATCTTTACTTGTAACGTTTTCTTTGAATTTGCCCGTAACAACAATTTTATAAGATGATGGAACTTTTAGCCAAGTTTTACCAAGTGCAAAAGCAACTGCAATATCTGTTGAACCCATGCCTGTAGCAAAAGCGCCAAGAGCGCCTGAGGTGCAGGTGTGAGAATCTGCACCGACTAAAATTTCATTCGGGTTAACAAAGCTTTCAATTAACCTTTGGTGGCAAACGCCTTCACCTATATCAGATAAAATAGCGCCATATTCTTTTGCAAATTCTCTTATTGTGCAATGGGTGTTTGATAATTCTTTTCTTGGAGAAGGCGCTGCGTGGTCAATAAATAAGATGGTTCTTTTTGGGTTTGCAAGTTTTTCTTTGCCTAATTTTTTAAATTCTTGAATGGTTAAAGGCCCTGTGCCATCTTGCACTGCAGCTACATCAACACGAGCTATAACAAGTTCCCCCGGGGTAACATTTTTGTCTGCATGGGCTGAAATTATTTTTTGCGCTAGTGTTTGATGTAATGACATAAAAAATTCTCCATAATATCTCTTTTTTTGTAATTTTACAACGAAAATAAAATTTTTCATAATTTAGGATTTACGGTTGATGAAAAAAATTAAACTTTAAATTAATATTTTAAAATGGATAAAAAATATTTTTGTATATTCGGTGGTGGCGGCATAAGAGGTGCTGCATATTCAGGCGTTATAAAAGCAATTAAAGAATTAGACCTTAATATAACGGGCTATGCAGGTTCATCCATTGGCGCCGTTGTGGCGGGGCTAATTTCTTTTAATTATTCACCAGATGAAATTCAAGATGTTTTCGATAACATCAATTTTGAATTTTTTAATGATTTCAATTTTAACTTTGGGAAAGATTTTGCGCTATCAAAAGGCAAAAAATTTTATGAATGGATGAAAAATAAAATCGAAACTAAATTTTACCCCGATTATGATGAAAACAAAGAATACCCCCCTGTAAAATTTAGTGATATTAAAGATGAACTTGTAATTTTTACGGTTGATCTTACAACATCAAAACTTTTTGAATTTTCAAAAACAAAAACTCCTGATGCCGAAATTGCCCATGCAATAAGAGTTTCTGTTGCAATGCCGGGGTTGTATGCACCTGTTTTTAATGAAAATGAATGCTTAGTAGATGGCGACCTTTTAAAAGGAATGCCTTTATCTTTTTTAACGCCCACAATATATGGCAGAGAAGAAAAAATTCTTGAATTCAGGCTTGAAAACAACGAAACAAAGAAAAAAATTTCAAACACTTTTGATTATCTAAATGCCGTTTATGATACCTTTTCAGGCGTTGCAAGCGATTTTATAATTAAGCAATTTAAAAATTATGAAAAGTTTGATTTCATTAAAATTAATACGGAAGATATTTCCGTTGTAGATTTTATGATAAGTAAAGAAAAAAAGCAGCAAATGGCAAATTTAGGCTACAAGTTGACAATTGATTATTTCAAAAACGGAATTATTCCAAAAAAAGAAAATATTCAAAATATTTATAAAAGCCTTTTTTGTTGCCTTAAAAAAGCTGAATATTTAATTGAACACAAAAACATAGACCACGCAAAAATTGAAATTGCAAATTTGGCATTTTGTATTTTTGATAAATCAAATATCTTAGAAGATAAAACAATTGAACTTGTAAAAACTGTAAAAAATGAATTTAATTCAAACTATATAACTAAAAAAGGCATTTTCCAAGAAAAGGCGGAATTGATTGAATATAATATGGTTTTAGGTTTAATAAAAACCGCACTTGAAGAAATTGGAACAAAACAAGGCTAATTTTATTGTATAATCTGAATTAAAAAGTATTTGGAGAATTTTTAATGAGCGGCAATATAAAAACTTTTTTTTCAAAAAACCTTAATTTTCAAACCAAAATGGGCGGCGTTATCGGGTTTTTTCTTTTTGTGCTTGTAATTTCTTTCTTATTGTCATCTAAATTTTTATCGCAAGATTTGCTTGAAAACGGGGTTGGCAAGAAAAAAATTATCGCCAAAAAAACAATAGAAGTTGTCGATATTCAAAAAACAGAACTTTTAAGGCGAGATGTTGCAAGAAAAATTAAGCCGATTATCATCCCTATTGATTCAAGCAGAATTTTAAACGGCTTTTATGCACTTAAAGAAAACATTTTAAGAATTAAAACCTCTGATGCCGATAAACAATCAAAATACATTGAATTTTCAAATATTTTTGACATTACAAACCAAGAAAAAAAAGAAGAAGTTGTTAATTTTGCAATAAATTCAACAAAACAAAACCTAAACGCCATTTTAAACAGTGCCGATATTGTTTTAAACAAATATTTAAAACAAGGGCTTCAAGACGGCGAAATTGAAACATATACAAATGAAGATGCAATTAAAGAAGCACTTGGCTATAACCTTACAAAAAGCCAATTAACCGCAATTTCTGGCATTTTAGAATGTGTTATTTTGCCAAACCTTGTAATTGATGATTTTGCAACCGATGTTGCAAGAAAAAACGCAAAAAGTTTGGTTAAGCCCTACACCGTAACTTTTAAAAAGGGCGATACCATTTTAAAACCCGATGAAATTTTAACCCAAGTTAAAAGAGATGCTCTGAGAAAATCGGGCTACAGCCTTCTTGAAATTAATAAATCAGGTGTTTTAGGAATTGTTTTATTCACCTTTTTATCTGCATTTTGCCTTGTATTTTATATTAAATACAAAGAAAGAAAATATGACGACCCGAGATATTATATGATTATAGGGCTTTTAACCACATTATTAACGGTTGCCTGCGTTTGGATTTCATCTAAAAATGACGTTCCTAATTATTTAATGCCAATCCCCGGGTTTACAATTATTATGGCGATTTTTTCAACGCCAACATTGGCTTTTGTTGCGACAATTATATTTATTGCACTAATATCATCATCATTGTTTTTAGAGCCGCAATTTATAGCGGTTTATGTTTTTGGCGCACTTGCAAGTGTGTTTTTTGTTTCAAGAATTTCATACACAAGGCGCTTTGACCTTGTAAAATGCGGCGTTTGGACGGGCGTTGTTATGGCCGTTTTCATTGTTGTTATAGGTTTGTTTGAAAATCAATTCAGCCTATCATCTTTTACAATGTCGTTAAAAATTGCATCAAATGCTCTTTTAAACGGCTTTTTCTCAGGCGTTTTGTCTTTGGGAATTATTCCCATTTTTGAAAATACATTTAAAGCAGTAACTCCATACGGGTTAATTGAGCTTGCAGACCATAATTCACCCTTATTATCAAAACTTCAATGCAAGGCGCCTGGCACATATCACCATTCATTAATGGTTGCAAATTTGTGTGAAGCAGCAGCCGAGGCAATTGGTGCAGACCCGATTTTAGCCAGAGTCGGCGCTTTTTACCATGATATAGGAAAACTTCAAAAACCGTTTTTCTTTATTGAAAACCAATCATATTTTGGAGTTGAAAACCCCCATAATAAGCTTAATCCACGTTTATCAAAAATGGTTATCATATCTCACACAAAAGATGGCGTTGAAATTGCAAAGAAAAACGGGCTTCCTCAAGAAATTATTAATTTTATTCAACAACACCACGGCGAAGCGCTTGCGGGGCATTTTTACAACCAAGCTGTTCAATTGGAAGGCAAGGAAAATGTTCAACAGGAACAATTCAGATATTCAGGCCCCAAACCCAATATGAAGGAAACTGCAATTTTAATGCTCGCTGATGCCGTTGAATCAGCGGTTAGAAGCCTTAAAAACCCGACATCGGATGAAATTGAAAATATGATAAATAAAATAATAACGGAAAGATTGAACGATGGGCAGCTATCTGACAGCCCCTTAACTTTAAAAGATATTAAATTAATTGCAATCACATTTAACCGCATTTTAAGGGGAATGCAGCACGATAGAGTTAAATATCAAGAAGGCGTTATGAACGAACTTCAAAAAAACAATAAAATTGTTTTAGGCCAAACAGAACAAGAAAAACTTGATAAAAAAATTCAGAAAAAAATAGAAGAAAACAGAGAAAATAACCAAGAAAAAAAGGAAGATAATGAAAACAAAGGTTCAAATTGAAGATAATTACGGGGTAAAATTATCTTTAAAAAGAAAAATTTCAAAAATTGTGGAATTGCTTTTTAATATTGATGAAATTCAAAAAAATTCCGCAATTAAAGATTTTGATGTAAATACATTATCTTTTGGTATTGTTTTTGTTTGTGACCCTGAAATAAGAAAAATAAACAAAGAATACAGAAGCAAAGACAAAGAAACAGACGTTATAACTTTTGCACTTTTTGCAGATGATGAAAACAAATTTGTTTTCAGAAAAACAGCGGAACTTGGGGAAATTTTTATTTCTGTTGATACTGCCAAAAAACAGGCAAAAGAAGGCTTAGAAAAAGAAATTTTAACGCTTATAGCTCATGGAATTTTGCATTTACTTGGGTTTGACCATTTAACAAATGAAGATTACAATTTTGTTGTAGGGGTTCAAGAAAAAGTAATAGCTGAATTATTATGAAAAAATACCAATCTAAAAGTTTTATAAAAAGCGCAATGCATGCAACAAACGGGCTGTATCTTGCATTTAGAACGCAAAAAAACTTTAGAAAACACATTGTAATTGCCGTTTTTGTTTTAACTTTGGCATTTTTACTGAAAGCAAAAGGAATGGAAATTGCAATTATTGTTGCAACAAATACTTGCGTTTTGGTGGCTGAACTTGTAAATTCAGTTATAGAATTTGTGATGGACGCTTATTACAAAAATAAATATTCAAGACTTTGCAAATTTGCAAAAGATATTTCAGCAGGGGCAGTTTTATTGTGTGCAATTTCATCTGCCGCAATTGCCGCTATATTGCTTGTTCCAAGGCTTATTAATTTTATTAAGCCTTTCGTTTAATCATCATTTGTTATTTTTTTCTGCAAAAGAATTAAATTTGCTGCTTATTTTTTGGCCAATTAAGCCAATTGTTGCTGAAATTCTGTCTTTTTTATAAAAGTTCATTTGCTCATCTAAAATATCCGTTAAATATGCTTCATCATCTTCTGTTCGAACTTTTATTTTAATATTGGCTTTTTTGCCCGTTTTTTCTTCAAGGTTTTTGGAAGCTTCTCTTTCAAGCGCCAAAAATGCCCTTTTTGTTCTTGAAAGTTCGCTTAATTTTGCTTTTCTTGTTTCTTTTGAATCTTTGTCTTTGCCCCAAATAACGGCAAGGCTTTCTTTCAAAGGCGCATCCGCTTCAGGGGGGCTTATTTTGCCTTTTATGCCGTTAGATTTTCTTGAAAGAAAAGTTTCAAAAATTTCATCCGTTCTTTTTTCGCCTGCCAATTCTACAACCTCTTGAATTGAATATGAAGAAGGTTCAATGTCATCTTCAAAATCGTTTTCTTCAAGCTCAAATGAATCTGCTTCAGGGTGCAGATATAAATAGGAATAATCTCTGTCTGCGGGAAATTCTATGGGGTCTTTTTGTTGAACAGGCTTGTTTGAAGTTGAATAATCAGGCCTAAAGGGTATAATTTTTGCCATTTTGTTGTTTTTCCTTAATTAAACAAATTTTATAATGATACTAAACACATTTTTTTGCTATTTTATCTCATAATTATGAATAAATTTAAATTCTCTGGGAAGATAATCTTCAACTGTTGCAAGGTGCAAACCGTCTTTTTGATAAGTTAAAACAAGGGTTTTTGAATTTGCAAATTTTGTGTTCAGCCTGCCTAAAGATTTTACATTTATAAGCCCGTCATAATTTTTTTGGTTGGTTTCCGTTATTGTGAAATCTTCGCCCAAATAGCAAATGGCTTTAATTGCCGTTTTTTCGTCAAATTTTTCAATTGCTTTATAAGAAGCAGCCAAAAGCGGGTCTATAAACCATCTTTTTGAAAAATCCACTTTTTTGGCAGTAAATATTTCACCATTTGAAATAATTCCGACCGCAATATTTTGCCCCGATGTATTTGAAAGGGAATTATTTTTATAAGCCAAATACGTTTTATTATAAAGTTCAATAAGTTCTAATTCATTTATATCAACCGTTTTAGCCAATTCGGTTTTATTTATTTTAATTTCATTTGTAATTTCAACAGGTTTTGAATAGGTTAAATTTCTTAAAGGCAAAAAAGAAGATAAATTTTGAACATTCAAATAAATGGTGTTGTTTTCTTTTTTTAAGTAAATTAATTTTGTATCTTTTGAAATGTATGAGCCTGTATTAAACCAAGCAAGGCAATCTGCACAAGGGGTAATTTTTTCAGACCAAAAAACATTTTCGCCCATATAACAGTTCATTAAAATATATTTAATTTTACAGTTAAATTTGCCCGTTTGGTTAAATTCTTCCACTTTTTTTGTGTAAGTTTCAATTAATGCGCTTCTTTCTGCGCAAACAGAAGAAATTTCGTTTCTTGTGTTGTTAAGGTTCACCCCAAAGTAAACGGAATTATCATCTGTCACAATTGCTGCCGAATAAGAAGACAAAGTTATAAGCCCTTTTTTGAAATTGCTTTTTGAAAGTTCATAAATATATAAAAGGTTGTATATTACATCTTCTTTGTCGTTTGTATTTATTAATTCACCCTTAATTAAAATTTTGGAAGGGTCTATTGCGTATTTTTTAAAAAGTTCGTTTTTGGTTGTTCTTATTGTCATAGCTTTAACATTTTATTTTCTAAATAATTTTTTTTCAAGTTTTATTATTTTAAGGGCAATTTTTTTAGCCGATTTTTTTTAATTATAATAAGTAAGGAAGTAAGGTTGGATAGAAAATGAAATTAAACAGCGCACAAAGCAATTTTTATGATCAAGAAAAAGATTATTCATTTAGAGCAAAGGATTCTTCTGCAAAAAAAGGGCAAATTATAAGATATGAAGGCAAAAAGGCGGCAGATGAAGATATCAGCCTGCCTGATTTTATGAAAAGAAGAAGAAGCAAAACTTCAAGAATAAGAACTAATCAAGATGGCGATATTGCAGATTTTATGGCAACAAAGCCGAAAACAGAAGCAGAAATAAAAAAAGAACGCCTTCAAAAGCGCAGACAAGCTGAATTAAAAAGGAAACAAGCGGCAAGAGAAAGATTAATGAAAGCAATTGCAACGCTAATGGCAACGGCAACAATAGCAGGCGGCATTAAAGCAGGCGGCGATTACATTACAAGGTTTGACCCCGCAAGCGCAAATTATGACGCTATGAACCACACAATAGAAGAAGTTTCCGATTGGACAGGCGTGGATGAAAAAGCAATTTTAATTGCCAACCAAATGGGCGATAAAACCGAACAAGTCGGAGAAATTGTTCTTCCTGAAAGCTACAGCCCTCTTGAACAAGACATTTCAGGCCTTCAAGAAAAACTTGAAAAGGGCAGATTGACAAGCGAAGAAAGAGATGAACTTCAAAAAGAACTTGACTTTTTAAAAGAAAAACAAAAAGAACAGGAAGCTTTAGGCACAACTTACATTGATGAAGACGGCAAATTTGTTTATATTGTGCCAAACGAAGTTACAAGCACAGAAACAATTAAAGACGCCTATGGCATTGAAGACGGCGTTTTAAGAGAATATAACGACCTTTCATATACTTGGGGCTGGAACCCTGATGTTCCCGAACATAACAGCTACAAAGATTATACAGGCTCACAAACATCGGGTGTAAGAGTTCCCGCAGATGAAATAAACAATTTTGAAGAAGAATAAAAATAAAAAATAAAAGATAACCGCAACTTTTTATAAATTGCGGTTTTCTTTTTTTGGAAAATAATATAAACTAAATTTATTAGTTTATGAGGGTAAAATTTTGAACAATTTATATGAAGATATTAAGCTTTTTTCAAACGAAGGGTACATTTCAAGAAGAAATTACATTGTAAATTTTTTAATTATAGGAATTATTTCTTCTTTATTTTTAATGTTTGTTTTTCCAAAATTTCAAACAACAAATATGCTATCTGACCTTATAAGTGCAGGGAGCATTTATTTAATTTTATATATAATTGCATCCTTAATTTTTTCAATTTTAACCGCTTTTAATATGTCAAAAAGAATATCCGACATTAAAAACATTGAACCCAAAAATTCAATATTTTGCGCAATTTTAACCTTTTTGTTGTTGTGCCAGTTTTCATCTTTATTAAACTATCAGGCAGGGGTTATTTTGTCTTTGCCCGTTATTTTGGCGCAATTGTTTTTTATGATTAAAAAGGGTGAAATCACATCCAAACAAGAAAAAAGCGAAATAAACAAATTTAATTGGGGTGCTTTTTTTGGAACATTTGCTTGGGGGCTTTTTAATAAAACATATATTGCCCTTTTAATTATTCCTTTGTTTTTTACCCCCGCTTGGCTTTTTTTCGGCTTAATTTTAGGAATTAAAGGAAACGAATGGGCGTATAAAAACAAAAAATATGATTCAATTGAACAATTCCACAAAAGCCAAAAAAAGCAGGCAACATTTTGGAGCATTTTTACACCCGTTTTATTTGTTGCTTTGTTTGCCGCTTTAACCGTTATTTTTTCATATGCAATAGCAAACGATGAAAAAAGGGCGCAAATAGAAGGCAGGCCTTCATATATGGAAGTTTTAATGACAAAAGAATTAAAGAAAATTTATGATAATTATGAATTAAATGAAAATGAATATAAATTTTACATAAATAAAGATTTTTGGAATAATTTATCTGATTATGAAAAGAAAAGCGCATTTGAATCTGCCGCATTGTTTGCGGAATATAAAAATTTATATTCAAAAACCCCTTATACAAAAGACATTATAAGGGAAAAAACAAAAATCTATTCATCCGACAATAAACTTTTATACGAAAAAAAATAAATTAAAAAAGGGGGCTTTTAAACCCCCTTAATTTTTATTTTTCTTTTTTAATATTTTTTATTTTGTTTAAGGTTATATTATAGCCGTTTTTAATTTTAGAGCCTATTTCATGGATATCAAAGTAATATTGAAGCCCCAATTGGAAAGCAACACCTGTTCTGCCTGCGTTTCTGAACATAACTTGTGCGTATGCGGCAAGGTCATCGTTTATATTTTTTGTGCCGCCAATTCCATATTGAATATAACCGTGGCGCATAGCTAAATTTGGAAGATAAACATTTCCCGCTCTGCCTGAAACTTGTTCATTAATGTTATACATATATTGAACGCCTATATATGCGCTCCAATCTCTTTCGGCGTATATAAAATTAATTCCCGGTGCAATGTTTATACCGTTTAACATGCCTGATTTCATGCCCATATCACCAAAATCCGAATGAAGATTTTGTTCACCGAACATATTATATGAAATGAAAGCTGTAGGCTGAATTATAAAGTGGTTTTTAATGTTCCAGTTATATGCAAACCTGTGCGCCGTGCCCCAGAACCAGTTGCCCGTATTATCCAGAACATTATCAACGTGCATTTCGTTATAGTAGCCGCCGCCATAAATTGTGTGAGAACTTATGAAATGATTTTTCATAAATGTGCCCATAAAGCCCAATTGGCCGCCTGTTTGATAAGCGCTTACATCATTAAAAGATTGGTGTGCGCCGTTATAGCCAATGTATGGGGTTGGAATAAATTTCCAGCCGCCTTTAAGGTTTACAATCGGAAAATCTGCACCAATGATTGCGCCATAGGCAGTATTATGAACGTTTAAATCTTGCGTCATGGATAATCTTTCCAAATCTGCATAAGATTTAAACCATAAACCGCCGTCTTGCTGGCTGTATTGGTATGGCCCCAAATTTGGCGTAGCGGATGCAAACCTGTTATAGCTTGCATGGGCAAGTTTTCTTTCGCCAAACAAGGTGTGGTGGCTTGTTACCATATCATCTATTGCAAGCTGGTTGTTATATTGAGCCAAAGTGGTTGCTTGGGTTCTGAATACCTGTTTGTTATATCTTGTTAAGCCCAAAGTATAAGAGCCGTCGCCATTTGAAAACAGCCTGTAATAGCCTATCGGGGTAAATGTTTCTTTGTCTGTTGCAGATATTGTTATATTAGGGTCAATATTTTCATAATCGAAAATTTTGAAATTGTAATATCTGTCAATTGGCGCATCGCTTCTGTTTAATTTGCCGTTTAAAACGTAATCTGCAATATAAACTTCGCCTGTTCCGTTGGTATCGGATAAAGTTAAATCAGTTCCTTTAAATACATCGGAATTTTGCAATTTGTTTGCATTTCTTGCATATAAATCCACTCCAAATGCGGCAAACCCGTCGCCTGCTATATCATTATTTGAAATAACACTTGGGGTTGTATTGTTTAAAATTGTCATTGTATTTGCAGTGTGGTTTTCATAGCCGCCATTTATTGTGCTTATGCTGCCTGATGTTTTCATATCAGAAAGGTTATATGAACCTGATTGAATTAATATGCCCGAATCATAATCTATGGCTATTGTACCATCTGAAATATTTTCAGCATTTCCAAAGGTTACCGTGGAACTTAATAATTCCGTAACGGAACCTGCACCATCCATTTTAAGTGTGGTATCTGAATTTGAAGTTGCTTCAAAATTTTCAAATTGAAGTTTTCCGTTGCTTGAAACGGAAACTATGCCTGAATTCCAGCTGTCATCTTCGTTTAATAAAACCTTGCCTTCATTTATTGTTAAATTGCCGTCAACATTTGTGATAATTTCTTTTTGAATAACATCTGATGTATTGTTTAATTCTAAACCGTTATTTATGATATTCAATGTGCCTTTTTGAAGGTCAAGGTTAACAGCATCTGTTTTAAGACCGTCAACACCAAGGGTTGCAGTTGCGCCGTCTGCTTGGTTTAAAGTGATTTCGCCTGTTGTTAGGGTATCGCCTGAATCTATTTCAACATTACCTTTTGTAATGTTTACATCGCCATTAAATGTAACGTTTGAGCCAAATTCAATGTTGTCTTTTTCATTATCAAGCTCAACGCCGCTTAATTGAAGGGTTCCGCCTGTAGCATTTATATTTGTCTTTTCTGTTGTAATATTATTTAAGTTTAAATTACCGTTTGTCAGGTTCATTGAGCCTGAAGTAAGGGTGTCATTATTATTAATTGTAACATCTGCCCCATTAACATTTAAGTTGCCATCTAAAGTTACTATCGTATCAGTATTTATAAAATCACCCTGAAGAAGAGTTTGGCTGTTTTCTATGTTTAAGTTGCCGCTTTCAGAATAAAGGTGGCCATCCGTAGTAGCATTATTTAAGTTTAATATGCCCCCTGTTTGGTTAATTTTGCCGTTAATTCTATCTTGATTTGTTAATGTAACGCCTTCTGTTCCCGTGCCTTGAATATTTACGCCGTTTACACCTATTGTTGTATTAACATCACTTATTATTATGTCATTACCTGTTAATGTGGCGCCATTTAGGGTTAAATTGCCGCTGTTTGCATCCAGTGTTGAATTGCCTGTTGAAATCTCGCTTATTGTTAAGCTGCCGCCCTTTTGAGAAATAGTTCCGTTTCCTAAATTATCACCTGTATTTAAAGTGATTGAACCGTTATTTACGGTTAAATCACCGCCTATTGTGGCATTAACTTCAGATGAAATTGAATCATTTGAATTATTTAAGGTTGTATTTGTTAAATTTAAATTTCCGCCGGTTGAATTTAAGTTAATATCTCCTGTTTTAATGCCATTTAACTTTAAAGTTCCGTTTGTTTGTTTAATTGTTTTAATTGTTCCATTCTCTAAATTATCTGATGAACTTAGAGAAACTGAACCGTTATTTATGGTTAAATTGCCGTTCATATTAACGGTTGCACCATCTGCTATATTGTCATTTGCATTATTTAAAGTTAGGCCGCCTGATGAAATATTTAAAGAGCCGCCACTTGCTTGCAGGCTGCCGCCGCTTTCAGTTGTTGAAAAATTATTGGCATTAATTACCCCTGAAGTTTGAGAAATTGAACCTGCACTTTCAATTTTATCGCCATTGTTTAAATTAATTGTGCCGCCATTATTTGTAAGAGTTGCACCAACTGTTAAATCAACGCCTGAATCTATTGTGTCACCATTTACTATGGTTTGGTTTCCCGTAACATTAACAACTCCGCCATCTAAAGAAAGTTTGCCGTTTGTTGTTACACCTTTAAGGTTTAAGGTTCCTGTTGATTGTTCAAATGAACCATTTAATGTGTCGCCGCCATTTAATGTTACATTGCCCGTATTTGTAAAGGTTGAACCACTGTTTACGGTTAGCTGAGTGCCTTCTCCAATAGTGCCGTTAAATGTAGCAGAAGCAGAATTTCCCGTTGTGTTCCCAATTGCAAAGCCTCCGCCTGAAATATTTGTATTACTGTCAGAAAAATTTGTTTCGCCAACAACACCAAGGCTGCCCGATGTTTGAGTATAAGAGCCTTGAAGATTAGCATTTGTTAAAATTAAATCTCCCGAATTAGAAACGGTTCCTTCACCATTTAAATTTGTAATATTGTTGTTGCCTGAAAAATTAAGTTCACGGTTATTTGTAATTCCATCCGTAATAGAAGCATTTGAAATATTTGTTGTTCCGTTATTTAAAATGCCTGTATTATTCCCCGTAAGAAGTGAATTTGAAAAATTTAAGGTATTTCCGGTATTAACAACTATTGCATTGTTAAAACCCTGCATATTAATATTTTCAATATTTGTGCCAACACCTGTAATTAAACCGTCTATTGAATTTCCGGTTGTTGAATAAATGTATGAATTATCACCGCCGCCATTAATCGTAACATCCTTTATAGCAACTTCTATTGAAGAATTTGCATTTATTGAACCGCCTAAAATAACATTATCGCCCGTTTGTAGCTGAGATGGGTTTAAAATATCGCCAAAATTTTCGCCATTTAGAGCAGAACTTAAATCATTAAAATTATTTATGGTATGTTCAGCTGCAATTGCAGGGTTATAATTTAAGGTTGCAAAAGCAGCCCAAAGCATTGTTTTAGTCAAAAAAGACTTCACAAATCTTTTCTTGTTTCTCATCTTAACTCCAAATAAACTTACTTACCAAATAATTAAGACAATTATATCACAAATGTCTATATAAGAAAACTCTTAAAGGGGGAATTTTCATCTTTTGAAATTGTTCTTGTTATATTTGTTTGGGGATAATTTTGTTCGGGTTGAATTAAAACCTGTTTTTGAAGTTCTTTTTTCTTATTTTTTGCCTGCATATATTTATATAAAATTCCGCCGCCAACAGCTGCAAGCGCACAAATTCCAATTAAAAGCTTGCCGCCCGATTTTACATATTTTTGAACTTCGTATGTATCTGAGAAATTATCAAGCGCCTCATCTGTCGTTTCTTTAAAATGCAGTTTTGTTGTCGCAATGCCGAAAACTTCTTTTATATTTGTTGCAAAGCCCTTTTCATCATATTTTAATTCGGGTTTTTTCTTCGGGGCTTCATCTTTCATGGTTCTTGCTTCTTCCATTATGCTTGATAAAAGCCTTTTTACGCCTTCTTCAAATTTATTATCGGGTACTCTTGTTTTAGAAGGTTCAAGCTCTTGTCTTAAAAGAGTTTCCGCTTGTTGCATAACTTCATCGCTGACCGTTTTATTTTCTTTTATTCCGTTTTCTCTAAAAAGAGAAATAATAGAGGGCCTTGCTTTTCTTCCCAAAGTAGCAAAAGAATTGCCGTCTGAGGCGGAATCAGAAAACCACATATCAAGAATATCCATTGTGGCATCTATTCTGTGCGGCGGCTGAGTGATAGAAAGGTCTGTGTGAGAAAATAAATGCTTGTAGCGTTCAAGTTGAGAATCAAGAAAATATCTTGTATCGGGGTCGTCATATTTATCAAGCCCTTCCATCAAAACTCTTATGACATTTTCATAAGCTTTCGGCACTTGCGCACTGTTTGAAAGATGCTTAGAAACACGTGCTTCCGCAACAAGAGCGTTTAGCTGAATTTCTGCCGCTTCTAATTTTGCAAAATAAACATCGGGCTTTTCTTTAGTAAACATATTTATATAAATATCTTCAAACCTTATGGCCTTTTCAAGCCTTGATTTTGCTTCTTCAACAGTAAGCCTGTCGCCCATGCCATCGCACATATCTTCGTTTATTTTTAGCCCTGCAATGAATTCTCTCATCGGCTTATGATATTTTTCCGCTTTCATTTGAATATAACTTTGCAAAAAGCCGACAGGATCTTCAATATCATGATCCATTATTCTTGTATAAAGCGTTCTTGCTTCATAGTTTGCAAGGTTAGACGGAACGCCGATAAACGGATTATCTGAAACGTTTCTTGCATGGAATAAATCTCTTAAACCCCATGGGCGTTTGCCTGCACTTGTAAATGAAGCAGCAAATTTTTCTTCAATAGAGCTTTCTAAATTTTTAAAATCAAATTCGCCCAAATTTGCAGATGACAAGTTTTTTAAATTTTTCTTAGGCACTAATGTCGCAAAAAATTCAATGGGGGTGCTTTGAGAATGAAAAATTCTGCCGTCACCTACAAGATATGAGAAGGTGTCAAAATCTATCATTCTTGTTTCGCCGTTTGGCATATAAATAACGTTTCTTGGTGATAAATCCTGATTAATTATACCGCCTTTATCAAGTATAAGAATTTTTTCGGTTAATTTTTCCACTTCTTTTAAAGAAATCGGCAATTCGCCTGCGTGTTTGCCTTGGATAAATTCTTCAACCAAAAAAGGCCTTGTGGCACTTTGCGCAATTTCAAAAGGCCTTGGGCAAATTTCTTCGCCGCCTTTTAATTCTCTTATTTTAGATAAAATTGCATATTCTTTTAAAGCAGTATCATGGAGCAGAGTATCGGGCGATTTTACCATATATTTACCCGCATAAGGATAAACCCCCTGAACAGTTTTGCCCGATTCATCAAGCCTTTGAGAATCTGTTTTTCTAATGAGTTCTGAAATTTGTTTTAAATCTATATCACTTATTTTGTATTTTCCCGAACCGTAGCCTGTAAAAGACGGGGATTTTGACGCAACACAAGTTGCCCCTGTAATCTTACCTATTGGCGTTTTATTTATTGTTTGATTATTTTTAATCGGGGCAAAAGAATTTATATTATAATTTATTGGACTTATGCGCATTAAATTTTTACCTTTTTAGATGAAAAAAATATAATTTTTTTCAATTTATAGAAAACACATAAAGAAATTTTTTTTACACTTTTTTATAAATGTTAAGATTTTATTTACAAAAAGTTTTAATTGCGTTAAAATTTTTACACTAAATTCAAGTGCCATCAAAATATAAGGGATTGTAAGATGAGAATAGGTTCTATAGGTTCAAATTTAAGCTTAAGGCAAAATTCACCCTATTTTAAGGGAGATTCAAGGCCGTTTATTGTAAATGTGCATAATGAAGAAAATGTTGGCAGCAAACTTGACACAAACAATTTCAGAACAGACGGTTTTCAAGTTCTTGAATTTGGTGAAGGGCCCGTTACAAAACTTGAAGGAACATACGCTCCTGATGTTATGGTGAAGGGAACAATTTATTATGCAGACCATTTTGAACCCGTGGGCGATTGGGCGCTTGGCACCCATAGCGTTGTTGTTGCGGGTGAAAAATATATGAAAACCTTAACCATAGAAAGGCTGCTGGACAACAAAAAAGATTCCCCGACCGTTGTAAACGGGCAAAGATATTGCCTTTGGAAAGATGTGAGGTTTAATAAACAAAAATTAAACAGAATGAATATTCCGACAGAACCCATTAATAAAAAAGATGATGAAATTTTAGAAGAAGAAGGCGAAGAAGCACTTCATGCATCAATTAAAGAGGCAAAAGAAAGCGCCAAAACAGACGAAGAAAAAGCAATTGCAAGGTATAGAGAAGTTCGTGAAATGAGAAGAATTGTTGAAAGAACACACCTTGAAATTCTTGATGAAATGGAAAGATTGCACATTGATTATTACGGTGCAAGCAAAAACCCTATTCCTTTAATAAAAGTTCCCGATTATGAACCCTAACGGATAAATTCGGGCGTTATAACGGTTATTTCATCGTTATCGTTTCTTTTTATAATAAATTTCAATTTATCTTTCGGTAAATCTTCTTGTGTCCAAAATTCGTTTGGCCCTTTTTCACCGTTCATATCAACCGTTATTGTGCAATTTTCACCTTTGCATTCGCCATCAGAATTGAATTCTAAAGTAGCCCCTGTAATTGGTTCAACTAAAACATTTGTTCCTTTTTTAGAAAAAATGCCGTCTGAATTAAAATATTTAGTCAAATTTTCAGATGAAAAATCTTTTAATTTAACGCCTTTTATTGTTGTATTATTAACAATTTGTTTTATTAAAAGGTTTTGAATGAAATTGCCGCCCGTTTTAAATTCTGCTACTTTTGCAATGTCATTCAAAAAATCAAGAGGAATTTGAAATTCGCTTGCAAAAGCCGTATTCATTATAAAAAATAAAGTTAAAATTAAAGCTGTTTTTTTCATTTATATAACCTTTTTCAATTTATCTATAACAAAATTCAAAGCCCCTTGTTGGTTTTTAAAGGCTTTATTAGCGTTATTTTTAATTTCTTGATAGTATTTTTCATCTAAAAGAAGTTTTTTTGCAATTTCAAAAAATTCTTCTTCATTATTTACAACAAAAGCGGCGTTATTCATTTTTAAAATTGCATAAATATCTCTAAAATTTTTAATTGAAGGGCCCGAGATTGTGGGTTTATCAAAAATAATGGCTTCTAGCGGGTTATGCCCCCCTGTATTATTAAAGCTGCCGCCAATAAAAGCAACATCAATTTTTGCGTATAATTTTGCAAGCTCACCCATAACATCTAAAAGTAAAATGTCTGAATTATCGCTAAATTGCTTGTTTTTTGAATATAAATTGTATGAAAAATTAAAAGTTTTAATTAAATTTTGAACATCAGGCGTTCTTGTTATATGCCTTGGGGCTAAAAGAAGTTTTAGATTTGGAATTAATTCTTTTAATTTTTTATAAACCCTTAAAACTATCTCATCTTCCCCTTTATGGGTGCTTCCTGCAATTAAAACCTTTGAATTATTTGTGTTTAAATCTATATCAACATCAAATTTATTTACATCAAATTTTAAATTTTTCATAACATCTAATTGGTTAATATTTGCCCCCGCTTCATTTAAACGGGCTTTATCAATTTCGCTTTGAACAAAAATGCCACTATACATTGGAAGAACATTTTTAAAAAAGGGTTTTAAAATTTTATACATTTTAAATGATTCGTCGCTCATTCTGCCATTTATAATGTAGGTTTTAATGTTTCTTTTTTTGGCCGTATAAATAAAAATCGGCCAAATTTCCGTTTCTGCAATTAAAATAACATCGGGGTTAATTTTATCTAAAAATTTTTCAACAAAAAATTTGATATCAAGAGGGAAATATGTTATAAAATCTGCAACATCGCCCATTTTTTTAATTGCCGTTTCTTGGCCTGTTTTTGTGCCTGTTGTAAGAACTAAATTATGGTTTGGAAATTCTTCTTTTACTTTTCTTATTAATTTTTCTAACGAAACAACTTCACCAACGGAAACTCCGTGGATCATAATTGTTTTTTTGGATTTATCAAAATTTTTTGGTAAATCAAAATTCCCCATTTTAATTTTCCAGCTTGTAACATCTTTTTTTTGAATAAGCCTTAATAAAAAAATGAAAGGTAAAATAATTAAACCTAAAATACAAGTTAAAAATGAATATAATTTAAGAACTAAGTTCAATTAAAGCTCCTTTCAAGTTCATTTAATGCATCCAAAACTTCATCTGTTTTTGGAAAATTTGTGCAATTATTTATTTTGTTTCGGTCTTTTAACGGGCATTTTTTCTTGTGGCAAGGTTGACACGATAAATTCCCCCCTAGAGCAATATGTTGAGCTCCGATTGGGGCGTATCTTTCTTTTGGTGTGGCTGTAAAAATTGAAATAATTTTTGGTTTACCTACAGCCCAGCCTAAATGGGTTGAACCTGAATCCAATGAAATTAAAATATCCCCTCTTTTTAAAACTTCAATTAATTCACATAAATTTGTTTTGCCTGCTAAATTAATGAAGTTGTCGCCACCTATATAGCTTATTAAATTTTTATCTTTATTTGTTCCGATAAAAATTAAATTAAATTTTTCATAATTTACTAATTCAATTAATTTTTTCCAATAATCTTTATTCCAATGCTTATTATCCCAAGTGGTTGCAGGGGCTAAGATTAAATTTAATTTGTTTTTGTCTGTTTCAGATAAAAGTTTATCAACTTTTTCAATTGTTTCTTTTTTTGTTGGGGGAAGGGTCATTTTAATTTCAGATGTATCCAGCCCCAAATATTTTGCAAATTTAAAATAATTATAAACACTATGGAGTTTAAAATCGTTAAATAAGGGTTCTATTACTTCATTTCCCCCAAAAATTGCCCCTTCTCTTGCAGACTTTGCAACTATTCTTCTTTTGCCGCCTGAAAATTTTGTCCAAATAAAACTTTTTAAAATTAATTGAGTATCAATTACAATGTCATAGTTTTCTTTTCTTATATTTTTTATTA
>ULUL01007907.1_pt1 | contig 26100 bp, 15 predicted proteins | sample 1958481 | NCBI WGS metagenome assembly ULUL01 (sample SAMEA4835759, study PRJEB28245) | human gut metagenome | biome: gut microbiome; material: fecal sample | place: Denmark | collected 2008 | reverse complement strand
GCAACATAATGAACATTATGGGGCATTTTTTATGGGTAAAATTAATTTATAATTATTTCTCTGCTTCTTTCAAAAACCTTTGCACGGTTGTTTCCATAGATTCTTTTGCAATTTTTAGGCCATCCGGAGTTTTTACAACGTCAAATTCAGCATTTAGGCCTTCTTTATCTTTAAATGGAATTCTTGTTGTTATAATTTTATATTCATTATCGCCCGTTTTTATGTATTTTTTATTAATGTATGTGTTTTTATAGCCTAATAATTTTGCCGTTTTTCTGCCCAGTTTTAATTCTTTAATATACCTTTGCATTGGAATATCAACAGCTTGTTTTGTGCCGTCAGGTTTTATTACAACCCTTTCTATTTCAGCGTTTTCAGTATATTTATCAATCAAATCGTCTTTATAATTGTTGGCTGAATAAATATATGTATTAAAAAATTGTTCAACTTCTTTAATTTCTTTTTTTGAAATTGGGGCGGAATCTGCAAATACTGTTTGTGGGGTTAAAAATGCTAAAAAGCATAAACCCAAAATAATTTTTTTAATCATTTTAAAATCCTTATTTGGTATTTATGCTTTTTAGTTTATTTTAGTTCTTGTTAATTTTAACTAGCCTGAAAGGCAGAAACAACAAGGCTATTCATCAAGCGTGAAATCGGGTGTACCAAACATACCTTCAATTTCTTCTAAAATTGCTGACGGTTTTCTTGCTTGGTTCTTTTGTTGAGCTCTTCTTAGGGCTTCTTTTTCCTTTTCTTCGCTTGCGTTAATCAAGTGGTGATAACCTGTGCCTGCAGGAATTAATCTACCAATGATAACGTTTTCTTTCAAGCCTCTTAACATATCTTTCTTACCTTCAACGGCAGCTTCCGTTAAGATTCTTGTTGTTTCTTGGAATGAAGCAGCTGAAATGAAGCTTTCCGTGTTCAATGAAGCTTTTGTAATACCCAAAAGCAATGCTTCATAGGTTGCTTTAATGCCGCCTTCTGCTTCATTAATTTTAGCGTTTTCAGCTTCAACCACTTTAAGTTCAACAAGTTCACCGGGGAGAAGTTTTGTTGTGCCTGAATCAAGAACTTTTACTTTCTTAATCATTTGGCGAACAATAACTTCAACGTGTTTATCTGCAATTTCAACGCCTTGTGAACGGTAAACCCTTTGAACTTCATCAACAAGATATTGTTGAGCAGCGTTAGCGCCTCTTAATCTGATAACATCGTGTGGGTTCAATGGGCCTGAGGTTAAAGCTTGGCCTTTCACGATTTTTTGTTTATCGGAAACAATAACGCTTGATTCAATCGGATATTTAATTTCCGTTCTGCCGTTTTCATTTACAATGTATAATCTTGCAACGTCATCTTCTATTTCAATTTCAGCCACGCCGTCTTCTTCTGCAACAATAGCTGAATCTTTCGGTTTTCTTGCTTCCAAAAGTTCTTCAACCCTTGGCAAACCTTGAACGATGTCACCTGTTTTTTGTCTTTCAAATACAAGGGTTGCAAGCAAATCGCCTCTTAGTATAAGAGCATTGTTTTCAACCTGAAGGAGTGTGCCCGGGCTGATTAAATGAGGACGACCAACTCTTACAACAACAGAATCTTTATTAACTTCAACTACTCTGCCTGAGCATTTTGTTGTTTCGCCTGTCGCTGCAACAACAGCATCAAGTTTAACAAAATCGCCTACTTTAACTGTTGCTTTTCCTTTAATAGGAACGATTTGTTCGTTTTTAGCAGAAACCAAGAGCAATCTTCTAACGTCTTTATCTGTTGATTGTTTAATGCTTGCGGTTGAATCATCGATTGAAAGAACTTGTGTTTTTGTAACAGGAGTTCTCGGTTCAATAATTTGACCGTTTTCAACCAACAATTCCGTTTGCATTGAAGATAAAGTTCTTGAAGCATCATCTTGTTCACGTCTTACGATTAATGTTTCAAGTACAACGATTTTTAAGCCGCCGTCTTTGTCTAATTCAACAAGGCCTTTTAAGTGGCTTAAATATCCGCTCATAGATAAAACAAGCGAGGTTCTTGTTAACACAGCGCCATCTAAGCTTCTGACTCTTGCACCATCTTTAAATTGCAATTGCGTTAAAGGAACAATTTCAATTGCTTCATCTGTTGTTTCAAATTCAATTGAAACATCTCTTGGTTCAATAGTGAAGCTTTGAACAGGCCTAATTAAGATTTGAACTTGTTGTTTATCTAAATTATCTTCTTCAACAATGTCTTCGGCAAGATCTTCATCTAAATCATCAAGTTCTAACATATCGTTGTCGTTTTCAACTATTGTTACAATTGAATCAACTTTAGCTTTAATTTTGCCTGCAACAACCGTGCCTGCTCTTACAACTTCATTTTCATCAACTTTTAAGTCGTTAATTGAATCCAAAGTATAAAGTTCACCGGGGCGAACAACAACTTCGTGGATAATATCGTTAAATTCTTTAATTTCAACAATACCGTCTATGTGGGTGTATAAGTCTTTAACAACTTCCGTGCCCGCTTCAACGTATGTGCCTGATTCAACCAATTTTAAAGAAGAATCTTTTGAAATTTGGTGAATTTCTTCAGGAATGAAGATAACTTCGCCGCCTTTTGTAACAACTTGGTTTTCACCAACTTCAATGCCATTGTATCTGATTTCGCCCGAGCTTGTTACTTTGTGTTCATCATCAATAAGTTCAGCTATAATCATGCCGTTTTCAACGGTTGTGTCGATTGGGCATTTAACAATGTATTTTTCATCTGTTGTCGGAACGTGCCAAATTTGTTCTTTTTTGGTTTGTTCAAAAACAGCGTTTGAAGGTTGAATTGAAGCAATAACGATTGTTAATTCTTTACCTGCAACAATTTTTTTGATTTTCTTACCTTCAAATTTAACTTCTTCAATTTCAAGAGAATTATTAACTCTAACTTCGCCGCCATGTTCAGATACAATTAATGTTTCAGCTAATTTTTCGCCTTTTTTAACATGTTGACCGTCTGAAACAAGAATTTTAGAACCTGCAGGAAGTGTGTAAACATCGCCGCCAAGAACCCAAACAATACCTGATTTATTTGATGTTCTTGAGATGTTGCCTTGCCTGTCTTTCTTTTCATCAGCAACGAAATCTTCAAATACAACTTCGCCTGCAATGTCTGATGTAATATCTTTTGTTGCTTTTTCCGTTAAACGGCTGCCATCGCCTTTTGAAACAGGTTCAAATTCAGCAATTTCATCGCCTTTTTTAAGAGGAACGCCTGTTTTGAAAACAACCTTAGCGCCCATCGGAATGTGCAATTTTTCATGTTTTTTGCCGTCTTTAATCGTAACGTCAGCTTCTTTAATTGCAATTTGAACAATATCACCATGACGGGTTCTCATTTCACGGGTTCTTACTTCATCTTCAATAACACCGTCAAATGGGGCAGTAACGTGTTTCATAGCACCTGCACCTTTGAATACACCGCCTGTGTGGAATGTTCTCATTGTCAATTGTGTGCCGGGTTCACCGATTGATTGAGCGGCAATAATACCGATTGCTTCGCCGATATCTACAAGTTTTTGTGTTGTCATTGCCCAGCCGTAGCATTTTTGGCAAATGCCGTATTCAAGCTCGCAAGTTAAGGTTGATCTAACGTCAACTTCTTGAAGATTTAGAGCTTTAATTTTTGCCAAATCGTCTCTGTTTACGGTTGTATTTCTTGCAACAATTAAATTGCCTTCTTTATCATAGATATCTTGTGCAACGGTTCTGCCTAATAATCTGTCTGCTAAAGGAACAATAATGTTTTCACCGTCTTGAATAGCAGTTAATTTAATTGATTTTTCTGTGTGGCAATCTGCTTCTCTAATGATTACATCTTGTGCAACGTCAACAAGACGCCTTGTTAAGTAACCTGAGTCAGCTGTTTTTAAAGCCGTATCTACAAGCCCTTTTCTTGCACCGTAACTTGAAATAACGTATTCCGTACAAGATAAGCCTTCTTTAAAGTTTGATTTAATAGGCAAGTCGATAATTTGACCTTGTGCATCAGCCATCAAACCACGCATACCAACCAACTGTGAAACCTGTGATAAATTACCTCTTGCACCTGAGAACGCCATCATATAAACGGGGTTTAATCTGTCGAAGTTTTTAACAACTTCATCCGTTAATTTAGCCGTTGTTTCAGACCAAGTGTCGATAACTTTTGTATATCTTTCAACTTCTGTGATTTCACCTTTTAAGTATCTGTATGTTGATTGTTCAATTTGTTCTTGCGCTTGTTTTAAAAGCTCACCCTTAACGGATGGAACTGACAAATCGTGGATTGAAATTGTTGTGCCTGCTTTTGTTGCATATTTATAACCTAAGTTTTTAAGGTTGTTTGCAAGTTCAGCTGTTTTTGCGCCGCCCCATTCAAGGTAAATTTGAGAAAGGAGCTTGTTCAACCCTTTTTTATCAACAATATTATTTATATAATCTATTGTTTTTTTCTTCTTTTCAGGAGTTAATGTTGTCATTTTTATATTTCCCTCTTATTTTTACTTATTAATGAAGAACTGATTTGCGGAGTGTTTCGTTAAATACGATTCTTCCTGCCGTTGTTTCAATTCTTTCTCCCTTGTCATCTCTAACCACAATTTTATCGTGAAGCTTGATTTTACCAAGTTCAAGAGCTGAAATTGCATCCATAAAGTTGTGGAAATAACCTTTAACGGGGGCTTCGGGGTCTTTTAGAATTGTTAAATAATAAATCCCCAAAACCATATCTTGTGTAGGTGTGATGATTGGTTTGCCGTTTGCGGGAGCTAAGATGTTGTTTGTTGCAAGCATCAACATTCTTGCTTCTGTTTGAGCTTCGATTGACAACGGAACGTGAACTGCCATCTGGTCGCCGTCGAAGTCTGCGTTAAATGCGGTACAAACCAAAGGATGTAATTGAATGGCTCTGCCTTCAACCAATTTAGGTTCAAATGCTTGAATACCTAATCTGTGAAGGGTTGGAGCACGGTTCAACATAACAGGGTGTCCTTCAACAACTTCTTCTAAAATATCCCATACAACGGGTTCTGATCTTTCGATTTTCTTTTTAGCTGATTTAATGTTTTGAACCAAACCTCTTTCAATTAATTTATTAACAACGAAAGGTTTAAAAAGTTCAATTGCCATTTCTTTCGGCAAACCGCATTGGTTCAAATCTAATTGAGGGCCTACAACGATAACCGAACGGCCTGAATAGTCAACACGTTTACCAAGTAAGTTTTGTCTGAACCTGCCTTGTTTACCTTCAATAATATTTGATAATGATTTTAAAGGTCTTGAATTAGGGCCGACAACGGTTCTTCCGCGTCTGCCGTTATCAATGAGGGCATCTACTGCTTCTTGAAGCATTCTTTTTTCGTTTCTAACGATAATTTCAGGTGCGCCCATTTCAAGCAATCTTGCAAGACGGTTGTTTCTGTTTATAACACGTCTGTATAAATCGTTTAAATCAGATGTAGCGAAACGGCCGCCATCCAATTGAACCATAGGACGAAGATCCGGCGGTGTAACAGGAAGAACATCCATAATAAACCATGTAGGTTCTGTATTTGATTCAATTAATGATTCAACAAGTCTTAAACGTTTAATAAGTTTAGCTCTTTTTTGAACCGAACCGCCTGCTGAATCTAATTCCGCTCTAATTTCATCGGCTAATTTTGTTAATGTGATTTCGCCTAATAATTCTTTAATAACTTCAGCACCGATACCAACTTTTAATGTTGTTTCTTCGTGTTCTAAAACGTAATCTTCATATTCTTCTTCAGTTAATAATTGAAGTTTTTTGAATTGAGATTCGCCGGGGTCAACCACAACGTAGTTGTTGAAGTAGATAACTTGTTCCAAATCTTTTAAGGTCATATCCAACAATAAACCGAGGTATGACGGAATGCCTTTTAAGAACCAAATGTGGCTTACAGGTGCTGCAAGCTTAATGTGGCCCATTCTGTGACGGCGAACTTTTGAATCTGTAACTTCAACGCCGCAACGTTCGCAGATAATACCTTTGTGGCGAACTCTTTTATATTTACCGCAATAGCATTCCCAATCTTTTGAAGGCCCAAAAATTCTTTCGCAAAACAGGCCGTCTCTTTCAGGTTTAAGCGTACGGTAGTTTATAGTTTCGGGTTTTGTAACTTCCCCGTATGACCATTTCAATACTCTTTCGGATGATGCTATTGAAATTCTTATATAGTCAAAATAATCTATGCTAGTAGACAACTTCTTTCTCCTTAATCTTGTTGTTCAGTAATATTTATTTATAAAAGCACCTAAAGCTTTAAGGATTAATCCTTAAAGCTTGTTGGTGTTTCAAAGAAGTTTATATTTAAAAGTTCACTGTCCATATCTGATAAAACTCTTTTTGGAGCAGATCTTCTTAAATCGTCGGTATCTGACATAAGGTCAACTTCTTCACCGCCTTTTTTAGCAACTGTGATATCAAGCCCGATACTTTGCAATTCACGAACCAATACCTTAAATGATTCAGGAATACCGGGGCGAGGAATATTATCGCCTTTAACAATTGCTTCATAAGCACGGCTTCTGCCGTTAACATCGTCTGATTTAATTGTGAGCATTTCTTGAAGAGTATAAGCAGCGCCATAAGCTTCTAATGCCCAAACTTCCATTTCACCGAACCTTTGGCCGCCAAATTGTGCTTTACCGCCTAAAGGTTGTTGTGTAACAAGTGAATATGGACCGGTTGACCTTGCGTGGATTTTATCATCTACAAGGTGAACAAGTTTCAAGATGTATGAAAGGCCGACTGCAACAGGTTCATCAAACGGTTCGCCCGTTCTGCCGTCGTATAATGTAACTTTACCGTCTTCTCTAACCCAATCGCAGCCTGATTCTTTAATACCTTTAAGAAGTTCGGCTTTTGTTGCGATTTCTGATTGGTTAGCACCGTACATTTCATCAAACGGAGGTGCTTCGTAGTGGTTGCCTGTTAAGTATGCCGCTAAGCCAAGCAAGCATTCATAAGTTTGACCAACGTTCATACGGGAAGGAACACCAAGAGGGTTAAGAACGATATCTACAGGTGTACCATCAGGTAAGAATGGCATATCTTCTTTTGGAAGAATTCTTGAAACAATACCTTTGTTGCCATGACGACCTGAAAGTTTATCGCCGACTGAAATTTTACGTTTTTGAGCAATGTAAACTCTGATAACCGTGTTTGCACCCGGTGGAAGTTCATCGCCTTTTTCTCTGTCAAACACTTTAACGTCGACAACTCTACCGCCTTCGCCGTGAGGAACTTTAAGAGAATTATCTTTAACATCTCTTGCTTTTTCAGCAAAGATTGCTCTTAAAAGTTTTTCTTCGGGCGGATGTTCAGATTCACCTTTCGGTGTGATTTTACCAACCAAAATGTCATCGGCATAAACTCTTGCACCGATTCTTACAATGCCTCTTTCATCCAAATGTCTTACAGCATCTTCAGATACATTCGGAACTTCTCTTGTAATTTCTTCAGGCCCTAATTTTGTTTGGCGAGCGTCAATTTCAAGTTTTTCAATGTGAACGGATGTAAATACATCATCATGAACGCATCTTTCGGATAACAAGATAGCATCTTCGTAGTTATAGCCTTCCCAAGGCATATAAGCAACAAGAACGTTTTTACCCAATGAAAGTTCACCCATATTGGTGGAAGCGCCGTCTGCTATAACATCGCCTTTTTTAACTTCCATGCCTTCTCTTACGATTGGCTTTTGGTTAATACAAGTGTCTTGGTTAGATCTTACATATTTTAATAATTGGTGTTGGTGAATTTTGCCGTCTTTATCTTTAATGTGAATTTCTTCACCCACAACTCTTACAACAACACCGTCGCAATCTGAAACAGACACCATGCCTGAATCTTTTGCGGCTCTTTTTTCTAAACCTGTACCTACAACAGGCCTTTGCGTGATTAACAAAGGAACTGCCTGACGTTGCATGTTAGAACCCATCAAGGCACGGTTAGCATCGTCGTGTTCAATAAACGGAATTAAAGAGGTTGCAACAGAGATAATCTGAATTGGTGAAACACCAAAGTAGTCAACCTTTTTAGAATCGCCCATTGTAAATTCCGAACGGTATCTTACAGGAATGAACGGGTCTTTAATTCTTCTGTCTTTATCTAATTGAACATCGGCAGGTGCCACACGATAGTTTTCATCTTCATCTGCTGTTAAATAGTGTACTTCTTCAGTTACAACACCATCTTTAACAACAAAGAAAGGTGATTCAATGAAGCCGTAATCGTTCACTCTGGCGTGAGTTGCAAGTGAACCGATAAGACCTGCGTTCGGGCCTTCAGGAGTTTCAACAGGGCAAATACGGCCGTATTGTGAAGGGTGAATGTCACGAACTGCAAACCCTGCACGTTCTCTCATCAAACCGCCGGGGCCTAATGCTGATATTCTTCTTTTATGTGTTAATTCTGCAAGCGGGTTTGTTTGGTCCATAAATTGTGATAACTGTGATGAACCAAAGAATTCTTTAATTGCAGCGTTTAATGGTTTAACGTTTAACAAATTCAAAGGTGTTAGGGTTTCAGAATCTTGAAGTGTCATTCTTTCTTTAACAATTCTTTCAATTCTTGATAAACCTACTCTGAATTGGTTTTGTAAAAGTTCGCCGACAGATCTTATTCTTCTGTTTCCTAAGTGGTCAATATCATCCAAAACGCCTTCGTCGTATGTTAAATTGATTAAATATTCAATTGCGGCAACAATATCTTGAATTGTAATTGTTCTTTGAGTTTCAGGAAGGTTAAGGCCTAATTTTTTGTTTAATTTATAACGGCCGACTTTGCCTATGTCATATTTCTTTTCATCAAAGAATCTTGCTTCTAATATTGACCTTCCGCCTGCAGCTGAAGCAGGGTCGCCCGGTCTTAATTTTTTATAAACTTCAATTAAGGCTTCATCTGTTGATTTTGTTGTGTCTTTTTCTAATGTTTTCTTTAAAAATTCAAAGTGAGTGAAAACAGTTTCCATTTCAGGGGGTGTGATACCCAAAGCTTTTAATAAAGTTGTAGCTAAGATTTTTCTGTTTTTGTCAATTTTAACGTAAACCAAATCGTTAGAATCTGTTTCAATTTTAAGCCATGCGCCACGGTTTGGAATTAATGTTGCATTATAAAGACGTTTGCCTGTGGGGGAAACTTCTTTTTTATAATAAATACCGGGGCTTCTTACTATTTGGGATACAATAACACGTTCCGCACCGTTAACGATAAATGTACCTTTATCAGTCATTGTGGGAATATCGCCAATGTAAACTTCCTGTTCTTTAATTTCGCCTGAATCTCTGTTTACAAGCCTCATCATAACTTTTAATTGTTTTGAATAGGTTGAATCATGGATTCTTGCTTCTTCTATCGTATATTTGGGGTTATCGAATGTGTAGTTCGGAAGAAAATGTAATTCTAATCTTCCAGTATAGTCTTTAACGGGCGAAAAAGAAAGTAATTCTTCTTTTAAGCCTTCTTTTAAAAACCATTCAAAGGATTTTTTCTGTATTTCAATCAAATCCGGAAGTTCACTCAAACGGGTAGGTGGAATGCCCATCGGAGTAACACGGTTAGCATATTGTGTTTTTGACATCTAAATACCTCTAATATATGTAATTACAATTGTTAAATTCAGCTGAAAACTTGTTGTCTGCTTAGATTAGCCTTGTTGTCAAATTTATAAAAAAGCGAAAATTTTCCATAATCATGACAATTTTAGCTTATATAATCGTACTCCCTGAAAGTCTATAGTCAAGTTAAAAACTTTACATAATGTTACATATAACTACATTTTAATTGTCTGAAAAATCATTCAAACAATATTTTTTAAATTGTCAAATGTGAAAATTTTAAATAAAATTGTATAATGTTTTTATGAAAAAATTTTTAATATTTCTTATTATTTTAATTTTTTGTTTTGAACCCGCCTTTGCAGACTACCTTCCAACCCACATTAACCAAGGTTTTCATTACGGAATAGGGCCGATTGCAATAAAAGGGGAAGTTCCGATATATGAAATGAACGATTTAAAAAGCCCTTTGGCCGCTTTTATTAAACTTGAAAAAAACAAAGTGACAATAAAAGAAAGAGGGGTTAAAAACCCTGAAATTACAAGCACATTTGTTGCATATTCAAAAGAATATAACCTTGCCCTTTTATCTGTTGAAACAGATGATGATGATTGGTTTTATATTTGTTATGACCAAAAAAGAAAGTTATTTGGCTGGGTTAAAAAAAATGAAAACATTGATTTTATGCCATGGGAAGCTTTCATGAACTTGTATGGTCGAAAATTCGGGGTTTATATTTTTAATAATACCCCTGATTACTATAAAAAATTATATTCAAAAGAAGATGAAGAAAGCACGGTTGTTGACACTTTTAATTTTCCGAAACACATTTCGCTTTGGCTTATTAAAGGAAATTGGATTTTGGTTAAATTAACAACCTATGACGGGCTTACAAAAACCGGCTGGATGAGATGGCGCACCGAAGAGGGCGATTTAATGGCGTTTCCTGATTTTAGAAATTAAAAAAGCCCTTTTTAAAGGGCTTTTAAATTTTAACCGACAGGTTTTATTTGAGAGGTATATAAAGGCTTTTGAAGAACAAAATAAGTTGCGGTTGAATCTAAAGAGGCTTCTTCACCGCTTTCGCTAACCAATTTGCCTTCTTTGGTTAAAATAAATATACCGTCATCTGCATATTCATTATATCTGTCGTTATATGTTTTTTTCATAAATCTGCTGCCCGGTTTTGCAACCAAATTGCCGTCTTCATCTTTCAGGGTAACGCTTGAAACTTTTGGTGCAACCGCTTCGGCTTCATTTAAAAGCGAAACTGCACGGTCGCCATTTTTTGGCATATAAGCGTTTGTCATCATGGTTATTACCATATCGCCCTTATTGTTATATTTAACCATAGCACCGGTTTCGGGAGCCGATGGGTGAATATTTGATTTTACCCAGCCGACAAGCCCGGGGTGTTTATCTTTAAGAGCGTCTGAAAGTTTTGATTTCAATTCATCTTCGGGCATTTCTTTTAATTCTTTAACAGCATCTTCTACTGTTGCATTTTTATCTTTAAAGCATTCAAGAAATTCGCAAGATGTTTTAATATCGCCAAAATTGTTTTTGCCAACATTTTCAAGAGCTTTTATAAGTTCTTCTTTGGTTGCAATGGCAATAACATCAACCGGAACAACAACGGGAGTGCCGCCTGAAAGTGGCGCAAACCCGGGTTTTTTATGAAGCATGCCTATTTGTTTCATTCTTGCATTAAAGGCCGCAACATCATCTTTGCTGTTTTCTTTAATCCAATCATGCCTGATTGCGTTTCTGCAACCCAATAACCAGTTTTTGGATTTTGTTTCACAGCCTGTTTGGGCAAATTCCGCACCTGCAAAAAGCGTGGGAATGCCCGTTGTGCCGTTCATAATTTCATAAATGGATGTCATTTTGCTTATGTATGGCGCAACCATTGCGGCTCTAACCTTGTCATACAAAGCTCTTTTATCTTTGTCTTTAAAATCAAGGCCCATAGCTTCCGCTTGGTCTATAACGTCTGCAATTGTGTATTCATAAGGCATAGCGCCGAAAGAATCCGCTTTTTTGTAGCTTGGCTTTGAGGTTTCATCCGTGCTTTTGAATTTTTTGCCGTTTGCAAGGTGTGCAACTGCTTTTTTCATAATTGCGACAGATTTATTATCATAGCCGAATTCTTTCATATATTTTTCAAAATATTCATCATATTTTTCTGCAACCGCAACGGCTTTAGAGCTCATATCATCCGAATATTCCCTTTGAAGAACTTTTTCGGCACGTTTTTTGAAGGCTTCGTTTGTTCCTTTGTCAAAATCACTCCAAAACAGTTTTGCATCAACCGCCATCAAGTGGGCTGTTCTTGGTTTATCGTGGTTATCCAAGAAAACGTGGCTGCCTTCAATAAATTCTGAAGTTATATTGCCTTTGCCTTGCGGCTTAATGAATTTTTGAGTTTCAGATAAGAATTTATTGATTGAACGGTATGTATCGCCGTTTAATTCGCCGTTTTCAATGTTTTGGCCGAATAATTTAGGGTATAGGCCAAAATATGTTGAATAGTTGCTGCCTGTTGTAGCGCCTGTTTCTTCATAATAAATGCTTTCTGCTTTATCGGCGTTTCCAAAATGGCCCCAATCGTAGTTGTTGAAATCATGCAGAGATGTAACTTCGGCAACAACGTATGATGAAGGGTTATATTTTCTAACCTCTTTCATAAACGGTTTCCAAACATCTATAACATCATCCCAAGCTTGTTCTGCCGTTATTTGTTTTTCTTTAACTTCATCCCAATCCGCAACGTCTTTTGCTGCGTCAAAACGCCAGTTCAAGCCTGCGCCCGTTTGGTCGACAACGGCTTCTGCAATTTTATAATCTTCAGGGTCGAGTTTATAATATCTTTCTGTTAAATAATCTTTAAATTCTTCATATTCTCTTGATTTAGTATCTTGAAGTTTTCTTAAACCTTTCAAAAGTTTTTTGGCAACTGCTTCAGATAGTTCTTTTTCGGATGTAATCGGAATACCTAATTTTTTCAATGTTAAATGTTTGCCGCTGCCTTTTGTTCCCTTTGCTTCATCATAACAAGTATAATCAAGTTTTCCGTCCTTATAGACAGGGTATGTATCTTCATCAAACAAAGCTTCGGTTACAAAGAATTGCATCATATCATCTATTGCCATTTCAAGGAAATATTTGCCAAATGGCGTGTAATGATCAACCGAATCACCGTTTAGTGCAATAAGATTTTTTCTGTTTTTGCCCAAATCACCTTTAAGGTCGGTTTGTTCCTGCTGAATTGAAAGTAAAGTTTGGTTAATTAAAGCAGGAAGCGCATCTTTATAAATTTCTTTAACCGTATCCGTCATTTTTGTGTTCGGGTTGTTCATTGCATCTTCAAAAAGTTCTGATTTTGAAGCAGCGGGGTCGCCATCTGCAGATGGGCGAGGAGTGATATAAGGAGTTGACAAAACACCTAAAAGTTCAGGTGAAAAGTTTAAAGATTCAAGAGGAAAATTCAAAATTTGTTCTCTTAAAAAGTCTCTTGCATTTCTTTTATCATCTGCAATTTGGTAATTATAGCTTTTTGGAGTAACAATGCTTTGGAATTGCCAAGCGTGTTTTTCATCCAAAACTTTTTTATAAATTTTTGATAATGTGCCTTTTTCAACGCCAAATTTTGCTTCGATGTCGGATAAATATTTTGTTGCAAGCTGAGATTGAACATTTTGGTTGTATGCATCCGTGTTTCTTCTTGTGTAAACTTCGTTTGCAACATCAAAAATAAGTGCGTTTCTTGTTTCTTCCGTCCAATATCTTGCAACGTTATAAAGATGGTTTCTTGCTTGGTTTGCGCCTTCTTTATAATTTACATCATTAACATGGTTTGAAAGGTTCATTTTAATAAGGTCGACGTTGCCATCCCACCCTGTAAAGCCGCCTACTTCGCCTTTTTTAACAAGGCTGTATGCCGCACCTGCAGGCGCAAGCACATCTTTCAGAGCGCCTTCTTTTTCCCATTTTTCTAAAGTGCCATAGGTTTTTCCCCTAAAAGGTTTTGCCGAAGGGTCAATTTCAAACCTGTTCGGTAAAACGGCATCGTTGTGGGTTGTAATTTCATATGGATCTACAGGCATTTTGTTGTCGTATTGCTCAATTAACGTGGAATAATCTTGCAATTGTTCTTTTGAAACAAGCCTTGTATCATAAAATTGCATATAAGTAGGCTGAGTAGGGTCATATTCATAGCCTTCAACATCTTTCGGGTTAACAATTCTGATACCTGTATATTTTGTGTCAAAATCGGGCAAAACGCCAAGCTGAAAACCGCCTTCGGATGGGTTTTTAAACCAATATTTAAATTTTGAATCTTTAAACATTAAAGCTTGGTTTAATTGAAGCCCTTCCAAACCTTGTGAGGTAAAAGCGCCATCAAGCACATAGCCTTTGCCATGGTTAAAACATGCAACCTGAAGGTCAAGAAAATCATCTTTTGTGCCTGTTCCTTCCGAAACCTTAAAGTGGTTTGCGGGGTGATACATGTGAGATGCGATTTTGCCGCCGCCAATTAAAGGAGTTGACATAATTAATTCGTACGGTGCAAAATCACTGTCAAGACGTGAAGTTATATCTTTTATTGTGCCGCCAAGTCTGTTAAAATGGTTTCTTCTCATCTGTGCGGTCATCTCATCGTAATCTTCGGGCGTCATTTTTGTGCCGTCTTGTTTTTTCAACCTGTCAACAACACCCAAAGAATCCGTGAATATGTGAGCCATCGGCCCTTGAATTTTTGGAGTGCCTTGCCTTGTGGATGCAACGGTGAATTTATTATCACTGTCAAAATCAATTGTAGAGCCTGTTGAATCTGTATATGTTCTTAAAATTTGCTTATCTTTAAGCTCTTTATCATCTTTCTTGTAAACAACAAAACGATACCCGAACTCACCTGCATTATTCAGCCTTTGCTTTTTCAGGTCGATATCAAAATATGTTTTGTTGCCTTTTTTGAAGTCATCATCGGTTTTAATTCTGACAGGTTTTGGAGAAGTTACTTTCCAGTCATAATTTTCTCTTTTTCTGTTTTTGCTCTCAGCGTTTGTCATTGTAATATATTCAATGCCAAGCTCTTCCGTTTTCGGGTCAAATTGAATTGAAGATGGCGGATAAACTCTCATAAGGGAATTTCCCATATCATCTTTTATTGTTTTTCTTCCGGAAAAAGAAACGCCGTTATTTTCTAAATTGTTAGATTTGTTTATTCTCGATAAGTCCACTGGAATTGCTCCTTAGTTCCTGTTCCCTTTTAACCTTACATATACTATTACGTATTTTTTGGTTAAAACTTTAGATTTTATTTAACTTTTGTATATACCCCGTTTACAAATTTTGAAACATCGAAAGAATCGTTTTCAATATTTGGGGCGTTTATTTCAAACACATGAATTCTTGATGGCGCCAAATCTACGTTTAGAGCACCGTCTTCAGATTGAATATAGCTTTTTTCGCCATATGGCAGAGTTAAATCTTTGAGTTGTGTATTTTTTGTAATATCTTGCAATTCAATTTTGGCGCTGTTTCTTCTGTTTACGTTTCTGTTTCCTAAAACAAGAAGTGTTTTGTTGCCGTATTGTCTTGCAAAGCAAATAATTTCGTCGTTATCTGGTTTAGGTTTAATCCAGCAGGTTGAACCTTTTGTAATAACGTCATTATATTCATTGTTTCTTAAATTCAACATATTTGAAATTTGTTTGCCGATTTCAGGGTTGTTGCCACCCGGTTTTCTTGAAGGGTTGAAAATATCAATTCTTCCTTTGTGAACAACCAATTCATGGGTATCTGTTTGGGTTTCGGGCGCATAGGCATGTTCATAGGGGTATAGGTAATAATCGCCCGATTGAACACCATCTACAAAATATGGGTTGCACAAAGGCAACATTGATTGCAAAATGCTTGTAAATTGAACCCAAGGAGAACCACCGTAAAACATCGGGCTTTGGTCATCATGGGTTGAGAATGAACCAATTAATGTTCTTGGCTCTTTATCATTAAAGTTTTTCTGCATATCAACCTGTTCGTTCAGGTAATTTCTTAATTGAGATGCTTTTGTCCATTGGTCAAAAATGTGGTATTGGCCGTAATATGTGTCAAAGCCTGCTTTTAAAAGTTCAATAGGCCTATCGTGGGGCATATTCAATTGAGGCGAAGCATCTTCATATGTATATGTTTCTGCAAGCCAGCCAAAATCAGGGTCTTTTGTTCTTGAATAAGGAATAATTATATCCCAAAATTCAGCCGGTTTTGCCCTGCCAACGTCAGCCCTTATACCGTCAAAACCTAAGTCTTGAACAAAATCTACATATTTTTTATGCAACTCTAAAAGATGAGGGTTTAATTCTCTTGTTGCTTCATTGTCAAAAACTCTGAACATTCTGATATCTTGCCAGCCGCCGGGGGTTTTATCGGTGCCGTCTTTTTCAAATGCCATAAGTTCAGGGTGTTTTTTTGCAAAATCAAGGCTAACGCAGCTTGGAAGGTCAATCATAACCGAAATGCCTCTTTTATGGCATTCGTTTATGAAATATTTGCACTGATCTTCGGCTGTTCCCGGATAATTTGGATCTTTTAAGTTAGGGTCTATACTTAAAAGGTCTGACGGTGCATACAAAGAACCTGCCGTTCCCATTGCTTTTTCTTTTCCTGTCGGGTGAATTGGAAGCACATGGAGAGTATTTATGCCCATTGCTTTTAATTCATCAAGCCTTTCAACCGCATTCATAAAATTGCCTCTGACTTCGCCTTCTTGAATAAGGGCGTTGCCGTCAGTATCTTTGGCGTTCATTGTTCTTGGAATGACTGCCATGATATTTGCTTTTGAATTTCTTAAATTTTCTCTTAAATTATTTTTCCAGTTAATTTCATTACTGTTTAAATTGTTAATTGCGCTGATTGATGAAATATTTTGAACCGATTTACCGTTTGCGGTTAAATAGCTTTTTAACAAGCTGCTTGCAAGGGGAACATTCGGTATATTGTTTTGTTGAAGGTTTTGAGCCTGCATTGGTTGTGCGCTTTGAGCTTGCGGATTTTGCAAGAATGCTTGATTTTGCACTTGCGGTGCGTAAATTTGAGATGTCGGAACGTTATAAATTACGGGCTGGAAATTAGGCACGGCATTTTGAACCGGATTATATTGAACCGGATAATACGGCATTTGCCCTTGAATTTGCGGATTAAACCCTGTATTATTTATTGACATTTTTGTTCCTGCCCTCAAATGTATCGTTGTTTTCTTTTCTTTGGTATAAATGTTCGTCTTTCACCTTGCCAAAGAATAATTGAGAAATGAATGTTATGCCTAAAAGTGCAATCGTTGCGCCGCCGAACAGTTTCATCCATCTTCTGTCGTTGTGCATTTGGTTAATTTGTTTTTTGAATGTGTTCAAAACAGATTCGCCATAATCTGCAAACCTTATGCCGTGAGATTTGAAGACTTCATCGGATACGCCAACCGCTTTAGCAGCTTCAACTTCAAGTTCTCTTATTTGTTCTTTTGTCAAGTGAGAAACAACATCCAAGCTATCGCCGTATTTTTGGCTTCTTAATTGATAGAACATATTCTTAGCTTTAGATTCTTCTAAGCTTGGGTATGGAATGCACCCTTCGCCGTCTATCATGCTCTTCATTCTCAGCTGCCAATCTTTGATTTCAGCATCTTGCATTGTGCCGCCAAAAATGGTATCGCTTAAGGTTTTAAAGAAACCGCTGTTACCGTTTGCATAGAATTTATTAACTGCATCGCCGTATGTGCTTTGCCATGCAACCCTTCTGCACATATTGTAGAAGTTTTCGATTTCTTCTTTTGTCATGGCTTGAATGTCGCCTTTATATTTATGTTCTTCGGCAAATTTTGCCCAATCTTTAATTAATGTGCCATCGCCGATTTTTCTTTCAAGTTCAATTGCGCTTCTTAATTTTGTAATCATGGCGTCAACTGATGTTATATTTGTTTTTGCGGCAAGTCTTTCTTGTTCTGTAAGCCCTTGTTCAAGCGTTTGTTTTAAAGTTGAACCGGATAAAACATCATCTGCCCCGTCTGCAACTTTAATACCGAGAGCTTTTAAGCTATCGCCGACTTTATCTGCCAAGGTTTCAAAAACGCCTTTAATTGAAGCTTTTGAACCTTCTTTTGTTGTTACTGTTTCAATTGAATCTGAAACTTTTTTAAGGCTTCTTGTTACTTCTTCATATTTTTTGTCATCTGCCGCAATTTCTGAAATTTTATCGGTTATAAGTTTTGATAAGGTTTCACCCGTTGCGGTTGAAGTATTTCTTAAAACGGTTAATTCTTTATCGCTAAAGCCTAATGCCCTAACCATTTTAGCTGCCGTTTTATTGTATTTTTCACCTGAAATACCGTCTAAAACTTTTAATTTATCGCCAAAAGTTTTCATTGTTGCTTGTGCAGGTTTAACGCTTTCTTTATAAATTCTTTCGATTGCATCTGCGCCCATATCCAATGTGTCTTGGCTGTAGCCTGCTTTTGTTTTTGCAAGAGCTTTCAATTCTTCAGGCAAATTGTCGGCATCTTCAAACAGGGTATCTACCCAAGCTTTGCCTTCAAATTTATCAGGGTCGCTTTGAATAATGCCTCTTGCAAAATCAAGAACGGATTCAAAAGAATCGCTTGCACCTTTTGCTTTTGCGCTTTTATAAGCGGAAGTTAAAAGTTCGCTTGCTTCCTTAACAGCATCATCACCTTCAGGGCCTGCGATTGCTTTTGCAAAATCATCGTATGAACCTGTTGTTTTGAATAATCTTGAAATTAAATCTTGGGCATCTTTAAGGCCGTTTGCTTCCATTCTGATAGCGCCGTCATTTGCATAGCGGCCGATATCAAAGGCTTCGCCCAAGGTTTCTGCCATATTTTCGGGTATAACACCTTTTCTTAAAGATTGAACAACCGAAGCCACTTTTTCATCTTGGGCTTTGAAAAGTTCTGCATTGCCCAAGGTTTTACCTACTTCACCGGTTAAATCTTTTGCATCTGCCGCAAGTTTTCTTAAATTGTGGTTTGCAACGGGAACTCTTATTCCTTCTTCAATTCTGTTGCAAGCAAGAGAAGTTAAAAGTGGTGTTGCAAAACCTGCCGTTAACATCCACAAGGTGTTACCTTGAAGTGCGATTGTGCGCATTTTTTCTTTTGTGAATTCTTCACGGTCTTTAAGGTCTTTTGGCACGTTCATTTTATCTGCAACTTTATTTATATCTTCTTTTGACCAAACATCCCAAGGAAGGTATTGGTTATCTTGGAAGAATTGTTTTTTTCTGCCTTGAGAATCCATATATTTTTGATGAGGGTTAAACCCATGCATTAATTTTGTAGGCAAGTCTATTGCAACTTTCGGCCAAAGAGCCATAACAGAGAAAAATGTACCAAAGCCGAAGATTTCCATTAATTTTTTGCTTGATGTTGATTTAGAACCTATTAAGGCTGCTGCAATTAAGCCGCCGCCTAATTTCATTCCCAAATCGTTCATTCTGCCAAGTTCATGATCGTTTGATTTACCCGTTAAAAGCGCATTTCCTAAATTTTTTGTATCTTTTGCAATATCAACAAACATAGAGCCAAACATTTGAGCGGGGTTTTCTTTAACAAGATAACCTTTTGGTTTGTCGCAGGTTACACGGTTAGTTTTATTTAAAAACTGCTCAAATACACGCCTGTCTTGCAATTTTTGCTGCATTTCAAGGCTTGTTAAAGATAAATTTGTTTGATTGTTTGTTGTATTAAGCATTAAAACTCCATGTATGATTTGTTATAATCGACTGTTGATTTTTTATTTTCTTTTGGTGCTTTGAAATTTTTTGAAGCGTTCCAAATGCCCAAAATGCTTGTTGCTGCTGCGCCTATCATTAAGCCTTTACCCATTTTTGTTTTAGCCAACGATTTAACGCTTTCTTTCATTGTAACTGCAACTTGCTTTGGCAATTCCTTAACCGCTTGGGTAAATGTCGGTTTTTGTCTGAAATTCATAAATTCTTCAAAAGGTTTTTGTGCGGCAATTGCAACGCCCAATGCTGCCCAAACAAAAGAGCTGATTGATTTTGCAGCCGTTGATTTAACGAGAACTTCTTTAATTTTCGGTTGAACCACTTGATCGGATGCGTTTAATTCTTGGGTATAGCCCATTTTCTTTGCCATTTTGTCGTAGTATTCGTATCTGTTGTTGTTGTGTTCGCCTTGTTTGTTGATTAAATCCCACCTCGGAAAATCCGTACTTTCAAAAACTCTGTGAAATTCTACGCTTGTTGTGTCAGGGTCGCCTTTATAATCAGGTAATTCATGAACGATTTTTTTGTAAGGCATTTCCATATCAACGCCTGTTGTTGCCTTAACGCCTTTGTTTATAATTTTATTGCCAAGCCATTTGCCTGCAGCATATAAAACAACGCCTGCGGCCATTTTTCTGCCGTTCATATTGGCAAATAAGCTGTCTCTGCCGCCGAATTTGTTGTTAAGTGCATTCGAGATTAAAATTAAAGATGCTGAACCGACTAAGTTTGGAATGAGCCCTAAGGATAAAAATTCGTAAAAATTGCTGTTTTTAGAACCCGTCATGCCCTTTGGAGCGTAGGAAAAGACATCGTTTACAAACTTATCCGCCACAATCCTTGCTCCCGTTGTCGGACGTTTTTTAATTATATGATCCTCATTATCAAGGTCTTTATGCACGACCAAATATGAATTTTTCGGAATACTTTCTAATTTTGCTGTATCAACCTGCATTGAAATGCCCCACGACTAACACACATATTAAAAAACACATGAAAATATAATTTGTTGCCACCTAAAACAAACTAGACTTTACATAAGTTAATAATTAACAAATTAATTGTTAATAGTGGATTAATAGCATAAAATCGGTTAAAATAAAATACATGGATGAACTATTTACAAAATTTTACAGTGTGCATATAAATGAAATCCATGCTTTTTTGGATTCTGATAGCGATGTTTTATATATAACGGGCTATTCAGGCTCCGGAAAATCTTCCGTTCTAAAAAGCGCAATAAAAAGTTATAACGAAGATATTTTAAAATTTCACCATCTTTGTTTTAAAGGCACGGTTACGGATGATTTTCTTTTGTCTTTTTATGACACTTTTAGAAACTATGCCATAAGAGAAAAAATTGCTTTGAAAAAAAACCCTGAAGAAGGGTTTATGGATAAAGTCAGCTTTTATTTTAAAAACCTTGAAAAAAAAGCCGTTGTTATTATAGATAATTTTGAAGCAGTTACAAACGAAGAAGAAATAACCGATTTTTTAATTCATATTGCAGGGTTTAGCAATGTTAAAGTTATTGTAATTTCAAAAAACCCAACCTGTTCTTTGGTTGAAAACCCCACAATTTCTCTTGAAAAAATTTATTTTGAAAAAATTAACTTTTTTGAATTTCAAGAAGTTTTATCCGAACATTTTAAAGATGAAGATGGTTCTTTAATTGAAGAATTATACAACGCAACGGATGGCTATGAACTTTATTTAAAAATGGTTTTAACTTATTTGGATTCAACCTTTACGCCTCTTAAAAGCTTAATGGAAGAATACAGGGAAAAAGGAATTCCTTTTGGCGATTTTATAATAAACAAACAAATTTCCCTGATTCCGAATAATTATTACCCGTTATTGGAAAATTTATCTTGCATTTATCATAATGTGCCTGTTGATTTTATTGAAACTTATTCTTTGGGCGACATTAAGCAATTTTCATATCTTATCTCAAGGTTTGCGGTTTCCGAATTTTGGGGAACTTACTATATAAAATCTTATTTAAGAAAATATTTTTCCGAAAACATTTCTCTTCAAAAAAAAGTTGAAATATATAATAAATTAATTTCAATTTATGAAAACGAACTTAAAAAAAGCCCAAAAGACAGAATTTTAAGATTATCAAGAGAATCAATCAGAAAACAGATTGTATTTTTAAAAGAATCTGCCCCAAAGGTTCAAAAAATAAATTCAACACCAACTTTTAACTATGTGGCACAAGCAATTGTCAATAACCCGAATTGGTTTGTAACAGAAGCAAACAAGCCGATGAGGGGCATGAATAACTTAAGAAGAAAAAAAGAACAAAAAAAAGAAAAAATTCAAAATTTTGAACCAAAAGAAATTTTAAAAAATTCTTTATATGAAGAAATGGTGGCAGAAGCCGAAAATTTGATTGGCCAATACCAGTTTAAAGAAGCTATTGATAAATTAAACGAAATTAAGCCCATTGCAAAGAAATTTTTAGAAAAAGTAAATGTTTATTCAAAAATTGCAAATTGTGCAACAAAATTAAACGATAACAATTTGGCGCTTTCCAATTTAAGAGAACTTTGTGAAATTTGCCTGACAGAAGGCGACAGCGACAGCTGGGCAAAATATAGAATTGAAATAGGAAAAATTTATAGAAAATTATACGCATTTTCTCGTGCAAAAGCTTGTTTTGAAGAAATTATAAAAAAAGAAGAATATATTTCAAAAAAAACAATTGCACTATCAAGGCTTTCTTTGGGCGATATATATGAGCTTGAAAATAATTTTGAAGATGCCCTTAATGAATATAAAATTGCCCACGATTTAATTATTGAAAATGAAGGCGAATTTGACCCGATTTTGCCTGAAATAAGCTATAAAACAGCTTCGCTTTATGATGAAAACGGCTATTTTGATGAAGCCATTGTTGAATATCAAAAAGCAATTGAATATTCAAATAATTCAAACAACGAATTTTACCTTGCAAAATCATATACAAATTTAGGGGTAATTTTAGCAGATATGGGAGAAAATGAAGAAGCCGCAAGCTATTTAACTTCTGCCCTTGAAATTTCAAATAAAACGGATAATTACATAGATACATATTATATTGCAAGAAATATAGCGGAAATTTATAAAACGCTTGACCCTGAAAAGGTTTATGATTACCTGAACTTGGCGCTTGAATATGCAAGATTATCCGAAAATTCTTTTGAAATTGCAATTTCTTTAATTGAACTTGGCGATTATTATTATGACCTAAAACAAAATGAACAAGCCCTTATTTGCTATTTTCAAGCAAAAACAACCCTTGGCACATCCGCTTCAAAAGAAAATATGGAAAGGGTTACAACAAGAATTAACGATATGAAAATTAAACTTGGCGACTACGTTTTTAGAGGCATGAAAGAACTTTATGACCCTGAATAAAAAAGAAATTATTAAAAAATTATATGGTTTTAGCCCAAATGAAAATGTTTTTGAAAAATTAAAAGAATGGGAAAAAATTTTTATTGAATATAATTCTCACACAAATTTAATGAGCAAAAACGATGTTAAATTTTTATTTGAAAAGCATGTTTTGGATTCTCTTGCAATTAAATTATATGAAGGGTTTTATGACGGTTTAAAAATTTTAGATATAGGCGCAGGGGGCGGGTTCCCTTCTTTAATTCTTTCAATATTTTTCACGGATAATAAATTTATCGCCGTTGATTCGGTTCGAAAAAAAACCGATTTTTTAAATTTGGCAAAAGAAAAGCTTGAATTAAACAATTTGGATGTTATTAACGAAAGAATTGAAAATATAGCGCCAATTAATGCAGATATTTTGGTAAACAGGGCCGTTGGCAAAATTGAAGATGTTTGGAATTTTTCAAAAAAGCACCTTAAAATTGGGGGCGTTTTTATTTCATACAAAGCAAAAACAGCGGAAAATGAAGCTGAAATTGCGCTTAAAAAATATAGAGAACTAAAACTTTTGAATATAATTTCATATAATTTGCCTTTGGATGAAAATTATATAAGAAAGCTTGTTATCCTAAAAAATATTTAGGCTTTTTGACAGAAAAAAAGGTTTGATTTAATATTAATTTATGGGCACAAACAGAACTTTTACAGAAACAAAAACGCACGAAGTCACGGTTGACGTGGTTATTTTAACCATCATTAAAAACAAATTGAAAGTGCTTTTGTTAAAAAGAACAAATGAACCGTTTAGGGGCAGATGGTCTATCCCCGGAGGGTTTATAAGGTTGTCTGAAAACCTTGATGATGCTGCATTAAGGGTTTTGAAAGAAAAAACAAACGTTCAAAACATTTACCTTGAACAGTTATACACCTTCGGCGACCCCCTAAGATACCCAAATACAAGGGTTATTACTTGTGCTTATTATGCGCTTATAAGAGCGGAAGACATTGATGTTAAAATAACGGATGAATCAGGCGCTTCACAAATTGAATGGCACAGCGTGGAAAAACTTCCGCCACTTGCATTTGACCACAAAGAAATTATTGAATATTCACTTAAAAGAACTCGTGAAAGATTAGAACTTTGCCCCATTGCGTTTCAATTGCTTCCAAAAAAATTCACGCTAACGGAATTGCAAAAATCTTATGAATTAATTTTGAAAAAAGAACTTGATAAAAGAAACTTTAGAAAGAAAATGCTTGCTTCAAACATTTTGATAGAATTAAACGAATTTTCAAAAGCAGGTTCAAAACGCCCTGCTGCGCTATATTCTTTTGATTCTATTACCTTAGATTCTAAAAGAGGCCATTTCTTTTCATAATTTTATAATTAAAAAAGCGCACTTTAAATGTGCGCCTTTTAAATCAAACCATGGTTTTGCATTTCAAAAACTTATGCAAAATAATCCACTTTGTTGCCATATAGTGAATATTCACGGCAGCCTGTGAATTTAATGTCAAGTTTTTCGCCTTTTTGTGCACTATCTGTTGATAAGCTCGGTTCATTAACGGGTGCTTCAACAGGAACAGTAACGGGAGCTTGAGGTTTAATGTCATCTGACGGTTCATTTTCTCTCATTTTCCCGACAAATACAGGTGAAGTCAACATTGTTTTATTTGCAATTGCCTGATTTGCAGTAATAATAGGTTGTATCATATGTTTTCCTCCACATTTGTAATACTAGAACAAACTATTACACATGTCAAGGTTAAGAAGGCTAACTTAATAAAATCTTTATAATATTAGCCTACTGTTTGTTTTGCTTCTTGTAAAATTTCTTTTAAAATTTTAGTTGAAGATTCAACCATATTAACACAATGGTGTTTTCTTTCAGGCGAATTAAAATTTTCTTTAAATTGTGCCGTTAAAACTTTGCAGCAGGTTGCCTTATGAACATTTTTAAATTCTTCAATAAATTTTTTGGCAAAAACCCTTGCTTTATTTGTTTTGTTTTTACCGTGCAGATAGCCAATTACAATTTGCGCGCCTGCAATTGCGCCGCAAAGACAACCAACGCCCATGCCGCCTGAAAATGACGTTGCAACATTAACCAATTCTTCAGGAACAAGCCCTTCTTGCGCTGCGCCCATTACAACCGATTCAGAGCAAGAGTATCCTTTATTTAAAAAATAATCACACGATTTTTCCATTATTTTGAACCTTTATTTGAATATCTTCTAAAAGTTTTCTATTTATTGCAAGTAAATCTGCAATAACTGCAAAAAACAAAGATTGAACGGCCATCAAAATTAAAATTGCACACAAAATTAAACTTTGAATGTGGCCGGTGCCGCTTTCTGTTAAATAAAAATATAAAAACCTAAACCCTAAAATAAGCCCCAATAATAAAAGAATTAAGCTTACTTTCATAAAAAACCTGAAGGGTTTATAAATTATAACAAAGCGCATCATAGTGAAAATGGAACGCTTTATATAATCAAAATTGTTTTTAACAAGCCTTGACGGGCGAAGATCTTCATTTACTTCAATTGGAACGGATTTTATTGTTAAGCCTTTATTTTGCGCTTGAATAATTGTTTCCATTGTATAGGTGTAATTATCAAAAATATTAATTTTTTGGGCAGCTTCTCTTGTAAATGCCCTAAACCCGCTTGGGGCATCCAAAACATCTGCCCCTGAAATTTTTCGCATAACGTATGAGCCCAATTTTTGAAGCATTTTTTTTAATGGTGAAAAAGATTTAATTTTTTCAATCGGCCTTGCGCCAATTACAATATCTGCCTTTTTTTCTAAAATGGGTTGAATTAATTTTGAAATGTCAGAGGCCTTGTATTGGTTATCTGCATCTAAATTAACAATAATATCTGCATTCAATTCAACCGCTTTTTTAATTCCCGTTGCAAAAGCTTTTGCTAAGCCCAAATTTTTAGGGTGCGAAACAATATGCTGAACGCCCCAATTTTTTGCAACTTCAACGGTTTTATCAACAGAGCCGTCATCTATGATTAAAATTTCAACATCACTAATTCCATCAACTTGTTTTGGAATTTCATCTAATGTTGTTAAAAGAGTTTCTTCTTCGTTATAGCAAGGTATTTGAATGATTAATTTCATAAAGATAATATACACTAAAAGGGGGAATTTTGCCAAAAAATAACAAAAATTTCACATTTTATGAGAAACTTATTTTATAAATTTAATACATATTTTATTGTCATCCTTGTTAGTGCCAAACATTAGTTTGGCCTTTATTTTGCGGATTTTGTGGAGTGCGGAGCCTTGGCGAAGCACGCGGTAGCGAGGGCATT
>ULUL01031297.1_pt1 | contig 26645 bp, 22 predicted proteins | sample 1958481 | NCBI WGS metagenome assembly ULUL01 (sample SAMEA4835759, study PRJEB28245) | human gut metagenome | biome: gut microbiome; material: fecal sample | place: Denmark | collected 2008 | reverse complement strand
TTGCACCAAGATAATACATTTTGGTGCAATTTTTGTTTATTTATTTTGCTTTTTTATGGTAATCAAATGTAAATTCAACTTCAATTTCATTACCGCTAAATTCTTTTGGAAGCGGAGCAAAGGGGGCAGAAATTCTAAGTGCATCAATTGCAATTTCATCTGCAATTTTTGAACCTGATGATTTTAAAACTTTGTATGAAACAAGTTCCCCATTTTTATTTATTTTAAATACAATTGTGGTTATTCTATCTTGACTTTCTTTTTTGGGTATCCAGTTTAGTTCAATTTTCCTTTCAACTCTTTTCATATAAGATGCCCAGTCTATTTGTTCTGCATTATTTTTTGCTTGGCTTTGTTGAACTTCTTTTTGTTTTGGGAAATTATTTTCAATTTGGTTATTGGTTCCTGTTGCCTTTGCTAAATTTTCTTCATATGAAGCTTGCTGTTTGTTGTAGGTATCTTCTTGCGGTTTTTTAGCAGTTTTATCGTTATCAAATAAAGAAAAAGCAGATGATATAACGAAAAAAACTATTAACACAACAATAGCTTTTAATAAACCTGTTGTTTGAACCGTCACAGGGTTGCTTGCTCCAAAAATTTGCTTTGCATAATAGGAATTATTTTGATAATTTGTTTGTTTTCTTTGTTGTTCCATTTGGCTATATGTTTGCCCGTCAAACGGCCTTCCGTTTCTTTCAAAATAGCCTGCCATAAAGCCTGCATCATATTCAGGGCCCGGTTTTCTTGCATAATCATATTGAGACCATTTGTAGCCATCTTCATAGCCCTTTTTATAATCAAAATTATTTTTTCCAAAACCAAATGGTTCCATAATTTATCTCCTTATAAGTTTATTTTTAGCAGTTTTTTTGAATAGATGTTTTATATGATGTAGCTTTAGGAATGGTTTGAGCACCATTTTCTGTTTGAGGGTTATCTTGTGAGTACAAAAAGTAGTTAAGAAAAATCATAGCAAGAAAAAGAAAACAAGCAGGTAAAAACTTTCTTTTGGTTATTCCCCATAAAATTATTATTATAATAAATAAAAGATCTAATAAGCCAACTAAGCCTGTTTGAGCTTCTTTGTCTTCAAAATTCATAAAGTTTAAAATTGGTATAGAAAGCATTGAAATTAAAATTATCCAAAACCCATTGCCATTTTTTGCAAAAAAGAACTTATGAATTTTGCTAAATATCCATTTTAAAATGGTAAAATAAAAATCAAACATTTTAGCTAAAAGTTCTGTTGCAAATTTAAAAATGGCCATAAAATCATAGGAAGAATTTGAACCATAATTATTTAAATTTAAATTTGTATAATTTTGAACAATGTTATTATTTGTGTTTGCTTGTGCATTTTGCGAAGCGGTTGATGCTGTATTAAAAGAATTAATTGGGGAATTATATGCCATTTGCTGCTTTTTAAATTCCCAAGGTTTAATTCCTATATTCGTTTCAATTTTGCACCAAATGCATTCATTGCTTGCTTTGTTATAATAATGTTCTTGTTTATCTTTGCATTGAATTAAATCTTCAATTTGTTCATATAAAGCTTCAATCCATTCTTTTGCATCGGGGCGTGTTGCATTTGGGCCAAAATCAAAAGCTTTTTCAAATAAATTTCTAATTTTTTCATTTAATGAATTATAGATTTCAAAATACATATCACTTGGAAAAGGAGGCAAAATTTGGTTTGCTTTTGCATTTTTTCCAAATATAAAATTGCCCGTATCAATTGATTTTAAAACTTCTCCGGGGGTGTTAATTCCGATAAATGGGTGAATGCCAAGCATTAAAAGGTGAAATATCATGACAGCTAAACCAAAGTTATCGTGGTTTTTTGTTCTTATGATTTTGTGTAAATTTGCCCCTATTAATTCAGGCGGGGTGTATTCTTGCTTTCCTACGGTGCACAAAAAGTTTTCTTCTTCGGTTAAAATTTGAAAAGAATCGCAATCAATGCTATACACAATGCCATTGTTTTTAAAATCGAAAATATTTTCTTTTTCAGCTATTGTTCTGTTACCAATAAGAAAATTACTTTCGTTTATATCGCCAATAATAACGCCTTTTTCATGCAAAACATTAACCGCACATGCCAGATTATATGCAACGAGCAAAAGAAACTTCCAATTGTTGTCTAAAAATTTAGCTTTTCTGTCAACTGCATCTTTGAGCTGGTGAAAAGTGTTGGCATATCTAATTTTATTCATAATAAAACCAACAGGCTCATCGTTTAGATAAACAATTTTTTGGGGCCAGCCGGCTCTTTTTGTAATTTCTTCGTCATTAATTTGGCACATAACTTGCACCTTGTTAATTAATGTTTGAAATTTTTTTTGATTACTTCTTTTCCCATCATTATAAATTTTTACAACAATATCGGGGTTTCCTAAAATGTCATAAACATCGCCTTCGCCACCCGATTTTTTAGTTCCTGTTGTTTCAATTATATTTCCATCTTCATCTGTGAGTTTTAAATTTGCCATTTTTTACCTTACTTAATTATATCCATTTGGGTTGTATGATGCGCCTTTGCCAAGATTGCACCTGTCACAAAGTGTTCTTAGGTTATCCATGGTTGATAAACCGCCTTTTGAAACAGGAATTATATGATCCACATGGAGTTTTGCCCCATCTTTTGCGCTGGCGCCGCATATTGTACATTTGTGTTTATCTCTGTTTAAAACTTGATAACGCAATTTATCTGTTACCAATGAACGTTGATATTTTGCAGATTGTTTATATTGCCTTGCTTTTATACATTCTGATAAAAGATATTCAATGTTATTTGAAAGAAATTTATAGCTTTTTGAATAATGGTTTCTGCCTTGCGGGCTTGTATATGAAACAAATAAATTTATTGAAAAATCAAGCAATGGTTTTAATATTTCTTTTTTAAATTCAATCATTTCTATTTTTTTAAATAAATAAATTCCAAGAATAGAATTTTTCACCATTTGTTCATAGTTATAATTATTGCTTAAAATTGAATTTACTTTTGTATTATAAATTTCATATGCTTTTTTGTTATGGTGAATAATTTTTATTAATTCAGTATATTTATTTAAGTTTTCATCTATAATTGCCAAAATGAAATTGTTACTGTTGAAATTGTCATATTGTGCTTTTGAATTGCAATTTTTATAAAAGTCTTCATTTGGGATAAATGTTTTAAAATTGCTTTTTTGTTCCAAATTTAAATTGCAAAGTAATTTATATGCAACGCTGTTTTTTCTTACAAATAAAACTGCGTTTTGATACAAAAAACAAAATATTGATAAAATTATTAATGCTATTAAAATTGCAACCGAATTATCCATTAAAATTTGCTTGTTCCTTATCTAAATTGCTGTTTTTAAAATGCGAGATTAAAACAAGTGTTTTATCATCATCTGTTTTTTTGTTTACTCTTTCACAAGATAAAAAACCTTCAATAAAATTTGAAACTGTTTCTATATGCCCGTTTTCAGGTGTTTTTTCAAGAATTTCAAAAATGGGATTGAAAAAATTATTATGAGGTTTTTTGTTTGAAAAATCATACGCAATTATTTCAATGCCATCTGTAAATATAGCCATTCTTTCAATTGGCTCTTCATCTTTTTTGAACATAAATTGTTTTTCAATATTTGTATCTGTTGCAAAGAAGGTTGTGTTTAAATATTCGCCGTTTTGTGGCTGAAAAATGCAGTTTAAATTCAGTGAATTGCCTTTTGCCATTACGCCATCGCCAATTTGTAGAAAAATGTTTCCTTGTTTTGTGATAATTGCAAATAAAAATGTTGTGGAAAATTCTCTTATTGATTCAATATGATAAATTTTCACGGCTCTTGAAAGAATTTTTTGAAATAAAGAAAACCAAAAAGAAAAATTTTCTCTATTTAGGGAATTAAAACTGTTTTTTTCAAGCCAAGCTTTAGTTTTTCTTATGAAAAAATTACAAATATATTTAGAAGATTTGCCTGAAAACTTTGCGCTGCCTGCACCATCTGCAACAGCTGCAAATAAAAAGTTTTCACTATTTATGTTGTAGTTTTTAACAATTGAAAAATCTTGTTTTTCGGTTTTATCAATTATATGAGATGTTCCAATAACAGAAGAATATGCATATTTAAAATTTAAAATATGCATATTTTCAAATTCATTATTTTTATAATCACTTAATTCCATGATTAATCTTCAGACCACCCATCGGTTGGAGAAATTGGGCATTTTTCGCCAACTGCAGAATTTGAACGAGATTTTGCAGAATTTGACAACCATTTGAAAAGTTCATAAAATTTTAAACCTGCAAGTTTTTTTGGCGGTCTGTTTGCAGGGCAAATTCTTGTTAGGGCTTCCATATCTACATATTCGCCAACGCCAATTGCAAAGAACGAAAAGCTTTTATCATCGTTCCCTGTTTTAATCATATTTGCAACTTCAAGAAATTCTTTAGAATCATATTCAAGACAATTTCCATATTCATCTGTTGGGTTGCCATCTGTAATTAAAACAATCCATGGCCTGTAATAGCCAATGCCTGCTTCTTTATATTGTTCCTTGCGAGCTTCCGCTATTGAAACTGCCAATTTTATGGCATCACACATTCTTGTGGCGCCATCTGTTTTAATGGGCATGGGGTTAAATTCCATAGGGTTTACAAAACCATCTGTTAAAACGCTTGCGTTTGAATTAAAAGAAATAACTGCTAATTCAACACGTTTAGCGGCAAGTTCATTATTAAGCAATTCTTGTTTAAAAATTTTTAAGCCGTTATATAGTTCATTAATGGGTTCACCTTCCATGGAAGCTGATGAATCCACAAGCACAATATACGGGCATCTTGGTTCAGGGTTTTCAACAAATTCTATAAGGTCATATCTTTTATCATTTTCTTGATTGTATGGCAGTTGGTCGTACATTATTTTTCTCCTGAAAAGTAGTCAATTAAATAATTTTAGTTTATGTTTGTTTATCTTGTCAATTATTATTTATATTTTAAAATTTGGGTCAATTTCTTTTGCTTTTGTGTAATATAAAAGCGCTTCTTCGTTTTTTCCTTCTTTTTGTTTTATGTTGCCCATTAATAAATATGCAAAACAAGTGTCTGAATCATTATTTGGGTTTAATTGCGCTGCTTTTTCAAAATCTAAAAAAGCGTTATCAAAATTTTTTAATTCTAAATGGCAAATTCCGCGGTTTAATAATGAAGTTTTACAAGCAAAATTTAATTCTATTGCTTTTGTAAAATCTTGAATTGCAGATTCATATAATTTGGAATTTTTATAAATTATTCCTCGAATAAAATATGCTTCTGCCATGTTTTTTGAATCCAGCTCAATTGCTTTATTTAATAAAGAAACATCTTTTATATTTTCGTTTAATTTATATGTCAAATAGCCTGCATTTAAAAAAGTTACAGCGTCTTTAGAATTTAATTTTATTGCTGTTCTGTAATCTTGAAGGGCATTTTTAAATTCATTAAGTTGAAAATTGCAAAATGCTCTTTGAATATAAGCCTTTTCAAAACTTTCATCTTTTTCTATTGCATTGTCATAAAATTTAATTGCACCTTTAAAATCTTTTTCTGTTTGTTTTTTATATCCAAGTTCAAAAAATTCACTTGCTTCCATTTCCCATATTCCTTTCTTTTATCTTAATTTATTCAGCTTTTTTAATCTTGTCAAGTTTAAAATTAAGCCTTTAAACTAAAGGAATTTTTTAAAATTTTGGCAATTAAAATTATTTGGGAAATTATATTCTTGCAACTTTTAAACAAAAATCGGTTGGGACAGGATTCTTGCCCTTGGACCCCTTTGTTCCAAGCGAGGTGCGCTATTTTTTAGCAATAAAAAATCGGGATGACAGGATTCGAACCTGCGACCCCCTCGTCCCAAGCGAGGTGCGCTACCAAGCTGCGCTACATCCCGATATTATATTCAATTTTCAAATTTTTTAGGCGCAGCTTGGGTATTCTTTGCGAAACGGCTCCATCGAGCTTTCGCTCTCCATTTTCTTGGATTTTACTAGCGGTTCGCTTCTCTTAACTTCGCCTTTGAAACCTTTCAGGTTTCAGTTGCTTCGCCGTTCGCTCACTTTGGCGGGTTTCGCTTTGCTTCACCCTACGTAAAATCCGCCGCCTGCCCCATTCAAAAGGTTATCAACCTTTTTCACGGGAGTCCCTGCTACATCCCGATTACAAGCCACCTGGGCCTAATCGCTTTAATTATAGTATCATATAAAAAAATACATTCAAGCCTTAAATAAAATTTTTTTATTTTTCATCTCTTTACATTACTTAAAAAATAGCGAAAAATAAGATACGCTATATATATTTTATGCTAATATTCATTTATAAATAATTTAATACCCCTTTTTGTTTGATTTAAGAATGAAAAAAAGTAGGAGAAAAAATGCTGAGTTTACTTCAAAAAAATGTTTTTACTTCTTTTGATATAAAAGAATTGTTCCCCAGATTAACTCAAATATATGGAGTTGGCGAAGTTAGCGAAGAAAGAAAAAAATATTTAGATGAAACAATAGATAAATTCGGCTATATTCCATATCCACATTATAAAGCCTTAGAAGAACTTACAGATGGCGAAATTATTTATGCTTTAATTAAAATTTTTGAAAATGAAGGGGTTTATAAAAATTCTAAACTTATAAATTGCACGAACCCTTCTGTTTTAGCAAGAAGAAAAATTAAAAATTCAGATTGGTTTAAAAAAGAAGGCCACAATATTAAACTTTTGTCTTTATCTGCTCTTGGAAACGGAAATGTTTCAAGTAAATGTGCAACATTTATTCAATGGTTAGCACAAGTTGTTTGTTTGCCAAAAGGAAACAAAAGCTTAAACATTTTAGCAGATACAATTTATCTTCTTCCTTTTCACCCAAGAGAATTTGGCTGCGCTTATTTGCCCACTTCATCCGAAGTAAGCCCCAATATGGAAGATGAAAAACTTTCAAAATTCTTTGGCCTAAAAGCTAAAGAACAGGTTCAACTGTTCATAAACCTTGCGCAACTTGCAGGCCACCCTGTTATATATGACATTCTTCCCCAAACAGGAAGGTTTTCTAAAATTGTTCTTTCAAACCCTTATGTTGCAAGGTGGGCAAACATTAAAACCTTAACAAATAAATATATTGAAGCATTGGATAATATAATTTCCGAAATTAAAACTTCAGGCAAATTTGATGAAAATGAAGTTAATAACGTTAGAAATAAATATGTAAACATTTTAAACGGTTCGGATGATTTTTATTTTGAAAGTGAAAAACCGATTTTTGAAACTGTTGAACTTTATATGCACGATATTAAAATTAAAATTGCAAATGAAGCTTCAGTAAAAAGTGTTCAAGAAGAACTTGTAAAAGAAGTTCATAGCTTAATTGAAGCTGTTAACGGCAAAAAAGTTCATAAAGAAGAAGACATTGTTTGTCAAAAAGATATAATAAATGCTCTTATTCAAAAAGGCTATTGGCCAATGCCGGGGGGCGCTTGGTGTTCTTCAGGTATTCCCGTTTTTGAAAAAATGAACAATACAAAAGAATACCCCATCTATAAACATTTTGATTACAAAATGCAAGATGTTTCAAAATTTGCAAACCTCGATTGTCAAACCCCATATTATTTTGTCTACCTTGAAAATGGCAAATATAATGAAAAAGTTGTTGATTTTTACGTAAATTACACATCTAAACTTCAAAAAGAATATAACTTTGATGGTTTTAGAGTTGATCATATTGACCACGTTGTGGATGATTTATCTGAACAAAAGGGGGTTCCAATCAGCTATAGAATTCCAAGGAAAGTTTTAGGCAAAGTTAATTCAAATTTAAAGAAAAATGTTCCTTATTTTGCAACATTGGCTGAATATATGCTATGGGATAATTATTACAAGGAATACCACAAAGATATGAATTTTGACCTTCTTTGGGGAAATGATATTGTTTCGCAATCTTCAAAAACTCCAAAACAAATTATTAAAGATAATAAATTCCTTGAAGATTATAATTTTAAAGAAGCAAATAAATTTAACCGTTTATCAATTTTAAAAACCTATAATAACCAAGACGGCGAATTTGAAGCAATAGACAGATACCCCGGCCAACTTGGCGAACAGGGTGCATTATTCAAATGGTTTAAATATAAATTTTTACCGGGCGGCCAATTTGCAAACAGACCATGCCTTTATATAGATGGCGATGAAAGCTTTACACAAAAAGGCATTGAATATGTAATTGGCCATGAAGTTTCAATGAAAAGAAACGTTAATTGGAATTTTTATGAAAAATTCAATGCAATTAATTATTTTGTTCAACATTCAAAAATTGTTTCAACAGGCAAAGCCAAACTTTTGGAAGAAAAAGAAAACGGCCTTTGCTATTGGGAAATAAACTCAGCTTTCGGTTCATTATTGGTTATTGCAAACTATAAAAACCCAACCGAAAAAATGCAATTTAATAATGAAGAAGGCCTTTCTTGGGTTGAAACCGTAAGGGGTGAAACAATTTATAACAGCAAAGTAACCTTTAAAGGAAGAAAATTAAAATCTTATTTTGAATTTGGCTATGATGAACTTCAAAAGTGTGTTTTAGTTGAAAAACCGCTTCAAGATTTAATTGAAAATGAAATCAACATAAATGTTCTAAACCCCGCCGAATTTAAAATATACGGGTATGAAGATTAAAAAAATAAAAAAGAGGGCAAATTTAAGCCCTCTTTTTTTGAAGTTACACCATAAATATTAGATAATTTTTCTCTTTTCATCTTTCTAAATGAAGTCAAAGAAACTTCACTTTTGTAGAATATAATTGTTAACAATTATTAAGACTTTATTTGGGGAAAGAGAAAATATTAAATGAGCGAGAATTTTGAAACAGATTCCTATAAAAAGGTTGTTCGTGTTTCTGATGAGGAATTAGCCCAATTGTGGCAGGAATACCATAGAGATAAGAACAACAAAACCGCAAGAGATAAGCTCATTGTTCAATATATTTATCTTACAAGATATGTTATAGGCAGAATTAAAGTTAATCTTCCGCCAAGCTTTTCTTATGAAGATATTGCAAGCTATGGTGTTGAAGGCTTAATTGATGCTGTTGAAAAATATTCACCTGATAGAGGTGCAAAATTTGAAACTTATGCTCTTATGAGAATAAGGGGCGCTATTATCGATAAAATAAGGGCAAATGATTGGCTTCCAAGGACTGTAAGAAAAAAAATAAAAGAAGTGAAAGAAGCCATAAACAATTTAAAAATTGAATTTGGAAGAATGCCCACAAACCAAGAAGTTGCAGATAAATTAGGCATAGAAAAAGAAAAAGTTGATGAAATTCTGGCTCAAGATACAGGAATTGATTCTCTTTATGATAAGAAAAATTTAGGGGATGAATCTGTTGAAATTATTGATACAATTGAAGATTCAAAAAGTGAGCGTCCCGAAGAAGCTGCTGAAAAGAAAGATGCCAAGCTTGAATTGGAGCGTGCCTTAAAAAGGCTTCCTGAAAGAGAAAGAATGCTTCTTGTATTTTATTACCACGAAAATATGACCTTAAAAGAAATTGGCGAAGCCATAAATGTTTCAGAATCAAGGGTTTGCCAACTCCATGCTCAAGCTATCATGAAATTAAGAAACATTTTATCTGCTTCAAGGCAAGACAGAATGACAAAATCTATTGTTAAAACTTCAAAACATTAAATTTTTAGGCAATTTTTTCATTAAAAAAACCTTTATTAACTTATAGGAGTTTTATAAGGGGAATTAATGAGCGCCAATTTTGGCATAAACAATGAATATTTTAGCCAAAAACCGGATTTAAAAGGCTATCAAACAAGAAATGCCGCAAGCTTAAATGAAGCGGCATACGGGCTTTTTAATGACGATATGGGCGCAAACGGCAAAATTGATGAAGCCGTTTTTCAGGGAAATTCAGGCGATTGCTGGTTAATTTCAGGAATTTTATCTTTATCTTATACACCTGAAGGCAAAAATTTAATTCAAGATGCAATTTCAATTAACCCTGATGGCTCTTATAATGTAACATTTAGTGGTGTTGATAAAACTTATAAAATAACAAAAGAAGAACTTGAAGCGGCAAATAAAAACAGTTTTTTAAATGGCATTGGTTTTTCTGATAGCGAATATTCAACAGGCGATGATGATATGCTTTTAATAGAGCTTGCAATGGAAAAGCTTGTATATGAAAATGATATTCCAATTGAAACAATAGAAGGCATTACAGGCGGCAGTGCATATTATCTTTATCAATTATTCACAAAAAATGATGTTGAATACGCACTTGGCGATGATGAAAATGAAGTTAAATATTTAATAGATTATTATTACCAAAACCAAGATACATCTGCTGCAACATTGGGTGTCGGAGATGGTTTTGCAGGTTTAGAAGATGACCATGCTTATGCGGTTAAATCTGTTAACCAAAATTATATGGAACTTACAAACCCTTGGGATACAACAGAAAACATCAAAGTTTCAATTAAAGATTTAGCTGATAACTTTGGAAAATATGATTTTTCTATTGTTGATACAAGTTTATTAGAACAAACTGATTACCTTGAAGAATATTACGCATAGGCTATTTCTTCAAAAACAGATTTTGGCTGCTTGCAAACGGGGCAAACAAAATTTGGCGGTTCTTTTTCTATGTCTCCTTCATAAATATATCCGCAAACTTTGCATCTGAACCTTTTTCCCATTGGTTTTGTTTCGTTTAATTCATCCGGTGCAATGTATGTGGGCGCTGCTTTTGGCGCTCGTCCTTTAATAACATCGTGGTAATATTTATATGTCATTGGAATTTCATTATTAAAAACATCGCCATCAATAATTTCACCAATAAAAAATGTGTGAGTTTCAAGTTCAACCATCTGAGCTAATTTCAATGCAAGATAGCCTTTTGAATTTAAAAGAACAGGCAAGTTATCAAACATTTTATATTCAAAGCCATCGAATTTATTTTTTTCTCTGCCCGATGTAAACCCGAAAGTTGCAATAATATTGGGGTTTGTTTTTTCAGATAAAATAGTTAAGGCAAAATTTTTGTTTTCTTTAATAATTGAATTTGTGTAGTTATTATGGTTTATACAAACGCCAATTTTATTTTCCGTTAATTGAACTGCTGTATTTATAATGCAGCCTGTCGGCTTTTCTTTATCCATAGCCGATACCACATAAACGCCATAAGATATATCCCACAAAATTTTTTTATTCATATATTCCCCTTTAATATGTTATTTCAACTTTTAGCACATCTTCTTTTGAATTTTCAAAATATTCATAAGCTTCAAGAATATTTTCCAATTTATAAGATTTTGTAATTAAAAAATCTGTATTTATTTTATTTTCACTTATTAATTGAATTAATTTTTCGCAATGAATTGCATCAACACCGCCTGTTTTATATGTTAAATTTTTGCCGTAACAATTTGGAAGCGGAAAAATTTGGTTTTCTTCATACATTGCAACAACCCCTATTGTAGAATTTGGCCTTGCAATTTGAATTGCCATATTAAAAGTATCTTTGCCGCCTGCCGCTTCTATAACGCCATCAAGGCCATAAGGGGTAATTTTTTTAATTTCTTTTTCAATATCAACCTTATCAGGGTTAATAAAATAATCTGCAAGCCCTTTATTTTTTGCAATTTCAAGCCTTTTTTCATTTATATCTATTGCAACAATTTTTTTCACCCCTAAAATTTTTGCAGATATCATAGCGCACATTCCAACGGGGCCGGAGCCTATTATTCCAATTGTATCTTCTTTTTTAATGTCTAACATAAGCGCTGCAAAATAGCCGCTTGATAAAATGTCGCCAACAAATAAAGCGTTTCTGTCTGAAACATTTTTTGGTAATTTATATAAAGTATTATCTGCATAAGGAATTCTGACAAATTCTGCTTGAGCGCCATTTATTCTGCAGCCAAGCTCCCAGCCGCCATTTATGCAATTATTAACAAAGCCACATTTACAAAAATAGCATTCATTGCAAAAAGTTTCACAGTTAACGGCAACTCTGTCTCCGATTTTTAAATTTTTAACATTACTGCCAACTTCATCTACAACACCAACAAATTCATGCCCCAAAACAACCCCGTTAACTGCTCTTGGAACAAAACCTTTTTTAATGTGGATATCTGATGTACATATTGAAGATAGGGTAACTTTTAAAATAACATCAGTATCTTTTATTATTTTCGGTTTTTCAATTTCAACAAGTTCAATTTTTTTGTCGGAATTTTTATTGTAAATTAAAGCTTTCATTTTTAATTTTCCGGTTTATAAATTACACCATTTAATTTTACATATTTTTTAAGAATTTTTTCGCCTTCAATTTTTTCAATATCAGGAAAAACTTTTATTCCTCTTTTTTTAAATTCTTCTATCCAATTTGGCTTAAAGCCTTCGTCAAACCCTGTTATTTTTTCAACTGAAATTGATGGTGCGGAATAATAAATTTTTTTAATTCCTGCCCACATAATAGCCCCTAAGCACATGATGCAAGGTTCGCTTGTTATATAAATTGAAAGGTTGTATGGCGCAAGGTTATATGTTTTTAGCTTTTCTTCAGCAGCTTTTATTGTGTTAATTTCTGCATGGGCTAAGCTTAAATTTGATTTAACAACAGAATTTCTTTCTTTTGAAATTAAATTGTAATTTTCATCATAAATGGCGGCTAAAAACGGGCCATAGCCGTTATCAATTGTTTCATCAAGTTCTTTTAATAAACTTTTTATAATTAAAACATCATTTTCATTCATATTCAAATTATAGCAAATTTTTTACTTTTTATGTATTATATTGTTTATTGTCAAGGAAAAGGATTGCTGTTTGAATATATTGCCGATAGTTCCCTATAGCTGCGGGAAAAACAACTATACCAAAACAAAAGGCCGAAAAATTTCTTCCGGTTGTTCATTTGGCAACAACTACGGTGTAATAACACCCCAACTTGACACGTTTATTCAAACAAAAGGCTACCCTAACATTAAAACCACACATTTTTATAGAACCCCTAAAATAAAAAGAACCCCAAAATCAGGCAAATTTAACATTCAAGATTACAAAAATTTGTCTAAAACAGAAAAAGAATTTATTTCGGAAAATATTCCAAATGAAATTAAAGAACTTGCAATGGTGAATGTGGGAGTTGGCATTGCCTTAAAACAAGCTTTTGATGATAAATACGGTGAAGGAAATTATAAATTCATATCATTAGGCACCTCGCCCGCCTTAACTGCAAAAGTTATGGAATTAACGGGGGCGGATGTTGTTTATCTTCCAATGTCTTATGCTCACACCACCTGCACAAAGCACTGGCTTCAAGAATCCCCATACATTGATTTTTATAAAGGTTATATGGAAAATATCGGCCTTACAAATGAAAATTTGAGAAAAGAAAATAAAAGAGGAATAATTTGTGATTATACGGTTTCAGGAAGAAGTTTGGAATTATCCGAATTTATGCTAAAAGGGCCGTTGGGGTTGGATGAAAGCTTGCTTGATACATATACAATGAATAATTTAATTCAAAATTCTCCTTATATTCAGGAAGATGTTAAAGACAGATACTTAAACGAGCTTTTAAAAAAAGAAAAAGCAGCAGATTATTGCGATGTTCCGCACTTTTCTTTTATAGATAAAAGGCCTTTTAATTCAGGCAAAATCAATTCTTCAAAAAGCCTTATAAAATATTTTGAAGATTACCGTGCAAAATCTTCTAACCCGTATAATTTTTCTGTTATGAAAATTTTGGAAGATGAAAATTTACTTTCTTAAACTAATCGACAAATTAAATTTAGAGAATATACTTTTAAATTATGGATAAATTGAATTTTTTAACGGCAGGCATTCCGTTATGTGCCAAAGATTATAAACAAGGGTTTGAAACCTTATCAAATATGGGCTTAGATGGCTTAGAGCTTGAATTTGTAAGGGGTGTCAGAATTTCTGATATTTCAAGAAAAAGTGTTTTAGAAAGAAATAAAAACCTTGTAGTAACAGCTCATGCGCCATTTTATGTTAATTTGAATTCAAAAGAAGAAGAAAAAATTGAAGCTTCAATTCAAAGAATAGTTGAAACTGCCCTTGTTGCAAACTCCTTAAATGCTTTTTCCATAACATACCATGCCGCTTATTATATGGAAAAAGACAAAGAAGAAGTTTATAAAAAAGTGGTTGAAGGGAATAAAAAAATTTTTGAAGCCTTAGAAAAAGAAAATGTTAAAATTTGGGTTCGCCCTGAAACAACGGGCAAAAAAAGCCAATGGGGCGATGTTGATGAAATTATAAGGCTATCTAAAGAATTTGAAATGGTTCTTCCTTGTGTTGATTTTTCACACCTTTACGCCAGAGAAATCGGCGAATTTAATTCATACGATGATTTTTCAAAAGTTTTTGAAAAAATCGGGAATGAATTAGGGCAAATTGCACTTGATAATTTTCACGCCCATATTGCAGGCATTGAATATACAAAAAAAGGCGAAAAACAGCATTTAAACCTTTTAGAATCTGAATTTAACTATAAAGATTTATTGAAAGCTTTTAAAAAGTTTGATATTAAAGGCGCCGTTGTTTGCGAAAGCCCAAATATTGAAGAAGATTGCAAGCTTTTATCGGATTATTACAATTCGCTTTAATTAAAAATGAAACTTTTTTGTTTCTTTTCCGTCTTACATTTTAGATAAGCAATTTTATTTGTTTTATGAGATGAGAAACGGAAAAGGAATTAATGAGTTTTATGGATAACAATTTAGAAAAAGAATTCAACTTCGATTTTTTAAATGAAATTGAAGAAGACGAAGAAATTAAAACTTTTAACAACATAATGAACAAAGATGAAATTTTGCAAACCTACCTTAAAGAAATCGGCAAAATTAAACTTATGAATAAAAAAAACGAAGTTTTAACAGGGAAGATTATAAAAGAAGGATGTGAAAAAGAAGCAATTATTGCAAAAAAGAAATTAATTCAGGCAAATTTAAGGCTTGTTGTTTCAATTGCAAAAAGATATACAGGCCAAGGAATTTTATTTATGGATCTTGTTCAGGAAGGGTCTTTAGGGTTAATTAAAGCGGCAGAAAGGTTTGATTATACAAAAGGGTTTAAATTTTCCACTTATGCCACTTGGTGGATAAAGCAAACAATAATAAGGGCAATTGCAAACCATTCAAGGTCAATCAGAATTCCTGTTCATATGAGCGATAAAATCAGAAATTTGAAAAAAGCAATTTTAAAATTAAGCGTTAATTTAGGAAGAGAGCCCGAAGATTTTGAACTTGCGGAATATTTAAAATGCGATGAGAAAAAAATTAAGCAAATAAAAGCTTCAATGATAAAAGAACCGATAAGCCTTCACACACCTGTTGCACAAGATCTTTGCATTGAAGATTACATTAAAGATGAAGAAGGAAAAGCCCCCGATATAAAAGCGGAAGATGATTTTTTGAAAGAAGACATTAATTTTCTTTTAAATAACCTTACAAAAAGAGAAAGATTTATAATTTTAAACAGGTTTGGTTTATTTGGAAGAAGCCAAAGAACGCTTGAAGAATTAGGGAAAACTTTAGGCTTTTCAAAAGAAAGAATAAGACAAATTGAAGGGGAAGCAATTCGAAAATTGAGGAAATGCAAAAATATAGAAGAGATGAAAAATTATCTTTCTTAGAAAAAATGCCGCTTTATTAAAGGCGGCATTTATATTTTATCTATTATTTTATTAACAAGTTTTTTAAATTTATCCGAGGTTTCTTTTCCTGTTTCTAAAACCTCATTGTGGCTAAGCTTAGAATCTGTTACGCCTGATGCGTAATTTGAAACAAGACTTATTCCTAAAACTTTCATTTTAAGCCAATTTGCAACAATTGCTTCAGGCACTGTTGACATTCCGACAACATCTGCGCCCATAATTTTTAACATTTTAACTTCGCTTGGTGTTTCATAAGAAGGGCCTGTTGTTGCTGCATAAACGCCTTCTTTAAGGTCAATATCAAGTTCATTTGCCGCAATAAAAGCCTTTCGCCTTAAATTTGGGCAATAAACCCTGCTCATATCGGGAAATCTTTCTCCCATAGAGTCATCGTTTTTTCCTATAAGGGGGTTTGTGCCCATTAAATTAATGTGGTCTGAAATTAACATTAAATCTCCGGGGGTTAAGGTTGTATCCAGAGCCCCTGCTGCATTTGTTAAAATAACAACTTTTGCGCCCAGCTTATTTAAAAGTTTTATAGGGTATGTGATTGTTTCCATTGAATTGCCTTCGTAAAAATGGAACCTTCCCTGCATAACGGCAACATTTTTGTTGTTTTTTGTATAGAAAAAAAGAGCCCCTTTGTGCCCTGTTACGGTTGATGGCACAAAACCTTCAATTTCGGAATATGGAATTGAAACACCATCAAGACCATTGGTAAAACCGCCAAGGCCAGAGCCTAAAACCAACAAAATATCGGGAACAAAACCGTTTGTTTTTTCCCTAATGTATTTTACGGCATTTTCTATTTGCATTTAATACCTTATAAACCTAATTAACCAACAAGGCCGCTGTCATCTGATTCTGAAGCTTTTACCATAATGGCGTGCTGAACAGGCTTTTCTTTTTTAATGCTTGTGTCGTATGTTGCTTCAAAATCATATCCGAAATCATCTTTATTTTTTTTGATTTGAGATTCATCAACAAGCCTTTTTGCAATATCAATAAGTTCATAAACCAATTGATATCTGTTTTCTGTTTTTTCGTTTAATTCCCATGCAATTTTTGTAATTTGGTTCATTTTAAAAGTTCTCCTTAATCTAATATACAATGATACAAACATTCTTGCAAGGTTTTTTTATATATAAAGGCAATTGAAAAATAAGAAAAGATAGTGTAAATTTTAATTTATGGAAAACCTTGTTGAAATTAAAAATGTATATAAAACCTATTTTTCAAAACCAAATGCATTTTCAAAAAAAATTATAGAAACAAATGCTGTTAATAACGTTTCATTTAATATTAAAAAAGGTGAAATTAAGGGCTTGGTGGGTGAATCCGGCTGCGGAAAAACAACATTGGGAAATATGCTTTTAAAATTAACCGATACAACAAAAGGTGAAATTTTATTTAAAGGTCAAGACATTTCAAAATTTAATAAAACAGAAACAAAAAATTTCAGAAAATCTGCGCAGATGATTTTTCAAAACCCCTATTCAAGCTTAAACCCCAAAATGAAAATTAAAGATATTTTAGTTGAACCATTGGATATTTTTAAAATTAAAAAAAATAGAGATGATATTTTATATGAAACAATTTTTTCTGTCGGCCTTAATGAAGATGACTTAAAAAGGTTCCCCCATGAATTTTCAGGCGGGCAAAGGCAAAGAATTGCAATTGCAAGAGCTTTAATTTTAAGGCCTGATTTTATTGTGGCGGATGAACCTGTTTCTGCCTTAGATGTTAGTATTCAAGCGCAAATAATTAACCTTTTAATAGATTTAAAAGAAAAATATAATTTAACATATCTTTTTATTTCCCACGATTTAAACGTTGTTAAATATTTATGTGAAAACGTTGTTATTATGAATAAAGGCAAAATTGAAGAGATGGGCAAAATTGAAGATGTTTTTAACAACCCAAAAACAGATTATACAAAAACATTAATTAATTCAATTCCAAAGCTTGAAATTTAAGGCTTAAATTTCTTCCGCTATTTTTAATTTTGCAATTTTCGGGTCAAGCAAGCGTTTGCCAACTTCAGGGAATTCAATTTGAAGAAGGCACCTTTGGCCATAATTAATAACTTTTAAAATTTCACCTTCGCCGTATTTTTCATGGGTTACTTTGTCGCCTTCCTTGAAGCCTAAAACAGATTGTGTTTCATCTTCTTTTTTGATGTCATCAAAAACAGGAAGCTTATGTTCAGGTGTTTTAATTTCTTTTTTAATTTTTTCTAAATCAATAGAAACTTTATCATCTATTTTTAATTTTTGAGAAGAATTTACTTCGTCTGTTTCATCGTTAATTATTTTTTCAAATTCTTCATCTATATCATCTTTATTTTCTTCAATTTCTTTTTCTTTATCGGCATTCATTTTATCAAGAATTTTGTTTGTTTTATCATCCTTGATTTTGTCTTGAATATTTGAATCTACAACTTCATTTATAATTGTTGAAACTTCATCTTTTGTTTTTTCAAATTCTAAATCTTCTTTTTTGTTTTCTTCTTTTTCCAAAGTTTCTTTAAATGAATGAGCTTCTTCACTTTCTTCATTATTTATGGAATTAACTTCATCAATTGCATCTAAAATGTTGTCATCAATGATGTTTTCATCTTCATTTGAATAAACATTTTCTTGAATTTTCGCAAATTCTTTTAATTCTGCTTTTGTTTCTTTAATTTCAGATAATTCTTTAATTTTTTCTTCGCCTAAAATGTCTGCTTGTTTAATTTTTGGCATCTTGAGCGCTTTTTTTGTTTCTTTTGCGGGTTTTGTTTCTTCTTTTTCCTTGGTTTCAGGCTCTTTTGTTTCTTCTTTTATTTCAATTGTTTCTTCAACCTCGGGTTTTGTTTCAGGTTTTTTTGTTTCTTCTTTTATTTCAATTGTTTCTTTAATTTCAGGTTTTGTTTCAGGTTCATTTTTTTCTTCAATTTCAGGTAAAATTTCAGCTTCAGCCTTTTTATCTTCTTTTTTATCTTCAAGCTTTTCTTCTTCTTTAGAAGGTTCTTCTTTTTCTTCTGTTTTATTTTCAGCTTCTTGCTTTAATTCTTCTTTGTTTTCTTCAATTTTTTCTTGTTCAATTTCTTTATCTAAGGGTTCTTTTAAATTTATATTTTCTTCTTTTGGTTCATTTTCTTCAACAAAATAATCAAGTTCATCTTGAGAAATTAAATTTTCAGGTTCAATTGTTTCTTCTTTATTTTGTTCTTCTTGAAGGTTTTCTTGAATATTTTCGTTAATTTCTTTAGCTTCAGTTAAAGGAATATATTCATTGTTTGAAGAATTTTCTTCAATCGGGGTTGTTTCTTCATTAAAATCAATTTCTTTTTTAGGTTCTAAAATATCAGAAAGGCTGATTTCTTCATGAAGCCTTTTTTGCCTCGGTTCTTTTTGCTTAACTTCAAAGTTATTCGGCCTTAGTTCAAAAGGTGTCATATCTTCTAATTGCAAATTAAGAGAGATAAAGAGCTTGTCTTTGTCCTCATCTTTGTTTTTCGGCTTAAATGGTGTTTCAAGCTGAAGTGTGAAGATAAAATCTTTGGTGTCTTCGCCGAAAATCATAAAAGCATCTTTATTTAAAGATTGAATTTGGAAATTTGCATGGGTAAAATCTCTTTTTGGGTTCATTGCAGGCAATAAGATGTAATTTTGTGCAAATTCCATTATATAAGATGCTTTTTTATAGCCGTATGAAAAACTTGGAATAAAAGATATATTTTTCTTTTTGAAATATAAACCGTTTAAAATGTCATTGTTAATGTTGTTATCATTTAACCTTGCAAGAAGGAAGATATCTTTTTCAATTTTATTTGAAATGTATTCAACAAATTCTTTTTGCCATTCAATTTTAAGGTTTGATAAATCTAAAACGGTAATTTTATTTTTTTCAACAGATTTAAACAAGCCCTCGTATTCTCTTTTTGTTTTAGCAAAAATGTTTAACCTGTCGTATTTTTTAAGCCAGCTTATTAAAACTTGCAATTCAACCGAAGGCGTTAATTTTGCTTGGTTTTGAACAACTTTTATAAACCTTTGATAGGGAATATAATATTCTTCATCATTAACTAAAAACTTTTTAACTTCTTCAAAAACATCCCCTAAAACCACTTGGGTTTCAAGTTTTGCTCTCATTAAGCTTTTTTGTTGAATATAATCGATGGTATCATACGCCAAAGGCAATTTGAAATTTTTCATTGCCGCAAATTCGTTTGCGCCTTCAATTTTAACTGCGCCCGAAAAATCCAGAATTAAAACATTTTTATATTTTGCAAGCCTTGGCGAAAGTGTTTCAAAAATTTGGTTTGTTTGCTCAAATTTATCTGCAAAAATAACACAATTATTGTCGAAGAAATTTGTATTCAATTTCATTTCTTCTTTTGTTTTGTAACTTTTGCCTATTACAATTGTTTTTTTGTCTAAATTAATGCACTTTTCAATTTCGGATTGCTTAATTTTTGCAACTTCGCATTCTCTTGACGGGGTGTAATTGTCATAGGGTTTAATTTCATTGCCGTTAACAATACGATAAATTAATTTAATTTTGGCAACGTTTGCTTCTTGGTCAAATTTATCATCATAAACTTCAACCACTTGTGCTAAAAAGTTTTCATCAGCATCTCTAACAAGCAAAAAATCGCTCAAGCTGAAAACTTCCGTTTTCGGGTTGAACAATAATCTGATAGTATCGTTAACTGTTTGTATTACGCGCATTTATAAAAGAATATTCCAACTTTTGAATTAATATATATTTATTCCAAAGTTATTATACTATAGACAAAAGTAATGTAAAATATGTAATATGTTGTATATTTAAAAGGGAAAAATTCTCTAAACTCTTGACAGTTTACCTTGTCTTTCATAAGATATCATGTAACAGAATAAAATGCCGATGTAGCTCAATGGCAGAGCAACGGTTTTGTAAACCGTAGGTTGCGGGTTCGAGTCCCATCATCGGCTTTTGTTTCTTGAATTACGGTACATTGATATGAGTGTTATAAAGCCATGCCCGGCGAGGGTGTGAAAGCGTGAAAATCATAAAAACACGCCCATGTGGCGCAGTGACTCTGCCGAACAAAAGGTGACTAAATGTCACGTTTTGTGAGAGGGTGGCACTCCCTAAAAGGGAGAGCGCGGCAGGGCGAAACAAAAAAGGTATGCCCATGTGGCGCAGTGGTAGCGCACTCCCTTGGTAAGGGAGAGGCCACGAGTTCGAGTCTCGTCATGGGCAAATTTAACAAATCATTAATTATATAAGGGTAGATGCCCGAGTGGCTAAAGGGGGCAGACTGTAAATCTGTTGACGTGAGTCTACGGTGGTTCGAATCCACCTCTACCCATTTTTTATTTTTCAAAAACAATCAAACCAAAAATAAAACAAAGGAGAAAAAAACTTATGGCAAGAGAAAAATTTGAAAGAACCAAGCCGCATGTTAACATCGGTACCATTGGTCACGTTGACCACGGTAAAACAACGTTAACAGCTGCTATTACAGGTACAATGGCTGCAGCTGGCCAAGCTGAAGCTAAAAAGTTTGATGAAATCGACGCAGCTCCTGAAGAAAAAGCTCGTGGTATTACGATTTCAACAGCACACGTTGAATATGAAACAGCTGCAAGACACTATGCACACGTTGACTGCCCGGGCCACGCAGACTATGTTAAAAACATGATTACCGGTGCAGCTCAAATGGACGGTGCTATTCTTGTTGTTGCTGCAACAGACGGTGCTATGCCTCAGACAAGAGAACACATTCTTCTTGCCCGTCAAGTTGGTGTTCCCAGACTTGTTGTATTCATGAATAAATGCGATATGGTTGATGACGAAGAATTATTAGACCTCGTTGAAATGGAAGTTAGAGAAATGCTTTCTTCTTATGAATTCGACGGCGACAATATTCCTTTCATCAGAGGTTCAGCTCTTAAAGCTTTAGAAGCTGTTCAAGCTAACCCGACAATCCAAAGAGGCCAAGATAAATGGGTTGATAAAATTTGGGAATTAATGGATGCTATCGATACATACATCCCAACTCCCGAACGTGATTTAGACAAACCATTCTTGATGCCTGTTGAAGACGTTTTCTCAATTACAGGCCGTGGCACAGTTGCTACAGGTAGAGTTGAACGTGGCGTTGTTAAAGTTGGTGATGAAGTTGAAATCGTTGGTTTTGGCGAAACAAAGAAAACAACAGTTACAGGTGTTGAAATGTTCAGAAAACTTCTTGACCAAGGTCAAGCAGGTGATAACATCGGCGCACTTTTAAGAGGTATCGACAAAAAAGATATCCAACGTGGTCAAGTTCTTGCAAAACCCGGTACAATTCATCCTCACACAAAATTCACTGCTAACGTTTACGTTTTAACAAAGGATGAAGGCGGACGTCATACTCCTTTCTTCCCCGGATACAGACCTCAATTCTACATCAGAACAACTGACGTAACCGGTTCAATTAAATTTGACGGCGAAATGGTTATGCCTGGTGATAACGTAGTTATGGAAGTTGAACTTATTGCTCCTGTAGCTATCGAAGAAGGTATGAGATTTGCTATCAGAGAAGGCGGCAGAACAGTTGGTGCCGGCGTTGTAGACAAAATCCTCGGATAGTCTGCATAGACAAATTATTAAAAACCCGAAAATTAATATTTTCGGGTTTTTTAATGCTTTTTAATTAATATTTAATTGCTTTTTAATTAGTATTTAATTATTTTTAATTAAAAAAATGGCGGCTTTTTAATTTGGCCGCCAATTTATTGGTTGGAATTTATTTAAAGATTTGCCTTAACTTCTTTTTTGTATTTTTCAACATTTGGTTGTAAAACCTCAGGCAGCGCTTCATCATTCGGAGTTTCTCCGCCTTCTGTTCTTCTTAGCATATTGCCTGTATATAAGGTTTCAAAATGCTTTAATTCAATAAATCTTGCAATGGCTTCAGGGCTAAGATTATCTAAAACAATTTCAGACACGGGGTGTTGCGCTTTGTATGCTGTTGTAACACCTTTAAGCACTGCATTTGTAACTCTGTCATCTGTTTTTGGGTAGATAAATGTATAGAATGAATCATTATTATTTTCATCCAAATCTGCTTCTGCATTGTAGTGCAGATACCCGGGGCCTACGTTTGTATCTGTTGAAATTTGTGCTTTCAAAGATTCATTATTTAATTGTTTATCCCAAAGCGTTGCGCCATTAAAGGCATCTGAAAAATATTCGTTAAAATGTTTATTTTTGCCTTTTAGTTTTGAATCAACATTAAATGCGGCTAATTGAAGTGCTTCATTTTGGTAAATATCGGGGTTTAGAAATTCTTTTTGTGCGTTAATTGATGCAATTAACATTTTTTCTACATCTTCTTTAGCAACGCCAATATATGCCAATGTGAATAATGTTGCATCATCGAAAATAGAAAATCTTCCGCCTACATCGTCATGAACAAGGCCTGAAAGTTGAATTTCGCCGTTTTCAACTTCTCTTCTTAATTTGCTCTTTTCTGCCGATGCATCTGTCATAGCTATAAATCTGTCTGAAACATCTTCTTTTCCCAAATGTTTTTGAACAATATTTCTAAAAGCGTTGTAGGCGGTTGTGGTTTCAAGCGTTCCGCCTGATTTTGAAACAACAAGAAATTTTGTTTTGTCTAAATCAAGCCCATCTTTAAACCTTTCAAAGCTTTCAGGGTCTATTGAAGAATAAAAATGCACATTTTTGTCTTTGCCAAGCATTTTTACCATAGCTTCAGTTGTGTGTCTTGAACCGCCAATGCCAATAATTGCAAGGTCTTCAAAACCGCCTTCTTTTGCTTGTTGCGCCATTTCGTAAATATTATCTAAATTTTGAAGCTGATTATTTGGAAGTTTATTTATCCAATTCAAAAATTGCCCTTCTTTTCCAATTCTTGAAGTTATATCTGAAACAGCTTCGCTTGCGTTTGCTTCATATTCCGAAAAATTTATATCAGGTGTTTTAATTGAAACATCGTTTGCCGGTTGAAGCCCCCTAAAACTTACATTGCCTGTTGTGTCAAAAATTCTTTCAAGTTCCGTTTTTAATTTTTCAACATTTTCATCTGCAATATTTTCATCTTCATTGAAGGTTTCAATATAAGCTTTTACTTTTGGTTCTGTTCCCGATTTTCTCACTAAAACCGATGAACCGTCTGTCATATAGAGTTTAACGCCATCTCCGCCTTGTTTGTATTTTTCCATTTCTTCCATATTGGCTTTTGTTTTTTCAACATCAATTTCAAAATCACCGAATTTTGTATCACCCCTTAGGGCATCTTGATATATTCCGTTCATTTTTTTCATAATTGTTGCTTTTGCTTGTTCATCTTCAAGCGTTTTGCTGAAGTTATATGCCCTAAATTCAACACCTGAAGCTTTTTTAACTTCTTTTAATATTTGAGAAAGCGGTTTGTTTTCTTTAGCCATCATATCTAAAATCATCAAAAGGGCAATAATGCCGTCTTTTTCAGGGATGTGGCCGTTTATGGTTAAACCGCCCGATTCTTCGCCTGCAACAAGAATATCTTTCCCTTCTTCTCTTTCTTTAAGAATATCTTCGCCTATATATTTAAAGCCGACAGGCGTTTGAATTACATTTAAACCGTTTTTTTGAGCAAATAAATCTATTTCGGATGATGTTGCCTGGCTTCTTATTATATCTCCTTTTATTCCTTTATTGTTTGCCAAATGGTGCGCAACAAGCAAAATAACATCATTCGGAGAAACAAAATTGCCGTTTTCATCTACAACACCAAACCTGTCTGCATCGCCATCGTTTGCAAGCCCTATTTTTAAACGTTTTCTGTCATCTCTTACCCACCTTTTAAGTTCGGATAAATTTTTATCTGTCGGGTTTGGGCCTTCTTTTTTATCTGAATCAATGACTGTATATTTTATGCCGTTATCTCTTAATAATTCAGGGAAAACATAATCTCCCGTTCCTTGCATGCTGTCATAAAAAATGGAAATATTTGCATATCTGATGTTTTCCCAATCTACCATTTTTTTTGAATCAATTTTTTCTTTATATAAATTATACGGATAAACAATGGCAGATGAGCCTTGTTTTGTTTTATCCGTTGTGTAATATCCTTGTTTTGCATAGTTAACGGCATTTTCAGCTATTTGCTTTGTTACGCTTGGCGGTGCAATTGCGCCGTCGTTTGTTACTAAATTAAAGCCACCGTCTGCCCAAGGGTTATGGCTTGCGGTTAAAAGAATTGAAACAGGGTTGCCCAATGTTTTTGTCATTTGTGCCAACAATGGGGTTGGAACAGGGTCTTTAATGTACATAACGGATATTCCCTGTTTTACTAAAGTATCATTAATTAAAGGAAGTGATTCCCTTGTGGCTTTTCTTGTGTCGCCCCCAATAATAACAAAAGGAGGTTCATTTTTTTCTTCTGCTTTTTCGTTTGCATATTTTGCAACACCTAAAGTTAAAAGCTCAACAATTTCGGGGTTGAATTTGTCTGAACCGTATTTGGCTCTGTGGCCCGATGTTGAAGTAGATAGGCTGTTTGCAACAAATTCGGCCGTTTTTGGGTCAACATTAATTTTGTGATTTTCAATGTTACCCGTAAATGTTACTTTGTCTTCAATCGGTTCAATAATACTGTTTGTAATTGGTTTTGCGGCTGTTGAATTTTGCACGCTAAAAACATTTCGGATGCCGAAATCCGGATTAAATAAAATTTTCATAACACCTCGCTGCCCGTTTTTTAATGACGGGGAATATACCTAACAACAATAATTGCCTTATCTATAAAACCACTAAAAAATTCTATTTGCCAGCCTTAAAATTTATATTTTACATTTCTTAATAATTTTACTTAGCAGGTTAAAATATAGATATAGACTGAATTCAACTGTTATGTATCGTTTAAAAATTAATCAATTTTATTTATAGGGAATTCTTTTCTTAAATTTCTTAAAAAGTCCATATCGATTTTTGAATAAATTGCTGCGGGTTTATCTTCCCCGATTGCAAGAATTTCCCCAACAGGTGAAACGATAATTGAATTTGCACAAGAATTTAGCCCCGAACCTAAACTGCCAATAAAAGAAGCGCCTGCAAAATAGCATAAATTTTCAACCGCTCTTGTTATTGAAAATGCTTTCATCTCTCTTTTTTTAAGTTCAAAATCATAATTGGTTGATTTTTGAGGTAAACACCATGCGTTTGGGCAAGCTATAATTTCTGCGCCCATTTTCATTAATTTATTAAAATGCATTGGAAACCTTAAATCAAAACAAATTCCCACTCCGATTTTTGCAAAATCGAGTTCAACGGTAACAGGCGGGTTGTTTCCTTCTGTTATAACTTCGTTTTCTTTTCCGCCAAAATATGAATACAGGTGAATTTTTCTGTATTTGGCTTTTATTTCGCCGTTTCTGTCAAAAATATATGATGTATTATAAAAATTTTCCCCGTCTTTTTCTATTATTGTGCCGCCAATGATATTTGAATTTTTTTCTTTTGCAAGGTTTGATAAAAAATTCAAAACATTTGGGTTCTGTTCGTTTTCTGCATAATTAATAAACCCTTGATGGTTTATTCCGGTTGAAAAAAATTCAGGTAAAATTATTAAATCTAATTGTTCATAGAAATTTTGAAGCTGAAATTTAACAGTTTCTAAGTTTTTTTCTATATTATTTATTCTTGGCTCAAATTGAAGCGCTAAAATTCCGTAATTATTCATCAAGAATAATTATACAGGGAACATTTTAACTTTCAAAGCCAAAGAATCCTTTTAATTTTGCAAGAGTGCCAAGTTTTTTATCTGTTATAACTTTTGCTGCATTGCCTTTTAAATTATCACTGGCTGCATCTTGCGGCGCAACACCTGCTTTTTTGCCGCTTACAAAGCTTGCTATATTTTCTTTTAATGGGTCGGCTTCAACTTTTGGTTCTTCTGCTGCAGGGGTTGGAGTTGGTTCTGCCGC
>ULUL01015017.1_pt1 | contig 26731 bp, 33 predicted proteins | sample 1958481 | NCBI WGS metagenome assembly ULUL01 (sample SAMEA4835759, study PRJEB28245) | human gut metagenome | biome: gut microbiome; material: fecal sample | place: Denmark | collected 2008 | reverse complement strand
AGCCTTCCGTCTGCAAGATATACATATTTTTCATCCGCCCCGGTGATCACGTAACAGGTTCCCTTATCGTGGCCCGCCAGGGAACGTGCAAGCTTTCCTGTCATTGCTTATCCTTCCTTATGCTTTCTTAGCTTTTCCAGTTTCAGCTCTTTGCCTATGACACATACAAGCTTCAAGGTTTTCATACCTATGTGTCTACTGCAAAGTATTACTTTTCTCATATACCCTTTGCAAGGCTATGCTCCTTAGTACAATGTCAAAATCTCAGGCTCGCCCTCTGTCACCAGAATGGTATTTTCATAATGAGCTGACCAGGAGCCGTCTGCTGTCACTACTGTCCAGTCGTCATCCATCCATTCCACATCTGCCCGGCCCATATTGATCATAGGCTCAATGGCAAGTGTCATGCCGGCCTGCAGGCGCAGTCCTCTTCTTCTCTGTGCAAAGTTAGGTATCTGGGGATCCTCATGAAGGCTGGTTCCGATGCCATGACCTACCAGATCACGCACAATACCGTAGCCGTAAGGCTTGATAGAAGCATCGATGGCATTTGAAATATCAAAAAGATGATTTCCTGCTTTTGCCATTTTAATACCATCGAAAAAGCTCTGTCTGGTGCGCTCGATCAAAAGTTTTGCATCCTCGCTGATCTGTCCCACGCCAAAGGTACGGGCCATATCAGAATGATACCCTTTGTAGATCAGGCCTGCATCCAGGCTTACAATATCGCCCTCCTGGAGGATATGGTCCTTTCTTGGGATTCCGTGTACTACCTCATCATTTACGGATACACAGATGGAAGCCGGATATCCATTATAATGTAAGAAGTTCGGAGTGCCGCCGTGTCCGCGGATCAGCTTTTCTCCAAGCGCATTAATATCTGCGGTAGACATACCGGGCTCTACTGCCTTTTCCATATTATAAAATACATCTGCAAGTCTCTTGCATGATTCTCTCATCAATGCAATTTCTCTCTCTGACTTAATTGTAACTGCCATTTTCTGTAATCCTTCTTTCCAATGCCAGTATTCTTCTCCAACACCGGCACTCTCTTTGTATGCAGGCCCCTACACACTTCACCTCACAGTTTCCCACTAAGCAATGACAAATGCTGTTGACAAACTGTCATAGTTTAAGCAAGGATGCTTACGATATCCTCAAAGACGTCCTTCATATCCTTTGTACCATCCACAGTCTTAAGCACGCCCTTCTTTGTATAGAAGTCAATCAGCGGCTGTGTCTGATCATGGTAAACCTTTAATCTGTTCAGAACGGTCTCCGGCTTGTCATCATCACGGAGTACCAGCTCCTGTCCGCAAGTATCGCAGACGCCCTCCTTCTTGGGAGGAATATGCTCTACATGGTAGGTTGCACCACAGGAAAGACAGGCGCGTCTTCCGGACATTCTCTTTACAATATTTTCATCCGGTACATCCACATTGATCGCATAATCAATGGCATCCCCAAGCTTTGTCAACGCCTCATCCAAAACCTCAGCCTGAGGAATGGTTCTGGGAAAGCCATCCAGTACATAGCCGTTGCTGCAGTCATCCTTTGCCACTCTGTCAAGCAGAAGCTTCACAGTCAGCTCATCCGGAACCAGCATACCCTGATCCATATATTTCTTTGCTTCCTTGCCAAGCTCTGTGCCATTTTTGATATTGGCACGGAAAATATCTCCGGTAGAGATATGGGGGATTGCATACTTTTCTGCAATCATCTTTGCCTGTGTTCCTTTGCCCGCTCCAGGGGCACCCAACATGATAATCTTCATACCTGCCTCCATTTCACAAAAACGCCGATGGCCGATGCCACATTTACTCCATTGATGGCTTCACACTCTGTCCAATAAGATTACTGCTCATCTAACTCACAATAACACATTATTTCCTATCCGCCAAATGCATGAACAGATATCCAAGCGGTGCACAGCTTTCGCTTGCCTATCTGTTCACACACTTGCCGGATCCTTCGCACCCTTTCCCAAAGGATGCTTTTATGGCTTCCTATCCCCGCTTATCCTAACTAAATGGCAGGTGTAACCAACATTTCTATTTTACCTGCAAAAAATTAAGTTTGCAAGCCCTGTATGAAAAATATCCGGATGAAAACCTCACCCGGATATTCTAATCTGAAAGCATCCTAAATTAATCATTCAAGAAGCCTTTATAATTACGAACCAACATCTGTGATTCCACCTGCTTCATTGTCTCAAGGACAACGCTTACGATAATGATCAGGCTGGTACCACCGAAGGATACGCTTGCACCGAAGATACCGTTGAAGATGTAAGGGATCACGGATACAATGATCAGTCCTACAGCACCGATGAATACAACATAATTCAATACCTTGTTCAGGTAATCGCTGGTAGGCTTTCCAGGTCTGATACCGGGAATGAAGCCGCCCTGCTTCTTCATATTGTCTGCGATCATCAGCGGATTGAAGGTGATGGATGTATAGAAATACGCAAAGAACACGATCAATAATACATAAATCAGCAATCCGATGGAATAAATCGGTGAACTGAGCTTACACCAGTTAGAACCATTCAAGGTGTTCAGGATTTCCCTCCACACACCGCTTCCGCTATAACCGGCAAAGGAGCTGATGATAATCGGGAACTGCATGATAGAGGATGCAAAGATGACAGGCATAACACCTGCGGTATTTACCCTCAGAGGGATGTTGGAGGTCTGACCGCCAACCATCTTTCTGCCCTGCACCTTCTTTGCATACTGTACAGGAATCTTTCTGGTGCCATCATTTAAAATGATGACCAGAATTACCATTACAATGATCACCGCAAAGATAATTACAGCAGCAAGCACTGCTGTTGCGGGAGCCTTTCCGAACACAAACTGCTGGAACAGATTTCCCAGATCCTGAGGAAGCCTTGAAATAATGTTGATCACAAGTACGATAGAGATACCGTTTCCGATACCGTTTTCTGTAATTCTTTCACCAATCCACATCAAGAATGCACTGCCTGCAGTAAGAGCAGCAATCGCCGTAATGACATTTATCGCATTGTACTCAGCCAGTAATCCCTGTCTGCCGAAGCCTACAGACATTGCCGTAGCCTGGATCAATGCAAGCGCCACTGTCACATATCTAGTGATGGCGACCATTTTCTTTCTGCCATCCTCACCATCTCTCTGCATTTCTTCCAATTTTGGAATTGCAATCGTCAGAAGCTGAATGATAATGGAGGATGTAATATACGGGTTAATGTTCAATGCCAGGATGGACATATTTAAAAAGGATCCACCTGTGATGGCATCGAAAAAGTTAAATGCATCACCTGTCTGCTGTGCAAACCACTGTGAAAAGAAATCCCTGTCAACACCCGGAACGGGCAGCTGTGATCCGATACGGATCACAACTAACATTGCCAGGGTAAAAAGAATTTTCTTTCTGATTTCTTTTATTTTGAATGCATTTTTGAGTGTTGTAAGCATTACATCACCTCTGCTGTTCCACCAAGAGCCTCAATCTTTTCTTTTGCAGATGCACTGAAAGCATCAGCCTTTACATTAAGCTTTTTGGTAAGTTCTCCGTTTCCAAGGATCTTAACACCATCTCTGGGATTTTTAACGATACCAGCTTCGATCAATGCGTTTACATCAACTACTGAATCGTTCTCGAAACGCTCCAGAGCGCTTACATTGATAGCTACGATTTCCTTTGTATTTCTATTAGTGAAACCTCTCTTAGGCAGACGTCTGTACAGAGGCATCTGACCACCTTCAAAACCGATTCTGGGTGCTCCAGAACGAGCTTTCTGACCCTTATGTCCCTTACCGGCAGTCTTGCCATTTCCTGAACCATGTCCACGGCCTCTTCTAAAATTATCACTCTGCCTGGAACCTTCAGCAGGTCTTAAATTGGATAATTCCATTCCTAACACCTCCTTATCTATTAAACTTCTTCTACTTTTACTAAATGACTGATCTGACGAATCTGTCCTCTTGTAGCTTCATTATCAGGAAGTACAACGGACTTATTCAGCTTACGCAGTCCCATAGATTCAACTGTCTTTCTGTTCTTCGGTACAGCCCCGATTGTGGACTTTACCAGAGTAACTTTCAACATTTTCTCTGCCATTGTGATTCTCCTTTCCTGAAAGAAACTTATGCGAAGATCTCGTCTACAGACTTACCACGGTTCTTAGCTACTTCTTCAGGAGCCTTCAGCTGGCTTAAACCAGTGATAGCTGCTAAAACAACGTTCTGCTTATTGTTAGAACCAAGGGATTTTGTACGAATATTCTTGATACCTGCAAGCTCACAAACTACACGAGCAGGACCACCAGCGATGATACCGGTTCCTTCCGGAGCCTTCTTCAACAGAACGCTTGCGGAACCGTACTTACCGATATAATCATGTGTAATACTGTTGTTCTCATCCAGAGGAACAGCTACCAGATGCTTTACAGCATCTTCCTTTCCCTTACGGATTGCTTCCGGAATTTCAACAGCCTTGCCCAGTCCGGCGCCTACATGACCATTGCCGTCACCAACAACTACCAGAGCGGTGAAACGCATGTTACGACCACCCTTAACAGTCTTAGCTACACGCTTGATGGTTACAACTTTATCATTGAGCTCCAGCTGACTTGCATCTATGATTGTATGTCTCATGGTTTGATCTCCTCTCTTAGAATTCCAAGCCAGCTTCTCTGGCTGCGTCAGCTAATGCTGCAATTTTACCCTGGTAAATAAAGCCGCCTCTGTCGAAAACAACTTCCTTAATACCTTTTTCAATTGCTCTCTTTGCAATTACAGTTCCCAGGTATGCTGCTGCATCAACGTTATTGGTTTTCTCTAATTCTGCCTTGATCTCTTTCTCAAGAGTAGAAGCAGATACTAAAGTGTTGCCAACTGTATCGTCGATAATTTGAGCATACATATGATTATTGCTTCTGAACACTGCAAGACGAGGTCTCTGGGCAGTGCCGCTGAAGCGGTTACGAATTTTCATGTGCTTTTTAACACGAACTTCCTGTCTGGATTCCTTACTAACCATCTTCACACTCTCCTTATCTATTTCTTACCAGTCTTACCAACTTTACGTCTGATGGTTTCATCAACATACTTAATACCCTTACCCTTATAAGGCTCAGGTCTTCTCTTGTCTCTGATCTCAGCAGCGAACTGGCCAACTTTTTCTTTATCAATACCCTTTACAATGATCAGGTTCTGACCTTCAACAACGGTCTCAATACCAGCGGGATCTTCCATCTCAACGGGATGAGAATATCCAAGAGACAGTGTCAGCTTCTTACCAGCCTTAGCAGCTCTGTAACCTACGCCGTTTACCTCAAGTCTCTTCTCGAAGCCTTCGGTAACACCTACCACCATGTTGTGGATCAGTGTTCTGGTAAGACCATGCAGGGACTTCATCTTCTTCAGATCGTTGGGTCTGCCTACTACTACTTCAGCACCCTCAACTTTGATCTCCATTTCAGCAGGGAGCACTCTTTCCAGTGTACCCTTGGGACCTTTAACGGTCACTTTATTATTTTCTGCAACCTCTACAGTTACGCCTGCAGGAATTGCGATTGGCATTCTACCTATACGTGACATGCCCGTACCTCCTATATTTTATATGGGAAAAATGAAAAGTTACTAATTACCAAACAAATGCAAGAACTTCGCCGCCAACGCCTAACTCTCTGGCCTTCTTGTCGGTGACAACACCCTGGTTGGTGGAAACGATAGCAATACCGAGTCCGCCCAGAACCTTGGGCATGTCTTCCTTGCCAGCATATACACGTAAGCCGGGCTTGGAAATTCTCTTGATACCGGAGATGATCTTCTCATTCTTGTCAGCACCATACTTTAAGGTGATGTGAATGGTCTTGAAGCCGCCTTCCTCAATGATATCAAACTTCTTAATATAACCTTCATCAAACAGAATCTGTGCGATAGCCAGCTTCATCTTAGAAGAAGGAACATCAACTGTATCGTGTTTTGCAGTATTTGCATTACGGATTCTTGTAAGCATATCTGCAATAGGATCGCTCATTGTCATTTTTCGTTTGCCTCCTTATTTAATCTGCAAGTCAATTACCAGCTTGCCTTCTTAACTCCAGGGATCTGTCCCTTATATGCCAACTCACGGAAGCAAACTCTGCAGATTCCGTATTTTCTTAAGTAAGCATGAGGACGACCACAAATCTTGCAACGGGTATAAGCCTGTGTAGAGAACTTAGGCTTGCGCTGCTGTTTTAACTTCATTGCTGTTTTAGCCATGAGAATTTACCTCCTTCTTATTTAGCGAAAGGCATATTGAACAGTCTAAGCAGTTCACGTGCCTCTTCATCTGTCTTAGCGGTTGTTACGAAGATGATATCCATACCTCTGGTCTTATCGATCTTATCGTACTCAATCTCAGGGAAGATGATCTGCTCTTTGATACCAAGTGCGTAGTTACCTCTTCCATCGAAGGAATTGGGATTTACTCCTCTGAAGTCACGCACACGAGGAAGTGCCAGGTTCACTAAACGATCAAGGAACTCATACATTTTCTCACCGCGCAGAGTGGTCTTACATCCGATTGCCATACCTTCACGGATCTTGAAGTTAGCCACAGAACTCTTAGCTTTTGTAAGAACTGCCTTCTGGCCTGTGATTGTCTCCATATCCTTTACGGCGCTCTCCAGAACCTTTGCGTTGTCTTTTGCTTCGCCAACGCCCATATTAATAACGATCTTATCAAGCTTGGGAACTTCCATAACGTTCTTATAACCAAACTTTTTCGTCATTGCATCTACAATCTCAGCATTGTATAAATCTTTCAGTCTGCTCACGAATATTTCCTCCTTCCTATTAATTAGTCAATTACTTCGCCTGTTGATTTTGCGATACGTACTTTCTTTCCGTCCTCTACCTTAAATCCAACTCTGGTAGCCTTTCCCTTGTGAACGTACATAACATTTGACATATCAATAGGAGCTTCCTTCTGAACGATGCCGCCGTTAGGGTTAGCCTGAGAGGGCTTTGTGTGCTTGGAAACCATGTTCACACCCTCAACAACAACCTTGCTGTTCTTAACATCTACAGAAAGGACTTTACCTTCTTTATTGTTATCCTTGCCGGCGATCACCTTAACGGTATCACCCTTTTTGATTTTCAGTGTTGACATACGGCACCTCCTTATAATACTTCAGGAGCCAGAGAAACAATCTTCATGAACTGCTTCTCACGGAGCTCTCTTGCCACAGGCCCAAAAATACGGGTTCCTCTGGGGGTCTTGTCATCTTTGATGATAACAGCTGCATTCTCATCGAACTTGATGTAAGAGCCGTCCTTACGACGAGCGCCCTTAACGGAACGAACTACCACAGCCTTTACAACATCACCCTTTTTTACAACGCCGCCTGGTGTTGCATCTTTAACGGAAGCAACAATCACATCACCGATCTGTGCATATCTTCTTGTAGATCCACCCATAACACGGATGCAAAGCAGTTCTTTCGCACCAGTATTATCAGCAACCTTCAATCTAGTTTCCTGCTGAATCATGTTATTTCTCCTTCCAAACTGATAAGAAACTTATTTTACTCTTTCTACGATCTCGACAAGTCTCCATCTCTTATCCTTGGACAGAGGTCTTGTTTCCATAACCTTTACGGTATCGCCGATGTTGCACTCATTGTTCTCATCATGTGCCTTCAGCTTGTAGGTATTCTTTACAACCTTGCCGTACAGCGGATGCTTAACATGCTCTTCGATTGCAACAACGATTGTCTTATCCATCTTATTACTGATAACCTTACCAGTACGTGTTTTTCTCAAATTTCTTTCCACGGTTTGATCTCCTTTCTACGCCCACGCGTTACGCTCTTGCCTTCTCGGTAATAACAGTCTGAATACGTGCAATGTTTCTTCTAACTTCTTTGATTCTTGCAGTATTGTCCAGCTGATTGGTAGCGTTCTGGAATCTCAAATTGAAAAGTTCTTTCTTTGCAGCTACAAGCTCCTGTGCCAGTTCTGCATCGGACTTGGTTCTTAAATCTTCTACGAATTTATTTGCTTTCATTATGATACACCGCCTTCCAAATCTACCTTAGAAACGATTTTACATTTACAAGGAAGCTTATGCATAGCAAGACGTAATGCTTCACGAGCCTGGTCCTCAGGAACACCTGCGATCTCGAACATTACACGTCCGGGCTTAACTACTGCTACCCAATACTCCAGAGTACCTTTACCGGAACCCATACGTGTTTCTGCAGGTTTTGCAGTAACAGGCTTATCGGGGAAAATCTTGATCCAAACCTTACCGCTACGCTTGGTGTAACGGGTAAGAGCTATACGTGCTGCTTCAATCTGATTAGACTTGATCCAACAAGGTTCGGTAGCAACCAAACCAAATTCGCCGTAGGAAAGTGTATTGCCTCTTAAGGCCTTACCAGCCATAGTGCCACGGAACTGCTTACGACGTTTTACTCTTTTAGGCATTAACATTATTTATCGCTCCCTTCTGTCGTTCCTTTCGTAGGAAGTACTTCGCCCTTGTAAATCCAAACTTTAACTCCAACTTTACCATAGGTAGTATTTGCCTCGGCAAAACCATAATCGATATCTGCTCTTAAGGTCTGAAGAGGAATAGTACCTTCACTATAGAACTCGCTTCTTGCGATATCAGCGCCGCCCAGACGTCCAGAACAGCAAGCCTTGATACCAAGTGCGCCTGCCTTCATGGTTCTGCCCATGCAGGACTTCATAGCACGTCTGAAGGATACACGGTTCTCAAGCTGCTGAGCGATATTCTCAGCTACCAGCTGTGCATCTCTGTCAGGTCTCTTGATCTCCTTAATGTCGATCAGAACCTTCTTATCTGTAAGCTTAGACAGCTCCTTCTTGGTTACTTCGATCTCAGCGCCGCCCTTACCGATCACAACACCGGGCTTTGCAGTATAGAGAATAACCTTTACTCTATCGGATGCTCTCTCGATCTCAATCTTTGCTACACCAGCACTATATAATTTCTTCTTCAGGAACTTTCTGATGTTATAGTCCTCTACCAGATAGTCAGAGAACTCAGCATCAGCGTACCATTTGGAATCCCAATCTTTAATAACGCCGACTCTAAGGCCGTGAGGATTAACTTTCTGTCCCATTTTCTTTCCTCCTAATTATTTCTTCTCGTCCAGAACAACGGTAATGTGGCTCATCTGCTTTTCAATTCTGTAAGCGCGGCCCTGTGCTCTGGGTCTTACTCTCTTCATTGTGGGTCCCTTGTTTGCAAAGCAAGCTGCAACGTAAAGGTTCTCAGTATTCATACCGTTATTGTTCTCTGCATTAGCGATAGCTGACTCAAGCAGCTTCTTGATAATGCTGGAAGCGTATCTGGGATTGTATTCCAGGATACCCAGTGCTGTCTGTACATCCTTGCCTCTGATGGCATCTAAAACGAAACATGCTTTCTGAACGGACACTCTAGCGTAAGATAACTTAGCTGAAGGTCTTGTATCTTTCTGCGCATTTCTTTCTCTCTTAATTTGGGATCTATGTCCTTTAGCCATAGATATTGTCCTCCTTTCAAATCCCGGAAAAATGCTTTAACGCACTTTTCCGAAAATTGCTGAAATCATTTTGTTATCTTACTTTACCTTGGACTTCTTCTCATCCTTACCATGACCTCTGTAGGTTCTGGTAGCAACGAACTCACCAAGCTTGTGTCCAACCATGTCCTCGGTTACATATACGGGAACATGCTTTCTTCCGTCATGAACTGCGATGGTGTGTCCAACGAAAGAAGGGAATATTGTAGAACGACGGGACCAGGTTTTGATAACGGTTTTCTGTCCAGCCGCATTTAAAGCATCAACTTTCTTAAGCAGGCTTGCGTCTGCGAAAGGTCCTTTTTTCAGTGATCTAGCCATTGTCTTTCCTCCTCAATTATTTGATAGCTTTGCCGTCGCGTCTTCTTACGATCAGCTTGTTGGAAGCCTTCTTCTGCTTACGGGTCTTAAGACCAAGAGCAGGCTTGCCCCAAGGAGTGCTGGGACCGGGACGTCCGATACCGGTCTTACCTTCACCACCACCATGAGGATGGTCATTCGGGTTCATAACGGAACCGCGAACAGTAGGACGGATACCCATATGACGCTTACGTCCAGCCTTACCAATATTGATTAGGCTATGATCTACATTGCCAACGATACCAACGGTAGCGCGGCAAACAAGAGGAACCATTCTCATTTCGCCGGAAGGAAGACGAAGAGTTGCATACTTTCCTTCCTTAGCCATCAGCTGTGCACTATTACCAGCGGAACGAACCAGCTGACCACCTCTGCCGGGATATAACTCAATGTTGTGTACCTGAGTACCAACGGGGATTTCAGATAAAGGCAGGCAGTTGCCGACTCTTACTTCTGCTTCAGGACCATTCATGACCTTCATGCCATCGGTCAGACCTTCAGGAGCAAGGATATATGCCTTTTCGCCATCTGCATAGCAGATCAGAGCGATGTTAGCTGTTCTGTTAGGATCGTACTCGATACCAATTACAGTAGCAGGAACTCCGTCCTTCATTCTCTTGAAGTCGATGATTCTGTACTTTCTTCTGGAGCCGCCTCCACGATGTCTTACTGTGATTTTACCCTGGTTGTTACGTCCAGAGTTCTTTGCCAGAGAAACACACAGACTCTTTTCAGGAGTTGTCTTGGTGATTTCAGAGAAATCAGAACCGGTCATGTTTCTTCTTGACGGTGTATATGGGTTATATGTTTTAATTCCCATTATCTTATCTCCTTTTCTTCGATGATTCTTTGCGCGGCCCTTTGGCCGCATACCTTAATCCCGAAAAACCTTTCGGCCTTTCGCAAAGTCTTATCAGATCTTACAGACCTGCGAAGATCTCAATATCCTTGCTGTCATCTGTCAGCCAAACGATAGCTTTCTTGGTCTTAGCTGTCTTTCCAACAACCATACCGCGTCTCTTGTTCTTGCCGTCTAAGTTAATAGTATTTACTCTCTTAACCTTTGTTCCCTCGAACATCTTTTCAACAGCTTCTTTGATCTGAGACTTATTAGCTTCTGTATGAACCAGAAATGTATATTTCTTCTCGCCCATGCCAGCCATACTCTTTTCAGTAATAACCGGTTTGAGGATTACGTCATAGTATTTTACGTCTGCCATTATGCGTACACCTCCTCGATCTTTGCAACAGCATCCTTGGTCAGGACAACTGTCTTAGCCTTCATTACATCGTATACATTGATTGTATTAACCAAAGTGGTATCTACAGTAGGAACGTTCTTAGCAGACAGAACAACATTTGCATCGTTGTCAGCCAGAACAACCAGTCCCTTATTTACCTTCAGGTTATTCATTACATTTACGAAATTCTTGGTCTTGATCTCGTCAAGCTTCAGCTCATCAACAACGATCAGGTTGTTTTCCTGAACCTTATTGGTCAGTGCGGACTTAAGAGCTGCTCTCTTTTCCTTCTTGTTCATCTTGAAGGTATACTCACGAGGAACGGGAGCGAATACCATACCGCCGCCTGTCCACTGGGGAGCTCTGGTTGAACCCTGTCTTGCATGACCGGTTCCCTTCTGCTTCCAAGGCTTTCTTCCGCCGCCAGATACTTCTGAACGTGTCTTAGCCTTCTGAGTGCCCTGACGATTATTTGCCAGCTGCTGTACAACCGCCATGTGTACCAGGTGCTCATTAATCTCAACACCGAATACTGCATCGTTTAATTCGATTGTACCAACTTCTTTGCCTTCCATATTGTAAACAGTTACGTTTGCCATCTGATTGGTCCTCCTTCCGTCTTAAACTATGCTTCAACCTTGACGGTTTCTTTGATGGTTACTAATGCTTTCTTAGCTCCGGGAACAGCACCCTTTACAAGCAGCAGATTCTTCTCAGCATCTACTCTTACTACGGTCAGGTTCTGAACTGTAACCTTCTCGCATCCCATATGTCCAGGCATTCCCTTGCCCTTGAATACACGGCTAGGTGAGGAACAAGCACCGTTAGAACCCTGATGACGATGGAACTTGGAACCATGAGCCATGGGTCCTCTGTGCTGACCAAGTCTCTTGATCGCGCCCTGGAATCCTTTTCCCTTGGAAATAGCGGAAGCATCGATACGATCTCCGGCAGCAAAGATGTCTGCCTTGATCTCAGCGCCTAAGGTATATTCGGAAGAATTCTCAAACTTGAACTCTCTTACATATCTCTTGGAGCTTACGCCAGCCTTCTTGAAGTGGCCCTGCATAGCCTTGGTAACGCCATGTCTGTGGATAACTTCTTTCTTTCCGCTGGCATCCTTATTAATTGTTCTATCCTTCTTGTCAACGAATCCAACCTGAACTGCTTCGTAGCCATCATTCTCAGCTGTCTTTACCTGAGTTACTACACAGGGACCAGCCTGTAATACGGTTACGGGAACCAGTACGCCGTCTTCATCGAAGATCTGTGTCATACCAACTTTTGTTGCCAAAATTGCTTTCTTCATTTTTACCTCCTGTTTGTTCTACATAGCGGAGCATCGCTTTCGCGTTGTTCATACGTCTTTGTAGAGGTTTTAATTTGTTGTTTTGGAAATTACTTTGTCTTCATCTTGATGTCGATGTAAACACCTGCAGGCATTTCCAGTCTCTGCAGTGCATCAACCGTCTTCTGGGTCGGTGTGATGATATCGATCAGTCTCTTGTGGGTTCTCTGCTCGAACTGCTCTCTGGAGTCCTTGTACTTGTGTACTGCTCTCAGAATGGTTACAACCTCTTTCTTTGTAGGAAGAGGAACCGGTCCGCTCACCTGAGATCCGTTCTTCTTAACTGTTTCGATGATTTTTTTGGCAGAAGCATCAACAAGCTGATGATCATAAGCCTTCAGTGTAATTCTCATTACTTGACTTGCCATAAAAAAAGTCGCCTCCTTTTCGCACTTTTCAATTCTTTAAGTACGACAAGCGGTGACTGTACACTCTTCCGTGTGTGTCATGCCTCTAAGCAACGCTCTCTTCTTTCGAGCCATTTCACAGCGGAACCAACTTTGTTCCTCACGTCTTCTACCTTGGGTAGACCAAATTGGGTACAGTGACTTGCCGTCAGTTTATCTAACTTGACATTCGCTCCACGGAAAACCTGCTATCGATCACTCGGTATCAGCAACCTCACGTTTCATCGCTATCATGCCACAGCAGTTAATACTATAACCGATACTGAGACTTATTGCAAGTGTTTTTTTCATTTTTTTGAAAGTTTTTTTGTATTTATTTTTGTACAATATATTGTGAGGATTAAAATGGGCAATGACCCCGGGGAGGCATTAGTGGATCCATTCGCGGGCGCTCTCGCTCAATTAAAAACGCAACGGTACTAGAGCTGCAAAATACGCAGCTCAAGGACCGGCGTTTTTAGATGCCGCTCATTGGATTCCACTAATGCCTCCCCTTGAGTTTACTCCCTGCCACAGATTACATCCTCTTCCTTGCTCTGCCGTCACATAAAGACTTTCTCATAAACATACAACATTGCTTCATTGCTTTTTTTTCTTCTATATAATATAATGAAACGAAAGCTCGACATCAAAGTCTCTTATAACAAAGTGGCTCTGAACTATAAAGCTGTTTCGTTTTGCTTTCGAACAGAGACAATATACATTGCATGACTTCAAGTTCGTTACGCTTAAGTATAGAAGGAAAGGAATTAGGACGCAGTATGTGGATTGCAGATCGTTGGAAGGATTATGAGGTGCTGGATACCTCTTCCGGAGAAAAACTGGAAAGGTGGGGGGATTATATTCTGGTAAGACCGGACCCCCAGGTCATTTGGAATACGCCTCATGACCACAGGGGATGGAAGCAGAAGAATGGACATTACCATAGGAGCACCAAGGGAGGTGGGGAATGGGAATTTTTCAACCTGCCAAATGAGTGGACCATCTCTTATAATATGGAAGGAATGGAAGAAAATGGGCTCACCTTCAATTTGAAGCCCTTCAGTTTTAAACATACCGGGCTCTTTCCGGAGCAGGCTACTAACTGGGACTGGTTTGGGGGACTGATCAAAAATGCCGGACGCCCTGTAAAGGTTCTGAATCTGTTTGCTTATACCGGAGGCGCTACGCTGAGTGCTGCGGCTGCGGGAGCTTCTGTTACCCATGTAGACGCTTCTAAGGGCATGGTAGGCTGGGCAAAGGAAAATGCAATAAGCTCAGGTCTGGGGGATGCTCCTATACGCTGGCTGGTAGATGATTGTGTTAAATTTGTGGAAAGAGAAATCCGACGGGGAAATCACTATGACGGCATCATTATGGATCCTCCTTCTTATGGAAGAGGTCCTAAAGGAGAAATCTGGAAGATTGAGGAAAGCATCTGGCCCTTTATTGAGCTGACTACAAAGCTTCTCTCTGACGATCCTCTGTTCTTTTTGATCAACTCTTATACTACAGGACTTCAGCCTGCTGTGCTTTCTTATATGATCAACAGTACTGTAGTCAAAAAATTCGGAGGTCATGTAGATGCCCAGGAAATCGGCCTTCCTGTGACGCAGAGCGGACTGGTTCTTCCCTGCGGAGCTTCAGGAAGATGGAGCAGATAGTACCCTATGTAATCATCCCCAAATGCAGACTACTGTATTTTAGGAATACTTACAGACATTAAAAAATGAGTTGCAGTGAATAGATTAAGCGGTAACAACAATAACCCTACCATTTACAAAAGCCATCTATCTGGAACAGCTATATTACTGCTGTCCCAGATAGATGGCTTTTATTTTTCACCATTTCCTCTTACTTTGCAAAATGCTCGTAATATACCGCCCAGATAAGCCCTGCCACTGTAACTACGATTGCTGCTACGCAATAAGGATCCCACTGTATTGTCATATGTTATCCCTCTTTTCTGTATGATCATTTCAAGAAAAACGTTTTCTTTTTCTTCCTAATCGTAACAAATTTCAAGGGACTTTCCAAACCTTTCAGACACTCCTTAACGCTATATTTACACTGATTGCCCTTTCTTATTCATCATAGTTTTCATACAAGTGCATAGGATCCTCATAGGACTAATTTTGTTACAGTTCACTCGCGCCATTCGCAAAACCGCATCTTCAAAGCTTTTCTTTACCAGGTCTTTTACAGATCATCCCGCATCTCATGCAGCAGACTCATCTTAAGCTCATAATATTCCGGGCTCATATCCAGATAGTGCTTGTGAGGATTTTCAAATCTCTGTTCCTCAGGCCAGATTTCCTGATTCAATTGCATTTTTACAAAGTCTGCAAGCTCTTTGATATTCTTTTTGGGAGTCAAGCGCCGGCCTTTTTCAATCACCTTTTCCTGCAGCTTTCTTGCGGTGCAATTTTCAAAATAGCGGTTCTTCCAGGGTCTTTCCGGATCCACATAGCGGAAGGGCTGTGTCAGATCTACCTTCTCATCCTTCTTAGTAATCAGGTCTGCCACTGCATGGCCTGTTTCGTCAAAGATACGATACACATCCTTGATACCGGGATTGGTAATCTTCTCCGGGGTTTCGGATACTTTGATCTTTGGAAGGCAGGTTCCGTTTTCACAGACAGCGCAGATCTTGTACACACCGCCAAATACCGGATCGGACTTAGCAGTGATCAGGCGCTCGCCCACGCCAAAGCTGTCAATGCATGCTCCCTGATCCAGAAGGGAAGTGATGGTATACTCGTCCAGACTATTGGAAACTACGATCTTTGCATCAGGATATCCGGCCTCATCCAGCTTTTTTCTGGCTTTTCTGGAAAGGTAAGCCAGGTCGCCGCTATCTAAGCGTACGCCGAAGCTTGTAAGAGGGATCCCCTCCGCCCTCATCTCATCAAAGACCTTGATTGCATTGGGAACACCGGATTTGAGTACGTCATAGGTATCTGCCAGAAGTATACAGTTCTGGGGATACATTTGGGCATATTTACGGAATGCGGTCAGCTCATCCTCATATCTCATGATCCAGCTATGAGCCATGGTACCCACACAGGGAAGGTCAAAGAGCTGGGCTGCGGAGACCGTAGCTGTGCCTGCTGCCCCACCGATCACAGCTGCTCTGGCACCATAGGTTGCAGCATCGATTCCCTGAGCACGCCGTCCCCCAAAATCCGCTACAGCCCTTCCTCTGGCTGCCTTGACGATCCTTCTTGCCTTGGTGGTGATCAGGGACTGATGATTGAAGAGGTTCAAAAGTCCTGTCTCTACCAGCTGTGCATCGATCACAGGCGCTACCACCGTGATGACAGGCTCATTGGGATACATGATGGTTCCTTCCGGGAAGGCATACATATCTCCACTGAAGCGGAAGGTACTCAAATATTCCAGAAAAGCTTCCGAGAACATGTTAAGGCTTTTGAAATACTGGATATCTTCCTTTGTAAAGTGCATTCCCTCAATATATTCCAGAATCAGCTCCAGCCCTGAGAAAATAGCAAAGCCGCCGTTATCCGGATTTTTGCGGTAAAAGACATCAAAGGCTACCACCGTATCTCTGTCTCCGTTTTCAAAATAGCCGTTTGCCATAGTCACCTCATAAAGATCCATCATCATGGCAATGTTTCGTTCACTGTAAATTGTTTTCTCCATGTCTCTCCCTTTCCGCTCTCTTTTCCAAAAGAAAAGCTGCCCCCTGGCAGCCTCTCTTTTTCCATCTCCAAACTGCTGATATAAAACATACTAGCAGTTCTTTCCATCCTTTTCAAGTTTTACCTAAATTTTTCTTTCAAATAGTGTTCCTCATGCAATTTTCCCTCTGCATCCTTCTTCCAGGAAACATGAAGCACACCCTTAGGAGTGACTACTTCCCCTTCTGCCCAGTCTAAATACCCAGGATTGGGTGTAATTGCTATTTCTTCATAACCAGGAGTTTTAGGATGTACTCCAAGTACAATGGAAGGAAGCTCAAACAAAATCAAGGATCCCCAGGCATGGCAGTCGCTCCTGCCATTTACCCCGTCTTCCACACAGGTAGTCAGATGATCTCTTACCATTTGTCTCCACAGCTCCCAGCATTCCTTTGTTTTCTCGTAAAGCTTCGCCTTTTCTAAGGCACGATACAGATAATAAGCCATTGCTACGGAGCACTGGGCAAATTTCTCCTTATTTTCCAGTGTTTGTAACAGATTTTCTGCGCCCTTTTCTATGGAGACACAATCTGCAAGCAAGGCAAATACCTGACAGTGCTGACTATATTCCTTCACTCCGGGACCGTCCGTAAAGACTCCCTCCTCATCAATGCAATACTCTCTTACTGCCCTGCGCACCACTTCTGCCCGTGTTCTATACTCCTTCGCAGTATCTCCTCTTCCCAGATACTCTGCCACCCTTGCTCCATAGCTAAGACCGATCACGTAAAGCAGGCTCTCCATGGTAATAGGCCCCTGTAAACCTGCCGTAGGCATTCCACTGACTGCATCCCACTGGGCTGTCCAGTCTATAAAGGACCAATACCTGGCTTTTCCGTTTGGTCCTCCTACTTTTCCTACCAGACCCCTCTCATCCAGGTTTCTGTTGAAAAATTCCAGAATGCCGTCCATAGCCCCCATATGCTCCCGCAAAAAGGTCTTATCTCCAAAATACATCATATGATCGTACAACATCAGGATATAATAGATAGAAAATCCCGGGATCACATTAGGTCCCCATGTAGGATAAGAGCAATTGATCATACCGTCATAACGCTGGGAACGTCTGAAATCATCCATACAATTCCTGGCCAGTCTGTCATCCCCGGACACGCAATAAGTATACAATATCTGACTTCTGGAATCCATGGCATATTGCAGTTGCTCATAAAAAGGACAATCCTCATAGGTCTCATGCATACATCTTTTTAATGTCCGCAAGCTGATATCCCAGACACCGTCCAAGGTCTCATCTGAGGTTTTCACCCAGGTTTTTACCTCCAATGGATATCCTGTTTCCTTGTAATCAAACCTTCCTATGATAAGAGGTTCTTTATCTGTGATGATTTCCAGTCTTACAAAACGGAATGTCCGAAACCAGAAGGGCTCATAGCATTCCGGCAGTTCTTCCCTTCCATAGCCATCCACATAATAGGTATCTGTATATCCCTTCAGTTCTCCCTTTTCCCAGTCGCAGCGATCCTTCTTCTCTGGCAGGACAAATGGATTTTCACTTTCCTTATCTTTCCCTTTCTGCACATAGCCTTCAGAGGTGAGAATCTTTACCATAGCTCCACCGCCCTGGCACAAAACAAGCTTTAAAAAGCCTGTCATTTCTTCCCCGGCATTGATTTCCACACACAGCCTGCTGCCGGCAGGAATCTTGACGCTTCCAAGTCCTTTCAGCATCCTGTTCCAGTCTTCTCTGGAAGGCCTGCCTGTTCCAGCACCTTCATAGTGCTTTTCTGCGTTTTTTCCTGTTGTTTCCTTATAATGATTCTCCTCTTTCGGACAGTCAGCTTCCTTTCCGGCCGGTTCTTCTTCATATCTTCCAAACACCTCCAGGAAGTGTCTTTCTTCTTTTCTCATATAAGGAATGGGACGGGGCAGCAGATTTCTGGGAGAAACCGCCTTTGGCATTTCAAAATCTGTATAAACCTTTACTCCTTCCCACTCCCTGTCCTCATAGCCGCTTTCCTTCCAGCCTGCATTTTCATGATTGCCTTTTCTTTCCTCCAAAATCTGTAATGGGGCAAAATAGGGATTTTCGGAAACAATGGAAAATTGTGCTTCCTTTCTGCATTTCCAGGAAGTGTCCCCGCTTAGTTTAAATATTCCCTGCAAATCCTTCACATACAGGCCCGGCGTTTCTGTCCGAAAAATTCCATGATTTCCTTTGCTCCCCATCACAGGATATCGAAGGACCTCCACTGCGATGCAGTTTTTCCCTTCCTTAATATAAGGACTGATATCTACCGTATCATAATACCACTTCATCCGGTCTCCCTTACTTGGACCAATTTCCGCCAGTTCTCCGTTTACATACAGCTTATATCTGGAATCTGCTGAGATTTCGATTTCATACCTGTCTGTCATTTTTTCTTTTATCAAAAATACCTTCCGAAAATAAACCAGACAAGGCTCTTCCTTATCCTCTGCCTTCCATTCCGGCAGCCACATCCAATTTGTATATGGTATTTGAAATTCCATTTTCATCCTCCTTACTATTACAATACTCCTTCGTCATTCCAAGAAATCATCACAGTACGTTTACCCCTTTACTGCTCCAATCGTAATGCCCTTTACAAAATATTTCTGGAAAAAGGGGTACAGCACCATGATCGGCAAAATTCCCACCACGGAAATTGCCATACGAATACTTACAGAGGGCATCTGGGTCTGGGCTGCTGCACCTCCTGCTGCCTGCGACAGGGTACTGGAGCTCAAAAATTGCACATCCTGTAAAATACGGTTCAACAGATTCTGTAAGCTAAACAGTGAGGTATCCGTCACGTAATACAAACCATTCGTCCAGTCATTCCAATAGCCAATGCCCACAAACAATCCTACTGTTGCCATGATCGGAAGAGACAATGGCAATACCATCTGAAAGAAAATGCAAAATTCTCCTGCACCATCCACCTTCATGGCATCTATCAGCTCTGACGGAATATTTTGTGCAAAATAATTCTTCATCAGGATCACGTTAAAGCCATTCATCAAAAGACCGGGTATGATCAAAGCCCAGATGGTATTCTTCATATGAAAAATCTGGGTCCACATAATGTAGGAGGGAACAATACCACCATTAAACAGCATGGTAAAGAACACCAGAAAAGCGAAAATATTTCTGGCATGAAAGTCCTTTCTCGACAAAGGGAAAGCTAGCAACGGCGTCATCAAGAGACTTACTACAGTTCCTACCACCGTAATTAAAACAGTAATGCCATATGCTCTCAAAATATCCGCTCCCTTATGTAGCAGATATTTGTAGGCATCCATACTATAAGTTTTCGGAATAAAGGAATATCCCTCTAGAATCAGTTCCTGTTCCCCGGTAACAGAGCCTGCTACCAGAATCCAGATTGGCAGGACTGCGCATAAAGCAAACAGAATCAAAAAGATATGAATGATCACCTGAAATATTTTTCACCTTTTCATAATACATTTGCCATTCTACTTTCCTCCTCCCTTAGAACATTGCATCATCCGGACTTAATTTACGGACAAGCATATTAGCAGACAGTACCAGAATAAATCCAACGATCGACTGATAAAAACCAGCTGCCGAAGACATGCCTATATCATTTTGCTGCATTAGTGCCCGATAAACATATGTATCAATGGTCTGCGTGGTAGAAAAAAGACTTCCGGAGTTCATAGGAATCTGATAAAACAAGCCAAAATCCGAGTAAAACATACGACCAATACTCATGATCAACATCATAATTACCGTAGATTTCAGAAGTGGAAGAGTAATTTTCGTGATCTGCTGCCATTTACTGGCTCCATCCACCATAGCGGATTCATATAGGGATCTGTCAATTCCGATTATTGTTGACATATATACAATAGAGCCATAGCCAATCCCCTTCCAGATATTTACAATGGTAAGAATAAATGGCCATTTGCCTGCATCATTGTACCAATCCACCTTTGCCATTCCAAGGCTATTCAAAATGCCATTTATTAATCCCGTTTCCTTACTTAAGAAAGCATATCCAATATATGCACAGATAACCCAGGAAAGCAGATAGGGAAGCAGGATGACTGTCTGAAACACCTTTGTCTCCCACTTATGGCGAAGTTCGCTTAACATAATTCCCACAGCAATGCCAAGTACCGTTCCCAGTATAATAAATACCAGGTTATACAGAATCGTATTTCTGGTAATCTGAAAGGCAGCCTTTGTTTTAAACAAATAAGTAAAATTTCGGAAGCCCACCCAAGGACTTTTCCAGATTCCTACAGAATAGTCTATTCTTTTGAATGCAATAAATAATCCTGCCATAGGCCCATAATTATTGATCAAAAGATATAGCATCCCCGGCAAAATCATGATATAAAAGGGCCACTGCTTTCTTAAACCCTTACTTTTTTTCTTCGTCATTATTTACACCTTACCTCTCAACTGTTTTTTCCTTACAGACAACAGGCTGCTGCAAATTTGCAGCAGCCTGCTTTCCATTCCTTATCTTTGCTTTTCCAGGACTTTTACTGATTTGCAGCTTTCCATTCGTCTAACTGTTTCTGTTTTTCCTCGATCACTACATTCAGTCCTGCATCCTCCAAGGCCTTCACGAATTCCGGTATGGTGTCAGTGGGATTTAAGGAACCGCAGCACAGTCCCGGCAGATACTGGCTTGTCACATTGGAAATTGCTGCCAGCTCTGTAGATACCGGCGTGCTGTCATAGGAGAAGCCCATAACAGGAGTAAACTGTGCATTTTTGTTATTGTACTCCAGCCGTTCATAAATGGTAGTATCTCTGCCCTCACCCCAGATCCTGCTCAAAAACTGATTTCCAAAAAACCAGTCCATGTTCAGGCCATAGCTTGTTGTATCGGCGTCCACGCCATCCGGGAAATCTACAGTACCGTCCTCACAAACCACATAATGAACGCCCTCAATACCCCAGTCAAGCAGATTGACCACATCTGCATTCGTATACATTTCATTCAGGAATTTCATGGCAGCTTCCGGATATTTACTGGTAGCAGAAATTCCAAAGCCAAGGCCATTTACAGCGGTTGTTGTGATATAGGGGGATAACAGCTTGATCGCTTCCACCTCAATACCGGTTGCTGTAGTAATCTGTTCTGCCTGTCCCTCTTCTCCTATTACAAAGAACCCTGCAGTACGGTTATTCTGCATATAGGTATTAGAGGCCTCCTGAGTGGTAGTTGCATCCTCCAGCACATATCCTGCCTGATTCCACTCATAAGCATATTCACACAGCCTTGCGAACTCTTCTGATGCATACAGATTTTCAATTTTAGAATCCTCTCCCGGCATTAATACACCCAAATTATCATTTAATCCATCATAGAAAGGAACCTGCGTAAATACTAAGGAATTGGGATTGGTTGCGTTAGGAACCACACATGCCATCTCGGGATGCGCTGCATGGATCTTTTCAAACATTTGTGTGATCACATCCAGGTTTTTACAATATTCCTCAAAGGTTTTGGCCTGGGTCAGTTCTTCTACCGGAAGACTTAATTCCTCGATCAGATCATCACGAAGCACCAGGCTCATAACCGCACCCTTACCATTATTGGTAGACAGACCATAAATATGTCCTCCGCTTGTGGTAGCTTTTAAAAATTCCTCTCCCAGTACTTCCTTGGTCCCTGCTCCATACTCATCCAGCAGATCATCAATTGCCATCAGCTGATTCTTCGACAACAGTGCACTGTAATTTCCAATCCATCCAAATACATCAAGCTGTTCGCCACCAGACATCATAAGTCCTATCTGGTTGCTGTAATTTGCCATGGAAATTCCTTCAATTTTCACATGCACATTGATTTTTTCTTCCGTAATCTTGTTCAATTCTTCCTCAATCTGTGTCATATCCACAGTCTTAGAAAGGGGTGTGGCAAAAACAATGGTTTCCATTTCTCCGCTGTCTTCAACGTTTTGTGTTGCTGCAGTGCTCTCTGCACTTCCACTCACGTTCGTTTTGTTCCCTCCACTGCTTCCACAGCCAGCAAGCCCTGCCATCATTGATACTGCTGCCGCCATTGCAATTCCCACTGATGCAGCTTTTTTCATTTTCATAACCGTAATCCTCCTGTTTTTTTCTCTTCGTTGTTACTCTTCGTTGTTACTCTTTGTTTTTCTTTCTGTCACTATCTTATCGTAGGATTGACGATTTTTCTCTCTTTTTTCTGTATAGGTTTACTGCGATCATGACCACATTTTTACTTTATATATCTATTTTTCCCATTTTTTCACATATAACAGCGTTACTATTTATCAGCATTACCGATTTCACGATTAATTATCAAAATTCTGTTTTCCCATGCCTTTTTTGTATTCGCTGGGAAGGCACCCTGTATTCCTTTTAAATATATCTGAAAAGTAGGAAAAGCTGCTGTACCCAAGCCTTACCGCAATATTGCCAATGGAATCGTTTCCTTCCCTTATCAGCTGCTTTGCATATTCTATTTTCTGTTCCGTGATATATTCATTTAAGCTGATTCCTGTTTCTTTTTTAAAGATCCTGGAAATATAATCTCCCGAAAAATGGATCTTTTCAGTAATCAGCTCTCTCGTAATACGATTTTCCAGATTCTCCTGAATATATTTTTTTATGGCTCCTATCGTGTCATTTTCCTGTTTCCTGTTCTGCCAAAGTGCCTGCGTCCGCTCGATTGCCTCCAATTCCCATTCCAGGCACTTTTTTCTGGACTGATAGATAAGCAGCTCCTTTTCCACTAATTCTTCTGTCCAGAATTCTTCCTGATTTAAATAATTTTCCTGTAAAAACAGCAGCAGCTCAAACTTAATCCTTTCTCCCTCCAAAAAGAGCTCCCTTCTGTCCACGTACTGTTGCTCCTTTACATGTGCCACCAGAATTTCCTTTAAGCCTCCCAGATCCTTTTCTTTTCTCTTCGTTTGGATTTTCTGATAAAATGCCGCCTTCTCATGCCTTTCCCTGATGCGCATTTCTTCATCTACAATTCCATACTCAATGCTGACATTCCTCTCATTCTGCTCCTCCAACCACTTGAGCGTGTTTTGCAATTCTTCTCCGAATTCTGCTTCAGACAAGTAAGCGGCCACACTAAACTGCATGGTTGTTTTCAATTCCTCTAAATACCTGTTTACTTTTTCTAAAAGATTTTCTGCCGCCCGTGCTCCAAACAGTAACCAGAGCTTTTCCCCTTTCCAGCCTGCCTGCTCCAATTCCCTGCCACCGTTTAAAATATCCTTTGCAATGTTTTCCATAATGGACTTCATCAATTCCACATTCTCCGCCCACTCTTCTTTTCTTTCATTCATGTCCCTTATGCAAAACAATCCTATCCGAAACCGCTCATTGACATTGTAAGAAATCCCGTATTTGGCAGCCTTTTCCCGTATCCTGTCCGGCTCCTCACCGATTGCTCCCATCACAAGATCCTGCCAGAAATCTCTTTGTACCCTTAGCTTACTATGCTCCCACAGCTTTCCCTCTGCTGTTTTCTCTCTGCTTTCTCTTTCGCTTCTTATCGCCTGTACAGCCTTTTTGATGCAACTTATCAGCTCTTCCACATTTACCGGCTTTATCAGATATTCCATAACACCAAGTCCTATCGCCTTCTGAGCATAGGAAAATTCTGCATGGCAGGTCATACAGATTGCTTTGTATTCCTTCTTCATGCTTTTCATCCACTCCAGGAAGGAAAATCCTGATTCTCTTGGCATTTCAATATCCGTGAGGATAACGTCCATCTGCTTTTCCTTTACAATCTCCCTGGCCTTTTCTGCATTAAAGGCAATGAATACCTCATCAATACCAGCTTCCTTCCAATTCACACTTTTTTGAAGTGCCCGGACTGTATAAATTTCATCATCCAAAATCAACAGATTCATTTTCGATTTTTTCTCCTTTTGCTATCCTCTGTTCTATTTTCTGTCAGCTTCTCATCAATGTTGCCGGTAATTCTGTTGGGTCTTTTGCTCTTTTTTGTTATTTTTCAGTCTTGAAGAACTTTCTCGATCAGGATCGTAGTAACCGCTCCCTGTGGCTTTGCATTAGAAAGAACAAATGCCGACTTTTCCGGATATAATTGCTTTAATCTCATCTTAGCATTCCACAGTCCAATATGACTGCCCTCCATGGGAAGCTCTTTGGCAAATCGTTTCAGGATTTCTTCTTCATATCCTTTTCCATTATCCGATACCCTGATAATGACGCCTTTAGTTTCCTCTTCCACACAAGCATCCTGCTTTTTCTCTTCTGCCTGCTTTTGTATCTCCACCAAAATCCTCGTATCTCCATAAAAATCAAAAGCATATTTCATGGAATTTTCCACAATTGTCTGAATCAGAAGCGGCGGAATCTGCACATCTAAAAGCTCTGCATCTACCTTTTCTTCGTAATGGAAGCACTCCCCAAAGCGAATCTCCATAATATTCATATAATGCCGGATATGCTTAAGCTCCTGGCGGATTGTTACCGTCTTGTTTCTGGAGCCTGCGATATACCTTAGATACAAAGACAAATTTTCCGTCATCTTCTGTATCAGCTCTGTATCCTGCATTTGTGCCATCGTATTGATCAGATTCAGGGCATTTAAGTAAAAATGGGGTTCAATCTGAATTGTCATGTAATCAAGCATCAGTTTTTGCTTCTCGACCTTTTCTTCATAATTCTGAATTTTTAATTCTTCGATCTGACTTACCATATTGTTAAAGGAGGCTATCAGATGCTCCATTTCCATACTGGTACCATTTTGCGGAATTTGTATGGACAGATCTCCATTTTCAATCCTTGCAATCCCTTCCTCCAGCTGCTCTATAGGATGAAAAATATAACGTCCTAATGTCTTTAAAAGATATGGGATCAGAATACACGCAAAGTCTATCGCTATCATTACATTCATGATTCTCAGTACCAGGAAAATACCCAAGAGCTTTCTTCTGCTGATAATTTTCACCATACGGATATCACTGTTTTGGGAATCCACACCCATGACCAGATATTTCTTATTTTTTCCTAAAAAATAATAGCTGTCCGCTTCTTTACTGAATTCTAAATCCTGCATTTCCGAAGGAAGTGTGGTAAAGGCCTCTCCCTCCTTGGAAGTAATACAATAATAGCTTCCATCCGTTCCCTTCCAGTTTTGTGTCAATGTAAGCAGTGAGTCATATGAGGTCCAGGCACAAAGTATCATATCCTCATTTCCCCAGGAGCACATCATGATATTGGTATCATTAATTTTTTTATTCTCCCAGGCGTCCGCATTCCCGTAAAAGGCCTCCGGCTCCTGTTTCATAGCCTCCCGTACCTCTTCGCGCAGAATAAAATCCTTACTTTTTTCCGTAAAGCGGCAAATATATCTATCCGTTTTAGGCAAATAGCAGATCATATTATCCACATAACGAAAGCGCAGGATCACTTCCTCAAGCTCCTGGAAAGAAGCCATCATACTATTATATTCCCTGATTTCACTTCCGGAAAGAAAGCCTTCTATTTCCCTGGCTGCTCCATTTTCTTCTTTAAAATAAACAGATAGCTTATTAAGCTCCTCATCCATCAACCGCATATTCATGCCAAGCATTTCCATGCTATCTTCATAAATTCTATTCTGAATCAGAGAAATTGCCAAATTGGTCATTAAAAACATTACAATGAAAATCGGTATACATACAATGCATATTGTATAAATCAAATGTACTCTTAGTGATTTTTGATATTTCCCCATACCCTCTAACCCTCTTTTTGCTTTTCAACCTGTAAGTTTCTTTATAATGCCCAGATCCCCTTATTGCTTCTTATACCAGTATATTCGTAGTGGCACGCTTTTTCAAGTGTAATGCTTGCAGTTCACTCGTACATAAAGTTACAGTTCACACGCTGCATTTGACAAACATTGCGATTTTTTATATCATGATGTTTGGGTCAAAAGATCTTTTGCCCCCAACTGATGCCAACGAAAAATTTCGTTTCGAATTGCTCCGCAGCAAGCTGCTCCCGCAATTCTGAAAAGAGGAGTTCCCTATTAGATAATATAGAGGTGATTCATATATGGAAGGAGGCGCTTCAGGGTGAAATTACACTTATCTTTCAAAAAACAATCCGGTGATATCATGAATGAGCGGCTCTGGCGGCTGCCACGGTGGAAGCA
>ULUL01024825.1_pt1 | contig 27630 bp, 25 predicted proteins | sample 1958481 | NCBI WGS metagenome assembly ULUL01 (sample SAMEA4835759, study PRJEB28245) | human gut metagenome | biome: gut microbiome; material: fecal sample | place: Denmark | collected 2008 | reverse complement strand
AGTTATAATTATTTTTTAAAATTTGTTTAATTTTTCTTTTTATATCTAAATTGTTAGGTTCAATTGTAAAAGTAGCGCAATATTCATTATTTGACCTTAAAATTTTGGGGTAAATTAATTTTGGTTTTATTTGTGCAAATTCCCCGATTGGAATTATTTTTTTTAGTTTGTTTGAATAAATTGCAAGTGAATTAATATCAACAAATTCCTTCCCTTTTAAAACAACTGGAATTTTAACATCATCTTTAAAATAATAAGTTAATGTAATTCCATTATAGAACCCGTTTAAAAAATTAAAAATTTCAACGGGCGAAATTCCGTATTGTGCAGCCAAATTTTCATTTATTTTAACCCCTTGTGAAAAAGTTTCTCTGCCCCAATCATCAGAAATAAAAGAAATTCCATTAATTTTATTTAATTCATTTTTAAAATTTTCTTTTTGTTTTATGAAATTATCAAAATTTTTGTTTGAAATTTTAACTTTAATCGGGTTTTTATAGTTTGTTTTAATTTGAACAATAGAAAAATTATTTTTCAGGTAATTTTCAAATTCACGCTTTATTTTATTTTTATTTTTTGTTTTTATAATAAACGCTGCAAAATTCGGTTTTTCAACCCCTTCAAAAACTTTTTTATTTATTTTTGGGGGAAAATAGCCAATAAATGCCGCGTGGTTTTGAACATTGTTTTTATTAAGAAAATCTTCACCTTTTAGGACAATATTTTTTGTTTCATTAAAATTTCTTCCGTTATCTGTTAAAATTTCAAAATAAAGATAATTATTTTGAAACAATTTTTTATTATAAATAATTTCAACCCCATTGAATTTTTCATTTAATTTTTTTACAAGCTTTGAAACTTCCCTGTTGAATAAAAACCCGTTTGCCCCTTTCATTTTTGAAACTGCAAGAATAAGCCCCCTTTTACCGTTTATTAGGGTTAATTTTGTTTTTGGAATTTTAACCGTTTTTTCAATTTCAAAAATATCTTCTAATTTAATCGGCTTTCCTTCAATGTTTATAATTCTTTTTTTAATGTCATCTTCTTCTCTAAATTTATTTTCAGAATTCAGTTCAATTATATTTTTCCCCGTTTCATAATATCCGCCGCCAAAAGTCGGGTTTATATTTGAAACTTCTTTTTTTATTAAATCGTTTGTTAATTTAAGGTTTGAAAAATACGGGCTTTTATAGAACAGATAAAGCGTTTGCTCTTCATCCCCTTTAATTGCCACTTTATCCCTTCTTTTTAATTTTAAAAATTCATCTTTAATATTTTCGGTTTTTGTATAAAGTTCTTCATAATTGCCGTTTTCATTTGTAATTCCAATTAAAACATCGTAAATTTCATTAAAATTTTCATCAAATAAAATTTCAGCGCCACTTCCTATTTTTTCTTTTTCCAAAAGAATATCTCTTGCAATTTCATCTTTGATATTATTAACATTTAAAAAAGGCTTCTTTTTTAAATAAATATCAATAATATTTTTTTCATAAACAGATTCAGATTTTATATCTTCAATTTCGCCTATCTGAAAAAGAATTTTTTCAATAGGGCGTGTTATTTTTTTATCAACAGATGAGGCTGAATTATTCATTAAAGTTGAAGTTATTCTTATATCGGGGTAATTTTCTTTTTTAAAAAGAAGAAAAGAAAAGATAAAAATTAAAACAACAATAAAAATTTTATTCATAATATTTTAAAATTTCCCCATCTTTAATATTTGAAAAATTTTCAACAATAATAAAATCGCCTGCAATTAAACCTCTTTGAACAATAATTTTATCTTTCACAATATCGCCTGTTAAAATTTCTTGTTTTATTGCTTCACCTTCAAAATCATTTAATTTATTAAATTTGAAAATATATTTTTTATTGTTTTCCATAAAAACAGAATTAATCGGAACTAAAATTTCATTTTTTATTGGTGCCGTTATTATTTCAATATTTGCGCTCATGCCTGTTAACAATTCGGGGAAATCTTTTTTAAAGCCAAATGTAACCTCATAGCTTCCTTTGTTTAGGCTTGTTTTAATGATGTTTAAAATTTCCCCTTCAAATTGCATATTTTTAAAAACCTCGCTTGTTAAAATTGCTTTTTGCCCCTTTTTTAAATTAATTACATCTTTTTCAGGAACAAACGCTTTTGCTTCTAATTTTCCTTTTGCTTGAAAAATTGCAAATATTTCCCCTGCACCGATAAACTCCTTCTCGCTTTTTGTAACATCTATAATGTAACCGTTATCGGGTGCATAAATTTTTCTGTAGTTTTCTTTGTCCTGTTCAATTTTTAGAGCATCTTTTAAAATTGCAACTTGATTAATGCTTGATTTTAAATTTGTTTGGGCTGCTTCCCATTCATTATAAGAAATTCCCCCTGCATCATATAATTTTGAAATTCTTTCAAAATAGCTTTTTGCTCTTTCATATTTAACAATGTTATCATTAAGCGAAGTTTTTGCTTTTTTAATTTGAAGCTTATATTCTTCATCATCTAAAACCCCCAATAGCTTGCCTTTTTGTACATAATCACCATCATTTATAAATAATTTTTCAACAATGCCTGAGGATCTGAAAGCAAGGTTAATGGTTCCGCCTCTATCAATATAGCCCGGGTAAATTTTATTATTATCAATGTTTTGAAATTTAATTTCATTAATTTTTACTGTTTTTGGGGCATTTTTTTCAAAATTGCAAGCCGTTAAAAAAAGAGAAATTAAAAAAAGAATAACAAAAATTTTTTTCATAAAAACATTTTGTAACCCTTTTTTTATAAGTTATATAGCCCAAACTACCTAAGCCGGCAGGTAATTGTTAAATGAAATAAAGATAATAAAATAGTTTTATCAATATTTTAAGGAGTTTTTTATGAATAACGACACAAGAGATTTTATGAAATGTATGGGAAAACTTTTGGCTGCAGGCATTATTGGCGGCTTTATCGGGGGAATTTTCGGCAATTGTTTTTCAATGATGTTTGTAAAACCGCATCATCATTGCCCGCATCATATGAAAATGATGAAAATGTGGGAGGATGATTTTTCAAAAGATTTTGAAAAACAGAGAAATTTTGATAAAAAAATGAGAAAAAAAATGATGAATATGATTGACGAATTTAAAAATGATGTTAAAAACAAAGATGACTATGAAACAGAAACTTGGGAAGAAGAATACATTGTTATTCCAAAAAGTTTTATAGATGAAATGAACAAAAACCCAAAACCTTTTATGGGGCCAAAACCTGAAAATAAAAGATAAAAAAGGGGGGGCAAAAACCCCTTTTTATTTGTTCCATTCAGGGTAATAATTTATAACAATCTCATCTCTTGTTGAAATTTTAGCGTGCCCGCCTTTAATAAAATTGGTAAGTGAACCTGTGGGGGGCAAAAAAGTTAATGCCCATTTCAGAGGATATACAATATAGCCTCTATCCCACCCTTGTTTGTAATATTCATCCATTAATGCATTTTTGCTTATACCGTCAATTTTAAAATCACCAACGGTTAAACTGTGTGGAATTCCGTTCATTCCGCTTGTTATAATTAATTTTAATTTTCCTTCAACAATATCACCCTTTTTTACAATTATTTTTCCTTTTTCATATATATTTCTATCGGAAACAAATTCAAGCTTCATTCCTTCATAAATATCTTTATTTCTTGTTGAAAGAGATTCTTTAATATGAAAGAACATCGGAATTTTTTTTGTCGATTTATAATCGTATTCAAGGTTTACATTCGGTTGTTGAACAAGTTCTTTATTTATATAATCAAGCATAAAATCATCTGTCGCAAATGCCTGAGCTTTAGCCAAAAATAAAAAGGTAAAAAGAAATAATAAAAATTTATTCATAATGAACCCTGCCTGTGCTTCTTGTTTTAACTTTTTGCTCGAATAATCTTCTGTTTTCAATTGAATTTAAAAGAAAATTTTGATAGTAGGTGTTATCTGAATATGTATTATTTACAAGAAAATAAGGGTAGTTATAATAAATTTTTTCATAAATATACATTAGCCTTTTAGATGTTAAATTCCTTCTTGAAATAACATCTTGCCTTGCTTGCGGGCATGTTTTAATAATATATGTCATAAGCCCTAAGGGGTTATAGCCTGCTTTAACCAAATAATCAACAGCTCTTTTATCTGCCACTATTTCATATTTTTTAGGCGCCATTTTAACATGCAAACTGCTTATAAAACCCCCCATAGAGCCATCAAAAGTTTTAATTGCTTTAGATGTTTCTCTTGCAATTAATGCTGCCAATTCATCATCAGATTCAATATTTTGAAGGTCTTTATCATAAATAACAACTTGCCTTTTTACAACAGATGGGTCGCCTTTTATTAAAACATCTTCATTGTGATAAAAAAATGTAATATGGTGGTCTAATTTGTTTGCATTTAAAATTCTAAACCCGACTTCATTAATTCTTTTTTGAATTGATGTATTTTTTTCAAGGTCAACATCAACTTCTTCTTTTGCAAAGCAACTAATGCTTGTAATCATAAGCATTAATACCAACAATAAAATCTTTTTCATAAATTTTCCATCCTTTATAAAATTATTCTATCGTAAAATAGACAAACTGTAAAAAATAATGTTAAAATAATATTGCTTTATGCGGGCTGTAATTTTGTTCCTACATTTTAATAAAACGGGAGAGCAGCTCTTTATTAAAGGCAATTGAAGTATACCTTGGGCTTTTGCTTTTTAAAGGAAACGGATTTGCCGAGGCGCTCCCCCCCCTGTGGGAGCATCCGCAGGTAACAAAATTTGCCCGTGTAGAGCTTTTATTATAACTTTACAAATTGATAGTTTTAAAATACTAATTATAATTTAATTATGGATGAAGATATAGAATATAAAATTCATAATACAAAAATTAAAGCGCTTGAAACATTGGAAAATATTCCTTTATATAAATATAAAGGGGTTGTTTCAAAATTAATGGGCTTAACCGTTGAAGTTAAACTTCCGGGACTTAAAATTGGCGATTTGTGCTACATTCAAACCTACACGGGCGAAAAAAAAGCAGCGGAAGTTGTTGCTTTTAAAGGCGATATGGCGCAATTGCTTTTATTATATGATGGCGAAGGCATAGGGCAAGGTTCTTTGGTAGAAACAACAGGCGGCCCTATCATGCTTCCTGTTGGTGATTTTTTACTGGGAAGGCTTATAAACCCATTAGGAGAGCCCATGGATAGCCGCCCTTTAGATTTAACAAATGCAGAATACGTTAATATTAATGGTTCCGTTCCTGATGCATTTCACAGACCAATTATTAAAAACACAATTTTTACAGGAATTAGGGCGATAGATGGGCTTTTAACTTTAGGCGGCGGCCAGAGGATGGGGCTTTTTGCAGGGTCAGGTGTTGGTAAAAGTACAACATTAGGCATGATTGCAAGAAACTCTGAAGCAGATGTTAACGTTATGGCGCTAATTGGAGAACGTGGCAGAGAAGTTAAAGAGTTTATGGTAGATTCCTTGGGTGAAGAAGGCATGAAAAAATCTGTTGTTGTTTGTGCAACGGGTGATCTTCCCCCATTAATCAGGATGAAATGTTTGCTTGCCGCAACTTCTGTTTGTGAATATTTTAGAGATAAAGGCAAAAAAGTTTTCTTAATGACAGACACAGTTACCCGTTGCGCTATGGCAGGGCGTGAAGTGGGGTTATCAATCGGGGAACCGCCAACTATGAAAGGGTATCCGCCTTCAATTTTTTCTTGGCTTCAAAGAGCGTTGGAAAGAACAGGAAACTCTGAAAAAGGTTCAATTACAGCGCTTTATACCGTTCTTATGGAAGGTGATGACATAACAGACCCAATTGTTGACATTGTAAGAGGCATTGTTGACGGGCACATTTTCTTATCAAGAAAAGTAGCCGAGATGAACCATTACCCTGCAATTGATGTTTTAGGTTCTGTTTCAAGGCTTTTTACCACAATAACAGACAAAGAACACCAAGAAGCAGCAGGCAAAATGCGCCAATTAATGGCACTATACAGAGAAAACAAAGACTTAATTGATGTTGGTATGTATCAAATGGGCTCAAACCCGAAACTTGACATTGCAATTAAAATGATGCCTCAAATAAACGCCTTTTTGCAGCAAAAAGCAAGTGAAAAAGTTACAATGGAAGGCACAATTAAACAATTAAAAGATATGATGAGAGATGTTCAATTATAATTATTGTTCGGAATAATATTTATCTACACTATCAGATAGTTGGCCTGCAACTTTAACAATTTTACTTTGGCTTTCAGGGTTTTTAAAGTATTCTAAAATTTCTTTTTTTGTGCCTTTTAAAATATAACTTGAATTTAGCCTGTCAGAACCGTTTCTGTGAACCCCAATTGCAACCCTTCTTAAATTTTTAGGGTCAATTTCATCATGGCAAATTATAACCTTTGCTTCATTATCTGTGGTTGGCACATCAAAAGATACTGAAATTCCCCCAAATTTGCCGTTTTCGGGAACTTCCATCTCTGCTCTTTCGTATGCAGCTTGTCTTACTTTATCTACAATATTATTTAATCTTTCTTCTTTGCTTTTATTTTCCAAGGTTTCTTTTCCTATTCCTTTAAAAGAAGCATTATAAAATTTTGATATTGGTGCTATATTCATTGTTTTCTCCCATTGTATCATATTTAAAACAAAAGAAAAAAAATAATTGCTTTATTTTAATGTTTTTTACCTATTGCAAAAAGACCGTTTATATCAATTTTGGCTAAATTTTCCACTGAAACCCCTTTTACAAATTTGCCGATTTCAGGCATTGCCGCACTTTTATCCAACAAGCCCAATTCTTTCATTCTTAATGTTTTGTATATTTCTCCAAGATATTCATTATAACTTGTATAGTCGGATTTTTCCATATTTTTAATTATGTCATATATTTCAGAATACTTAGAATCGCTTGCCGTGATTTTGCCTGTTCTTATATCGTATGGAATATGTTCAACATCTGCAAACTCGTTAACTTCAGTTCCCCTTATTTGAAGCTCGCCGTTTGCGATTGTTCCGTCATTTAAGGCATGTTTTGTATTCATTTGGCCTGATGTGTAGCCTGAATCTTTAATTGCACCTTTTGTTTTTTGGGTAATTTTTAAATTTTTTCCTTCCTGAACTTTTGAAGGCCAAACCTGTTCACCGGATTCAAGCACTTTTGAATCTTTAAGCGCTTGTGTTTGAGAAACTATTTCAAAAGTATCATCGGCAGATATAATTTTCTTGCTTACTGCATAGTCGTATGCATCAACGATTTCTTGAATTTGTTTTTCCGTAAAATAAGATGTTATATTGTCGCCATAATTGTTTAATTCGGTAATTTTAACACTGCCTGTTTTTATTCCGTCAACAAGCTGATCTACCGCACTTTGCATTTGCCTTGTTTTAAGAGCATCTAAAATTTCATCGCTGACGCCTGACAATGCTTTGGTTGTTTCATCGCTCAAGCCGTCATCGCCTTGCATAAATCTTACAAAATCATCGAATGAAGCCGTTACACCCTTTTGCTTGAGAGCATCTTCAACAATTTCCGTTGCATCTGCCTGGCTTAGACTTTTCATTTGAATTCTGATGCCTAAAGCATCGCCTATTGCTTCATAGCATTCATCCATTGTTTGCAAAGGTTTACCTTTTTCTAAATTTTTCTTAGCCAATTTTGAAAAAGTTGAACTTTGGCTTTTTGCTCTTGCCGTTATAACTTCGATATCTGTTTTATTCGAAAATGCTTTATTTATTTGTTCTGTTGCTTCATCTAATTGTCCATCAAATTGTACCGCTAAAGTTTCAGATTTTTTTGATAAATCAGACAATTTTTCCGTTTTGGCTGCAACCATATCAGGGTCTGTTATTGCTAATTCTTCGTTATTTTTGTTGAAGTTATCAATATAATTTTCTGCCTGCGCTTTATTGTCAACAGCAGCACCAAGGCTATCAGAATGGGTGATTTTAACTTTTTTATTTAAAGCATTTTGGCTAACACCACCTGTTATACCACCCAAAACACCGCCAAAAACTGCACCTGTTATTGCGTTTTGCGCCGTTGTTTTAAGAAGCCCTTCAAATGTAAATTCTTCATCATCTGCAATTGTATTTACCGTATAATCAGCTGCACCTGTTACACCACCTGTTATTGCGCCTGATGTTGCACCTTGAATTGCACCCTGTTTAACTGCTTGTTTAACCGTTTGGCCTGCAATTGGAGCTTTAATAATGCCGGCTGTAGCAGCTGAAACCATACCGTCAACTGCGCCTGTTACAGTATCTTTTAATATTTCTTTAGCATCTAAACTATCGCCTGCAACATTATTTGTTGCTCTGTCCAGTGTTTTAACACCTGCTTTTGCGGCACCGCCAATTGCAGCACCCATCAAAAGTGCGCCTGCGCCGCCCGTTGCAATGGTAATGCCTGCAGTTGCAACGCCTGTTATTGTGTTTGCAATTAAATTAACTGCACCTTCTTGTTTATCAGAAAAACTTTCAATTGTATCAAGTGCTTCTTCATAGGTTATTTCGCCTTGTTCATATTGTTCAATTTTTTCTTGAACATCATTTGAACTTAAACCAAGGCCTGTTAAATTTTTAAAACCGTTCCAAAGTTTGCCTATTAAGCCTTGTTCATCTTGAACTTCGCTAAAGCTTTCGTTTAATGAAGTTATACCTTGATTAATTGGATTTGTTGTTTCCTGCTGTGAAAAAATTGAAACTTCACCGTTATTGGAAGCAGCTATATTTGCACTATATGTATCATTAGTTTTTGCTAATGCAAGTTTATTATATGCATCAAAATTTGTACTAAAATTTTCCATACTCTCTCAATTTTTCTCTCGTACATTAATAAAGTATATATTTTTTATATAATTGCTAAAAATTAAGACAGAATATTAAGAATGTTAAAAAAAATTTTTAGTGTTTAACTTTTGTAGTAAACTGTACATACAAAAATTTAGCAAAAGGAAAGCAATGCAAGTAAACAAAATATCATTTACGGGCGGGGGCTATTTCAACACCTATTCAAAAAATGAAACCGAATATTATAAAAGACCGCCAAAAACAAATTCAAAAGAAACAACCGAATATTTTTATAATGTTGATAGAAAAATGCGCTCTATTCCGACAGGCTGGGATTACATTTTTGCTATGGACAATAAAAAAAGGCAAAATTTTGCCGATTTAATAAGTTTAACTTTTAAAACAACGGATGAATTTAATTCTTATTCACCAAGACAAAATGAAAAAACGGCACAATATGCAATGAAAGACATTCAAGAACTTATAGGTTATGGGGGCATTTTATCGGATGATGAAAAACAGACTTTAAAAGATAAAATAATGGGAAGTTTTGAAATTGAAGAACTTGATAAAATTCATTCAAGATTGCCCGAGAAAAAAGAAAGTGCAAAAGACAATTTAAGTTTTTTAAAAGTTTTAATGCAAGATGAAAATAAACCCTATTTTGATAAAATGAGCCCAAAAACCGCAACTTCAATTTTATCTGAAGAATATTTGGATTTTGATTATTATATGGGCGCCCTTTCAAATTTAAAGGAAGATAGGGTTCTTGAATACCCCGAAGATGAAATAAGAGAAACAATCCATATTTATTTAACGGGTAAAACCCTTAATTATGATGATAGTGTAGAAACTTATGACAGAAATATTTCATTTTAAGCAATAAAAAAAGCGAGCAATATGCCCGCCTTTTTTATATTTTATTTTGCTTATTTACACATTGAAAGCAAAATGCCTGCAGCAACTGCTGAACCTATAACGCCTGATACGTTCGGGCCCATAGCGTGCATCAACAAGTAGTTTTGGCTGTTTGCTTCCAAACCGACTTTGTTTGCAACCCTTGCTGCCATTGGAACTGCAGAAACACCTGCTGCACCGATAAGGGGGTTAATCGGATTTTTAGAGAATTTATTTAAAATCTTACCGAATATAACACCCATAGCTGTTGCCAAACCGAATGCAATTACACCCAAAATTAAAATAAAGAGTGTTTGAACGGTTAAGAACTGGTTTGCAGATAATTTTGAACCAACAGATAACCCTAAGAAAATAGTTACAATGTTGATAAGTTCATTTTGCATTGTTTTGGATAATCTTTCAACAACGCCGCATTCTCTGCATAAGTTACCAAAGCCAAATGCACCAACAAGAGGACATGCATCAGGCAAGAACAAAATGCAAAGGCCTAAAACAACGAGAGGAAAAACAATTTTTTCTCTTTGAGAAACTTCTCTTAATTGAACCATTTCAATTTTACGTTCTTCTTCCGTTGTTAAAAGTTTCATAATTGGCGGTTGAATTACAGGAACAAGCGCCATATATGAATAAGCGGCAACTGCAATAGCGCCCAATAATTCAGGAGCTAATTTACTTGTAACATAAATTGATGTAGGGCCGTCTGCACCGCCAATGATACCGATTGAAGCTGCTTGCGGCATTGTGAAACCAAATACACATAACGCTAAAAGCAATGCGCCAAAAATACCAAATTGTGCAGCACCGCCTAAAAGAGCCGTTATCGGGTTTGCAATCAACGGGCCGAAGTCTGTCATAGCGCCAACACCCATAAAGATGATTAACGGAAACAAACCCTTATGAATACCTGCTTCATAAACAATTCCTAAAAAACCTGTAGGGTCTGCAATTCCTGCTAACGGAATGTTTGATAATAAACCGCCAAATGCGATTGGCACTAAAAGCAACGGTTCAAATTGTTTTTTAATACCAAGCCACAATAAAAAGCAGCAAATAACAAGCATAATAGGATGCCCGAATTGGTGCAAAAATTGCTCAAACCCATTTAAAGAAGGGTCTGCGGGCAAAATCATATTGGCAATACCGGTTGACTGCCAAAGAGCTTTTAAACTTTCTACAAAATTCATAGCTTGGCCTCCTTATCCGATAACAACCAATGTTTGAGAGTTTTTAACCTGTTCGCCTACTGAAACTTCAACTGATTTAACCGTGCCTGATTTAGGTGATTTAATTTCGGTTTCCATTTTCATAGCTTCAAGAACTAAAAGCACATCGCCTTCATCAATGTAATCGCCTTCCGAAACATTGATTTTAAGAACAGCTCCGGGAAGTGCCGCTTTAATAGGTGTGCCTTCAGATGGTGCTACGCCTTGTTTAGCTTCAACACCTTCTTTAACGGTAATATCATAAGATTTTCCGTTAACAACAGCTTTTTGGCCTTCAATTCTAACAGAGAATTTTTTATTGTTAACTGAAACTGTGTAGCCTTCGGGTTTTTCGCCTGCATCACAGGTTTCTTTTTTAACATCTGCATTTTTTCTAACGCCGATTTGGCCTTTGCCTTGAAGGAATAAAATACCTTTTTCTTTGCAGGTTGCTGCAATAAAGATATTTTCATCATTAACGGGCAAGCCTGCATCTTCAAGCATTTTTGTTGCAGGAGCAATACCTTTATTCGGGTCTTTTTCATTAATTTCAAGAACGGTTTCCGTTGTTGGTTGAAGTTCTAATTGTTTGCTTGCTTCAGCAATGATTTCCTTATCAGGTTCGCAAGGAGTTTTACCGAAGTAACCAAGAACCATTTTGCCGTAACCTTCAGTAATTTTAGCCCATTTGCCAAACATAACGTTTGAATAAGCTTGTTGGAAATAGAATTGTGAAACAGGAGTTACGCTTGTTGCAAAACCGCCTTTTTCAACAACTTCTTTCATAGCGGCAACAACTTCGGGGAATCTGTCCATTGTGCCGTTATCTCTCATCATTTGAGTATTAGCAGTTAAAGCACCACCGGGGAGTGGAGATGAAATAATCATTGGGTTAACTGCCATAGCTTCAGGAGGCAAGAAGTAATCTTTCATGCAATCTTTAAAAATTTCTTCTGTTTCTAAGATTTTTTCAACGTCAATGCCCAAGTCATAATCTGTTCCTTTAAGAGCATGCCACATTGAAACGATATCAGGTTGGCTTGTTCCGCCTGAAACAGGCTTCATAGCAAGGTCAATACCATCAGCACCGCCATCTAATGCGGCAATATAAGCTTGTAAGCCTGTGCCAGCTGTTTCATGGCTGTGGAATCTGATATGAGCATCGTTGCCTAAAATTTCACGTGTTCTTTTAATTGTTTCATAAACTTTTTTAGGAGCTGATGTACCTGAAGCATCTTTAAATGCTAATGAAGTGAATGGAATGCCTGCATCTAAAATGCTTCTTAAAACTCTGATGTAAAATTCAACGTCATGTGCACCTGTGCAGCCAATGGGAAGTTCCATCATAGTAATTGTAACTTCGTGGTTTAAGCCGTTATCTACGATACATTGACCTGAATAAATTAAATTATTAACGTCGTTTAGAGCGTCAAAGTTTCTGATTGTTGTAATGCCATGTTTTTTGAACATTTTTGCATGAAGGTTAATGATATCTTTTGGTTGAGAATCAAGACCGACAACGTTAACGCCTCTTGCTAAAGTTTGAAGGTTAATATCATTGCCAACAGTTTTTCTGATTGTATCCATCATATCAAATGCATTTTCGTTGCAATAGAAGATGGGAGATTGGAACCTTGCACCGCCGCCAACTTCAAAATGGCGAATGCCTGCAGCAACTGCAGATTCTAAGGCAGGCAAGAAATCTTTAGTGAAAACTCTTGCGCCGTATACGGATTGGAAACCGTCACGAAATGAGGTGTCCATAACTTTAATTTGTTTTTTTGTCATATTTTCCTCTTTCTCCTTATTAAGATTTAGTGAAAACAAATAAATTTATTTAATGTATGAAAGTTCCTGTTCTAAGCCAAATTCAAGAAACTTATCATAACAATTTTCAAAATGTTCCATAAAAGAAATTAAAAATTCATCTTTTTGAACATTTTTCTTGGTTTCGTTAAATATTGAAGTTGCCGGAATATCAATGTTTAAAAGTTCTTTTTCATCTAAGTTTAAATTAATGCCAATGCCGACAATAACACCCTTAAATTCTGACCCCAAAAAAACAGATTCCGCTAAAATTCCACAAATTTTTTTACCATTTATTAAAATATCATTCGGAAATTTAAAATTTGAATTTATTCCGTATTCAGCTAAAACATCGGATGCAATTTTAGCTGAAAATCTTGTTAATTCGTTTAAATGTTCAATGTTTTTTGGTTTTAGAACAATTGAAATATAAATGTTTCCGCCATTATTTGAAGATGAAAACCATTTTCTTTCAAATTGCCCATGGCCATTAAATTGTATATCGGCTGAAACAACATCAAAGTCATTAAGTTCGGCAAGGTGCTTTCTTGCCCAAATATTTGTTGATTCAACGCTTTCTAATTTTATAATATTCGCATGCATACCAAGTTAATTATATTGCAAACAAATTTTTTTGTACAAGAAAGCTTAAAAAGTTTTTCCGAAAGGAAGAATTAAATTATTTTTAATATGACCTATATTTTTGTTTATTTCATAGGGAACATTTAAAAAAGAAGCAAATTCAAATTGAATTTCATCCAAATATTTGCCAGAACCTGTAAAATCGCCGAATATAATTCCCTTAACTTTGCTTGATAAAGCTTTATTTCTTAAAATTTGGTGAAACATTTTATCTATTTTATAATCAGGTTCATTTATATCTTCCAAAAATAAAATAATATCAGAATCTGGAATATAATCTTCATTCATAGAACCGAACAATGAAACAATTGAAGCCAAATTACCGCCCCAAAGAATGCCATTTTTTAACTTTGTTTTAAAGGAATTATTTTCTATTTCATTTTTATAGTTTTCAAATTCAAAATCATTCATATTAATAACGCCATTTACAGCCATTGGCGCATGGAATGAAGTGAGGTTAGCTTTTTTAAAAAAAGAAATTAAAAGAATTGTGATATCTGAAAAGCCAACAAAAGGCTTTTTATTGTTTTCAATTATTTTATAATCAATTTTATCAATTAACCTGATTGCGCCAAAACCGCCACGAGCGCAAATTATTGTATCAACTGTTTTATCCAAAAAGGCATTATGAATATCTTGAACTCTTAAATTGTCATCTCCTGCCATATATCTGAAATTTGAATGGCAAGAAGGAAAAATAACCGCTTCAATGTTTTTATTTTCAAAAAATGTTATAACCTTTTTATCGTCAAAATTTTCTATTGAGCCTGAGGGCGCTATTATTGCAACTTTTTTCATAAATTAATTTTAACAAAAAAGTTTTTATAATATAATAGTTCTATGGATTTAGAAACAAAAAACGAGTATTTGCCTTTATTCAGAAAATATCGCCCTCAATCTTTTAAAGATGTGATAGGGCAAGATTTCACCGTTAAAGCTTTATCTAATGCAATTAAATTAAATAAAATTGCAAATGCTTATCTTTTTTGCGGGCCAAGAGGAACAGGCAAAACTTCAAGCGCAAGAATTTTTGCAAAATCTCTGAATTGCATTAATGGCCCAACAGTTGAACCTTGCCAAAAATGCCAAAGCTGCCAAGATGTTACAAACGCATCAGGCTTAGATGTTATTGAAATAGACGCAGCTACAAACCGTGGTATTGACGATGCAAAAGAACTTATAAATAAAGTTCAATATGCACCAATGAACGGGAAATATAAAATTTTTATTATAGATGAAGTTCATATGCTGTCAAAAGAAGCGTTTAATGCGCTTTTAAAAACTTTTGAAGAACCGCCCAAAAATGTAATTTTTATTTTGGCAACAACAGAACCTCATAAAGTTATAGAAACAATTGTAAGCCGCTGTCAAAGGTTTGATTTCAGACGAATTACAATAGATGACATTGTTAAAAGATTAAGAGAAATATCAGACATTGAAAAAATTAACATAACAGATGATGCCCTTTATTCAATTGCAAAAAATGTTTCGGGCGGAATGAGGGATTCTCTTGCGCTTTTAGACCAAGCTTCAATTTTGGGGCTTGAAAAACAAATTACAAAAGAAACAATTGAAGATTTAATCGGCAAGTTGACTTTTGATGTTTTATTTAATTTAACAGATACAATTTTAAAAGGCGATATTGAAACATCGATTAAAGAAGTTGAAAAAATTTATGAAAAAGGGTCTGACCCAAGAAATTTTGTTGAAAATTACATTGAATTTTTAAGGAATATAATTTTAATTTTAAGTTCAAAAAATGAAGATGAAGTTTCAAATTTAACTTTAATTTCAAAAGAAAATATTCAAAAAATTAAAGAAAATGCACTTTTTGAACAAAAGAAACTAATTAAAATTTTAGATAAAGTTATTGATTTTTATAAAGAAATTAAAACTGCCACAAACCCTTATATTTGGGCAGAATTAATGATTATAAACATTTCAAACATTGATATTTTATCTGAAATTGCCCCTGTTCAAATGCCTAAAAACATTGAAGCAGTGCAAAAACCCCAAATAATAACAGCTCAAAGCAAAGTTGAAATTAAAAAAGAAGAAATAAAACAAACAGAAATTAAAAAAGAAACTGAAATTGCGCCAAAACCCGTTATTGAAGAAAAGGTTGAACCTGAAACAATAATTGAAAAAGAAGCTGAGCCAATTCAAAAAGAACCGGTTAAAACAGAGCAACCCGCAGCTCAAATTTCAGGCGACCCATCCAAAATTTGGACTGAAATTTTAAATAAAGTTGAATCAATTCCTGCAAAATTCTTTTATTCAGGCGTTGGTAAATTAATAAATATTGAAAATAATAAAATTACATTAGGCTTTGTAAACCAAAATGCACTGGCACAAGCTAAAAGCGACAATAAATATAACCCTCTGATGAAGGCAATTAAGTTAATTTTAGGGGAAAACGGGGCAATAGAATTTGTAACCGTTACGGATAAAACAAAAATTATTGATACAAAAATAAACGTTAAAATTTCAAACCCCCAGCCAAGGGCTGAATATCAAGCACCAAAAATGGCAACAACAAATGCGGTTGAAGAAAAACCGTTTGTTCAAAATAAAGAAAATTTTCAAACAGAACAAAAAGAAGAAAACGAACCCGAAACCCCAAAACAAGATTTTAGCCACTATACAAGAACAACAAGAGAAATGCTTGAAACATATAATGGCAGAGTTATTGAATAATAAATAATTCTTTTGTTTATTTTTTGGCGGATGACTTTTTTCATACTTTTTAAAACAATATGAAAAAAGGAGGAAAAATTATGTTCTACAATGTTTTAAACGCCAACAGCGAAATTAATTTAGACGGAAAAGAATTTAAAAAAGAAACATTGCTTGAAGGGGAAAATTCATCTGTCAATTTAATTGTAATTAGAAAAGAAGGAATAATTGACACGCATACATCAAATAAAGATGCGATGGTTTATTTAATTGAAGGGGAAATTGAACTTCATTTTGATGCAGAAAAATTTAATTTAAAAGAAAAAGACTTTTTAATGTTTAAAAAAGATAAAGAACATAAAGTTTTAGCTAAAAAAGATTCAAAATTTTTATTAATTAAAATTTAAAATGGGGCATTTTGCCCCATTTATTTATATATCTGCAACAACAGAATGTTTTTCAACTCTATCTAATGTAATTGAATAAGCAGATTTAGCATAATTAATTGCTTCATCAAGCCTTTCTTTAGATACATTATTGAAATATAAAGTTGCTAAAGTTTCATTATGTTTTACAAGGTCGCCTTCTTTTTTGTTTAAAACGCACCCTGCGCCAAAATCAATTTTATCTGATTTTTTATCTCTGCCTGCACCAAGGAGTTTGCAAGCATGGGCAATATCAAGCGCATTTAACCTTGAAATGTAGCCACCCATCTCTGCTTTAATTTCATAAGTATTATGGCCGATTTCAAAAAGGGAATAATCTTCTATAACATTTTTGTCGCCGCCTTGCGCTTCAATAATTTCAGAAAGTTTATTTAATGCACGCCCGGACATAATAGCATCATCAATATAATTTTTTGCCATATCATAATCTGTTACTAAATTTGCAAGCATTAGGGTTCTTGCGGCAATTTCAACGGTTATTTCATATAAATCAGGCGCCATTTTGCCTTTTAAAAATTCAATTGCTTCCATAACTTCTAATGAATTACCCACGCAATTTCCCAAAGGTTGTTCCATGGCTGAAATTACGGCGTCTATTTTTTTGTTTAATCTTGCACCTGTTTCAATCATTAAATCAGCTAAAATTCTTGCTTCTTCTTTTGTTTTAATAAAAGCACCTGAGCCGTATTTAACATCTAAAACAATAATATCAGCGCCAGAAGCTATTTTTTTACTAACAACAGAAGCGCAAATTAAAGACATATTATCAACAGTTGCCGTTACATCTCGAAGGGCATAAATTTTTCCATCCGCAGGAACCAGATTTGGCGTTTGAGAAGAAATTGCAGCGTTTATTTTTCTGATTTGGTTTTTAAAATCATCTTCAGATAAGGCGCAATTAAAACCTTTAATAGATTCTAATTTATCAATCGTGCCGCCTGTCATACCAAGGCCTCTACCTGATAATTTGGCACAAGCAACCCCTAAAGAAGCAAGAAGGGGAATTAAAACAAGCGTAACTTTATCGCCAACACCGCCTGTTGAATGTTTATCTGCAATGTGAACGTTAAAATCGGAAAAATTTAGCTTGTCGCCTGAATTTATAAAACATTCCGTTAAATATGCTGTTTCATCAAAACTCAGGCCCTGAAAACAAACTGCCATAAGCCAAGCAGACATTTGATAATCTTCGATAAAGCCTTCCATATAGCCGTTTATAAAAAATTCTATTTCTTCTTTTGTATGGGAATACCCCTGTTTCTTTTTTTCAATAATATCTACTGCGCGCATATAATAATCCTTTATTTATGGTATGGTTCGTTTTTTAAAATTTTGAATGCTCTATAAATTTGTTCAATTAAAATTAAACAAGCTTCTTGGTGCAAAAAAGTTAATTTTGACATTGAAAACTTGAAATTAGATTTTTGTTTAACATAATCAGACAAGCCTTCGCTTCCGCCAATAAGAAAAAGAATTTTATTGTAAAAGCCATCCGTTTCAATTTGTCTTATTTTTTCTGCAAATTCGGGGCTTGTAAGCATTTTGCCTTCAATTTCAAGAGTTATTATATAATCTTGTTTTTTTGTTGTTTCAATAAATTGGTTCATATCCGAAACTTCAACAAGTTTAAGGTCTATATAGCCTGTTAACCTCTTTTTGAATTCATCAAAGCCAATTTTAAAACAGCTTTCTTTTAGTTTGCCTTCCAGAATAATTTCTATATTCATCTAAATTATTTCTTTTTGAAGTTCAGGATTATTAAAAAGTTCGTAGTTAATTTCATTTGCATTGTCTGCAATAATTGCAGCAACAACAGTATCAGAAACAACGTTTGCAGTTGTTCTCATCATATCCGTAAATCTATCCAATGCGAAGAGGAATGAAAAACCAACTATCATTTGTTCAGGAGTTAAACCTATGCCGTTTAATACAAGAGCAATTGTAATTAACCCTGCCCCGGGGATTCCTGCACAAGTTGAAGAAGCAACGGCAGCCAAAAGCGCAATTTGAACAATTACAATTAAAGGAAGTTCAATACCATAAGCTTGTGTTAAAAACAAAGCGGCAATTGTTTGAACAAGTGCGGTTCCATCCATATTTAACGTTGCACCCAAAGGAAGGACGAACGAACAAATTTTGCTTGAAATGCCCCTTTTTTCACAGCAGGTTATCGTTAAAGGCAATGTTGCAGAGCTTGAAGCCGTGCCGAATGCAACCATGGCAGCTTCTGTTACTGCGCCATATAGTTTAACAACAGAAACTTTTGAAAATATTTTTAACATTAAAGGGTAAACAACCGCAAATTGAATTAATAAACCAATTGCAATTGCTATAAAATATTTTCCGACCCCTTGAAAAATTGAAACGCCAAAGCTTGAAATTGAAGCTGCAACAAGAGCAAAAATACCGGGAGCAGCCAAATACATAATCCAATCTGTTACTTTCATTGTTGCTGCAAAAATGCTTTCAAAAAATGAAACAACGGGGCGGTTAATTTCTCCAATTTTAGATAATGCAATTGAAAATATTAATACAAAAATTATAATCGGAATCATATCGCCCATGCTTAGTGAATAGAACGGGTTTTTAGGAATTAAATTTAAAAGAATTTGAGAAAAATTGGAATGGTTATCTGCAACCATATTGGCAACAACCCCTTGAAGTTCTTGAGCTATATCGGGGTTAATAAATTCCTTTGCGCCTTCACCGGGGCGAATAACAATGCCTAAAACCGCACCTATTGTAACAGCTGCAAGAGTTATAATTGCATAATATAAAATCATTTTTTTGCCGAACCTTGCAAGCTGTTTGTTATCACCAACGCTTGAAATGCCGATAACAATAGCGCTTATAACAAGGGGAATAACAATCATTTGGATTATGCTGATAAATGCTTGGCCGACAAAAGAAAACACTTGATGTGCGACAGGATATTGACTTTGCGGGAAAACTATACCGCAAATAATACCCAACAAAAGCCCTGCTATAATATGCCAGTTTCTTTTAAAGGCAAGTAAAACCGCTATTAATATCTGCATATGTATTCCCATTGTTATTTCCTTTTAATTCTTGTGAAATGACTTTTTAGTTTATAATACAACTATTTACCCTTGTTGGCAATATTTGAAAACAGGCTTACACCATACAAAGTAGCTTGTTTTTATGTTTTTTCAAAAACGTAAATTCGCCAGCTTTCATAGGCAACAACATCCGATAAACTAAGCAGGGTTTCAGATTCATTAACAATATAATTTCTGATATAAGAGAAAACCAAATACAAAAAAGGGGTTTCTTCATATTTTTTTTCGCTTGTAACCTTCTTTTGCAAAAGCTGCGGGGTAAAAATTGAAACAGGAGAAAAATCTACAAGAAAAAACTTATCGCCCTTTTTAATTGTCGAATAAACATTTTTACTTAAAAACTTTTCAAGAGGGTTATTTTTAAGCGATAAAAAAACATTTTTATAGGTTTCTTTGCCATCTTTGTAGGTTTCTTTCATTGTTTCATTTTCATCTTTAATAAAGGTGAAATCATATTTTGAAATGTCTGTTGTGTTTTTGTTTTGGGTAATTTCTTTTGAATATTTTTCAAACCTTGTTTTTGGGTAATAAAGAAAAACAACTTTATCCGTATCTTTATATTGAAGCACTTTTAACATAACAACAGGGATATTTTGCCCCTCGCTTCTTATCAATTTAACAGGCGAATATTCTGAGGCAACAATAAAAAATACGGAAACTACAAGATAAATTGTTCCTAAAATTACTTTAATTCCCTTTTCTTTAAAGCTCATAAGGCCGTATATTGCAAGCAAAATTAAAAGCGGGTAAATTTCTATCATATATTTTGTTAAAAATAGAATTTTACCAAATAATGAAGCCGCAAAAACGGTTAAATAAACGCCAATTGAAGTTAAAAGAATGTATTTAACTTTACTATCCATAATAAAAATGGCTTTTACCATTGAAACAGAAGCGATTGTTAAAGGGATAAAGGCAAATAAGGTAAAACCCCAATTAATTGTTTTGCCGTCATAAACCATAGATAAAAAGCTTGGCGGTGCATTTGTAATATTTACAAGATAAGGGGAAAATAAATCCGTAAAGAAAAAGGCCAATTTTGCCCAGCTGAATGGCGCCCACCATTGGCTGAAATATTGCTGATTAAACATTACATTGTATAAAAATATTGCAACGGGAATAAAAATTATAAACCCTATTAAAAGGGAAGTTAAAAAGAACTTTTTGAATTTTGTTTTCTTTGATGCAAATAAAATAACAGAAACAGAAGAAAAGAAAACAAAAACAAAACCTATTGTATGTTCCAGCATAACTAAAAGAGCTGTTAAAACAAAAAATGTGCAATGTTTTTTTGTGGGGTTATCAAGCGTTTTTATTGCGCAAATTAAATGCAGGCTTGATAAAAGAAAAAGAAGCGAATAAATTCTAACCTCTTGAGAAAAATAAATTAAAAATGAACTTATGGCACAAAACGCTGCAGCAACAAGCCCGGTTGAATCAGAGGCTTTTTTTCCAAGCTCCCTTCCTGCAAAATACATTGAAATAACTGATATTACCCCCGGCACCAAAGATGACATTCTAAGGGAATAATCGGAATCAGAAAAGAAATACATCCAAGCTTTTAAATATAAATAATGCAAAGGTGCATGGCAATTTCTCATAATTGCTTCAAAAAATTCCTTCGGAAAAGCAGCTTTTGCAATTTCCCAAGTTAAATATTCATCGTTCCACATGCCTTCTTGCTTGTCTAAATTTATTAATCTTAAAAGAATTGAAAAAACAACAATTCCCAATAATATTAAAAAAACTTTTTTCTTATCCATAAACTATCCAACTAAAACTACCTTAAAAATTAATATAAAATAATTTTTGATATTTTACAAATAAGTTATTATTGCTTATAAAAACTTTAAAAATTTGCCAACATTTAAAATATATTGTATCTTTTGAATATATTTAAAGGATTAATTAATGAGCTATAATAACACCGTTGCCATAATTTCAAACAATGAATTCACTCTTAATGAAATAAAAAACATGCTTGTTTTATTAAGAGATATTGATAAAGTTGAATGCTTCGATTATTACGATGCTGATGAACTTATTAAAAAAATCACTCCAAATGTCATTATTCTTCATTCAACGGAAAGTGATAAAAACTGTTTAAGGCTTTTAAAAAAAATCAGAAGCAATGAAAAAACAAAAAATATTCCGGTTATTTTATACCCTGAATTTTCAAACACCGATTACATTGTAGAAGCCTTTGACAACGGCATAAGCGACATTTTAACCTTTCCGCTTAAAGATTATGAGCTTGTTATAAGGGTTATTTGGGCAATTCAGAAAAACGAACAGGCACAAATTATTGAAACAAAAGATAATTTCCTTGCAAAATTAGGCATAATCGATTCCAAAACAGGCTTTTACAAAGAAGATTTCAGCTTGAGATATTTAGAAAGCGTTGTTTCAAAATCAAAAGCAAACAAGCAAAAATCCTGTTTAGTTTTAATTAAAGTGCTTTCAGCCATTGATGCCGATTTTGACAAAAACCTGCTTAAAGAAGCCCTTAAATCTTCAATCAGAATAAATGACACAATTGCAATGAAAGATGAAAATACATATTATCTTTTCTTGTCAAAAGCCAAATTAAACGGGGTATATTCCGTTTATGAAAGAATTTTATCCAAATTAGGGCCAATGACGGCAATTAATGCAAGCGTGGTTGAAATTCAAGATGAAATTTTTGATGACATTATAAACGTTCTTGAATATTCTATTGAAAAAGCGCCTAAAAACGGCGAAATGGCGGTTGTTTCAAAGCAAGATTTTCTTGATATGTATAAAAAAGAAGAAAAAGAAGAACTTGGCATATCAAAACTGCTAAAAGATGAACCAAAAGAAGAAATTAAAGAAGAAACAAAAGAAGATAAAAGCCAAAGTTCTTCAAATAAAAAAGAAGAAGACAAAATATCTTTGGGCATTAAAATAATGCAGGAAAAGGTTAAAGAAATTGAAACAAAAGGTGAAAAAGCCCTTTTAAGCCACAATATAGAAGTTGCAAAAGAAGCTGAAACAAAGGAAATAGATGAAAGAAACGCAACTTTATATAAACAAGCTTACGCTAAAAAATTAAGAATGATAGTAGAACCCTTGCTTGAAAAATACGCTGCAAAATTACAGGGCGAATACCCCCTGCTAGATGCAAACGTCAATGTTTCGCCGCATACAACCTTTATGAATTTAGATAAAGACGATGTAAAATTAAACTTTGAAATGGCCTATGACGGCATCAAAACCATAAAATTTAACATTCAAATCTCAGCTTTAAATACAGAACTTGAGGCAGATTCCTTTGAATTGGATGTTATGGAATTTAACCATCAAGCGCTGGATGTTATTTTAAAAACAGCTGTTGATGAATATAAAAATTACCTCTCTGAAAATTAGTTGTTGCTTACAAGCATTTTAAATGCAACAAGGCCTCTTGCTGAAATTTCGCCGGTGATTGCTTTTTGGCTTTCAGTTATATTAAAAATGCGTACAATTCTTTGAACTTCTGCTAATTGTTTTTTGTCTTTGATATCATATGCGTTTTTAATGGGGTCTGAAACTAAGTTAAATAATGTGTTAATAGTTCTTTCATTCATTTTAGTCATTGTCTTTATTGCTCCTCACACATTAATAAAGAAAATGAACTAAAAATAATTGCCCTTATTTTTTTAATTGTTAAGAAAGTTTAAGCAATTTTTCAATAATTTTTATATACTTTTTATATCCATTTAAAAATCGGCGGCACTGTTTATTTAATGCTGGTGCCGCCGAATTTTATTTTTATTTTTGATTTTATTCTTCGTATTTTCTGTGCCAAATATCGGCATATTCTCTTTCTTCGCCGTCTATTTTAAATGTTGCGCCCTCTTGATACATAATTTGGTTACCCATATCATCAAAATTATCTATAAGAGTGGTTTCATCTGTATTTGCAAGGTTTATTTCAGTTATGCCAATATCAAGTAAAGATTGCGCTTCTGAATTATAACCTTCTGTTTTAATTTTTAAACCGTATTGTTCTTCTAACAGTTTAATATCATCAGCATCTATAACCATATCATCAGCACCATTTACAACACCGGCTTCGGCTGCAAGTGCTTTTAGTGCCTCAAAGCCATCTTTGTACCCGTCTTTGGTTCCATCGCCATCAATATCGGTGTTATCACCAAAACACTCTGAGCCGTCCGCACCTGATATGCCATCGCCATCTTTGTCAAATACAAGAACAGCGTCTGCTGAATTGTTGATTTTATCCATAATGCCATCACCATCAATATCAAAATCAACGACTTCATTTGTTGTTGCAATGCCGTTACCATCTATATCAAAAGAAAGCGGTGAGCTTGTTGTATAGCAAGCATTAAAACTGCAAGCAGAGCCACAATCGCCTATAAAATAAACAGTTTCGCCGCCGGAGGAATCGTCAAGCTTTTCAAAGCCGTTTATATAGCCGTTGCCGCTTTCAACAATATCAAAACCTTGGCCATCAGCATATAATCTGGCCAGTGTTGCTCCTTGTTGAAGGTCATAAATATGGAATTGGCCATCAGATTTACCTTTTGCAAAAACATATCTTGGGCTGCCGTCTTCCATTTTTTCTGTTAAGTCAATATTATTTGCTTCAACAAGAGCCATTTCTTCTTCAGAAATACTGTTTGTAATTGCCTCTAAAATTTTATTTCTGACTGTTTGAATTGAAGCTTCACAAACACTTACTGTATCTTGAAGCGATTGTATATCTGCAGAAACGCTATCTACAATTGCTTTTGAAGCGTCCATCATTGTTTTTTGGCTGTTTGCCTGCACTTGGAGACCGCCAAGTTCTCTTGCAGCGCTTTTAGAAGAGCCGCTAAGGTCTGAAATCAAGGTTTGAAAAGCAGAATCGCCAACAACACCTTTTAATTCTTTTTGAAGATAAGAATTCCAATCGCCATCTTCCTGTTCGTTATATTCGGCCATTGCCTTATAAATAGCTTGCTGACGATTACGCGCTTCAGAGTCTTGATAATCTTTTGTTGCATTTTCTATTGCTTCTTGAATTTCATCATATTCATCTTGTTTTTCGTTTAATTCTTCCAAAGTTTCGTTATATTTTGCGCTTTGTTCATCATAAATGGCTTGTTCGCTTTCTAAAAGCGCTTTTCTTTCTTCAAGTTCATCAAGTGCTTTATTGCCTGTTTCAATAAGCCTTTCAAGCTCTGCGTTTAATTCATCAATATTTTCAAGCGAAAAATCACCTTCGGATATGTTTGTATCAATTCCCGCTTCATCAGCCAAATCTTGCGCTTCTTTAGCATTTTCGGTTGCCTCATAAAGCATTTCCATATCATCAACGCTTAAACTATCACCAACTTCACCTGTTTCGTTGTCAAATAAGCCTTCTGTTTCACCTTCAAATCTTGCATTTTGTGCAGCTTGAGCTGAAGCTGTTTGATTGTAAATTTGTTTGTTGTCAATTCCGATAGTCATCATATCCTCGTATTCTTTATATACATAAAGATAGTCGGAATATATATAAAAAACTTCAGTATTTATGAATAAATATTAACTTTATATTGAAACCAAATCGCTATAAGTAATTCCGTTACTGTGGAGAATAAAATCGCAAAATTCACGAACGGCACCCTTTCCGCCGCCATATGATGAAACAAAAGAAGCGGCTTTTTTAATTTCATCAATTGCATCATTTGGCGCACAAGAAAGCCCAACTTCATTTATAACGCACAAATCGGGGTAGTCATCTCCCATATAGGCAACTTGTTCTTTTGTTATATGAAATTCATTTATAAGTTCTAAGAGCGCTTTTTTCTTGTTTTTTTGGTTCATAAAAAGTTTTGTAATGCCCAAAGTTCTTGCCCTTTCCATAACGGCACCCGATTCTTTGGCAGTTATTATTGCCGTTAAAAAGCCTGCTTTATTTAACATTACAACGCCTTGGCCGTCTTTTGCATTAAATGTTTTAATTTGAGAGCCATCAGGAAGATAAGTTAAAGAGCCATCCGTCATAACGCCATCAACATCAAATGCAACAAGTTTTATATTTTTTGCTTTTAATTTCAAATTAAGGTCTGTAATCATTTACGCAACTTTCGCTTTCAATAAATCGTGGATATGAATTAAGCCGATTGGGAAATTATTATCATCAACAATTGCAAGAGATGTGATTGAATGTTTTTCCATTAAAGCAAGAGCAGATGCCGCCAATTCATCTTTTTTAATTGTTCTTGGTGTTTTTGTCATAACATCAGATACAATCAGGTTTCCTGTTACTTTATGGTTTAAAATTGTTCTTCTGATGTCACCATCCGTTAAAATGCCTGCCAAATGCCCTTCATTATTAACAACAAGCGTGCAGCCAAGCTTCATATCAGATATAAACCTTACTGCATCTTCAAATTTTTCATGTTCTTTCACAATTGGCAATTTTTCACCACTTATCATTAATTCTTCAACCTTATATAAAACGCCTTTGCCTAAAGCACCGCCCGGGTGGAACATAAGAAAGTCTTCCGCTGAAAAACCCCTTTTTTTAAGCAAACAAACGGCAATTGCATCTCCCATAGCTAAAGTTACGGTTGTGCTTGCAGTCGGCGCTTTATTTAGGGGGCAGGCTTCTTTTTCAACAGATATATCTAAAACAACATCCGATTTATCAGCTAATGTGGAATGATTACCGCCCGTTAAGCCTACAATCGGCACTCCAAACCTTTTAATTAACGGTAAAAGGTTTAAAAGTTCGCTTGTTTCGCCGCTGTTTGAAATTGCAATAACAACATCTTGTTTTGTAATAATGCCTGAATCCCCATGGGTTGATTCTGCAGGGTGAAGAAAAACTGCAGGGGTGCCTGTTGAACACAAAGTGGCTGCAATTTTTCTGCCTATAAGGCCCGATTTTCCCATGCCTGTAACCACCACTTTTCCTTTGCAAGAATATAAAATTTCAATGGCTTTTATAAAATTATCGCCAACTCTTTTTTTTAGTTCCAAAACGGCATTTCCTTCAATTTCAAAAACATTTTCAGCCGTTTTTATTAATTCATCTTGCTTAATTAAACTTTCCTGCATAAATTTTCTCTCCAACAACAAAAAAATTATACAATAAAAAGTGTATTTTTAAAATTTATAATTAAACCGAAATAATTTTAAGCCGAAAAATAAAACGTCATAGAAAAATAAGGTTTAATTTAATGGCGCTAAACGATATAAATTTTCAAGAAGAAAAAGTTACAAAAAAGATTGCAAGTTTTTTATGTTCGGCACAAAATGAACTTACAATAAATATTAGCAAATTAAATTTTATTGATGCTTCAAGGTGCGCTCTTTTAAATTCCACAAAATGCTACGTTCAAAACCCTTATAAAAAAATTAATTGGATTGTGGCAGATGAAAATATTAAAAGAACAATAATGCCTTTTAAGCTTAGTAATATGGAAATTTTAACAAACAGTTAGGCAAATATATGAATGTAATTAGAGAAATTAAAGAAAACAAACTGGTTGGAATAATAAGAGAAACAAACCAAGATAAAGCAATTGAAATTGCAAACGCTTACATTGAAGGCGGCATAAAAATTATTGAAATGACAGCACCGATTGATGCCATTCAAGAAGTTGCAAAAAATGAAAATGTTATTGTTGCAAGAGGCGGCATTATTACAAGAGAACAAGCCATAGATGCAATTAAATCAAATGCAAAATTTCTTGTTTCTCCAATTTTACAAATGAATTTGGTTAAATTATCAAGCGCATTTAAAACACCTTTAATTTTAACCGCCACAACTCCAAATGAAGCTTATCAGGCTTGGAAGGCAAGAGTTCCTTTAATTAAAATATACCCAATTAAAGATTTGGGCGGCGCTAATTATATAGAAGAACTTTTAAGGCCAATGAACTTTTTAAACGTTATGCCAACAGGCTCAATTAAAAAAGAAGACATTAAAGCCTACCTTGAAGCAGGCGCAATGGCGGTTGGCTTAGGCAGAGAATTATATTTAAATAAAACCTATAATGAAATAAAAGAAACAGCAAAAGAAACGGTTGATATTGTTAAAAATTTAAAATAATTATTTA
>ULUL01060241.1_pt1 | contig 27820 bp, 27 predicted proteins | sample 1958481 | NCBI WGS metagenome assembly ULUL01 (sample SAMEA4835759, study PRJEB28245) | human gut metagenome | biome: gut microbiome; material: fecal sample | place: Denmark | collected 2008 | reverse complement strand
GGGGCATTTTTTATGGGTAAAAAAAGAATAAAAAAAGCCCCGTTTAAGGGGCTTTTTAAGGTTTATAATTTAATAAATTTGGCTTGAATTACACCATCTATTTTATTTATTTTTTCTATTGTAGAAGCTTCAACAACATCATCTGTATTTATAATCATTAAGCTGATGTCATCTTTTGCTTCATTTTTTTGTGCAACCTGCATTTTTGAAATGTTTACATTATCGCACCCTAAGACAGATGCAACTTGGCCTATCATATTGGGTTTATTTTTGTGAGGAACAAGAAGCATATATTTATCAGGGTCAATTGATGTTATATAATCATTCAATTTAACAATTTTTTCAATGCCTGCTGCAATTAAGGCGCCAGATACTTCAACATCTTCTTTATCAGTTAAAAGCTTAACGGAAATTGAACCTATATAATCTGTTGTTTGCTGTGATTTTTGAACCGTTACATCAATTTCCCTTTGTTTTGCAATTAAAGGTGCATTTACATAATTTACGCCAACCAAATTAGCAGATAAAACACCCTTTAAAACTGCAACCTCCAGTGGTGAAACATCAAGATTTGCCAAACTTCCTTTAACTTCAATTTTAATTCCCCTTAAATTGGAATCTAAAATTTCAGAAGCTATTTTTGCAATTGATTCTGCAATTGGCATATATTCTTTAACGGGTTCTAATTTTTGGGGTTTTAGTGCAGGAATGTTTACAGCGCTTGTTGCATCGCCCCCTGATAAAACCTCTTTAACCTGTTCTGCAACATCAAGTGCAACATTAATTTGTGCTTCGCTTGTGCTTGCCCCTAAATGCGGAGTTAGAACAATTTTATTGCCAAGTTTTAAAAGGGGTGAATTTTGAACATTTTTTTCATCTTCATAAACATCTATTGCAGCCCCTGCAACTTGCCCTTGTTCAATTGCCGAAGCTAAAGCCTGTTCATCAATAATACCGCCTCTTGCGCAGTTTATAATTCTAACGCCTTTTTTCATTCTGTTTATTGTGTTTGTATTAATTAAAGAAGTTGTTTCTTTTGTTTTTGGCGTATGGATTGTAATAAAATCAGGGATTGCCCAGAAATCATCCAAATGTTCAATATATTTTCCGCCAAATTTTTCAACATATTCTTTTGTTGCATAAGGGTCATTTACAACAAGCTTCATGCCAAGTGAAAGTGCCACTTGTGCAACATGCTGGCCGATTTTGCCAAAGCCTATAACACCAAGAGTTTTACCAAAAAGTTCAACCCCTGTGAATTTAGACCTTTCCCACAAACCCTGTTTAACGGAATTATCTGCAGCGGGAATATTTCTGCTCATTGCCATCATCATGGCAATTGTGTGCTCGGCTGCTGCATTTGTGTTGCCATCAGGTGAATTTACAACAATAATGCCCTTTTTGGTTGCAGCATCAAGGTCAATATTATCAACGCCAACGCCTGCTCTGCCTATAATTTTCATATTTGTGGCAGCTTCAATAATTTTAGCTGTTACTTTTGTTTGCGACCTTACAAGAAGGGCATCATAATTAGCAATAATTTTGCAAAGTTCCTCTTCATCCATTGTTGGAAGATTATCCACTTCGGCCACATCTGATACAATTTTTACTGCCGCTTCATTTATTTTATCTGTTATTAAAACTTTCATTTTTAAATTTCCTTATTTTTTTAGTATTTCAATTGTTTCTTTCAATGCAGCCAAAGCCGTTAAAACATCTCTTCTTGAAACAAAACCCAATGTTCCCATTCTGAAGATTTTATCTTTAAGGTCGTTTTGGCCGTTTGCAACAGTGATATCATACTGTTCTTTCATTGTTTTTCTGATATCGGGAACGCTAACCCCTTCAGGCGGCAAAACAGATGTGATTGCATAACTTGCAATAGATTCATCTTCCACAAAAAGTTTAAGGCCAAGGTTTTTAATGCCTTCTCTTAAAAGTTTTGCGTTTTGTTTGTGAAGTTCAAAAATTTCATTTAGCCCATGTTCCTTCATCATAGCTAATGCAGCATCTAAGGCAACAACCAAGTTAACTGCAGGAGTCCAAGGGGTTGTGTCTTTTTCAAGGTTTTTCTTGTAATCTGTCCAATTGAAGTAAAAATCAGGGTATTCGCATTTTTTATGAACTTCAAAAGCTCTTTCATTAGCTGCCAAAAATGCAAGCCCCGGGGGAATCATGAACCCTTTTTGCGAACCTGAAACCAAAACGTCAATGCCCCATTCATCCATCGGGCAATTAATTGCACCAAGAGAAGTTATGCCATCCACCACACTTAATGCGCCATGGTTTTTAATTAATGCAACCAATTCCTTAACAGGGTTTGTAACGCCTGTTGAAGTTTCATTGTGGGTCATAGTTACAATTTTAATTTCTTTATTAACATCTTTATCTAAAATTTCTTTTAAATCGTTTGGGTTAATTGCCTTACCGTATGGAACTTCAAGTTCAATCACTTCTGCCCCTCTTGATTTTGCAATTTTTGCCCAGCGTCTGCCAAAGTTGCCAATTATAAGGCATAAAACTTTGTCGCCTTTATTTACAAGGTTTCCTAATGCGGAACACATAGCACCTGTGCCTGAGGATGTATAAATATGAACATCATTTTTTGTTTGGAAAACCCATTTCAAACCTTCTTCAACTCTTCTTAAAATAGCTGAAAATTCTTTGCTTCTGTGGCCTATCGGGTGTTTTGCCATTGCTAAAAGCACGCTTTCAGGAACAGGTGTCGGCCCCGGTATCATTAAAAATTCCTTGTCTTTCATAAAATAATTCCCCCTACTAAATAATAAATAAAATTTACACTTACTGCGCCTTAAAAATTAAAGCGAGGATGATGATGAAAAGGATGAAAACGAAGAAGATATGGGCAAAAAGGCTTGCGGATATGTGTATGTTACTTTAAAGCCAAGTTGTTCATACATTTTAACCGCAGGCAAGTTGTCATAATCCGTGCTTACGTTAAGTTCATCAACATTTATAACACCTTGTTTATTTAATTTAATAATTTCTTCAACAGTCATTTTAAGCATAACTTCAGAAAGCCCTAAGCCCCTATGTTCAGGGATTATTCCAACTAAAGGAATGTTTGCTATGTGGCTGCCTGTAATATTTGCAAGTGAAAAACCCACAACATCATTTTCATAAAGTAAAACTCTTGATGCCGAATTTAAAAATTTCCCGTAAATTTCACCAACAAGCTTGTTTGTAATGTCATTCACCCCATTAATTGTTTTAAAACGGGGGTCGAAATTAACATCTGATGTATTTGAAAAAGCTTTAAAAATACAATCTCTTAATTCTTCTTTGTATAAATCTCTGTATTGAACGATTTTATAGCCTATGGGAAGGTCTGTAAATCTAATTTTTTCTAAAGCCCTTGTTTCTTTTTTATCTGTTATGGGGAAGTTTAAAACGGCCAAATTAACAAAATTGAAGCCATAGTTTCTGATTACATCTTTAAAGCTTTCTTGAATGCCAAGCATAGGGTAGCTTACAAGCGATGTTTTTCTTTTTTCTTCGGTTTCTTTTAAAAAGGCTTCAACAAGAAGTTTTCTTTTTTCGGTATTATTTTCTACACCCAAACAATGAATTACATAAAGTTCAATTGCATTATCCTGCGCTTCTGAATATGCTAAAAACGCCGTTGGAATTGAATCTTCAAGAAGAAGAATGCATTTAATGATGCCTTTTTTAAAATATTCAATAAAATCATCATAAATTAAAGGTTCAAGCTCAAAACGATAATCTTTCTTGCAATTAATGCGAAAATCGTTGTATGCACCCATAAAGATTTTAAAATATTTTTCAGATAGCGGTTCTGTTATATACATTAAATTTTTTCTACTTCCTTATTTTAGGCTCATTATATCACAAACTTTGTTTGTTTCATCACATAATGCTTTTTCTTTGTTAACATCTTTATACATATGTTCCATTCTTTTAATTTTGGTTTCTATGTATCTTTTGTTAAATTCGGTTATTTTAGGCTCAATTGCAACCCTTTCTTTAATTTTTAGCCCATACCCTGTTAGTGCCACAATTTTTTTCGGGTTGTTTGTAATTAAATTAAATTCCTTGTAGCCTAAATCAACAAGAATTTGTGCGCCTGTGCCATAATTTCTTAAATCTGATTTAAAGCCTAAGGATATATTTGCATCAATGGTATCTTGCCCCATATCTTGCAATTTGTAAGCTTTTAATTTATTTATAAGCCCGATTCCCCTTCCTTCATGGTCTCTTATATAAACCAAAGCACCTTTTCCATAATTAGAAATCATTTTAAGAGAATCTGTTAATTGCTGGTTGCAATCGCATTTTAAGCTGTGGAAAATATCCCCTGTTAAACATTCTGAATGCATTCTGACTAATGGGGTTTTATCTGTTTTATCATCCGCTACAAGTGCCACATGTTCAACCCCCGTTAATTCATCCAAATAACCAAAAATCATAAAATTGCCAAATTCTGTGGGCAGCGGTGTTTCAACCATTCTTTTAACGTGGCGTTCAAACCCTAAGCGATATTCAATTAAATCTGCAACGGTAATTAATTTTATATTGTGTTTTTCTTTAAATTTAACAAGGTCATCCCGCCTTGCCATTGTGCCATCTTCATTTGTAATTTCACAAATAACGCCTGACGGTATAAGCCCTGCAAGCCTTGCTAAATCAACCGCAGTTTCTGTGTGCCCTGCTCTTTTTAAAACGCCGCCTTCTTTTGCAATTAAGGGGAAAATGTGCCCGGGGCGCCTTAAATCATTTGGGGTTGATTTTTCATCTATTATAACTTGAATTGTTTTTGCTCTGTCAAATGCCGAAATTCCCGTTGTAGTTCCAAATTTTGGGTCAGCATCCACACTTTGGGTAAAATTTGTGCCTTTAATATCCGTATTATGTTCAACCATAGGAGAAATATTAAGCCTGTCTGCAATTTCTTTTGTAATAGCATGGCACACAAGCCCACGGCAATTTGTTATCATAAAATTTATCCAATTTGGCGTTACAAATTGGGCAGGTAAAATTAAATCGCCTTCATTTTCTCTGTCTTCATCGTCTGCAACAATAACAGGTAAACCTTTTTTAAAATCTTCGATGGCATCTTTTATTGTGTTGAACATAATTGTCCTTTCTTAAAACCCGTTTTCAAGCAAAAATTCTTTTGTTAGTTTGGATTCTTTTTTATTTTCAGTAAATTTTTTTATATATTTTGCAACCATATCATATTCTATATTAACAACATCATTTTGTTTTAAATATTTAAGATTTGTGTTTTGAAATGTATAAGGCAAGATTGAAACTTCAAAATTATTATCTGAAACCTTTGAAACAGTAAGGCTTATACCGTTTATTGAAATTGAACCTTTTTCAACAATAAGGGTGGTATCCCCTTTGAAATTAAAAATTTTTGCAACGCCTTCGTTTTTAATTGAATTTAATTTTGAAATGCAATCTATATGCCCTGAAACCAAGTGCCCGTCAAGCCTTGAATTAATTTTCATGGCACGTTCTATATTTACAAAATCACCGATTTTTAAATAATTAAAATTGGTTCTATTTAAGGTTTCTTTCATTGCTTCAAAGGTTAAAATGTTGGCTTCTTTTTTAATTACCGTTTGACAAGCGCCATTAATTGCAATTGAATCGCCTATTTTTATATCCGAACAATCAAGGCCAAGTTCAATCAAAAAAAGCTTTCCGCCATTTTGATTAATAATTTCTTTAACCTTTCCCAAATCTTCAATTAAACCTGTAAACATAAGAAAAAAATAACATAAAAAAAGATTTTCTTCTAAAAATAAGAGTTTTTAAGAGGGTTTATTTGTAAAGTTTTGTTACAAAAGGATAGGGTTTTTCATAAAGTTTTTTAAATTCTTGACGACATGAATAATATAAAGAACTGAAACAAAGGGGGTAAAATCCAATGGGATTTGCAGCAAGCCAAGCTAGATTTCTATCGTTGACGGCAAGATTGTCTGACAACGAATATGAAGCTCAGCAAATTTCGCAAGAAAGGGTTTCTCTGACTAATCAAATGGCATTGTTTGCGGATGCTTACGAAGAAGCAACCAGCAACCAATACTTGACGGCAAATGTGTTTGATATGCAAAGTAACCAAAATATGACTGTTGCACTTTCCTATGATGTAATAACCAAAGGAACATTGGATGGCGGCCTTGGAATGAACTTGGTAACATCAAGCGGGCTTATTGTGGTGCCTTCAGAAGAAGAAAGAGATGCCCAAATTGAAGCAAGCAACGGCCAATTAACCCTTTCAGATTTTTATATCTATGAGGATGTCAAAGACACAAGCATTCTGCAAAGAAACTTAGAAGAAGGAAACTTCTATTTTGCAGCAGGAAAAGACGAATTCACGGGTGAATGGAACACAAAGAGCATTGAAGCTCTAAACAGTGTAACCCATGCTTATGACAAAACCGACGATGACGCAGCAAAAGCCAAATACGATAAGCAAATGCGAACCGCAGAAGCAAGAGATGCAATGCTTGAAATGAGGCTTGACCAGCTTGACACCGAACACAACGCTATTTCAACAGAAATGGATTCAGTTCAAAAAGTTGTTGATGATAACGTTGAAGGAAGCTTCAAGACGTTCGGCTAGAAAGAACGAATTATTTTATAAAATATATTGCCTCGGTTGTCCTCCAATCGGGGCAATTCGGTTTTTAGCCGTCATTGTATCTTTCATTTATGCGTTTTTTCCTGTTTGACCAGCTGTAATAAACATCGGGCATATAAAGTTTTAATAAACCGTCAATTATACCGACATTGTCGTCATTTTCATAAATAGGGGTAGAATCGTTTGCAATTCTTTGCGGTGAAACATAGCGCCTTATGCCGACAGGCAAACTTGTCCCCGATAACATTTTTCTTTGGCTTGCCAACTTTAGCCTGTCTATTCTGGTATTTATCGGGGAAAATTCCCAAGTTCTTCCTAAAAGGTAGTTTTCAAGTTTTGCAACTCTATATTTTGGGGAATCATAATCATTTACTTTTTCAAAATGCCTTTTTTCCATAACTTCAATTTCATGGGCTGTTTTTTTGGTAAAAAAAACATCTGCTTCTGTTGGAATGGCATTTTGAATGTCTTCTTTTGTAATAATAAATTCGGGCTGAACGTTTGGAATTTCTGCCAAAACAGCCGCCTGAAAGGGAATTTGGCACAAAAAAACCACATATATAAAAACTTTAATGCTTTTATACAAAATTAACCGTTCTTTCTTAAAATTCACTCGTATAAATTTACTTTAACTTTTTTCAAAACGGCTAATAATCACCATAAGGGCCTAATTAAAAGGATATGTTAATTTATGTAACAATGAAAATTAAAATTATAAAGTTTTAAATAAGTTTGTCCGAATAAAAAAGTAAGAGTTTAGTGAGTATTAAGTAGTATGAAAAAATTATTTTTAATAGCTTTTATATTTGCGGTAATTTTATGCACAGGCAACATTGGCCACACAAATGATTTTGCCGCTATTACAAAAAATACTGAAATTGCAGCCGCTCTAAGCGCACTTCAACAAGTAGGCAAAGGTGATGTTATTTCAATTTTACAAGGCAGAAACGCAACAGGCCAGCCAATCAGAGTAATGTTTAGAGATTTATCAATTTATGGTGCTTCAAATTGTGAAGCCTTAACCACAAAAACACAATCAGGAAAAGTTATTATTTATATAAACGCAGAACACAAAGGCGCCCCGTCTGAAGCAATTGCTTGTTTAATAGCCCATGAATCACAACACCACACAATGACAAATACAAGGGCAGAAGAAACAAGAGCTTGGTTTAAAGAGGTTTCCACCTGGAACGCTTTTGTAAGGAAAGATAGAACAATAGTTATGCTAAAACATCCCCTTGTAAAGCGTGAAAACTACATAGCCAAATTAAACGCAAGAGATAACGGGCAAGGAAACGAAATAAGAAAAATAATAGCTTCAAACCCCGTTTATGCAGGCTTAAAAAACTAACTTACTAAACTCTCTATATTCTTAAATTAAATTTCACTAAACATCTTATCCCCCTATTTTAAAGGGGGATTTTTTTTATATCTTATATAATGAATATTTTTTATCTTTTTTAACCAATTTAAGTGGCGCTAAAAATTCAGGCGTATAATCTTTTATTTTTTTATTTCTTAAAATTATATAAATTGTTTCTTTATTTAATTTTGCATTATTTAAAACTTCTTCAAAATTTTCATACATTTTATTAACATTGCCTGAAAGATAGGTAACTTTATTTTTCTTGTAATAATGCAAAATGCTGTATTTTTTAGAAAAACCAAATGTTACAAACTTTGTGTTTTCATTTTTTTCATTCACATATTGTGCAAATTCTTCAAGTTCATCTTGCCCAAATGATGTTACGAAATTAAACAAAGGGGCGGAATTTATTGCACACAAAGAAAATGAAAGCGCTACAAAAACCCCGAATGTCCAAATTCTTTTATTTAATTTTAAAAATACAAATCCAAAAATTGGGAATATGACAAATAAAACTGCCAAAGGCAAACCAACGTTTATATTTCCTGATAAATAATACCAAATTCCAAAAATGCCTGACAGCATAAAAATTAAAAATGTTATAAAGCTTGAAATTTCAACGTATTTTTTATTTTTTTCTTCTTTAATATAACCCCACATAAAATAGCCGATTAAAATTGAAACGGGCGGGAACAAAGTTAAAATATAGGTTGGAAGCTTTGTTGATGAAATTGAAAAGAATAAAAAGATAGTGAAAAACCAAACAGTTGATATTAAAATAAACTTTCTATCATTAGTATCAAAAGAAAATAAGGGTTTTATCGTTTTTGCGTTTTTAACTGTTTTAATTGCATATTTTGCCCATTTTATAATTGCTGCAATTAAAATGAATGTATATGGCATAATTCCGCCTAAAATAACGGGAATATAGAATAATAAAGGCCTTTTTCTGTTTAAACCCATTGATGAATCAACAAACCTTGCAAAATGGTGTTTTAAAATGTATTCTCTAAACCAAACAAACCCATTTGCCTTATATACAAGGTAATGCCATGGGGCAGCCACAGCCAAAAATATCAAAATTCCAGGGATTATATGGCTTGGTTTTATAATTTCTTTTGCCCTTTTTAAAATTAAAAATGTTATAAGTAAACTTCCCCCGGGGATTAAAATTCCAATTAAACCTTTTTGCAAAACTGATAGGGCAAGAAAAAAATACCCTAAATACCATAAAATTCTTTTTTTCCAAACGTTTTCGGTAAATAAAGTTAACGTTCCAAAACAAAAGGCGGCAGTCGTTAAAACGGTGAAGCCCAAATCCATTATTCCTATATGCGCAAATAAGGCATACCAAAAAGATGACATTAAAACTAAAGCCGACAAAAAGGCGCAAATTCTTGATTTAACAATATTTAAAACAAAAAAGTAAACAACAAAAACACCAAATGTTGCTAAAACTGCCAAAGGAAAGCGGGATGTAAAATTATTAACAACGCCAAAAATTTTATAAGACAATACAACAAGCCAATAAAATAATGGCGGCTTTTCTAAAAAGGGTTCAAAATTAAGATAAGGGGTTATATAATCTTTTGAATAAAACATATTTTGGGCAATATTTATATATCTTGTTTCATCTATATCAATGAGTTTGTAGCTACCAAGCCCGTTAAAATAAAAAAACCAGCATAATAAAATAAGCCCCAATATAAAGAAAAAATTACCGTTTGTATTGAATTTTTTCTTTAAAAAAGAAATAAAATTTTCCATCAATTCCCCTTATTCAGCATTTAAAATTTTTGTTGTAATTGTATATGTGCCGTCTTTATTTTCCATAAATTTAATTTGTTCAAATTCGCCTGTTGAATTTAATGAACCAACGCTTATATGCTTAATTCCATCAACTTCAGCAACATTTTCCGTATGATAGTGGCCTGAAATTATTGCTATAACGTTATTATGCTTTTTTATAACATTTAAGTAGTTTTCAGGTTTAACTATTTTTCTAACTTCGTCTTCTTTTGGTTCAACTATTGGAAAATGTTGAAAAATAACCGCTTTTTTATCTTTAAATTTAGTTAGGGTTTCATCCAAAAAATCAAGCTCCGCCAATTTATAATAGCCCCTGTATGAAGGAATATTTTCATTTACGCCTGATAAAAAGATAAAGATAAAATCGCCGTCTTTTTTATAGCTTGGAGAAGTTTTAAGCTTGTTATTTGAAAATTTGTTTAAAATTCTATAATATTCTTTTTTAAGCAGCCCTTTTGTTTTGCTTAAATCTCTGTTTCCAACTGTCACATAGGTTGGTTTTTCAATTCTTTTTATTATTTTTGCAAACATTGCAAGGTCATATCTGTTTGCAGAATTCAGGTTATCGCCCAAAAAGAAAACATCTTCAAAATTGCCTTGATTGATTATATCAACAGCTTTTAAAAGATTGTTTATTGAAGGTGTCATCTTGTTTTCGCCGCTTTTATCGGATGAAAGGTGAACATCAGATATAACGGCAATTGTTTTATCTTCGGCAAAAACCGCTTGGTTAAAGGCCAAAAACAATAAAAGGCATAAAATTTTAAATAATTTTTTCATGCCTTTAATTATACAATAAAATTAACCTGCAAGCATTTCCATAATTAAATCGGGAAATTCGCTTGAGAGCATATCTGCAAAATCATTTGGGTCTATTTGTGTTGCAACAACTTGAATTAAATCTTTCGGAAGTTCTTCTATCATAGGAACCAAAAATTCAGGGTCAAGAGTTGTCATTGTTTTAATTAAATCTTCTTTTTCAAGGTTGTTTATCATCGGGCGAGCTAAAATTGAATTATCAAAAAGCATATAATAATCGGGGTTAATTTCGCATAAACCCGCAATCATTTCACCCTTTTCTTCAAGCTGCATACCTAAAAGAAACCTTTTATATTCTTTATCTTCCATATTTTCAATTTTTTCAAGGTATTCTTTAGCGCTTTTTTCTTTATATTCATAACCGAATTGGTTTACCATTAAAGCTTGGAATTTTTCATATTCTAAGCCTTCAAAATATTCCATAACATCTTTTTTATCAAGTTCGGTGCTTTTAAAGAAATCATCCATTTCATTTTGCTGCATAAAAGGAACAACGTCTTCCATTGTAAAATGCAACAGTAAAAGGTTAATCATTTGTTCTTGAGGAAGATTAATTAAAAGTTCATTTAAGCCTGCAACCGTAAAATATTGAAGCCCGAATGCCAACTGTTCGCTCGTTAAAAAGGGAAGAAGCTTAACCAAATCTTCTTCATTAAATTGTTGAATAATTAAATATCTGTTTTCAGGGTCTTGAAGTTTTAAAATTTTTGCAAGTTTTTCAGGTTCTTGAAGAAGTTTTTGTAAAAGTGCCGCATCAACAGTTATCATGCCATCTTCTGTTACGATGGTCATCATGCCATCTTCAATTCCGCCATTTATATTTTGCATTTGCCCGGATTGGCAAGCAAAACTTCTTGCGGTTGAAATGCCGTAATATCTTGCTAAATAGGAAATATCAATTGATAAATCTATCATAAACTGTGTGACACCTTATTGCTTTAAATAAAGCAATATTCTCCTTATCTTATCTAACAAAATATAACGGCATTTATTCTAAAAAGTTGAGAATTTGTAACAATTGTTTACAAAAAATTATTCGTCAACATCATCGAAAACTTTTTCAGGGGTTGTATCTAATTTAATATAGCTTGATTCTCTCCACCTTAAATCAATATATTTTACTTTTTGTTTTAAAGAAAGCGCTTCAGGCAAAATTGTCGGTATTGTTTTAATTCTGTCATCTGTTGTATCGTCTAATGCGCCTATTCTTAATAAAACATCGTCTAATTTAACGTAAATATCGTTTTTGTTTCTAAGGTCAAGATATTGAACGTTTTGTTTTGAATAAGTTTCAATTGTTTTTATAAACCTTAAAAGTTCATCTACTTTCTTTTTGTCCCAATTTTCATAGTTGTCGTCTGTTCCGTAGCTTAAAATTTTTGTTGTTTTAAATTTGGATGGAATCGGCATATATTCTCTGTCTATAAAATGCCCGTCTATTGTAACGGCTGAAATTGGCTGAGATTCGATATTTGGGGAAATCAAAAAAACAGGAACTCTTTCTTCTATAATAACAATTATTCTTGCAGGGAAGAAAAACCTTCTTACATAAGCTTTTTTCACAGATTGTAATTTAGACAAATTTTCTTCCAACTCTTTTGTTGAAAGTTTAAAAATTTGTTCGTTTGGAATGTCTGATGTTCTTATGATGTCTGAAATTTTATATACAGGTGTAATTAAATTGCCCTCTATTTTAACAACATCGGGGTTCAGGTTCATAATATCGTTTGGGTTTAAATACCAGCTTCTTAAATTCAGCATATAATATGAAGAATATAAAAGAAGAAAAATAAGGCATACTCTAATAAGCATTCTAAATCTTCTTATACGCTTTTTTGCAAGTGCAACTCTGCGTTTAAGCTTCATTATAATTGATTTTCTTCTGTAATATTGTCTTCTATCGAATTCTGCCATTATTTTTCAATCAATGCCGTTTTTAAAACAATTTCAACCAACATATCATAATTTATACCCATATGGCTTGCTTGTGCCGGAAGGTCTGAAAGGTCTGTCATGCCTGGGTTTGTGTTAATTTCTAAGATATATGGCGTTTCATTTTGAATAAGAAAATCTACCCTTGAAACACCCGTGCATTCAAGCGCCTTGTGGGCTTTTATTGCCATATTTTGAATTTTTTCGGTTAATTCTTCATTAAATGGTGCGGGCAAAACAAATTTTGTTAAGCCTTCCGTGTATTTTGCTTCATAATCATACCATTCGGTTTTTGTTTCAAACCCCAAAATTGGCGTTGCAAAAGTTTTTTTGGTTTCAATATCTTCTAAAACGCCGACAGTTGCGCTGTAACCTTTTATAAATTCTTCAACCAAAACTTTGTTGTCGGATTTATATGCAACCTCCATTGCATCAATTAATTCTTCCATATTGTTTGCTTTGTTCATGCCAATGCTTGAGCCTTCTTTAGCAGGCTTTACCATTAAGGGGAATTTTAATTCTTTTGTTTTTTTAATGAAATCTTCGCCTTTTAAAACTGAAACAGATTTTATAACATTCAAGCCGTTTGCCCTTAAAATGTTTATTGTGGTTTCTTTATCCATGCAATTTGCGCTTGATTTAACGTTGCAGCCTGTATATTTTATTCCCATGATTTCTAAAAGCCCTTGAATGCAGCCGTCTTCGCCGTATCTGCCATGGAGTGTGTTATAGCAAATTTCAATTTTTTCATCTTTTAACTTTTGGGCAACATTTCTATCTACATCAATTAAAATTGAATTTTTATACCCTAAGTTTAAAAGTGCATTTAAGACGTTTTTGCCACTTCTTAAGGAAACTTCCCTTTCAGCGGACATTCCACCGCACAAAACCGCAATTTTTGTGTTTTTATCTATTTTGTTGTTAATGACTTCCATATTTCTACCTCGTTTTTATTGTCGCCAATATAAACAACTTCCGGTTGTAATTTTATTTTAAATTTTTCTAAAACTCTATTTTGCATTTCTTTCATTAATTTTAAATAATCAAGGCTTGTTGCGTTGTTAAAATTAATAATAAAGTTTGCATGCCTGAAATAAACCATAGCACCGCCTATTGGGCAGCTTTTTAAATTGCACATGTCTAATAATTGCCCTGCGGAATAATTATTTTCATTAACAGGGTTTTTAAAAACACAGCCAATGTTTGGGTCTTTTAAGCTTGGTTGAAATTCTTTTCTTTTTTCAACATTATCTCTCATTAAACTTTCAATAGAGGTGTAATCATCGCCATATAAAAGTTCAAATTTGGCAGATAGCAAAATGTATCTGTCTTGGTTTTTTAGGGCCGAATTTCTATAAGTAAAATTCATATCTTCTTTTGAAAAAGTTTTTACTTTATCTTCAATTGAATCATACACTTCGGCAGAGATAAAATAATCCGAAACAGCCTGAGTATTAGCGCCTGCATTCATGCAAACAGCACCCCCCAATGATGCAGGCAGAGCCGAGAAAAATTCAAACCCGTGGAGTTTTAATTCTAATGCCATTTCAGCAAGTTTACTTACAGGCACGCCTGCTTCCGCTTCAATTAAAGGCGGTTCGATATCAACTTTATTCAAATGTTTTGTAATAATTACAGGGCGTTTAATTCCATATGATGATAATAAAAGGTTAGAGCCCTTGCCTATAATAACAGGGTTATCCAAATTTGATAACAAAAGAACAAATTCATCTTTAGTAGATGGAAAATAAACATCATCTGCAACAGATGAAACCCTTAAAGTATTATAGGGTAATAAATCAAAATTTTCTTTATGTTCAATTTCATTTGCCTGTTTCATATATACCCCCCAATAAATGCCCGATTTTTGTAACATCGCCTGCGCCTATTGTTAAAATAAAATCGTCTTTTTTAATGTATTTTGAAATTTCTTCTGCGGCTTCATTCATATTGCCTTTAATATATTTTACACATTTATGTTTAATTGTTTCACTGAATTTTTCGCTGTTAAATTCAGGGTCAAATTTATCTCCTGCAGAAAATGTTTCAACAACAAATAAAATATCTGCTAAATCAAAAGAATTTAAAAATTCATCCCAAAGAGCTTTTAGTCTTGTGTATCTGTGGGGTTGAAAAATTGCAACAATTCTTTTATTTTCCGCTTGTTTTTTTGCAGATGAAAGCGTTGCTTTTATTTCTGTCGGGTGGTGTGCGTAATCATCAATAATTTTAATGTCCGAATTTGAAAAAACCGTTTCAAAACGCCTTTTTGCACCTTGAAATTCTGATAACGGCTTTTTAATTTCATCCGAATTAAACCCTAATTCCATTAAAACAGCAATAACAGAAAGAGAATTTATAACATTATGAACCCCCAACAACCCTGTTTTAATTTCGCCTTTTAATTCGCCTTTATAATAAAGTTTATATGAATTATAAGTTGGGTTTAGTTCAATATCAGATGCAAAATAATCTGCAGAATTATCTTTTATTGAATATGTTATTAAATTTTTTGAATTTATTGAATTTAGAAAATGTTTGTTCCCTTCATCATCTATATTAATAAAAATTTTAGATGTCGGTTTTAAGTTTTCAAAAAATTTATGAAATTGGTTTAAAAGGTCTTTTTCGCCATTTTTATAAAAATCAAAATGGTCGGGTTCTAAATTGTTAATTACAATGTAATCGGGTTTATATTTAACAATTGTGCCATCGGATTCATCTAATTCGGCTACAAAAATTTTACTGTCAGGGTATGCATTTGCATTTGTGTCTAAACCTGAAATAATTCCCCCTGAAGCATAAGCAGGGTGTGCATTAATTTTTTCCAAAATGTAAGAACAAAGGCTTGTTGTTGTGGTTTTGCCGTGGGTGCCTGAAAAACCGATGAAGGTTTCATATTGTTCAGATATTAATTTTAAAACATCAGACCTATGCAATAAAGGAAGATTAAGCCTTTTTGCTTCAATAAATTCGGGGTTATCTTCTTTAATTGCACTTGATAAAACAACAATTTGATTTTCTTTTATATTTTCTTTTTTCTGCCCTATTGAGATTTTAACGCCCAACTCTTGAAGCGCTTTTGTATATTTTGATTCAACAATATCAGACCCTGAAACATTGAACCCTTTAATTGCAAGAATTTTAGCCAGTGCACTTTGGCCTACTCCGCCAATTGCAATAAAGTGATAGCATTTATTTTTATTATCGGTTTCCATTTTCTATATTAATTCTCCGCACCCTTTTTGAATAACGCCATGCTGCGTTTTGCCCCAGTCCATGGTTCTTTTTGTAAAAATAATTTTAAACACAATGAACATAACAATAGGAAACCAAATTGTAATAAAATATCCTGATGTTATTATTGCCTGAATGATGGCTTTAAAGGTTGTATAGTGGCTGTATTTTCTGAAGCTGTAAATTAGGCCTGATGTGAAAAATAAGCCAACAACAACAATTAAAATTGCGCTTGATAAAATATAATTTTCTTGTCCTTTAACAAAATGGAACGCTTGAACAATAATTTCTATAATAAGCCAAGCGGGAAGCAAAAATTCGCTGATATAGGCAATTAAATCAAAACCTACTCTTAAGGACATATCTTTTGTAAATAAAACATCCCAAATATATTCAAGATAGCGCCTGATAGACCCTTCCACCCAGCGCCTTCTTTGTCTGACTAAGGCTGAAAATGTTACAACGCCTTCTTCATAAACAATTGCATCTTGAACAAACCTTATATCCCAACCTTTAATATGAAGCCTTGTTGACATATCAAGGTCATCTGTAATTGTTTCATTGTTCCAGCCGCCAATATCAACAAGGGCATTTTTTTTGATTAATTCACCGTTTCCTCTTAATTCAACCGCCCCTTTAACTGCGTCTCTGCCCACTTGCAGGTGAGTATCCATAACGTATTCATTGTATTGGCAAGCTGTTAAAAAGTTTTGATTAGCGTTTATGATAACTTTTCTTGCCTGAATTGCGCCAACATCATCCCCTTCATATTTTGTTAAAAGAAGCTTTATAAAATCGGGTTTAATTTTGGCATCGGCGTCAAAAACAAGGTAAGCTTCACCTTTTGCAATTTTAATGGCATCATTCAAAACGGCCGATTTCCCGGGGTATGCGCTTTTATCTCTGATTAAAGCTTTTACTTTGTCATATTTTTTTTCTAATTCTAAAACGGCATCTTTGGTGTCATCAGTTGAACGGTCATCAATTACAATTATTTCATAATTTTCATAATCAACATTTAAAATGTTTTCAACCGTTTCTTTTATAACAACCGCTTCATTATGGCATGGAATTAAAATGCTTATAAATGGTGCCAAATTTTCATTATATACAACAGGGTTTTTTCTTAGTTTTCTTTTTTGGTGTTTTACTGCAATATACATATAGACCATATATAAAGCCATAAACATCACAAGAAAAATTATAGCCCAAGTAGTATTAAAGTAATTTTGAAATATTATCAAGAATGCCAAAAGAAAGCATAGAATAGATAATAATGTTACTCTGTCTTTCATGTACTCCCCAACATAAAAGTTTTGATAACAAAAATTTTACCATAAATAACAAATAATTAAGCTATTATTACAAATATTTAAAAAGCGCCCCATTAATTTTGGGGCGCAATTTTAAAATTATTGTTCAACTGGCGCTGTTGAATTTTTCAAATTAGTGAAATCTTGCGCCGTATTTTTTTTGATTGTTTCAATGTCTTCTTCTTTTTGTCTTAAAATGTTTTGAACACCTTCTCTTTGAGTTTGAATTGTGTTTTTTAATTCTTCTTTTTTCGCATCATTTTCTTTTTGAATTTCTTCTCTTTTAACTGCGTTTATTTCTTGTTCTTTTTCGAATTGTTCTTTTGTTGTGTCAATTTTTTCTTTAATTTCAGCCCTTTTTGTTTCAACTGCTTTTTTATTTGCGGCTTTTTGCTTTTGAATTGCGTTTTTTCTTGCTTCTTCTTTAATTTTTGCCTTGTCTATAGCATCTGTTATGGGAACAAATTCTTTTGTTTGAATTGTTTCAACAGCATTTGCAGGTGCCGCTTTAACAGGCGTTGCGCCTTCAATAGGCGCTACATTAACAGGTGTTGCAGCTTCAATCGGGGTGGTTTTTGCAGGCGTTAGAGCGGTATTATTTGTTGCGGCATTTTCTTGCGCCAAAACAGGTGCAGCTATAACAAGCAATGAAGCCAATAATAAATTTCTTTTCATACACATCCTCCCAAAATAATAAAAACCAAAAAATGGGCTTGGTGGGACTCGAACCCACGACCAAAAGATTAAGAGTCTCCTGCGCTACCAACTGCGCCACAAGCCCACATTTCAAAGTGCCTTTTGTTTTCAATTGAATTATACAATAAAAAAGGCTTTAAGAAAAGAAAAAACAAAAAATTATAAATCTTCTTTAATTTTTTCCAAATTTTGCTTAATTATTTTTTTTAAGTCGTTTGTTATTATAATATCGGGGTTTTGAACAACAAAATCATCCAAAAGCATATTTGCATATTGAATATTTCCTTGTTCGGATAAAATTAATGCTGCGGGAATTACATTAAAAATGTTTTTATCTTTGTTTGACAGAAAATATTCTTTTTTTTGGTTCATAACGCCTGTTAATTTGTAAGCTTTAATTAAATTTTGATAATATTCAAGCTTCATGCAATCTTTTAAAATTGCTTCTTCAAAAGAAATTTGCGCCATTTTGGAAAAATCATCCCACCCTTGCAGGGGAAGCCCGTTTTTTACCTGAATTTCCCCCAATAAAAGATAAACTTTTCCCAAATTGTTAAAATAAGTGGCAGTTGTTTGGCTATCAGGGTTTATTCCTATTGCAATTCTATATTCTTTAATTGCCGCAAAATAATCTTTATCGTTATAATAAAAAGTGCCCATGTTGTTGTGATATTGTGCAGCATTTTGTGCATCAACGGTTTCAACTATTGATGCTTTGTGCAGGTCTGCATAGGATGGAATACAGACAAGGCAAAATAAAATTGAGAGAATAATTTTAAAGTGCAATTTCAAGGTTTTCCTTTGAAAAATTAAAATCGACCGTCATATTTTGAAAATCTTTATCCAGCATATCTAATATATTATCATCATAAGTTGGGTCATAATGGAAGAAATATAATTTTTTGGCTTTTGCAAGTTTTGCCGTTTCTATTGCCATATTAAAGGTTGAATGCCCGTAACCTTGTTTTGGCATAATTGGCGAAATGTAATCTTGATGGGTATATTGGGCATCATGGATTAAAAGGTCGCATCCGTATGCAAATTCAATAAATTTTTTATCCGACCCTACGTAGCATTCTTTATCTGTTGCATATACAAGGGTTTTTCCCTTGTATTGAATTTTTATGCAAAGTGAACCGTTTTTAGGGTGTGCTGTTGTCTTATATGATGTTATTATAATGTCGTTTTCGCTAAAGTCATTATTTTTACAATCTGCTGCGTTCAATAAAATATGTTCGTTATTTTCTTTAATAATAAGAACTTGCCTTTGGCTGTATGAATTTATATTAATGTTCCCTTGAATTTCTTCCAGAGAAACAGGAAAACCCTTATCAAAAAGAAGAGTTGATAAGGTATCTTTTAATTTTTCTTTTCCCGTATCGGGGCCAAAAACTTCAAGTTCCGTTGTTTTTATAAAAATTGGAGAAAAAAACGGAAGCCCTTGAATGTGGTCTTGGTGAATATGGCTTATTAAAACGGTTGCTTTTACAGGTGTTCTTTCATCGGTTGAATTGCCTGATAAAATGTGGTCTCTTGTTAAATTTTCGCCAAGTTCAATAATTCCTGTGCCTGCATCTAAAATAATGAGCCTGTCTCTGACATTTACTTCAACACAAGAAGTGTTTCCGCCATATTTTAAGTGGCTGAATTTTGCTGTTGGATATGAACCTCTAACGCCTCTGAATTTAACTTTAAAATCCAACTTTAATTTGCCCCTTCTTCTTTTAATCTTTTCTTTTCTTCTTTTTCGGCTTTTTTGGCGTCTTTAATCGCTTTTCTATACGCCTTATCAGCTTGTTTTTCAGCTTCTCTTTGTGCTTTTTCTTCCGCTTTTTTAGCTTTAATTAAGGCTTTTTGTTCGGCTTTTTCTTCTTTTGTTAATTTTGGTTTTGGAACATAGCCTTTTCTTATCATAATTTCGTTGTTTTTATCTGATGGGGTGCCGCTAAAAACAGCAGATGCAATTAAACCGGATTTGCTTAATTCCTGAACGTCTTTTAATTTTGTTTCATGGAAATTAAAAGTAAAAATTACTCTATCGTTATAGTTTGTGATATTAACCGTTCTAAAAGCGTTTGGATATGTAACTAAAGACGGAGTTGCAACAAAAATTACATTTCCTTTTCTTTCAATTCTTGCAGCATGGTAATGCCCTGCAAAAATTGCAATGGGAACTTTTTCGTATTTTTTTAATATAGCTAAATAGTTTTCTGCATTAATAAGTTTATGGTCTTCCGATTTAAAGGGTTCAACAACGGGGTGGTGTTGAAAAATCAAAATTACTTTGTCTTGGTTTTGATTAATTTCATTATCTAAAAAATTAAGCTGTTCTTCAGATAACATTCCGTTTGAATTTTCAATGCCGATTGTCGTATCTAAAACAATAACCCTGAAATCTTTAGCAGGCGAATATGCAAAATAAAGATTATCATAATTTTGATAAGGGTTTGCCATTCTTAAAATTTGGTAAACCACTTCTTTATTCATATAATTTGGGTTTTCCCCCGACATTGAACTGTCGTGGTTTCCTAAAACCAAAATAGATGGGTAATTTAGCTTTTGCAACAGGGTAAAGAAATCTTTATATAATTCTTTTGTGGGTTCATTTGCCATATCGCCCGTGAACACAACAAAATCAAGCCCTTTAATTTTGTTTAAATCTTCTATTGTCGATTTTAAAAGCTCTTTTGAATGCGACAAAACTTTATATGCCGTATCGGGGGAATTTGAAGTATGCACATCTGAAACTTGTGCAAACTTCAATTCCATATCGTTAAAAGAAAAATCGGCAAACGATGCATTAATTGAAAAAACAAATGCAGCTAATAAAATTAAGGGTTTAAAAAATTTCTTCATTTTTTTATGCCAAACTTTCCAATTTTTCCAATAATTCTTTATTTTGATTTGCAAATTCTCTGCCCCTTGCTTTAATTGCATAGCTTAAAGCTAAAGGCAAATTAAGCGCTTCAAAGTTTTGAAGGTTGTTATAATAAACTTCTTCAAAATTATCAGGAATTCTTAAAGACCAGTTTTTATCGCCAGAGGTGCCAGGCACATTGTAGGTTTCTTGAAGGCCGAAGAAATCCGTGAAAAATATTTGGATATTTTCCGCTTTTGATGCAAAAACTTCAACCAATTTTGAAAAAGCAAGGAATTTATCATCTGTATATAATTTGTGCCTTATCATATCTTGCCCGTCAAATTCAGAATAAAGATCTGCCATTAAATTATTAACATGGGGCGTGTCTGCTTCCGTATTAATCATATCTTTTGCCCAAAGCCTTATCGGGCGGTTATCATGGGTTCCTGTCATTGCCCAAGAATTTGGAACAATGTTTTTGCACCTATAGGGGTGATCAGGTTCCGTTGCAATAACGAATTGAACCAATTTCATGCCGGCTAATCCGTATTTTTCCATAACTTTTACAACAGGGTTTGTTAATGTGCCTAAATCTTCCGCTACAATTGCAGATTTATCAAGCCCTGCTTCAATTGCGCTTTGAATAACAATTTTTTCAATCATTCTGCCATAAAGCTTGATTTGTTCATCAGATAAATTTTTCACCCATTTTTCTTCATCGGGTTTGAAATTGGGGTCTGTATCATCTGATGAAATGATTGAATATTTTGATAATTCGGGGTGATTTGGCGAAGAATACAATCTTCCCGCACCTTCACTTACTTTTGGTTTGCACCCTTTTTTATAAACCCAAGGGTCAATTAAACCGACTGTGTGGTCAATTCTAACGCCACCCGGGTTTTCTTTAAACATTTTTAAATAAAGTTTTTTAAGTAATTCGCCGCCTTTTCCTAAAGTGCCATCCGGATTAAAAAGCTTTTCAGGGTCCATAACGTTAAAATCCCAAGCTTGGCCGTCTTTTGAGAAATAATCAGGCGGGCAGCCAAGTGACCAGCCATCTAAAAACAAAGATTGATAAGCCCAACAATCACGGTCAGAAAATGCAACTTGTCTGTCTGCTATCATTTTAAGGCCGTTTCTTTTGGTATATTCTTTTGTTTCTTGGCCTTGTTTTGCCAAAATAAATTGAATTAATTTATATTCTTCAATTACATCTTTATATTTTTTGTTTATTTCATCAATTCTTTTATCAGCTTCTTTTTTATCTGCTTTGTAGAACAAATTTTTATCAAGTTCATTTTTCCATTTTGGCCAATATTCAGAATTATTTTCTATTGATAATGCTTCATACAAAGCATCTGTATCTAACCAATAAGCATTTTCTTTTTTAAAGTTTTCAAATTCTTTTTTGAAATTTTTATCATTTAATTTTAAATAGTTTTTGTAAATTTCATCAAAAGCTTCTTTGTATGCTTCAATTGCATAAGAATAAGCTGCTCTGTTTTCGCCTTTTTTAGGGTTAGATTCAACAATTTTATTAAATGTTTCTGCGCTTAAAAGTTTATGCCATTTATTTTCGGTTAAGCTTTTAAGGTCAACAAACAGGGGATTCTGTGAAAAAACAGTTCCTGTATAGGGGGATGGGTCTGATGATTTTGTTTTGCCGTTTGGCCCCAATTGAATAACATTAAAAATGCCGCCAACAAATTCAAAAAGTTTTTTTGCAGCGTTTGAATTATATGTGCCAAAGCCCGTGTTTTCACCTTCTAATGCAGGAAAGCTAACCCCATGGCAAATTAGCGCCATATGTTTTTTGCCCAAAACTTTAAGAGCATCGGATAAAGTTTTTTTGTATTCCTTGCTTATTTTTTGAATTTCTGTTGTTTGCATTATTTTATTGTCCTTCCCATAGATATATAAATCAGTATGAAAGCCCTCTTTTTTCAAGATATTCCCTAACAGTGTTTAAAGAAGACTGTACTATCCTTGTTATTCTTGAACTTGACAGGCCAACCATTTGCGCAATTTGTTTTACCTGCATATTCCTATAAAACCTGTATTCTACAATTGTTCTGTCTTTTTGGGGCAGTTTTGCAATTGCTTCTCTTATAATTCTTCCTAATTCCGTAATTTCAGCGTTTTCATCAGGCGTTGCGTGGGTATCTTTAATAAAATCAAATGGTGAATCGTTATCTGATGAAGCTGAAGCTATTGAATCAATTGATAAAATTGTTTCATAAATTGCTTCTCTTACTTTTGTGGGGGAAACATCCAAACTTGAAACGCCTTCGCTTTGTGTGGAATCATCACCCGATTGAATTGAATCTGCATCTTCGCTTTTATGTTTCAGGGTGTACCATTTATATCTGTTTCTAAGTTCGTTTCTGATTGCCCACCTGACAGCGGTTGCAATGTATGAGGAATTATATTTTTCCAGCTGCTCATCAGTTTTATTTTTAATTAAAGCCTGAACGGCAATAATGCCTATAGAAACAAGTTCCTCGCATTCAACCATATGCGACGGAATCCTTCTATACTCCACTTTTGCCACTTTTTGAATTATATCAATATAATCTTTTAATCTTGATTGCACTGTCATATTGTTTTTTTGTATAAAATACCGTATTTTAAGTAAATTTTACAATCTTTTCGAGTTAATTGCAAATAGAACCGATTATTTGAATTAGTTTACGTTGTTTTCGCCCGTTTGGTTATCTTTTTTGTAATATTCGCTATCATTTTTTTCTTGAATTTTTTTCATTTCTTCAATTTGGGCGCGCATTTTTTCGTGTTTCTGTTTTTTAGAATTGTAAACAAAAATCAATATTTCAGCTACGGCTTTATAAAGGTCGGGCGGAATTTGATGATTAACTTCAACCAAACGATATAAAGCACGTGCCACAGGGGGGTTTTCAATAACGGGAACGTCATTTGCCATTGCAATTTCTTTAATTTCCTTAGCAAAAAGTTCCGCCCCTTTTGCAACCAAAGTGGGTGATTCCATTGTTTGAGCGTCATATTTAATGGCACAAGCCACATGGATTGGGTTTGTAACAACAAAATCCGCATCGGGCACGGAATCTTTCATTGCTTTTCTTAATAATTGCTGCCTTTTTTGTCTTAGGGCTGCTTTTACGTGGGGGTCGCCTTCAGAGTTTTTGTATTCGTCTTTAACTTCTTTAAAAGACATTTTTTGATCTTGCATAAATTTCCACTTGGTAACGCCATAATCCATTGCGGCAATAACCAAAAAGGCAATGCCTGCTTTTAGAATAAAATCGGTTATTAATTTACCAAACGCTACAAGCGTTGCAAATTCATTTTCAACAACAGCTAACCCCAAAATTGCAGGGAAATGTTCCATATAAACCATCCAGCCTATTAACCCTAAAATAACAACCTTTGCAATGTTTTTCACAAGTTCAAACAAGGTTTTTGGATTCATTAAATTTTTAAAATATTTGGTTGGGTTTAATTTATCAGGCTTTGGCATTAAAGGCGTCATAGTAAATAAAGGCCCTACTTGAATTAAATCGCCTATAATGGAAACTAAAGCAGAAAGGCAGATGATAGGCACAATGATAAGCAAAGTTGGAATTAAAGTGACAAACAGTAAATATCTGATGCCAATTTCTTCAAACCTTGCATTTGGAATTTGTTCATAAAGATTTGAAAAAAGCCCCGCAATTTGCTGCCAAATAAAAGGCCCTAAGGCATAAATCACCATAAACATGACAATTAATGAAATAGCCGTTGAAAAATCTTTAGATTTAACAACTTGCCCTTCTTTTCTTGCTTTTCTCAACTTTTGTTGGGAAGCTTCAAATTGCTTGTCTTCATCACCCATAAGTTTATTATAACTTGAATAATTTTCTTTTCAAAAAACCTGATTAATAAAAATTTATATTAATGGTAAAATATATTTGATAAAAATTAGTAAAGGGGGAAAAATGGAAACATTAACCAAAATGAACCTTAGCGTTAAATTTAATAGTAGCGTTAATTTTGATGATTACAAAGTTTTAGGAAAAGAAGCAGTTGAAGAAATTAAAGCAAGAAAAGGCAAAAGCGGCCAATTTTTAAATTGGATTGGTGTTTTGCAAGAAAACCAAATTAAAAATATCGATACTTTGTATGCTTTATATGAAAAAGCAAAAAAAGGCGGGTTTTCTGACCTTGCAATTTTAGGCATAGGCGGTTCAAGGCACACAACCGAATCTATGGTAAAAATGCTTGGCGTTGATGATAACATTCATTTTTATTCATCAGTTGACCCTGTTAGTTTTGAAAGATTTGCAAAAAGATTAAACTTAGATAAAACATTATTTTTGGTTGTTTCAAAATCAGGCGGAACACTTGAAACAACAACGGCATATAATGCTGCAAAAGCCCTAATGCAAAAACATTTAAATAAAGAAGATGTTTCAGACAGATTTGTTGCAATGACGGATGCTTCAAGCGAAAAAAGCGCATTAAGAAGACTTGTTGATAAGGGCGATTTGATGGGCTCAGGATACGTTCATGATGATGTTGGCGGCAGATTTTCTATTTTTGATGATGCAACATTATTTACTTTATTTTGGGCAAATTATACAAAAGAAGATGTTGTTGGGCTTTTAAATTCATCTTTAGAAGCACAACAAATTTATTTGAATGAAGACATTAATAAAAACCCTGCACTTCAAATGGCAGCATTTAACGTTGATTCAAGATTAAACGGCAACACTAAACATTTTGTTGAATATTTTGGCGATGCTTTTATGGGAACAACATTATGGGAAAAACAACTTAAAAATGAATCTCTAAAAGCAAGAATTTCAACAGACACAAACGTTGGCCCCGGGTATCTTCACTACAACGCAGAAGCAGATTTGGATGTTAATAATAAAGATTCATTCTTTACTTTTGTTTATGCAAAAACAGAAGACAAAACAACAAATGCTGTTTTAGTTGGTGTTATTAACGCATATTCAAATATGCACCCTGTTTCAATTGTTGAAATTAACGGTTTTGACCTTAAAACTTTGGCTCAATTAATTGAATTAAAACATTTTGAAACTTTATATACAGGTAACATTTTAAGAAGAAAAGAAAATGATGTAACTTCAATGGATGTTGCAATGCCTGAAGTTTTGCAGCCAAACGTTGAAATTTACAAAAAAGAAGTTAAAAAAGCATTAAATTAAAACATAATTTTAAAAATAGCCCCTTCTAAACAAAGAGGGGGCTATTTTTTTGTTTGATTTTTTCTAAAGAGATTAAAAAGAAAGCTTCCGCAAGCCCGTTTTTTAAAATTGCTTCTTTTGCTTCATCTAAAAAATACCATTTTGCAAAATCCACTTCCGGGTTTAATTTAAAATTTTCATCTTCAACAGAAACAATAAAATTGCAAATTAAGCTGTTAGATTTTTCATAATATCTGCTTGCATTAAAGAAAATTTTTGAAACCTTAAGCCCAACTTCTTCTTTTATTTCTCTTTTAAGGGCTTCTTCAAGGGTTTCTTTTTTTTCAACATACCCTGCAACAAGAATGTTAAAATCTCTGCCATATTGCTTAATTAAAAGCGTTTTTGAATAATCTTTGTTAAAAATAACCATGCTGACGGCAACATTAAAAAAAGGAAAGCGGAATTCTTTGCAATTTTCACAATAAGGAACAAGCCCCTCATATACATTGCAATTAAAATTTTCTTTTAAAATAAGCTTTTCACCGCATTTATAACAATAGTTCAAAATATACCCCTTTTATTAACTTTCATTTATAATTTTACCTGTTATACATTCAGGAATTAATTCAAGAACGCAAACAAACTTTGAAAAGTTTTTGATTTCATCTTCTATATAATTTTTATCTGCAAAAGGAAACCTATGTGCAAGTTTGCGGCAAATTTCAACCGTTTTGTTTTTATCTTCCAATATTTTTATTTTACCGAAAATGATAACGCTTTTAACATCTAACCCAGGTTTTGTGCTGCTTTGACAGCCTTTATTATAAACCGTGAAACAAGCTTTATTATCTTTTTTAACAGAATCAATTTTATGCCCCTGTTTTGCGCCGTGGAAATAAATTTTGTTATCTTCCGATAAATAAAAATTAATTGGAACGCCGTATGGGTAGCCAAAATCGCCAATGAGAGAAAGAACGCCTCTTTTTTCTGTTTTTAAAATTTCAAGGCATTCGGCTTTATTTAGCTGTTGCTTAATTCTTCTCATTTCTCTAAACATTTTAATTTCCTTTGTTTGCCATTTTATTTTAGCATAATAACATTATGGCGCATTTTTATGGGCAAAAAAAGAATAAAAAAAGCCTTTCTTAGAAAAGAAAGGCAAAAATGAAAAGATAATTAAAATTATTTTTTAGCCTGCGCTTGATACATTGCCCTTTGCGCCGCAACGCCATAGGGAATTGCTTGTTTGTCCGTTATCATAATGGTAAACAAATCTGTTAATTTTACCCCTAATGGATCAGAATATTTATACCTGTTATCTTTGCCGCATTCACTGTTGTGACAATTTATATTAGATGGATTCGGTTTTCTATCACCATTAACATCAACCGTAAGAAGGCAAGGGGGTTTAGTTGTATTATCAATATTGTTTTTTAAACCAAAACTGCCACATCCTTTACACCCAACACCTGCTTCAGATACCGCATTATCTGCAAATTCGCCAACAGTGCTTGCTGTGCACAAATATACATTGCTTTCGTGCAGTTTATGATAATTTCTTTGCCAGCCGCTTCTAAATTCAAATCTCATGCCATCAGTAGTATAAAATGCAGAATTTACAAGAACATCAGAAGTTTCACTAGGATTAACCCAAAATTCATTATTCATTCTTGTAACAGTTTTCATTACAGACATATGACGCATTAAATAACCGTATAAATTAGCATTATCATAAGGAGTTTCGCCATCTATTGCCATATTCATGGTTATTGCAGAATTTAGCACGCTGACAGCTTTTCTTAGGCCTGTTTTAAATTCTTGTTGTTGGGAATTGCTGATTACAGATGGAATAGAAATTGCGGCAACTACGCCAATGATAGCAAGAGTTATTAAAACCTCTGCTAATGTAAAACCTCTTTTTTTCATTAAACTATCCTTTCATTATTTTGTTTTTTATTTATTATTTTTTTGCTTTGTTCATTTTTC
>ULUL01008490.1_pt1 | contig 28450 bp, 16 predicted proteins | sample 1958481 | NCBI WGS metagenome assembly ULUL01 (sample SAMEA4835759, study PRJEB28245) | human gut metagenome | biome: gut microbiome; material: fecal sample | place: Denmark | collected 2008 | reverse complement strand
GTGCATCATCCGATGTTTGATGAAGTGCCGGAGGAGATCGCAGAGGATTGAACAAGTTTTGCAGCTGGTGCATCATCCGATGTTTGATGAAGTGCCGGAAGAGAAGAATGGAATAGAAAAGAAAGAAGGATAAAAAATGGAGAAGGAAGTAGTTTGTCTTCGCCCCATCACGCTGAAGGATACGGACAAGATCGTAGCCTGGAGAAACAGGGAGGATGTAAGAGAACGGTTTATTTATCAGGGTCTATTTACCAGGGAGAGCCATGAAAAGTGGTTTCATACCATGGTAGAGACCGGTAAGGTATGTCAGATGATGATCTGCCTAAAGGAGTCGAAAGAGGCAGTCGGAAGCGTATATATCAGAGATATTGATAAGGAAAACGGTAAAGGAGAATACGGTATCTTCATTGGTGAGGAGAGCGCCAGAGGAAAAGGAATCGGAACCCAGGCTGCCAGATTGATGATACAGTATGGGTTTGAAAAGCTTGGTCTCCATAGATTATTTTTGAGGGCTTATGCGGATAATGGGCGCGCCATCAGAAGCTATGAAAAGGCAGGATTTACCAGAGAAGCCTACTTAAGGGATGACGTCTGCGTCAACGGTGTGTACCGGGATATTGTCCTGATGGGTATCTGCAAAGGGCAGGAAACAGCAGGATCGAAAACAGAAGAACTAAAATCTGCAGAACCAGAAAAGCAGGATAACGCCGAGCAGTCAGTTTGCAGGTCAGAATGCAGCTTTCCGGGAAAAGCCGAAAAGAACCAGGAAGCACAGCAAAAGGAAGAAAGAAAAAAGCTGGTAAGCTTCGTGATCCCATGCTACCGTTCTGCTCATACGCTGCCCCATGTGGTAAAGGAAATAGAGGATACCATGGCAGGCATGGCTGAAAAGTATACCCATGAGATCATTCTGGTAAATGACAGCTCCCCGGATAATACCTGGGAGGTGATTTGTGACTTATGCAAGGAGCATAAAAATATCAAAGGGATCAACTTTGCCAGGAATTTCGGGCAGCATGCAGGTCTGATGGCGGGCTTAAGAAAGTCAAAAGGAGACTATGTGGTATGCCTGGATGATGATGGGCAGACGCCTGCAGATGAAGTAGGAAAACTTCTTGAAAAGCTGGAGGATGGACAGGATGCCGTATATGCAAGCTATGACCATAAGCAGCATTCTCTGTTTCGTAATTTGGGAAGCAAGGTCAATGAGCTGATGACAAGAGTGATGTTAAATAAGCCTGCCGATCTTTACATTTCCAGTTATTTTGCAGTGAAGCGTTTTGTTGTGGAGGATATGATCCGGTATCAGAACTCCTATCCCTATGTGATCGGTCTGGTGCTTCGTGCTACCAAGAATATAGTGAATGTGCCAGTACATCACAGAGAAAGGGAAGAGGGAAGAAGCGGCTATACCTTAAGCAAGCTTTTGGGGCTGTGGTTTAACGGCTTTACCGCATTTTCCGTAAAGCCCCTGCGGGTGGCTACGGTAGTGGGAGGCACCAGTGCGGTAGTGGGCTTCTTATATGGTATCTACACCATTATAAAGAAGCTGGTCAATCCAAATGTTCCTATGGGATTTAGCTCTACCATGGCGGCGCTGGTATTCTTCGGCGGTATGATTATGCTGATGCTTGGATTGATCGGAGAGTACATTGGAAGGATCTATATCAGCATGAACAATTCTCCCCAGTATGTGATCAGGGAAGAGACAAAAGAGCCGAAAATATAAGAAAATCCGGGAGATGCCAATAGCACTCCCGGATCAAAATTTGCTGGAAGAGAAAAGTAGTTTCAGATCAGTTTCTAAATTACAGAGTCTCTCTACCTGGCATAATAGGAGACAATCTTCTTTACAGCATGGATGACATCATCCACATCACTGTCTGTAAGAGAATAGTAAAGAGGCAGACTGCATACCTCGGAGTAGTACTTTTCGGCATTGGGGCAGAGCCCTTTTTCGTAGCCTAAGGATTCATAGTAAGCATGCCAGTAAACAGGCAGATAATGTACCTGGGAATAGATATTTTCTGCGTGGAGAGCATCGAAAAATTCCCGTCTGGTGCAGTTCATCATCTCACTGCAAAAACGCAGGATATAAAGATGCCTGGTCGTGTCAGATTCCGGAATCTCTTCCTGTACCTGAAGCTGAGGAATCTGGGAGAAGGCTTCGTTGTAGCGGGCTACGATTTCCTTACGGCGGTTGGAAAACTTTTCAAGCTTTTCAAGCTGGCTTAAAAGTAAAGCTGCCTGGAAATCTGTCATGCGGTAGTTGTAGCCTAAGGTGATCTGCTCGTTATACCAGGGATCGGTAGTAGGATGCACCATCTGCTGTATATTTCTGGTAATGCCATGGGTATGGAAGAGCACCAGCTTGTCATACAGCTCCTTGCTGTTTGTGGTGACTGCACCGCCTTCGCCTGCGGTAACAGTCTTTACCGGGTGGAAGCTGAAGGTGGTCATATCCGCAATGCTTCCAATGGGCTGCCCATTATATTTGGTACCGATGGAATGAGCAGCATCCTCAATGAGGATCAGGTTGTGCTCCTCACAGATAGCACGCAGCTTGTCAAGCTCCACAGCTTGTCCGGTGAAGTCTACAGCTACAACGGCCTTTGTCCTGGGAGTGATAAGCTTCTTGACAGATTCCGGATCAATGTTATAGGTGTTTGGGTTAATATCGGCGAAAACAGGCCTGCCGCCGCAATAGAGAGTACAGTTGGCGGAAGCGGCAAAGGTGATGGAGGAAGTAATGACCTCATCCCCTTCCTTTATGCCGGCAGCCATGGCGGCAATGTGAAGTGCAGCAGTGCCATTGCTTACTGCCACGCAGTATTTTGCACCAGTGATCTGGCAAAGTTTTTCCTCCAGCTCATGGATCTTAGGACCGCAGGTCAAAAAGTCGCCTCTTAAGACATCTGATACTGCCTGAATATCCTTTTCATCTATACAATGTCTTCCGTAGCTGAGCGGCGTCTGCCTGACAGGAGTGCCTCCGTTGATTGCTAATTGTTCCATAGAGAGTATCCCTTCTTTCTATAATGGTAGTAGTTCACCCGCGCCCTTCGCAAAATGTACGAGTGGACTGTAACAACTGTAAAATATATAAAATGATGCCAGGGTCAAAAGGTCAAAAAGCCGTTCATGCTTGCATGATAAGGCTTTTGAACTTGGGACCCGCTAAACATGAGGAAGTAGTGATTTGCGTAGCAAATCAACGGATTCCGAATGTTTGCAGAATTGCGGGAGCAGCTTGCTGCGGAGCAATTCGTGGGCATCAGTTGGGGGCAAAAGACCTTTTGACCCCAACATCATAAAATGATTATAACATTGGTAACTTGAATAGACAATAAGGGATATGTTACAATAAAAAATACAATGTATGATACCGGGAGATACATAGCGTATGAAAACAAAGATAAAGGCGTTAGGCCGCAAGATAGTGCAAAATGAGAAGTTGCATGGCAGAGTGATTTTGGGAGTCACTTTGCTGGCGCTTATTGCAGTGTTGGTACCTCTTTTTCAGATTGCACGCTATAATTTCATGAGTGTGGATGATTATTCCTATGCGATGCATTCCGGGCAGATTTATAAGGAAACCCATTCTGTCTGGAAAGTATTTGCCGGGCAGATAGCTTATGTGGCAGATTACTATAAAACCTGGCAGGGAACCTATTTCAGCGAGTGGCTTACTACTTCTTTTATGGGCATTTTTTGCGAAAATGCTTATTATGTGGGGACTTTTCTGTGTCTTGGTATTTTTGTGATTTCCCAGGTCCTTTTTTTCCTGGTAGTTTTTCGGAAAATATTTAAAAGTGAAATCTGGGAAGCCGGAAGCGTTGCTATGAGTATTGCAATCCTGCAGGTGCTGGTGACTACGGTTCCTGTGGAAGCATTTTACTGGTTTTGCGGAGCAATGCTGTATACCTTTATTTATGGACTGACTTTTCTGCTTCTGACTTTGCAAATCCTCTTCTATTATGGGGAGGACAGGGTAACTTCGGATGGCACGGGTAAGAGTGGGCATTTTTATCTTGCAGTGGTGGAAATCGGAATCCTCTTTTTTAACATTGCCGTGGGTGGAAGTAATTATATTACAGGACTGGAAATGGTTCTGCTCTATGGCTTTATCGTGGCCTGGGGCTTTTATCGGAAAAGGAAACTTAAGTGGGTGAATGTGGTGAATGCTTTCATTTATGTGGCAGCGTTTCTGGTAAATGTTTTAGCTCCGGGAAATAGCTTTCGGCAAGATGCTTCCGGAACAGAGCATATGGGAGCAGTTAAAGCAATCCTGCATGCACTCTTGGAAGCTAAGGATTATATTTTAAAAAGTACGCTGGCGCCCTATGTGATATTGGGGTTGATGCTGCTTCCCTTATTTATAAGGATCATCAGAAAAGCAAACTACCGTTTTTCTGTGCCGTTTTTGGTATCCGGCGTATCTTTTGGCGCTTTTGCAGCTTTATTTGTACCTTGTATTTATGCATTGGGAATTACTGGAGCAGGACGGATCCAGAATATTTATAGGTGGGTCTACCTTCTGTGGCTGTATGGAAATGAATTTTACTGGACAGGATGGGTGGTGCACAGGATTCGGCTGAGCCGGGAAACAGCTCAGAATACCGGAGGACAAAAGGGAAAAAAGTGGTGTTACTTGCTGCCTGGCTGGGCGGTTGGAAGCGTAGTTCTTTACTGGGCATTAAACCTGTGGTTTGGCACTACATTGACTGCGGTCAGCGCCAAAGCAGATCTTGTCAGTGGAGCAGCAGCCCGGTATCATGCAGAATATGAAGAAAGGCTTACGGTATTACAGGATCCGCAGATTATGGATGTAGAGCTTGCGTCTTTTCAGACAACGCCATATCTTCTGTTTATGTGGGATATGGAAACAGATCCAAAGGATTGGGTAAATCAGGGCATTGCAGCGTATTTTGGTAAAAACAGTGTAAGAATTGTCCGGTAAAAAGAGAAAGGCAGTGGCATGGAACAGACTTTGAATAAGGAGAAAAAAATAAAAGCAATAAAATTAGATACCCACTTCTGGTGGCAGGTCCTTCCCATTATCGGACTCCTGGTGTGGGGAGCCTTAAGCATCACCAATAATCTGTGGTATGACGAGGCCTATTCAGCGTCCATGATATCCAGATCCTGGATGGATCTGATCTATATTACGGCAGTGGATGATCATTCCCCTTTTTATTATGTATTGTTAAAGCTTTTTTATCATCTGTGTGGCGGGGGCACCCATTTCTGGGCATTAAAGCTGATGTCGGTGCTGTTTATGTTTGGGTATCTGCTCCTTGGAAAATTTTATGTGAAGAAGCTTTTCGACGAGCAGATTTCCGTGTGGTTTATGCTTGCTTCCATTACCATGCCGATCATGGCGGTACAGGCAGGAAATGTGAGAATGTATGCTGCAGCGCTGTTCTTTATGACACTGGCAGGCCTGACAGCCGTGGATATTTACCGGGAGCCTACGAAAAGAAAGTGGATCATTTTCTGTTTTTCCGGGCTTTGCGCAGTATATTGCCATACCTTTGCCATGATCCAGATGGTGTTTCTCTATCTTCTTTTTCTGGGAGCCCTTGTGGCGCAGAAGCGGTGGAAGGATATCAAGGCATATTTTATCAGTGGTATTACGGTTTCTGTGATCTATTTTCCCTGGCTGCTTGTGACATTTCATCAGATGCAGCTTAGGATCGCCAATGATTCCGGAGCCAGATCCGCAGAGTCCATTCCTACTATTTATACCTTTATGGATTACTGTAAAGAATGGTTCTCTGCGCTGGAGACACCCATCCCTATTGTAATGTTTGCAGGAATGGGAATTGCGGTATTTTTGGGCTATTATGCGGTGGACTGGATGAGAGCCCACAAAATGTATGCACCGGGCATGGGTGTGGCAGCCATTGGTCTGACGGCCCTGGCAGGAGCATTGGTATCTATTTACATTAACCCATGCTTTCTGGGAAGGTATGCGTTTCCGGGGTTTGGTTCCCTGGCGCTGTTTTATGCGGTTGGCATGAGGCAGATCCATTCCAGAAAAATCAAAACAGGAGTGATCGTCATTATGCTGGCGGCATTCCTGCTACAGTATCGTTCGGAGCTGAAACTGGATTATGATCCGGGATTAAAAGAGTACGAGACCTTCTTTGAAGAGAATGTGGGAGAGGAGGACTGTATCATTGGTCCCAGCGAGCACACGATCTTTTTGAATGTATATCATCCTGATCTGCAATATTATATTTATGGCTACAAGCTTTACAGCCTGCCCTTTGTGAATACGGATGCTTTCACGGACTGGCCTCAGCTGGAGGAAAGGACCGGGAATATCTGGTACATCTGTTTCCAGGGCAGTGAGCCGGATCAGCTGGCAGAACGGTATGATTATGAAGAGGCCTTTCAGTTCCACTATATGTACTATGATTTTGTAATATACAGGCTGACACATAAGTAGACGAAAGATACAAAAGAGTGGCTGTAAAAAGGCAGGAAAGGAAGGAATGTGCATGAAAGAATGGCTGGAGGAATACAAAGGCTTCTGGAAAAATAAATTTTATTGCCTGATGCTTGGGCTGACAGGGCTTTTAAGCTATGGATATCTGGTGACGCATCAGACCGTAGGAATCGACGATACGCCCTATGCGTACTATTTTGAGGAAGGACTTGCGGCAATCGTGGGCCGATGGGTCATGTTCCTGGTCAATAAGGTATTGCATATTTCGAAATTTGCTCCCTTTGTGACAGATCTGTGCGGTGTGCTTTTATTTATGGCAGGAGTCACTGTGTGGTGTATACTTTTAAAGAGAATTTTTGGAGACAGGATTCCTATGTGGGGCTATACGCTGTTTTCCTGCTTATTTCTGTCAAATCCACTGATCGGGGAGGTCTTTACCTATTATCTGCACAACGGTGTGGGGACAGGATATTTATTCTGCGGGCTGAGCCTGACCTGTTTCTTTGCCGGAATTAAGAGATTTTCCTGGAAAAAAGCCTGGAAGCATTATGTTGTGTCAGCTGTTTTTATGTGGATTGCACTGGGATGCTACGAATCCTTTATGATCGTGTGGCTGGTGGGAGTGTGCGTGCTGCTGTGTGGCTGCTGTATTGTGGCTTCAGGAAAGAAAAAAGAGAATCGCCCCGGAGTATTTACATCCCTGTGTATTGCAGCAGCAGTGGCATTATGTGCACTGATCCTTCGCAGTATTATGGTACAGGCAGTGACTGTAATATTTGGCTTACAGGAGCTTAAGGGTCAGGCGGTACAGCGTTCCGTGACAGAAATGCTTGGCTGGATCGTAAAGCCGGACACCAGAGCCAATCTGTGGATGATCTTAAAGCGGACGATCACCATGTATGGCATTTTTGGATATGCCTACTACCCCATCAAAATTTATGTGATCTCCTGTGTATTGTCCTTCCTGATTTGTGTATATCAGAGCCTTAAGAAGAAAGATTTGTGGATAACTTTTCTGTGGCTGTGCAGCTTTATTGCCTCCTATCTGCTGGTATTTGTGGAAGGAAAGGCAACCCTGTATCGTTCTGCTCAGTTCCTTCCCCTGTTCAGTGCCTGGGGACTTTTCCTTGTGATCTATGAAGGCAGTTGCCTGAAAAATTGGCTCATGGGGAAAAAACAGGAAAATCAGGTAAACGGAAAGGACAGATGGGAAATCCCAGGGAAGGTTACAGAGTGCGCTGTATTTGTGCTCCTTTGCATGATCCTTTGGAATCAGTGCACAGATCTGAATAAATGGTTCTATATTGATGAGCTGAAATATGAGGATGCAAAGAATACGGCAAATGAGGTAGCCTACGAGCTGGAAAAGAGCTTTGACACTACAAAGCCGGTGGTATTTACCGGAAAATATCTGGTACCACAGGGAATCGTACAGGACGCCTTTGTCCCTTATAATTCTAAGACCTTTTATCAAATCTATAGACTGACTTCCATCCTGGATGAGCATCTTTTAGAAAAGTTTAACTATGGAAATTACGGTGTCTGGGTGGCACAGACACCGGCGCTGTCCGTGATCGACTGGGGACGGGACGCCTTCGGCACAGATGCAGAGCTGGTGCGGTTTTTCAATATGCACGGCCACTTACTGGTGCCCATGACGGATGAGAGCGTCTATGAAGCTGCAGAGCTTGATTCCATCGGCCTACCCACCTTCCCCCAGGAAGGCTCTATAGTAGACATGGGCGACTACATCATTGTACATTTTTAGACACCAGTTCAGCCATGCATCCAGGAGGGCTGATTTCGTGCTCGCACGAAAAGCAGCCAGCGTGGATGCATGAGAAGAGCGCCAAGAAATGAGCAAAAGTAGCTGCGAAGCAGCGGAGAGCTACGGAGTGGCGATTTTGCGAATGGCGCGAGCTGAACGACAGCCATGCATCCAGGAAAAGGAGGGACTATGAAAGAAAAAGTAAGTAAAAATAGAGCGCAGATTTTGACAATCTTCATCTTTGGAATGTTTCCGTTAGTGTGCGCATTGGTTTATACTTTAAAGGATGGTCATACGCCCTTTGATGTGTATCTTCCGGCTTCCTACTGGAATGATGAGCTGATGTATTACAAACAGGTGGAAAATGTGGTAAAAGAGGGGCTTTCCAAGGGCTGGTTTGGCTTTAATGAGGCACATGGAGCGGTATATCCCTTTGCTGCATGGAGCCCGGTGATCCTGGTTCCCTGGATAGTCTGGGGAAAACTTTTTGGCTGGAATCTGACAGCACCCATTGTGAGCAGTATTGTGTTTCATATGATAGCGCTGGCGGTCTTTGCGTGGATGGTAAAGCCTTCTGTGAAGGAGAGCTGCATCTTTTTGGGACTGCTGGCAGTGTTTGTGCCTTATACCAGATATCTGCTATGCGGGATGCCGGAAGCAATTTTTATGGCGCTTGGGATTGTCTTTATGGGGCTTTCTATACGATATTGCCGCAGGGAAAAGACATCTGATCTGGCAGTATTGTTTGGAATATGCGTATTTCTGATGCTGGCCAGACCTTATCTGGGACTTTTTTTCCTGCTTCCCTTGTGGTTTGGCATAAAGAAATATCGGTGGAAGGGAGCACTGGCAGGAGTGGCTGCCATCGGTGTGACAACGGGGCTTTACCTGTGGCTTGCCAAAAACTGTATTGCACCCTATTTGGAGCCTATTATGCAGACAGGCTGGTTATCTTTGTTTTGGGAGGAAGGACCGGGGGCTGGGGTCTCCTATGCCGTGAATACTCTGCTTGACCGCTTTAAAACCTTATTCGGAGAATATTTTAAGAAAGCAGTAAAGTATGGGCTTTTCCCGGGAAGTCTGTTTGCTGTGACAGGCTTTACGGCATTGCTTCTGGGTATCCGGTATGTGTGGGCGTTGGCCAGGAAAAAAGAAAAGGAGCTTAGAAGTCTGTGGTTGTTTCAGTTTGTAATCACAGCAGGAATGGTACTGGCGCTGTTTCTCTTTTACAAGATGGGGGAGGGCAGCAAGCATCTGATGATCTTTATCGTGATGGGGATCTGCCTGATTGCTTTTGCAAAGGAAAAGTATCCGGCGATGAAGCTTCTGATGGCTTTTGTCTGTGTATACTTCTTCATGATAAAGGCTATCGCTCCCTATGACTGGCAGGTGGCTTATGATGATGGTGTGCTGGGAATAGAAGCAGCAGAACTGGAAAGTGGGCTGGATCAGACCATGCACCTTGCGGACAGCAGCGACAGGTTCGACAATACCGTTATCTGGCTTGCTTCGGACGTGGTGGATGGAGAGAGCATTGCGGCAACCTGGGGGCTTTTGTATATGGTGCCAGAGGGCTTTGGCATTAATTTCTGTACCCAGGAGTATGTGATGGAGCACTTTGATATCTTATCCTCCCGATATCTGGCAGTTCTGCCGGGTGGAGAGGTGGAGGCGCGGCTGCAGGAAAGCGGGGCAAAGCGCCTGGCAGGTACGGAACATATGGCGGTATATTGCAGGCAATGAAGAAAGTGCCATTTTTAGAAAGATTTAAAAATTTGGGAAAATTCAGATAAAAGCAAAAAAGGAAGAAATCGGAATGCAGAGTAAGGTGTCGGAACATAGAAAAGAAAAATGGAGATTTAGAAAAGAAACCATAGCCCTTGTGGGAATCCTATTTGTGGGGTGTCTGGTGCGTCTGATCGCTCTTGGCAGTAATCCCATGGGACTGCATCAGGACGAGGCTTACTCTGCCTACAACGCCTGGTCAGTGCTGTATTATGGGGTAGATTCCTACGGATATACCAGACCGGTATATTATACAGTATGGGGAAGCGGCATGAGTGTGCTGTATTCTTATCTTACCATGCCGTTTCTGGCATTGTTTGGGACAACGGTCTGGGCTATCAGGCTGCCCCAGGCAATCCTGGGCTGTCTTACTATTCTTGCAGTATATGGTTTGGGAAAAGAAATGTATGAGGAAAAGACGGGTCTTTTATTTGCATTACTCATAGCTATCAATCCCTGGCATATCAAGCTGAGCCGTTTTGGACTGGATGCCAGTACCGCGGTTCCTTTTTTTGTATTTGCAGTTTACTTTCTGTGCCGTTATCTGAATGGAAAGAGGGAATCCTTGTGGCCGGCGGTACTCTGCTTTGGGTTTACGCTTTATAGCTATGCCCTTACCTGGGTGGCGGTGCCTCTTTTCCTTCTTTGCGTTCTTATTTTTTTCAGAAAAAGAATTTCTTTTGACAGACAGCTTGTAGGAGGAATTGTGATTTTAGGGGTAATGGCCCTTCCGCTGATCCTTTTTTTGCTGGTAAATTTCGATTTTATACCGGAGATCAGAACAGGACTTTTTAGTATACCTAAGCTGCCGGCTCTTAGGACCGGGGAAATGGCGATTTCCCTGGGAGCCTTCAAAAGACGCTTTCTGTGGCTTGTGGCGATGCTGTGGTCCCAGCATGATGATATGTGGTGGATGACGGATGCAAAGGTTGGCTCCTATTATTATGCAAGTGTTCCATTTTTTGTTTTAGGAATCGTATATTTTGTAAAACAGTTACTCTGTGATATAAAAAAGAAGAAAAAAATGCCTCTTTATGGGCTCCTTGGCATCTGGTTTGTGCTAAGTTTTGCTCTAGGATGCGGCATTGATATGGCAAAATTTCATAAAGTAAATCTGATCCATATTCCAATTATCCTTTTTGGGGGTCTGGGAGTGATTGAAAGCTGCAGGATCCTCAGCCGGATATGCTGTCATAAAAAGAAAGCTGCCATAGAAGAAAATGTTACAGAAGCGGAAAGAGGAAATCTGTCAGGGACAGGAGAGAAAACCAAAGCCTTCGGAAGTTCTTCAAATGAATGTAAACAGAAGCTGGGAGAGAAATATAAAAAAGTGCAGAAAAGAGAATGGTTTAGGAAAGGAACAGTTGCAATATGCCTTGCAATTTACCTGGTATCCTTCAGTGCATTCTGCTATGAACAGATTACTTTCCCTGTAGATTATACGCTTTACGGACAGTCTGCCCAGTCCCATATGCACTGGTACAAATATGAGAAAGCCATAGACCGGGCAGAGGAACTTACAAAAGGGGAGATTGGCATCATCAATTTAAATTATGCAAATGTGATGCTATATAAGAAAATTTCTCCTTGGGGGTACTTAGAAAAAGTAAAGTATGATGGCGAAGATCCGGCCTTTCGCAGTGTGATAAGCATTGACAGGTATGTCTTTAATAAAATGCCATGGGAAGAAGGAACAGAGGATATGGTTTTTGTATATCCTTATAATTTAGAGCAAGAGATCAAAGAGGCTGGTTTTGAGACGGAATATGTGACAGAATGCTACGGCGTAGCCTGGAAAAAGAGCGGACTGTAACGAATAGAGAAGTTTCCGGAAAGATTGCAGGGTTTGAAAAATAGAAAGCAACCCCGCGTCTTTGGGAAAAGACTTCTGAAGAAGCAAATGGAATGACAGCTTTGGAAGAGGATTTAAAGCAGGAGGAGCAAAGGAAGAAAATGAGAGAAATGTCCCGCAGGAGTAAAATATTTGCGCTGGCAGTGATGGTACTGTTTTTATCATCACCGTTGTATATGGATTATATGCTGGGAAGCCATGAACTGGGAATTTATTTTCTGGATACGCCAGGCTTAAGAGGGCCATTTTTGAAGCTCCTGGCGTTTTTTGTGAAAATGGGGATCAGTGTGCAGGGCAGCTGTAAGCTGTACCTGTTTTTGATGAATTGTGCAGCCTGCATTAGCTCCGTTTGGTGCTTTGACAGATTGGCAGGAGGAGCATGGGCAGGTCTATTTGGAAGTATCTGTTATGTCTTTTCCATTTATAGTATTTCCATTCGCTACCTATCCTGTTCTTTGGGAGAAATAGCGGCTTTTGCAGTGCTTCCGTTGGTATTGTATGGATTTGTGTGTGTGAGTGCTTCCCCACAATATGTTTTTTGTGCCATAGTGGAAAAAACAGGTACAGAAGAAAAACAAAAGGATGACGCAAAGATACGGCAAAACAAAAAAGAATTTTGGAATGCAGACAGGATCAAAGGAAGCCTGGTACTGACAGCAGGGTTGACTATGGTATGCTGGGCCAGTATTCCTATTGCCATTGTAACAATCAGTGTTCTCCTTGCAGCAGAGCTTGTGTGCCTTGTGGCAGCCTTCTGTAAGAAGAGATGGAAGGAAGGGGCGGAAAGGCTTGTGGGTGTTCTGGCTGCAATGGCGCTTAGCCTGTTGTTCTCTGCAAATTTGTGGAAGGAATGGTTTGCTGCAGCGGCAAGAGGTGTGAAGGCTGTAGCGGATGGAAAATGCTTTGCAGGCCGGGGACTGGAGCTGACAGAGCTTTTGCAGGTATTTACCGGCAGAATTTCAGCGGAAAATACAGAAGTAAACTTAAATTTTATGAGCCTGGGACTGCCTTTTCTGATCGTGCTGGTGGCTTTTGCAGTAGTTCGGTTATTGGGCTTTAGGATGGAAGAAAATAGAAGGCAGCTTTTAGATGGCTCCTGCGTGGCGGCGCTTTGTCTGATGTATCTTAGCCTAAGGATATTCCCCTGGGAGTGGATCAGCAGCCTTAGTGGCATAGGCAGGATGGTACTGGAGCAGATTGCCTATCCCCATCGTTTCCTGCTTCCGGCAGTACTGCTTTTGAGCCTGGCAGCGTCTTTGCTTGCTGCAGAGGGGATGGAGAGGGCAGGGAAGTGTCCGGATGTAGATTGGGCGGAGGGGACGAAACGAGCCTATCTAAATGCAGGGCATGGAAAAGAAAACGGATTAAAGAGCGGAAATATGGAAGAAACAGGTCAGAGTGTGAAAAAACTTGGAAAGGAAGCCGGAGGGGCTGTTTGGAAACACCTGGCAGGTATCCTGCTTGGCGTAGTCATTTTCACTAATGTACTTTCCGGTGTGTATCTGATGAACAATCTTCTTTATACAACGCCAATCGACCATGGTTACGAGGTAACAGATCCGGCTTTTCAAGAGGGAGAATATTATTTGTATCAATGCAGGTGATTGAATTGTAAAGCGTGTTGGTGATTCTAAAGCGAACAGTAATACCAAAACTTTTATGTGCTGATATTTTGATGCCAGGGTCAAAAGGTCAAAAAGCCGTTCATGCTTGCATGATAAGGCTTTTGAACTTGGGACCCGCCAAACATGAGGAAGGAGTGATTTGTGTAGCAAATCAACGGATTCCGAATGTTTGCAGAATTGCGGGAGCAGCTTGCTGCGGAGCAATTCGTGGACATCAGTTGGGGGCAAAAGACCTTTTGACCCCAACATCATATTTTTACTATAGGTATATTTTAGCAAAAATGGTTAGGAGAAAACAGTGAGAGATTTATTTACAGGTTCCCAAAAGTGGAGAATAGTGCTTGGAATAGAGCTTTTTATATTACTGCTTGTAATAGGAAGCTTGTTTGTGCCAAATAGGGTGATAACGCCTAATGAGGGATATGAGCCTTCAGGGAATTTTGTTTTAGAGGAATATTATAGTCTGAAGCCTGGAACCTATGATGTGACGATCCATTATCAGGCGACAGAGGACGGTAGTCTGTTAGAGCTGTTTGAGGATGTTCAGGAGCAGAATACACTCCTCTTTGGTGCAGTGAACCTGTATTCCGGTGACAATACTGAAAAGTGTGAGCTTTGGGTGAAGAGGAAAACGGATACCGCCAAGGTACAGATCACTTACGGAGGAGCCGGATACCTGGATATATATGATCTGGAAATCAAAGAAAATCATGCTGACAGCCGGATGCTTCTATTCATTTTGCTGCTTCTCTTTGCAGGAGTGGATGGCTTAGGGTTTCTTTTGGAGAAAAGAGAACGGATTTTTGGAAAAAGTGCTGTCATCTGGGCAGTTCTTCTGGCCGGATGGGTAGTGGCTTCCATTCCGGGGATGGTAGATTATAATCTGTGGGGGGATGACTGGGGCTTTCACCTGCTTAGGGTGGAGGGCCTTATCAGCGGCTTACGGGATGGGCAGTTCCCGGTGCGGATCCAGGGCAACTGGCTGCATGGCTATGGTTATGCGGTTTCTGTGTTTTACAGTGATCTGTTTATGCTGATACCGGCCTTCTTTCGTCTGATCGGTTTTACAGTGAGCACTGCCAATAGAATGTTCTATATGTGCATTACACTGGCCACTCTGCTGATTGCTTATTACAGCTTCCAAAAGATCTTTCAAAGAAAGGAGATTGGCTGTGTGGGGGCAGTGCTGTATGTGCTTGCCAGCTACCGTATGCACAATCTTTATATGAGATCTGCCGTAGGAGAGGCCGTGGCGATGACCTTTCTACCTCTGATAGTGTATGGATTTTATAGGATTCTGGTTAAAGAGATTCCGGAAAACCGTGAGGACTATTTGAGAAGCTGGATTCCGTTGACATTTGGCCTTACAGGGGTGATACAGAGCCATGTGATCACCTGCGAGATGTTGGCATTTTGTATTCTGGTACTTTGCCTTGTGCGGATCAAAAGAGTATTTCGCAGGGAAACCTTTGGGCTTTTGGTGAAAACAGTGGTAGTTACTGTTTTGGTAAATTTCTGGTACCTGGTGCCTTTCCTGGATTATATGCTCACCGGAGATTTTAACATCAGCAGATCAGAAGGCATGATGATCAAATCAGCAGGAGACTACAGTGTCTATTTAAGCCATCTGCTGTTCTTATTCTACGGACAGGGAACTCAGGGCAAGGTAACGGACATCGGTATGGGCAATACAGGAGCCTTCAGCGTGGGAGCAGCTTTGCTGCTTGCGGTGTTTACCTGGGCATATCTTAGCTTTACAGGAAAATTTTCCGTAAGAAGTTGTAGAACATGGCAGGAGAAGAAAAAATGCTATGCCATCCAATGGAAGGGTCTGCAGTTTAAAAAGCCACAGAAGGATCTTTGGTTGGAAGAACGGCAAGAGGAATATCGTCTTGCGCAGAAAGCAGGAAAAGTTGGAACTATAGAAACAAAAAATTTGCAGAATTATCATGAGTTGGGGTGTATGAGTTTCTGGTACACTGTGGTTTTGATGCTTCTTGCAACCCGTTATATTCCCTGGGATACTTTGCAAAATAGCAATCCAATTTTGGAAAAGCTGATCATGAGCATGCAGTTTCCCTATCGTTTTCTATCATTAGCCTGTGTGAGCGCTTCCGTGCTGGTATGTGCGCTGCTTAGCTGGTTTAAAGAAATGGAAAGTAAGGTATTTTATTATAGCTGGCTTGGACTTCTGACAGGGCTTGCTTTGTTCTTTGGATTGTATCAGACTAATATGCAGTTAGTTACCCGGGGCTTTGCGAGAGTGTATAACAAGCAGTCCATGGGAACAATTTATGTAAGTAACGGCGAGTATCTTCCTTTTGGTACGGACATTGAAGGCTTGAAGTGTGATAAGCTGGAAAGCAGCGAGGATGTGGTGATCACTGCTTATGAAAAAGGACAGGATACCCTGCAGACAACCATTACTGTGGTCAATACAGGGGCCGATGGCTATGCAGAGATACCTGTATTGTATTACAAGGGATATCAGGCAAAGGACGAGGCAACCGGGGAACTGCTTCCTGTGGTAGGCGGCGATAATAATGTAGTGAGAATTGAAATCCCTGCAGGGTATAATGGTACCCTTTATATCACTTTCCACAGCCCCTGGTACTGGAGAGCGGCAGAAGCAATCAGTGCAGTGACAATCTTTTTTGTACTGTACAGTATCGTAAAGTGCAGAGCTTCCAGAAAGAAGCAGGAAGATAATAAAGGAAAAGATAGCACACAGCCTGGAGCTGCACAGCAGAATAGTGTGCCGCAAAAAAACAGACAGCAAATGAAGCAACAGGAGAAAGAGTCCTCAAAAGGACAAAAAAAGAAGGAACAGACAAAAGAAAGTAATAAGCAGTCAGGGAAGGAGGCAGAGGGAAGATGAAAACCGGGAAGAACAAAAAATGGATTTTATTTGCAGTGGAAGGTTTTCTGATCCTTCTGCTTCTGGTAGCGGCACTGCTTCGGAAGAACCAGACCTACACACTGGATGCAGGTACCTGGCAGGTGGATGGAGAGGGTACTTATCGCACAGACAGCATAGAGCTGCCCTATGGCATTTACCGGGTACAGGTGTCTTATTCCTGTGACAGCGATATGCAATATTTTTCCAATATAGAAAGCGTAGAGGACGGAGACAGTACGCAAAGTAGTAAGAGTGTGCTTAGCAGCGGAGAGCATTTGAACGCAGGTCTGCCCCAGACTTCCTACGATCTGTGGATTACCTCGCCGAAAGCTTCGGTTGTTGTGGATATCTTTGCCGGAGAAGGGAATATGATCCCGGGAAAGGTAAGACTTTTGCAGACCTCCAGGGATCTGTATCGTCTGGCATTTCTGGTATTTGTGCTCAGTATAGGACTTAATCTTTGTATTTCCTTTTTCAGATTCCGTAAAAAGAGCTTCGAAACAGGAAAAGAAGCGGAATTTCGGGAAAAAGCAGGTATTCTCCTGGGACTTTTGGGAACCATCCTTCTTAGCTGTATTCCTCTTTTTACAGATCATATTTATGGAGGATCGGATATCACCTATCATCTGCTTCGGATCGGAAATCTGAAGGACGGATTCCTTTCGGGACAATTTCCGGTGCGGATCGATCCTGCCTGGCTGTTTGGAAATGGGTATGCTTCTTCAGTATGTTATGGGGATATTTTTCTTTATTTTCCGGCTTTTTTGCGCTTGATCGGATTTACTTTACAGGGAAGCCTGCAATGGTTTCTGGCAGTTTTGAATATTGCAACCTGTCTGCTTTCCTATTATAGCTTTCGTAAGATTTTTAACAGCGAAAAGATCGGACTTTTCTGCAGTGCGTTGTATACGCTGTCGATTTACCGTCTTTACAAGATGTATAGCTGGAGCGCATTAGGAGAAGTGCAGGCTTTGACTTTTCTGCCGCTGATCCTATACGGGTTCTGGCTTTTGTATACAGTGGATATTTACAGCAGAGAATACAAAAAAGTCTGGATCCCGCTGATGCTTGGAATGAGCGGCATCGTGGAGTGCCATGTGCTGACCTGTGAGATGACAGTGGGCTTTATGGCGCTTGCCTGCCTGATCTTATGGAAAAAGACCTTCCGTGGGCAGACAATACTTGCTTTCTTAAAGGCAATCGCAGGAGTGATTCTGTTAAACGCCTGGTTTTTGATCCCCTTCCTGGATTATATGCTGACCCAGGATATGGTGATCCACCATGTATCTGCTAGGACTATGCAGGATAAGGGCTTGTACCCGGCACAGCTTTTCTTTGCATTCTTTCACAGAGGAAACAGCCGAGACTTGGTAGAGAACGGTTTAAGAAATGTGGAAGCTATGGGTGTGGGTATTACGTTGATCACAGGACTTTTTCTCTTTGTGTGGCTATGGTTTTTTAAAGGCAGAGAGGCAGAATGCGTACAGGAAGGAAGCATAAAGAATACCGGAAAGAGTAAAGATATTGAAAAAGCAGGAAAACTGGCTTCTGTGCTTGGCGTCCTTGCAATGGCCATGAGCCTGTCTGCTTTTCCATGGACGCAGATCCAGTTTTTAAATTCCCTTACCATGGCCCTTGTGTCCAGTATACAGTATCCGAACAGATTCCTCATGATTGCAACACTACTTCTTACATTTGTATGCGGTGTAGCCATATTGTGGCTTTTTCAGGAAAGAGGGGAAGCTGGTATCTCCCAAATGGGGAAGTTTGTGACAGGAGGTCTTTTGGCTCTGCTTTTGATCACGTCCCTTTTTTATATGAACCAGATCAGTCTAGAGGCAGGCAGCCTGGTTTTGTATGATGAAAAGGGAATGGGCACGGGATATTTATCCGGTGCAGAGTATCTTCCCTATGGAACCCAGGAAAGTCTTTTAACCTATCATGCGCCCTATGCAGGAGAAGGTGTGACGATAAAGGATTATGAAAAGAAACATCTGGATATTTCTTTTACTGCACAGAATGTGGCAGCAGAGGAAAGCTATGCAGATGTAGCACTTCTGAATTACAAAGGATACCAGGCAACAGTAGTACAAAGCGGTGAAAGGCTTCCTATTACCCCTGGGGACAATAATTGTGTGAGAGTTTTGCTGCCTGCAGGTTTTGAGGGTAAGGTTTCTATTTGTTTTGTCGAGCCGTGGTACTGGAGAGTAGCAGAAGTAGTGTCCATGTTTAGTATACTGGCCGGATTGTTTTTATACAGCCAAGATCGTTTGAAAAGTAAATATAAACAGAAATGATGAATATAAGAAAAATGGGAAAGGAAAATGGGAAAAAGAGGAAAAACAGATGGGAGAAAAAGTGAAGAGATTTTGTTTAAGGGGAATTGCAGCGATAGGTTTGGCTATTAGCTTGTTTTTGGTCTTTTATTCCTGGAGATATACGGAGGTAATGGGGACGGAAAGTGAGAATCTGTCAACGGTGAAAGATAATATTTGGAAGCATTTATTGGTATTTGTACTTATTTTTCTGGTAAGTTGGATGCTTGGAGCAGTTGGAGAAAGGTTATCAGATAAATGTATTGGAATATTAGCAATGTTTGCCGGAGGAGCAGTGACGTGTATCTGTATATGGATAGCAATAAATGCGAATTGTTATCCAGTTGGGGATCAGTACCATGTGTATAATGGAGCGGTAAGCATGGCAAGAGGAGAATTCCCTGAAAGTAAAATCGGAGAATATTTATCTGTCTATTCTTTTCAATATGGACCGATATTTATTTTCTCATTGTTATATCGTTTAGCAAGAACAGACAGCTGGTTGGTAGTTCATATCGTTCAGGCTATGTGTATGGGAGGCACCGTATATGTGGGATACAAGGTACTTAGGCTATTATTTCATAGCAAAAGAGCAGAAGTAATATATCTGTGTAATATGCTCTTATTTTTTCCGATGTATTTGTATTCTATGTTTATTTATGGAGAATGCATTGGAATTTTGTTTTCAGAGATAGCGATTTATTTAATACTAAAAGCGAAAAGAATGATGAGATATACAATGTGGAAGAGAAGTGCTTTATATTTAATGGGTGTTGGGGCAATGACTGTAGCGTATGTATCCAGAAGTGCATTGCTTATCTTTATGATTGCTATTTTCATTTGTGAGGGTTTAGATGCAGTATTTGATAAAAAATGGTTAGTAGTGATATTGTTGAGTTCTATATTGATTGTACCCTTGATAGGGCAAAACAGTTTGTTTTATGAAATTGGAAAGAAAACAGGGATTACATTAGATCATGCATTGCCGATGGATCTGGTAGTAGCGATGGCTCTTCAAGGCAATAGTTTGGATGAAAAGATCCCTGGAAGTTATAATGAATATAATTGGAATACTTTCGTAAGTGTGAATTATGATGTGGAAAAGGCATCGGAGTTGGCAAAAAAAAGTATTATGGAGAGTATTTCCGCTTGGTTAAAAAATCCCAAAGAAATGGTGGCGTTCTTTAAAAGAAAGGCAGTTTCTCAGTGGAATGAACCTACATATGGAGCTTTTACAATGACACGCTATATGTTAGAACCAAAAAAATGGGTGACAGAGATTTATTATGGTAAATGGAATGAGAGAATCAGAAGTTTTTTGAATCAATATCAGGTGGCAATTTATTTTGGGGTATTGGGATATTACATTCGACTTTTGCAAGGCAAGAAAGAAGTGGAAGAATATCTTCTGGGGTTGATTTTGATCGGAGGTTTTTTGTTTTCATTGATATGGGAAACTAAGAGCAGATACGTATTTCCTTATATGTTTGTAGCAGTGTGGTGTGCGACTGTGGGAATGAAATGGTATATTGAAATCGCAATGAGTGTGGTAGAGAGATGGAAAAGAAAGAGGAGGAGGGGTGCTACGAACGAGTGAAACGATAAAGAGATTTTATGCTATAAATAATCAGACGAAAATAAGTCCAATTTATATGTTAGTAAAAAGTGTGGACGGATACGTTTAGAGGTGATACAATCAAAGGCATGAATGAGCAGAAGAAGAAAAGATACAATTATATAATATTTTTTATGATGTGGCTGGTATATACGGCGGCAACATTGCTTTTATTCCACAGACAGACGGTTCATTACGGTGGAAAGTATGAATCGGATATTTCCCCTTATGTGTTGTATATGCAGGGGATTAATGTGGGATATGAGTATCCGTATCCCATTATGTTCTGGGTAGGAAAGGTATTTTCCCTGGTGTTTGCACCTAAGCTTGCTCTGGCGTTGGCGGTGACAGGGCTTAATTGTCTGACACCTCTTCTTTTAAAGGGATTCTGGGATTCTTATCTTGAAAGGCGAAGGTTTTTAAGAGAAAAGGGCGAAGGAAGCTTAGAGGCGAGTAGAAAGACGAAGCATCCGTTGCTTCAGGCATTGGTATCCAACTTGCTTTTGTTTACATCCCTGTTTGTTTCTATGCTGTATTTTCCCCTTACAGGCTGGCTTGGCGGGGAAGAGGGCAGAGTGTCTGCTCTTGCAGAAGCGGGAATTGTAAACCGATATGTAGGTGTATTTAGTCCCAATCCATTTCATAATGCTACTTATCTGGCAGCAAGGGGATTTTCTGTGGCTGCCTTTTTCCTGTTTCTGGAAATATTACAGAGGAATGAAAAAACTGACATTTTTCAGGCAAAAGGCTCTGCTTTGGACAGAAGCAAAAGCACTTACCTGCTCTATGGAGCATTTTCTCTTTCCCTGCTTTTAACAACAATGACAAAGCCTAGCTTTACACTGGGCTTTGTGGCATCCGCAGGCTTAGTGCTTCTTTACAGATGGATAAAAGATGGGCTTGTGAAAACCTGGAAAAGATATGTGACCATAGGTTTTTTGTTTGTTCCTACGTTTGCAGCGCTTTTGTATCAGTACAGCGGTGTGTTTACAGGGGCAAATGCCCTGGGAGAGGAACAGGGAATTGGCTTTGGCTTTTTGACAGCCTGGCATACTGCTGTGAAAAATGTGCCTCTGGCTATTTTACTTGGCCTTGCTTTCCCACTGATTGTTTTGCTTTTTCATATAAAGAAGCTTTGGAAAAATCAAATGTTTGGTTTTTCCTGGCTAATGATGGTAATAAATCTTGGTATGATGGCACTTTTATATGAAAAAGGCTTCCGCCTGGGCCACCTGAATTTTGCCTGGGGATATATGTGCGGTCAGTTCTTTATATTTTTAAGCAGCCTGATGCTAATTTATCAGGAGACAAGGGAGCAGATTGGCAGAAGGTATGTGGCAGGAGTTTCCAAAAGTACAAAGGCTGTAGAAGCAGATGAAAATGACAGGAAAAATGGTACTGACGGAAGAAATGATACCGCCGGAAGAAATCTTGGGAAAATACTGATCCTGCTCATAGAATGGAGTATATTTGCGATGCATTTACTTTGTGGGATCCTGTACTTTGTGGATATCATGCAAGGCGGAAAGTTTGTCTAGGAGATCACAGGTAGCTTAGACAGATTTTAGCCGGAAAAGTGTGAGCTTAAGGACAGTAACAAAATGCGGAATAACCAGATTTGTAAGTATAAAAAAGATGCAACAAAAAATAAATAAAAATATAGCATAAAGGGACCAAAAGCAGATGAAGGATCGAATTTATGTCTGTCACACCTATTATCATGTATATGTGACATTTTTAAAGGAACTGAAAAGAAGAGCAGAGGCAAGGAAGAACGGGAAAGATCCGGGTGGTGCAACCCTGGTGCTGAGCATGCTTTCCAACAATTTTGAAAATTTGAAAGAGAGAGTGGAGAGCACCGGGCTGTTTGAAGAGGTTTTGATGTTCGATGAAAAGGGAGAGGATAATTTCCCGGAATTGAAAGAACTTAGAAAGGGCGGAAAAGGCTTTCTTGGAAATCTCTGGTGCAGGATCCGCTTTACCAGAAGATATGCGAAGCTGGAGGAAGCCTATGTTTTGGTAAATTTCAGGGAATACAAGGATGTGTATGTATATTGTGATTCCGACCCCATCGGTTATTATTTAAACCAGAAGAAAATTCCCTATCATGCCATGGAGGATGGGTTAAACTGTCTGAAGAATTTTGATGCTGCCAGGTATGACAACAGAGGGCATTTCGGACTGAAGGTGTTTTTGTCCAGGCAGCTGAATCTGATCTTTGTCCAGAATGGATATGGAAAATACTGTATTGACATGGAGGTCAATGATATTTCTGCCATCCACTATCCCTGTCCCCAATATATAGAGGAACCCAGACAGGCTCTGGTAGACAGGCTGACGGCAGAGGATAAGGAGCTGATCCTAAAAGCCTTTATCCGGGATATGGAGCAGCTCAAAAAGCAGATCGAGGAAAGTAATAAGGTAGGGGACAAGATTTTGATCCTCACAGATCCCTTGTGTACGCTGGATGTCAGAGAGCAGATTTTCAGAGATATCATCCATAGATATGAAAAGGAAGGAACAATCTTCATTAAGCCACATCCCAGGGATAAGTTGGATTACAGGAAGCTTTTTTCGGAGTATCCGCAGTTTGACGCCACGGTGCCCATGGAAATGTTGAATTTTTTCCCGGGCTTACGGTTTAAGAAGGTAGTGGCGGTGCTGACCGAGATCAAGGCAATCCAGTTTGCAGACGAGGTGGTAAGGCTGGGCGAGGACTTTATGGACAAATATGAGGATCCTCTGATCCACAGGCAGAATGAGCAGATCTAGCAGGGAAAGCATCCGACAATGAGAGATATGCCTTGCATATGCAGGCAAAAAAGGCTGGGAAGGTGCAAGGAAGAGGTAGAAAAATGCTTTGCAAATGGCAGCAGAAAGAGAAATAAAGGAGTGAAAAATGCGTCAGATACTGAAAAAGTTAAACGTATTACTGGACAAGAAACAGAAGAATACCATGGCAGGACTGATCGTGCTGATGGTGGTGGGAGCAGCCCTGCAGACTGCAGGTGTGGGTATCATAGTGCCGGTTCTGACTACCATTATGGACAGCGATGCCATAGACAGCAACAAATACCTGCACTTTTTTTATGAACTGACAGGAGGAGGCTCCAAGGAGCGCTTTATTATCCTGATCATGCTGGCGATGATCCTAGTATTTGTGCTGAAGAATCTGTTTTTGTATGTACAGCAGAAGCTGACGTTAGCCTTTGTCTATACTAATCAGTTCCGGACCTCTGAGCGGATGATGAAAAATTATCTGAGAAGAGGGTATGAATTTTATCTGAACGCAGACACTGCAGTGGTGCAAAGAAGCATTACATCGGACGTCAATAATATGTATGCGCTGATACTGGCCTTATTGCAGCTTTTGTCCGATGGCATTGTATCTCTTTTCGTGGTAAGCTTCTGCTTTATCCAAAACGGCAGCATGACGATCCTTCTGGCAGTGGTGCTGATCGGGCTGATGCTTGTGATCAAGAAGGTGCTAAAGCCCATCATGCATAAGGCAGGGGAGGACAATCAGAGCTATTACAGCGGATTGTTCAAGTGGATCTCTCAGACCGTGCAGGGCATTAAGGAAGTGAAGATCTCCTGCAAGGAGCAGTACTTTGTATCAGAATATGTGAAATGTGGACAGGGCTACGTGGAGGCTGTGCAGAAATATGGCCTTTACAACAATATTCCCAAGCTTTTGATCGAGACGGTCTGCGTCATCAGCATGGCAGGCTATATGATCTATATGGTGGCAAGCGGCATGAGCACGGAGCATATGGTAAGCTCCATTACCACCTTTGGCGCAGCAGCCCTGGTGCTTTTGCCCAGCGTGAACCGCATCAATAATCAGATCAATTCCATTGCCTACTTTGAACCCTTCTTCATGGGCGTCAGCGACAATCTGCAGGATGAGATCAACGGGGAAAATACGGATATGTCCTTTGCAACAGATGCCCAGAAGCTTCCAGTAAGAAAAAGCATTGAGATGCGGGGCATTACTTATGCCTATCCCAACACGGACAGACTAATCTTCGACCATGCTGACATGGTGATACCGGTGGGCAAGTCCGTGGGAATCGTGGGAACCTCCGGCGCAGGAAAGAGTACCGTGGTGGATATCCTGTTAGGACTGTTAAAGGCTAAGGAAGGCAGGATTTTGGCAGACGGGGAGGACGTGGAGAAGCACTATAGAGGGTGGCTTAAGAATGTGGGTTATATCCCCCAGATGATCTTTATGCTGGATGACACCATCCGCAGAAATGTGGCCTTCGGTATCCCGGATGAGGAAATCAGTGAGGAAAGGATCTGGGAGGTATTAAGGGAAGCGCAGCTGGATGACTTTATCCGTTCCCTGCCGGAAGGGCTGGATACAGGAATCGGAGAAAGAGGTATCCGCTTAAGCGGCGGACAGCGTCAGAGGATCGGTATTGCCAGAGCGCTCTACAACGATCCCGAGGTCATGATCTTAGACGAAGCTACCTCTGCACTGGACAATGATACGGAGGCTGCCATCATGGAATCCATCAACAGACTCCATGGCAAGAAAACCCTGATCATCATTGCCCACAGATTACAGACCATTGAAAAATGCGATATTGTATACAGAGTGGAAAACGGCGCTGTGACCATTGAGAGGGGCAGGCTGTAGAGTTTGGTTCAGTCTAGGGTTGCGAATGGTGCGGAGTGAACAGTAACCAGGAAGAAGCAGTGCATAGAAGGGAGCGGACAGATGAAGCTGAGTGTGATCGTACCGGTTTATAATATGGAAGAGGGCGGCAAGCTGGAATTTTGTATGGATTCTTTGCTGAAGCAGACCCTTCAGGATATGGAGATCATTGCGGTAAATGACGCATCAACAGATCGTTCCCTGGATATCTTAAGGATTTATGAAAGGAATCACCCAGGCAAGGTGCGGGTGATTTCTTATACGAAGAATAAAAGACAGGGTGGCGCCAAGAATGAGGGCCTTAAGGCTGCCACAGGAGAATGGGTAGGGTTTATCGACAGTGATGACTGGATTGCTCCCACCTATTATGAGAAGCTCTTAAAGAAGGCAGAGGAGACAGGGGCTGACCTGGTGGGCTGTGATTACAGTCTGGTGGATAAGCATACTTTCCAGGTGGGAAAAGTAGTGGTCAACAATACAGCCGATCAGACAGGCGTTCTGGATCGGGAAAAGCACGGAAAGCTGATCCTTAGAAGTGGCAGTATGGTTCTGAAGATCTACAAAAGAAGTGTGATCACAGAAAATCATTTGGACTTCCCGGAAAAGATCTTTTACGAGGACAACTGTGCAGGGCCATTGTGGAGCCTGTATTTTACCCATTTTGAGAGAGTGGAGGAGCCCCTTTACTACTATTACCAGCATGAGGTGTCTACTGTGCATACCATTACAGAGGAAAAGTGCAGGGACAGGATGGCGGCGGCAGCGCTTTTATATGAGGAATGCAAAAAGAGAGGCTTTCTGGAGGAATATCACAGGGAGTTAGAGTACCGCTTCACAGAGCTTTACTATGTGATCACTTTGTTTACCTATCTGCAGGGGATGAAGCATCCTAAGCTTTCCTTTGTAAAGGAGTTAAGAAAGGGTATAATAGAGCACTTCCCGGATTTCCAGGAAAATCCTTATTATCTGCAATACACCGGCGCAGAGGAAAAGCAGTTGATCGCCATGCAGGGAAAGTCAGATTTTAAATTTTTCCTGTATTATCGTTTAAAGTTATGGGTACGCCGCATGAAAAAGAGCAGAGGCGCTAAAATATGAAAAAAAGATATGGTAAGAAAAAGAGGACGAAAATATGAGTAAAATAGCAATTATCACAGCCAGGGGCGGCAGTAAACGGATCCCCAGAAAAAATATCAAGGAATTTTGCGGAAAGCCAATTCTTTCCTATTCCATTGAAGCGGCCCTTTCAAGCGGGCTGTTTGACAGGGTGATGGTTTCCACGGATGATGAAGAGATCGCGCAGATTGCCAGAAGCTTTGGTGCAGAGGTCCCTTTTTTCAGAAGTGAAAAGACATCCTCTGATTATGCGACCACTAATGATGTGCTTCTGGAGGTTTTAGAAGAGTATGAGAAGAGAGGAGAAACCTTTGACGTGGCCTGCTGTATCTACCCCACAGCTCCCTTTGTGACGGCAGAAAAGCTAAAGACAGCCATGGAGCAGCTCCTTTCATCGGATGCGGACACCCTGATCCCGGTAGTAGCATTTTCCTATCCGCCCCAGAGAGCGATGATCGTGGAAAACGGCAGGCTGGTGTTTGAATATCCACAGTATCTGGACAGTCGTTCCCAGGATCTTACTCCTCATTATCATGATGTGGGACAGTTTTATGTATTTCGAACGAAAGCCTATCAGAAAAATCGCAAGCTGATGGTGGGCAATATCCTTCCCATGGTGATCAGTGAGATGGAGGTGCAGGACATCGACAACCAGACCGACTGGGAGATCGCAGAGATGAAGTACCGCCTGATGCAGGAAAAATGAGTTACAGTTCACTCGCATATTCTTGTTGGCTTTTTTCTGCCTTACATGAAAATCTGCCTGCATGAATATGCGAAGGGAGCGCCATTTCCATAAGCATTGCGTCTGAAAGACGCATTGGAAGCAGCGGAAAGCGCTGAAAGCGCGGTAAAGCCTTCGGCAGAAGGTTTTGCGAATGGCGCGTGTGAACTGTAACGAAAATGATAAGGCGAAACTATGGAGGTGACAAAAGCAAGATGAAGATCGCATTGTTGTCAAATGTGAATATGAATTTTGTGATCCGGATGCTGCAGAATCAGGCAAGGGAACAAAGTAAGGCTGTTGCAGAAAACGGTGAGAAGGGCCTGCGGGAGCTTTCCATATACAATGCGCCGGGCTATGGCAATGAGCTCGGGCTTTTGTTAGACCCGACTTCCTCCTATCAGGAATTTGGACCGGATATCACCTTCCTTGTCATGGATGTGATGGAGCTTTTAGAGCATGATCTGACAGTGGAGGAAAGCAGGGTGGAGCGCTGGTTTTCCATGTTGAAAGGTGCCCTGAAGCCGGAAAAGATGTATTATATATCGGACGCCTGGGTGCAGGGAGAGGAGCTTTCGGTATGCTTTGATGTGGAGAGAAAGCAAAAGTTGGAAGAGATTTGGGATGGTCAGCTTACGAAACTGATGGCAGAATGTTCTAATGTAAGGTGTTTCCCCTATCACAAGATTATCGGAAGACTGGGAGAGGAAAGAGCCTTTTCCATGAAAATGTGGTATCTTGGGAAAATTCTTCACACCAATGAGGCCCAGAAGGCTATGGCAGAGGAGATTGTGCACCTTAGTGAGGTGGCGGCAAGAACGCCTAAGAAGGTGTTGCTTTTGGACTTGGACAATACCCTGTGGGGAGGTCTGGCAGGAGAAAACGATCACACGCCCATTAAACTTTCCGAGGATCACGAAGGCCTGGCCTATAAAAATCTGCAAAGAGTGATTGCCCAGATGCAGAGCCAGGGTGTGATCCTGGGGATCGTGTCCAAGAATAACGAAGAGGACGCCATGGAGCTTATAAAGAACCATCCCCATATGGTGCTTCGCCCGGAAGCTTTTGCAGCAAAGCGGATCAACTGGCAGCCGAAGCCGGAAAATATCAGGGAAATTGCAAAGGAATTGAACTTAGGTTTAGATTCCTTTGTATTCTGGGATGACAACCCTGCAGAAAGACAGCTGGTAAAAGCAGTGCTTCCCCAGGTGATGGTGCCGGATTTCCCGGAAAAGCCGGAGGAGCTTGCCAAGGCCATGGCGGGGGTATATCGCCGCTATTTTGAAAAGGAAACGGTGACAGCAGAGGATCTGGAAAAGACAAAGCAATATGCCCAGAATGCCATGCGAAAGGATTTAGAGGCCAGGGCAGTGGATTTTGAAAGCTATTTAAAGCAGCTTGACATGGAGCTTATCTGTGAGAATCCTTTGAAGAATCTGGAGCGACTGGTCCAGCTGATCAATAAGACCAATCAGTTTAACCTGACCACCAGGCGTTATGACAGACAGACGCTGCAAGGTTTCTTAGAGGATGGCAGGCACAGGGTATTCCTTTACCGGGTAAAGGACTGCTTTGGAGATAATGGGATTGTGTCCGCAGTGATCATAAGGCTGCCGGAAAATTTTGCCCCCATC